>Ga0316219_1001232_pt1 | contig 28453 bp, 24 predicted proteins | sample TBH18003PmetaG_FD_203635 | JGI IMG/M metagenome (GOLD analysis project Ga0316219, IMG submission 203635) | Freshwater microbial communities from Trout Bog Lake, Wisconsin, USA - TBH18003P | ecosystem: Environmental > Aquatic > Freshwater > Lake > Hypolimnion/Profundal zone | place: USA...
GCAAACAGGTAGGCGTAGAAGATGAAGGTCTTGTCGGGCGTCTTCCGGCTCTTGGCTGCGACGGGGATGGCGACGACGAAATTGCTGGTGATCTCGACTTTCTTTGGCTCCGCCGGCTTGGCCAGCTCGGTCGGCTTGGTCGGCTCGGCCACAGTGCTCGCCGGGGTCGGGGTGCGGGCGAAGATGTTGACGGGTTTCATGGGGCTGGGGTGTGAGGTGGAGCGGCGAGGCCAACGCGGCTAGTGCGAGGGATAGCGCAGCTGGCGGATTGTGGTGGTTTCAAACGCCATCAACGGACCGCCGGGATGGAGGTTGGACATGGCGCCGAAATTCCAGTTGCCCGGCGGATTGCCGAGGGAGGCGGCGAGGCCCTTCGAGGCGTAACCGTCGTTGAGCAAAATGGTAAGGCTCGTCGTCCCCTTGCCCGTTTCGGTGAAGTAGATCTCCTTGGCGTTGTAGAGCTGGCGGAGCGTGTTGATGACCATCGTCTCCTCGGTCTTTTTCTTGATGCGGGCCAGTGCCGGCACCGCCAAGGCGGTCAGGAGACCGACGATGACCACGACCACCATGATCTCGACCAAGGTAAAACCGCGGGTGGCATGGCGTTTCATGCGCCCTCCTTTTTCTTGCTGGAGGTGAAGGCGAGGAAGAGCCCGGTGGTCACGAGGACCACCGTGAGCAGGCGCAGCGCGACCATTGGCAGGTTGACCGACCAATCCATCGGCACCTCCCACGCATAGTAGAGGTTGTGCTCCAGGCGGATGCCGTCGGCAAATTTGTAAACCGGGGGGTGGATCCAAATCCAAGCCAAGGTATTGCAACCCATGACGAGGATCACGCGTTGGATGATGCTCATGGTGAGGTTCGCGAGGGAGCCGGCGGGGGGCCGGGTTGGGGTCGGACTGCCTTGCTTTCCGGTGCCATGGTGCCCGAGAACGCAGCCGACGGCTCCTCAGTTCATGGCGAACCCTCCGCATATTTTGCGGGCGGATCGGAGGACAGGTCCATCGCCGGGGCGCTGGTCGAGAAAACCCAACTGGCGGGCGGCATGTCGGGGGTAAACCCCGACCTACGGTATTATTTTCGTGTGCTTCGCGTGTTTCGTGGTGACTCAAATGCGTTGCCCGGAATGTCGGGCGTAAAGCCCGACCCACGTCGGAGCTCGTCACTCGTCACTCGTCACTTCTGCCGTGCTCGTGGTGATCTTCCGTTTCCTCTGCGCTCTCCGTTTCCTCCTATAAAAAACTTCCTCCTTTTACCTTCTTCCTTCTTCCTTCTTCCTTTCCCTCCTGTGGCTTCCTCCTCCCAACCTTCCCTCAACAGTGTTGAACAGCGCGTGAGCTACGGCATCGCGCTCAATCTGGGCGCGACGCTCGCCCGCCAGGGGGTCGTGGTCGATGAGGCGGCGTTCCTCGCGGGCTTGCAGGACGGGCTCGCCGGAAAACCGGCGCGGCTGCCGGAGTCGGAGCTGCGCGCGGCGTTCGAGGCCGCCCAGCAGAAGGCCAAGCAGGCGGGAGCCGGGCGGGCGGCCCAGCAAGCCGGTGCCGCCAAGACGTTCCTCGACACGAACCGGGCGCGTCCCGGCGTCGTCGTCACCCCCTCCGGCCTGCAATACGAGGTGTTGCGCGCCGGCAAGGGCGCAAAGCCCACGCGCGACCAAACCGTCGAGGTCCATTACCATGGCACGCTGACGGATGGCACGGTCTTCGACAGCTCCGTGGAACGCGGCGAGACGATTTCGTTTCCCGTCACCGGCGTGATCCCGGGCTGGATCGAGGCCCTGCAACTCATGCCGGTCGGGTCCAAGTGGCGCCTCGTGATCCCGTCCGACCTCGCCTACGGCCCCGACGGCTCCGACCCGATCCCGCCGGGCGCGACGCTGATCTTCGAAGTGGAATTGATCGGGATCGAATAGGAATTCGGAACCGGGAGTTTATCGCGGAAACGCGAAAGAGCGGAAGCGCGGAATTCCAGAGGTGGGTCGGGGTTTATCCCCGACATGCCTTTGGTCTGACCCCATGACAGTTTCAGCGCTTTCGCCCTTCCGCGCTTTCGCGATGAAAAGCTAGGCCTTCTTCTTCGCGGCGATCCAGGCGCGGACGTTTTCCTCGAGGATGTCCAACGGGACGGCGCCGTCTTTCAGGACGACGTCGTGGAATTCGCGGAGGTCAAACTTTCCGCCGTGGGCCTTGTCGCCACCGAGTTCCGTCGTCGCCAGCTCGCGCAGCTCGAGGATCTTCATCATGCCGATTTTGTAGGCGGTCGCCTGCCCGGCCATCACGATGTAACGGTTTGTCTCCGTCGTGATGTCGCGGTCGCTGTTCGGCGTGTTCGTGTGCAGCCAGTCGAGCACCTGCTGGCGCGTCCAGTGCTTCGCGTGCAGGCCCGTGTCCACCACCAGTCGCGCCGCGCGCCACAGTTCCATCGAGAGCCGCCCGAAGTCCGAATACGGGTCCGCGTAAAAGCCCATCTCCTTAGGGATGCGCTCGCAGTAGAGGCCCCAGCCTTCGACGTAGGCCGTGTAGAAGCCGAACTTCCGGAACTTCGGGATGCCGGTCAGCTCCTGCGCAATCGCGATCTGCATGTGGTGACCCGGGATGCCCTCGTGATACGCCAGCGCCTCCATCTCATACTTCGGCACCGCACCCATCTCATACAGATTCACGTAGTACGTGCCCGGCCGCGACCCGTCGATCGCCGGCTGCTGGTAAAACGCCCCGCCACTCTCGCGCTCGCGGAAGGGCTCGACCGCCTTCACCACGATCGACGCCCTCGGCTTGGTCAGGAACAGTTCGTCCAGCCGCCCGCGCATCGTGTCGATGATCTTGATCGCGCCCTCGAGATAGGCCGCCTTCCCTTCCGGCGTGTTCGGGAAATAAAACTTCGGGTCCTCCCGCAGGTACTTGAAGAACGCCGGCAGGTCGCCCTTGAAGCCCACCTGGTCCTTGATCTTCGTCATCTCGCCGTGGATCCGGGCGACTTCCTTCAACCCGATCTCGTGGATCTGGTCCGCCGTCAGGTCCGTCGTCGTCGTGCTGCGCAGCGCGAAATTGTAATAGTCGCCGCCGTTCTGAAATTTCCACACGCCGTCGTCGTCCGTCGCAACCTGCTCCAGCGCCTTCAGCTCGCCGATCAGCGCCTCGTAGGCCGGCCGCACGGAGTCCGTCAGCGCGAGCTTCGCACTCGCCAGCAGCCGCTCCTTTGTCGCCGGGTCGGCGTCGGGCAGCTTCGCGATCTTCTTGGAAAAATCCTCCAGCAGCGCGCTGGGCTTGCCGGAATGGTCGAAGGGTTCGCCGGTGATGATCCCCTGCGACGACGCGATCACGAGGGGAAACACGAACTTCGGCGGCACGATGCCCTTCTCGCGCCGGGCCTCGAGGCCGATGATGAGCGTGTCGAAGCGCGCCTTGATGCCGCGCAGCCGCGCGATGTAAGCCTCGGCGTCCTTCACGTCGCCGATGCGGTGGATGTTGATCAGGAACGCCGCCGTGCCGGAGTGCTGCCCGAACATCTGGTTCACCGGGTAGTTGTAGAGCCGCCACTTGTAGCCCTCGACGCCCCGCTCCGCCTGGCGCACCCAGAGCCGGTAGCTGAGCTGCGTCTGGTGGTCGAGCGCGTCAAAATTGACCGTCCGCTTCAGCTCCGCCAGGTGCTCGAGCGTCAGCGCGAGGTCCTCGGTGCGGTGCGCGTCGGAATTGTCGTCCCACTTGTCGTAGTCCTTCTTGATGCCGAGCTGCGACTGGAACTCCGGGCTGCGGTCCACGGCCTCGTTGAACACGCGCTCGAAAAACGCGTTGGCCTTGGCGGACTCGGCCGCGATCTGTTCCGGGGTGTAGGTGGTCGCGGCGCGCGCGGCGCCGGTGGCGAGGACGAGCAGCAGCGCCGCGACGAGGACGACGCGGGGCAGGAGGCGTTTCATCATGGCCGCGACGACACCGCAGGGACGCCCCGGCGGCAATGGGATTTTAACCGCGAGTGGACGCGAATGAACGCGAATCCGGACCGAACCTTGCATGCCCACGGAAAGGTGGCCCACGGAACACACGGAGGGGCGATGAATGGCCCGTCTGTCATTCTGAGCGTAGCGAAGAATCCATTTGGACGCGGTCGATGGTTACAGCGCAGTCGCACTGGATTCTTCGCTGCGCTCAGAATGACAATCGTGATAACGCGCCCTACCCCGGTCCCCTTCCGTGTCCTCCGTGTGTTCCGTGGGCCGATCTGCATTCGCGTCCCTTCGCGTCCCTTCGCGGTTATAATATCACCCGATTCCGGGTTGCGCTCCGCAAGAATCTCCCCGGAGCATCCCGGTCCATTTCCTCCATGCTCACCCAGACTCCCGCCCAGCAGCGCGCCTTCTTCGAAACCTACGGCATCCTCAAGCTGCCCGGTCTCGTCCGCGACCGCGTCGAAGGGATCATCGCCGATTTCGAAAAGGTCTTCGTTGCGCACGGGCGCAAGCCCGACGGCACGCGCCGCCGGAGCATCGTGCCGTTCGTGGACCAGAGCGCCGGCCTCAGCGCGCTCCTCGACCACCCCGGCCTGCTCGCCGTCGTCGCGAACCTCCTCGGGCCCGACTTCAATTACGTTGGCAGCGACGGCAATTACTACACTGGCGACACCGGCTGGCACCGCGACAGCCTCTACCAGAGCAACAGCTACCTCAAGGTGGCCTTCTACCTCGACCGCGTCACCACGAACACCGGCTGCCTGCGCGTCATCCCCGGCTCGCACCACGACGCGGCGCTCAAGATCTGGGACGGCACCGTGACGGCCGAGTCCGAGGCCCACTTCGGCGTCACCGGCCGCGACATCCCCGCGGTGCCGCTCGAGAACGAACCGGGCGACGTGCTCATCTTCAACCACCGCGTGCTGCACTCCTCCTGGGACGGCGGCAGCGAACGCCGGATGTTCACGATGAACCTCGGCCGCCGCGCAAAGGACCCGAAGGAAGTCGACGACCTGATTTCGTACCTCTCGTATCACCTCCGCCCGCACGGCTCCGAGCCCTACGGCCAGCCGATGCTTGAAACCGCCAGCGCCGCGCGGAAGGTCCACCTCACCCAACCCCAGCAATTCTGGGTCGCCGGCGGCGAGCACTACAAGCTGCGGACGGCAAAGGGGTGAGGACTGCCCGCGAATAGCGCGAATCAGCGCGAATCCGGATTGAGCCCACGGAACACACGGAGGGCACGGAGGAACCGACGGGCGCAATCTCGCTGCGGCCCTACATTCGTCTGATTCGCGTTATTCGCGGGCACCGGGTCGGGACGCCCCGCCACCTATTTCCACAGCGCCACATTCCACGTCAGCACGACGTAGCCGAGCAGGTGGTGCGGGTGGGAATTCGTCCGGTAGAGCGCGGGGTTGATCGAGAACGACGGCGTGAAATTGTAGGTTAGGCCGACCGTCGCGGAGTTGGCCGGGCCCGCCTGGAAATCAGTGGAGAACTGGAGCCGGTCGGAGACCACATGCTTGTAGCCCGCCAGCAACTCGTCATGCCCGTCGACCCGGATCGCACCAACGATGAAGTTGTCCGAGCCCAGGTAATAGCCGTACTCCACCACCGGCGAGGGCTCGCCGCCGCGCGTGGACCAATTGATCGCGCCGATCGTCAGCAGGTGCGGACCGTCCTTCACGAGGTTCAGCTCGGTGCTGAACAGGCCCTCGCCGGGCATCAGACCCTGGAAATACGCCACCTCGAACCGCGGCGTGACGCCCAGTTCAAGCTGCAGTTGCTGGCTGTTGCCAATGAGCGGGTGCTGGGCCTGCGCGCTCAGCGCGAGCACGCCCGCCGGCTGGATCTCCGGCGTCACAATCTGGTTCAGCCCGACGATTGTGGCGCGCCCGACCGAGGCGCCGGCAAGGAATGCCAGTGTGATCGCCGCCAGGCGCGAGGTGATTGGGTTCATGCCGGGAAAAAGTTTTCCGGCAGGTTGGATGCCGGCCCGGGGCCAGCAAGACTTTCCTAGGTTCTCTTCTCCGTCAGCTCGTCGTAGGCCACGCTGAGGTTGCCTTGCAGGCGGTTGGGCAGCGGGGCGTGCAGGTCGTCGAAGCCGGGGAAATTTTCCAACGCGACGATCTCCGCCTGCGACTTGCCGGCGGCGATGCCCTTTTCGACGTAGGCCAGAAGCGCGGACAGAAAATCCCGCTGCAGACGGAGGTCGGCGTGGCCGCCGGTGACACCGAACTTCGGACTCCCGTGGCCGAAGATGTAGATCGCATCCGCCGGATACGTCTTCACGACCGCTTCGAGCCGGTCGATCCAACCCCGAATACTGCACCCGCCCTGCCGGTCGGTGACCGGGTAGATACGGTTGAACATCAGGTCGCCCACGTGGACGACGTTCGCCTTCTCGAAGTGGATCACGACGTCCCCGCCGGTGTGCGCCGGCCCGCGAAACTTCGCCGCCACGATTTCGTTGCCGAAGTCCCGCCGCCAGCCGTCCGTGAAGGTCGTATCGGGATAGGTCTGTTTCGCGAGCGTGCCCGCCTCGGCGGCCGCGGCGCGCATCAGTTCCGGAACATTCGCCTGTGCGACAATCGTGCGCGCGGCGGGTTTGAACACCCCATTGCCGCCCGTGTGATCGTGGTGGTGGTGCGTGTTCATCACGACGTCGATCGTGCGGCCGTTTCGGCCCGGCAGCCCGGCAAGGCAGACCACGGCTGCTTCCGGATACTGCGTGTCGACGACCACGAGCGCATCGGGATCCGACAACCAGCCGACCGTGCCGCCGCGCCCGGTGAACAGGCCGACGCCGCGCCGCAGCGGCTTGAACTCGGGCGTCCATTTCGCCACCGGACCGGCCGGAGTCTTGACGGGCACGGTCGACGGGGATGCGGCGGTGGATTCGGCGGCAAAGGACGAGCGGGCGAGCAGGCCCGCGGAAGCCAGGAGCGACGAGCGCACAATGAATTCGCGGCGGTTCATGGCCGGGATGGTTAACCGCGAATGGACGCGAATGAACGCTAATTTTTGCAGGACCCTCCCCGATCAATTTTACCACGGATAACACGCAGGAACACGGATCACTCATTCAGACCTTTCGGCGGAGGGAATTGGAGTCCGGGGCCTCGCGTCGGAATTCTGATCGGTGTTCATAAGTGTCATCCGTGGTAAAAAATCCGATTCCGGATGGTTTTTCCCCACTTCGCGCAAATTCGCGTCCACCTGTCCGCCATAGGCCCGGCGACGGCGGATTCGCGGGTAAAAATACCCTGTAACCATTCCCCGCCCGGACGGTTTCCCCTGACATCCAGCCATGCCCGATTCCGACCGTTACTCCGCCTGTGATTGCCGATCTTACAGAAATCCGTGTTCAAGCGTCCCCTTCCGTGGTTAGTTTTCCCGCGACTGACGCCGTGGACTCCGCGACCGACACCCTCTCCGACCATGAGTTGATGCTGGCCGTTCGCGATGGCGAGCTGGACGCGCTCGGCGAGCTCTTCGAGCGCCACCACGGGCCGCTGTTCGGCTTCCTCGTGAAGTTCACCGGCCACCGCAACGCGGCCGAGGACATCGCGCAAACCGTCTTCCAGCGGATGCTCAAATACCGCCACACCTACCGCGACGACGGCAGCTTCACCGCCTGGATGTATCACCTCGCCCGCCGCTGCGCCGCCGATCACTTCCGCAAGAGCAACGCCGCCCCCACGGCCACCGATCCCGAAGATCTCCGCCAAGTGGCCGACGACAGCCCCAATGCGGGCGACCGCGCCGCCACCCGCGACGACCACGCGTTGCTCCACTCCGCGCTCGGGCGTCTCGACCGCGACGACCGCGAGGTCCTGCTCCTCAGCCGCTTCCAGGAACTTTCCTTCAACGAAATCGCCGCCGTGCTCGAATGCTCCGTCGGCGCCGCCAAGGTCCGTGCCCACCGCGCGCTCCGCGAACTCCGCGCCATCTACCTCCAACTCCAAAAGGAGAATCTCTCATGAATTGCACCACCGCCCAGGAACGTTTCGCCGACTTGCTGGATGTCCGCGCCTCCGACGCCGCCAGCACCGCCGACGTTCGCGCCCATCTCTCCTCCTGCCCCGACTGCCAGCGCGAATACGCCGCGCTCGCCCAGACGCTCGCCGCGCTCGACAGCCTCCCCGCCGCCAAGCCCGGCCCGGCCGTCCGCAAGAATTTCTACGCCATGCTCGAGGAGGAAAAAAACTCCGCCACCAGCATCGCCGCGTCCGTCGTCCGCCGCCGCCACGCCGCCCGCGCTTCCCTCTGGCGCTGGATCCTCATCCCGGCCGCCAGCGGCGCGCTCGCCGTCGCCGCCTTCCTCGCCGGCACGCGCTACGCCCCGCCCGCCGCCGCCCCGGCCGTTGACCTCGCCACCAAGCAGGAACTCGCCGAGCTCCGCAGGCAGGTCGCCCAGCTCGCCAACGACACGCTCAACTACCAGCGCTCGACGACCGACCGGCTGCAGGGCGTCCTCGCCACCGTCGACCAGAAGAATCCCAACCAGAAGGTCATCTCCGACCTCATCGCGGCCCTGGCTCTCGACCCGAGCGCCACCGTCCGCCTCTCCGCCATCGACGCACTCTACCCGCACGCCAACCAGCCGGCCGTCCGCTCCGGCGTGCTCGCCTCGCTCCCGCGCGAGCAAAACGCCCTCGTCCAGGTCGAGATGATCAACTTCCTCGTCGCCGCCCGCGAACATGAAGCCGTTCCCGAACTCGAGCGCATGACCCGCAATCCCGCCCTCGACGCCCAGGTGCGCGACGCCGCCAAGCGCGGCCTGGCCCAACTCTGATCCTTTCCACAACCCACGGCTGAACGCTGCGAACGAGCGCCCTCCGCCACCTCATCCCAACCTCATCCTGTCTCCTCGCATGAAAAACGCCCGCCTGTTCCCCTCCTTCCTCGTCGCCGCAGCGATGGCCGTGCTCCTGCTCACGGCCGCCCGCGCGGCCGAGGACAACGAAAGCGCCACGATCAAGTTCTCCGATCCGTCCAAGCCCGGCACCGTCAAGGTCAGCGTCACCAACGGTGACATCCACCTCAAGGGCGCCGAGACCAGCGAGGTCCACGTCACCACCGACCTCAAACCCGAGGAACCTGCCCAGCGCAAGGACGGCCTCCGCGTCCTCACCTCCTCGTCGAGCTACAGCCTCACCGAGAAAGACAACGTCGTCTCCCTCACCTACGGCAACGACGGCTGGCCCAGCAACGGCGGGGATTTCACGATCACCGTCCCGCGCAACACCATCGTCATCATCAACAGCAACTTCGGCGGTGACGTCTCGATCGGCGGCGTAACCGGCAACATCGAGGTCAAGAGCCTCAACGGCGAGGTGCACCTCGACGACATCGACGGCGCCGCGCTCGTCGAGACGATGAACGGCGAAATCCACGCCTCCGTCCACGCCCTCCACGACGGCAAACCCCTTTCGTTCACCTCGATGAACGGCGAGGTTTCGCTCCACCTGCCCGCCGACGCCAAGGCCAACGTGCGCCTCCGCACGCACAACGGCTCGATCCTCACCGACTTTGACGACAAGGCCCTCGTCACCAAGACCGAGTCGCTCTCCGTCAACAAACGCTCCCACACGTCGCACGCCCCGCGGGCGGTCGTCGTGGGTTCGGATGACGACGACGTGAAGGAAGCCGTCAAGAATGCCGCCCACGCTGCCGCCGAAGCGGCTCACGAAGCCGCCGCCGCGATCCACGAGGCCGCCAACGAAGCCCGCGTCGCCGCCCACGAAGCTGCCCGCGCCGCCAAGGAAGACTCGGACGGCACGGTCGCCCCGGTTGCGCCGGTCCCGCCGCTGCCGCCGCTGCCCCCGATGACGGGCGGCAAGATCGTCACCGGCACCCTCAACGGCGGCGGCCCCGAAATCCGCATCGCCACCATGAACGGCGACGTGACCCTCCGGAAAATCGAAGCCACGAAGTGAGGCGAGCGGCGCTGCACGCCGCATCTCTGATGTAGGGCGGGGTCGCTGACCCCGCCTTTTTCATTTTGCAAGGAGAAGCCAGGAAGCGGGGAACGGACCGCCCGGGACTTATTCCTGGATTCCTGGCTTCCCCTCAAAAGCCACCCGCCGCGCGATCTCCGTTCGCGCGGCTTTTCTTTTCCCCGTCCTCCTGCTCCACTCCCCGCATCGGCTCGATCGGCGTCCACCTCAGCCCTCGCCCCTCGCCGCACCCATCGCCCCGCGCCAATCGCCCCGCGCCAATACCGATCACCCCTCACCGCCTGTCCGATCATGCTCCTCACCGACCGTGTCGCCCTCATCACTGGAGCCGCCTCCGGCATTGGCCGGGCCGCCGCCCGCCTCTTTGCGCGCGAGGGCGCCCGCGTCCTCCTCGCCGATCTCGACGTAACCCGCGGCACGGCCGCCGCCGCCGAGATCACCGCCACTGGCGGCACCGCGAAGTTCGTCGCCACCGACGTTTCGAAAAGCTCCGACGCCGCCCGCGCCGTCGCCGCGGCCGTCGCAGCGTGGGGCCGCGTCGACATCCTCTACAACAACGCCGCGCCCACCCGCCTCTGCAACGAACGCGACCGCGCGGTGGACGAGCTGGATGAGGCGGTCTGGGACACGATGATCAACGTCGCCCTCAAGGGTGTGTTTCTCATGTCGAAGCATGCGCTGCCCGTGATGAAGCAGCAGAAGCGCGGCGTCATCCTCAACACCGCGACGATCAACGCCCTCGTGGCCGAGCCCGGCGTGGACAGTTACACCGCGGCCAAGGGCGGCGTCGTCGCGCTCACGCGCTCCATGGCGCTCAACTACGCGCAATACGGCATCCGCGTGAACACCATCAGCCCCGGCTACGTCATGACCGAATGCCAGGAAGGCTGGGCCAAGGATCCCGCCGCGCGCGCCGCGGCGGAGGCGTTGCATCTCACCCGGCTCGGCCGGCCCGAGGACATCGCCGCCCTCGCGCTCTTCATCGTGAGCGACCAGGGCGAGTTCATGACCGGCAGCAACGTCGTCATGGACGGTGGCTTCACCGCCTTCAAAGGCCCCCCCGCCGCCGGCACCTTCTTCCGGCCGGAATAGCCCCTGCGTCGCAGGTCGGACTTTACGTCCGATATCTGCGCCGTCGTAGCTGCGAGCGTGAGCGAGTGGCTGCATCCCATCCACCAACGTCATTCCCAGCGGCTTGCCCCACCGCAGGCACCCTGCTCTCCTCCCTTTCGTGTCCAGCCACGCCCCCCACGACTACGCTGACCCGTCCACCCCGCCGCGGCTCTGCCAGAATTGCGAGTCGCCGCTGACCGGCCCGTTCTGTGCGCAGTGTGGCCAGCAGGATATCGATTACCACCGGGGATTTCATCACCTCGCCCACGACCTGCTCGAGAACGTCTTCCACTTCGAGGGCAAGTTCTTCGTCACCGTCGCCTGGCTCCTCGCGAAACCGGGCCGGATCACGGTCGAATTCATGGCCGGCCGCCGCGCCAGCCAGCTGAACCCGCTCCGCTTCTACATCTTTGTCAGCGTGCTCTTCTTTCTCGGGCTTTCGCTGCTCAACCACGGGCACCTGATCGACATCCCCCGAGGGGAGGTCGAAAAGATCCAGGCCGACCTGAATAAGCAGATGAAGGAAACCACGGGCCTCACTTCCGATTTCAGCGCGGAGGAAAAGGCCGAGCTTATCCGGCGCGTGACCGAGGCGGCCAAGACGGACGGAAAATTCGACCGCGACGCCGTCATCGCCGCGATCCGCGCCGCCCGCAAAGCGCAAACGGCTCCCGCCCCCTCCACCCAGCCCCTGACTCCCCTCCCCGGAACCGCAGGCAAATACGGCTCGACCCGCGTGCACATCGACCGCTCCTCGGGCCTGGGCCAGAGCCTCGTTCGGAAGATGAGTTCGGGTGAGCTCACCGTCGGCGACATCTGGGACGCGATTGAACACCGCATTCCGACGCTGCTCTTTCTCGGCGTCCCGCTCTTCGCGCTGCTGCTGAAGCTGCTCTACCTCGGTTCGGGCCGGTATTACGTCGAGCACCTGATCTTTTCCCTGCACCTGCACACCTGGCTCTTCCTCGTGTTCATGCTCGGCAACGGTTACCTGAAGCTCGCCTCATTCGGTCCCGGTTGGATCGGCACCCTCGCCGCCTGGGCGATCGCGCTCTGGGCACTGTGGTATGTCTTCCGCTCCTTCCGCGTCGTCTACGGCCAGGGCCGCTGGCTGACCGCCATGAAAATCCTGACCCTCGGGATGGTCCACTTCTTTGCTCTCCTGGGGCTCACCTTCGCGTTGGTCTCCGCCACGGTCGCCTGGCTCGCCTACGAGTAGAAGAGCGGCGCGGTGACTGGCGTGGCACGGGTGTGCCCACCCGTGATTCTCACCGTTGGGGCACAGACTCGCTGCGCCCTTTCCCCATCGCCGCATCCTTGTGGGTCGGGGTTTATCCCCAACAGGTTTTCAATGTCGGGCGTAAAGCCCGACCCACGCGGGGGCCGCAGCAAGGTTGCGCCCTACGGCCTACGGCCAACTCCCCTCGTCGTAGCTGCGAGTGTGAGCGAGTGGCCTTCCCCGCTTCGCCTTCCGGGCGCGCGCGGAAATCCGATCCGCCTGCCACGTATTACGTGATATGCAGGTTGGGACAAATCACGGGCCGGAAACCCGTGCCACGTCGACATCGCGGAAAAACTTAACGGAACCTCGTCCCGTGCCGATAGACTCATCCCTTCAGGTGTAGCGTGACGGTTGCGGCTCTCCCGCGTCCGTTATGACAGGCCGCCCGTATTTTCTTTTGCTAATTCCGCGCTATCCTGAGTCAGTGACCGTTCCGTCCGTCCATGCTCGCTCCCATCATCGTCATCTTCCTCCTCACCGCCCTCGTGGCGTCCGAACCCGATTCGTCGGGCAGCGGGGACGTGTAAGCTGACGGATGGCTCGCGTGTTACGTCGGTTTTTGTGCCGCGGTTTTTGCGCCGCTCCTTGCACCGCGGGGGACTTTGATTTCGTCTGGAGGCGATCCTTGTGACACCGCCCCATTTCCTCCGCGCCCTCTCCTCGCCGAACTACCGCCGCTATTTGCTCGGACAGTGCGTGTCGTTGATGGGCAACTGGATGACCACCACCGCGGCGCTGTGGCTGGTCTACCAGCTCTCCGGCGATCCGTGGGAAGTCGGTCTCGTCGGCTTCGCGAGCCAGATACCCGTGCTGTTCTTCGCGCCGTTCGCGGGCGTGCTCATTGACCGCCGCGATCCCCTCCAGCTCATGCGGTTCGCGCAGGTACTCGCGATGCTGCAATCGGCGACTCTCGCCGTGCTCACGCTGTCCGGCCACATGACCGTCTCCCGCCTGATCGCGCTGTGCTTCGTCCAGGGCTTGATCAACGCCCTCGACTGGCCTTCCCGCCAGGCGCTCACCTACCCGCTCGCCGGCGACCGCAAGCTCCTCGAGAACGTCATTGTCCTCAATTCCATCACCTTCAACCTCGCGCGCCTCATCGGTCCCGCCATCGCCGGCTTCGTGATCGCCGCCGCCGGGCCCGGCTGGTGTTTCGCGCTCGATGCGCTCAGCTATGTCGCCGTGCTCATCGCCCTCGCCGGCGTGCGCCTCCCGGCTGCTCCAGCGAAAGCCAACCAGACCCATCCGCTCGCCGACCTGCGCGAGGGCGTGCACTACGCGTGGCGCCATCCCCTGCTGCGCCGCGTGCTGCTCATGGTGCCGGTCATCGGGCTCGCCGGCTTTGCCCACAGCGTGCTGGCACCGGTGTTCGCGAAGACGATTTTCCACGGCGACGCCCGCACGCTGGGGTTCCTGATGTCCGCCACCGGCGTCGGCGCGCTCGTGGCCGGCCTGCGGCTCACCCTCCGCAAAGCCAACGAGGGTTTGGAACGCGTCGTGGCCCTCGGCGCGACGATTGGCGGGGCGGGCCTCGCGGGCATCGCCCTCTCGCCCTCGTTCCTCGTCGCCCTGCCGTGCTTCGCCGCCGCGGGCGCCGGCGGCGTGCTCGTCATGGCCTCGAGCAACACCTTGCTGCAGTCCACGGTGGATCACGACAAGCGCGGCCGCGTGATGAGCCTGTTCTCGATGGGCCAAAGCCTGTTTCCCATCGGCTGCCTGCTCACCGGTGCCGCCGCGTCCGCCTTCGGCGCGCCGATCGCCCTCGCTGGCTGCGGTGCCGTTTGCCTCGTGGCCGCGGCGGTGTTTGCGCGCGGCCAGGCGGCCGCGCGCCTGTCCGAATCAGGCCGCCCAGCCTGAGCGCACAGCCCACCCAAAGCAAAACCGCGCCGCGTCACTTTCCGGCATCCCACCTGCTATCCCACACGTAATCATTGGACATCCACCACTTCCCTTTCCGCGCACCTGATGTCCCGTCCGCTCCACTCCTCTTCCCCGCTCCGCCGCACTCTGGCCGCGCTCGTGCAGTGGTTCGACTCGGATTACGCGCCCGAGGGCGCCGCCCAAGTCCGCGCGCAGCCTGATCGCGTCGATTGGGTTCGCTGCATCCCGTTTCTCATCCTGCATGCCGGCTGCTTCATCGTGCTCGGGACCGGGGCCAGCGCCTTCGCCGTCGGGAGCGCGGTTTTCCTCTATTTCGCGCGGATGTTCGCGGTCACCGGCATTTACCACCGCTACTTTTCCCACAAGACCTACCGCACGTCGCGCGCCGGCCAGTTCCTGCTCGCGCTGTGGGGTGCGACGACCGTGCAACGCGGCGCGCTCTGGTGGGCCTACCACCACCGGCATCATCACCAGCACTCCGACGACCCGGAGGATACGCACTCGCCCCATATCCACGGCTTCTGGTGGTCCCACATCGGCTGGATCACGAGCCGCCGACACTTTCCCACCGACTATTCGAAGATTCGCGATCTCGCCTGCTATCCGGAACTGGTCTGGCTGAACCGCTTTGACACGATCGTCCCCATTCTTTTCGCCACCGGCCTCTGGGGCTTCGGCTGGTGGCTCGAGATCCACGCGCCCGGGCTGCACACCACGCGCTGGCAGATGCTGGGCTGGGCGTTCTTCGTCAGCACGACGCTGCTGTTCCACGGCACCGCCTGCATCAACTCCCTCGCCCACTTGATGGGCCGCCGCCGCTTCCAGACGAGCGATGATTCCCGCAACAGCTGGATCCTCACGCTCATCACGCTCGGCGAGGGCTGGCACAACAACCACCACCGCTACATGAGCGCCACGCGGCAGGGATTTTACTGGTGGGAACTCGACCCAACCTACTACGGCCTCAAGCTGCTCTCCTGGACCGGCTTCATCCGCGACCTCAAGCCCGTGCCCGCTTCCGTGCTCGCCGAGGCCGCCACCCGCGATCACGCCACCTCCGTCACCGACGCCGGGCGCAGTGTTCCGCCGCGCCCCGAGTTTTCCGCCCTCAAGAAGGTCGTTCGCACCGCCGGCGCATAAACCCCGGTTCGGATGGCCAAAATCGCGATCATCGGCACCGGCATCGCCGGGCTCGGCTGCGCCCATTTCCTCCACCGGGAACACGAACTCACGCTGTTCGAGCAGAACGACTACGCCGGGGGGCACACCCACACGGTCACCGTCACCGAGCCGGCCACCGGCCGCCGAGTCCCGATCGACACCGGCTTCATGGTGTTCAACCACGTCACCTACCCGCTGCTCACACGCCTCTTCCGCGAACTCGCCGTCCCCACCAAGCCCACCTTCATGTCGTTCAGCGTGCGCCACGCCGGCAGCGGGCTCGAGTTCGCCGGCTCCTCGCTCAACCACCTCTTCGCCCAGCGCCGCAATCTCTTCCGCCCGCGTTTCTACCGCATGCTGGCCGCGGTGAACCGCTTCAACCGCGAGGCCGTCGCCGCGCTCGACGATCCCGCCGTGCGTGACGAGACCCTCGGCGATTACGTGCGGCGGCGGGGCTACGGCCGGGATTTCTTTGACCTCTACCTGGTCCCGATGAGCTCCGCCGTGTGGAGCACGCCGCCGGAGCTGATGCTGGAATTTCCTGCGACGTCCCTGCTGCGGTTCTTTCACAATCACGGCTTCCTCGGCCTCGACACCCAGCACCCGTGGTGGACCGTCGACGGCGGCGCGAAAACCTACGTCGAAAAAATCACCGCGCCATGGCGCGATCGGATCCGCCTCGGCCAGGCTGCCGTCCGTGTCTCCCGCCAAACGGACCGCATCACGCTCACCACCACCGGGGGCGCCACCCAGGATTTCGACCAGGTGATCCTCGCCTGCCACGGCGACCAAGCCCTCCGGCTGCTCGACCGGCCCACCGCCGGCGAGGCGCGGCTCCTCCGCGAGTTCAAATACCAGTCCAACACCGCCACGCTCCACACCGACACGCGCGTCATGCCCCGCACGCGGCTGGCATGGTCGAGTTGGAATTACGAAATCAACCGCGACGCCTTCGGCCGCATCTCCGCTGCGACGCACTACTGGATGAACTCGCTGCAGGGCGTCTCCGATCGGGAGAACTATTTCGTGAGCATCAACCGCCCCGAGTCCGTCGCCCCCGACAAGGTCCTGCGCCGCATCGCCTATGAGCATCCGCTCTTCAGCCTCAGCGCCGTCCGCGCCCAGGCCGAACTGCCGGCACTGAATGCCGCCGCCCGCGGCACGACGAACACCTTCTTCGCCGGCGCCTGGCAGCGCTACGGCTTCCACGAAGACGGTCTCCTCAGCGCGTACAACCTCTGCACCCAGCTCCTCGGCCGCGACCCATGGCCGAAGTGACCCGGCTTAGCCGGCGTGGCACTGGTCTCTGGCCCGTGATGGAGGTGGGCCGTGCGCTCCGCGCGCGGCAACTCGGGAAGTGTCCAAGGCAACCGCGCGCGGAGCGCACGGTCCACCCGCAGGCCGCAATCACGGGCCGGAGACTCGCGTCGCGCCGGAAAAACGCGTCCACGCGCCAGCCTTGCCCGTATCAACTGATGCCGCCATGGTCCGACCCGCCCGCATGAACTCCTGCCTCTACGAATGCCGGGTGATGCACGCGCGGTTTGCGCCCAAACCGCATCGATTTCTCTACCGGATTTTCCTGTTCGCCATCGACCTCGACGAGCTCGACGCGCTCCACCGCCGCTTCGCGCTCTTCTCCGTCAACCGCCCCAACCTCTACTCGTTCCGCGAGCGGGACTTCCTCCCGACGAGCGAGCCAGTTCATAATAATTGCAAGGCGGGGTCTCCGACCCCGCCACTGTCCGTCCGCGAGCAGCGTGAGGCGGGGTCAGAGACCCCGCCCGGCAACGGATCGTCACTCAAACAACGCGTTACTAACTACCTCGCCACCCGCGGCGTCGATCTCACTGGCGGCCGCGTGCTGCTCGTGACCCTCCCGCGCGTGCTGGGTTACCTCTTCAACCCGGTGTCGTTCTACTTCTGCTACGACCGCACCGGCGCACCCGTCGCCGCCCTTGCCGAGGTGACGAACACCTTCAAGGAGATGAAACCGTTTTTCCTCGGCCCCGACACCCGCACCCCCGCTCTTTCAACTTTCAACCTTCAACTTTCAACTGCGGACAGCTTCCGCCTCCGCGTCCCGAAGCATTTCTACGTGTCGCCCTACACGGACGTGGACGTGGACTTTGATTTCACCCTGCGCCCGCCGGGCGAGAACCTCTCAGTTCAAATCGACGACTTCGTTGGCGCCGACCGCACGCTCACAAGCACGCTCGCCGGGCCGCGTCGGGAGCTGACGGGGACGCGGCTCGCGTGGTACGCCGTGAAATACCCGCTCATCACGCTGCGCATCATCGCGCTGATCCACTGGCACGCCCTGCTCCTTTGGTTCAAGCGCGTGCCGTGGTTCGCCAAGGCCGCCCGCCCCGCCGACCAGCGCGAGCTCTACCGCCCGCATTCCTCCATCGCTGCGTCCGACGTGGGTCGGGCTTTACGCCCGACATCCGAGATTTCTGTCGGGGATAAACCGCGACCCACGACTGCCTAACCCTCTCTTCCCATGCGCCAGCCCTCCACTCCTTCCACCCCGCTCGTGGCCGACTACGCCCGCCAGCCGGGCGCCACATTCATCCAGCGCGCCGTCCTCGACGCCCTCGGCGCCATGACCAAGGGCCATCTCCGCCTCGAGCTGCCCGGGGGCGCCGTGCGCGAGTTCGGCACGCGCCAAACGGAAGCCACGCTCCCACTCGGCCTGCCGGCCTTCGCTGCCATCCGCGTGCTGCGGCCGGAATTCTTCGCAAAATGTTTCTGGTCGGGTGACATCGGTTTTGCGGAGTCGTTCATCGACGGCGATTGGGAAACCCCCGACCTCGCCGGCGTCATCGCGTGGTTCATCCTCAATGTCGAGACCGCCCCGACCCTGTCGGGCTCCCAGCGCGCCCGCTCCGTCGCGCTCAACCTCCTGCGCTTCGGCAACCGCGTGGGCCACCTCCTGCGGCCCAATTCCCGCGCCACCGCCCGGCGCAACATCAGCGAGCACTACGATCTCTCGAACGACTTTTTCGCCCTCTTCCTCGACCCGTCCATGATGTATTCGGGCGCGCACTGGAACGCACCGGACTGGACGCTCGCCGACGCCCAGCGCGAGAAAAACGACGCGCTCTGCCGCAAGCTCCGCCTCGTTCCCACCGACCACGTGCTCGAGATCGGCACCGGCTGGGGCGGCTGGTCGATCCACGCCGCCCGCACCTACGGCTGCCGCGTCACCACCGTCACCATCTCGCGCCAGCAGTTTGAACTCGCGCAGGCGCGCGTCGCCACGGCGGGGCTGGCCGACCGCGTCGACGTGCAGTTCTGCGACTACCGCGATCTTACCGGCCGCTTCGACAAGGTTGTCTCGATCGAGATGATGGAGGCGATCGGCCACCGCTACCTGCCGGAGTTTTGCGCAACGCTCGGCCGCGTGCTCAAACCCGACGGCCTGCTCGCGCTCCAGTTCATCACCTGCCCGGACAACCGCTACGACCAGTTCCGCCGCGGCGTGGACTTCATCCAAAAGCACATCTTCCCGGGCTCGCTGCTGCTCTCCCTCAACCGCGTCAACGACCAGCTCAGCCGCGCCGGCGGCTTCGTCCTGCACGGCGTCGAGGACCACGGCCACGACTACGTGAAGACCCTGCGCGCCTGGCGGGACAACTTCCGTGCCCGGCTCGCCGACGTGCGCGCGCTCGGTTTTGACGAACGCTTCATCCGTAAATGGAGCTACTACCTCGGCTACTGCGAGGCCGCCTTCGCCATGCGCAACATCTCCGTCGTCCAAACCGTCCACACGCGCGCCAACAATCTGGCGCTGTGAGTCGAGGGCCGAGAAGACGAAGCGTCGAGGAGCCAGAACTTTCTTCAGCCGCCGACCACTCGTCCCTTCGACTTTTCGTCCACTCGACCTCCTCGGAATCAGTTTCTCGACTCCACGACCTCTTGACTCCACGACCTCTCGACTCCTCGACCCCTCGACTTCAGCAACATGATCCTCTTCCTCCGCGGCCTTTTCATCATCATCCTCGCCTCGATGCTGTGGGTCACCAGCTGGGCGAGCCTGCATTGCCCGCTGTTCGGCATTCCGACCGCGGTCGTCGGCCATCCGTGGTTCATCGCCACGCTCTTCGACGCCTACTGGGGCTTCGTCACATTCTTCGTCTGGGTGGCCTTCAAGCAAACGTCCTGGCTCGCCCGCGCGGCGTGGTTCGTCGCGATCATCCTGCTCGGCAACATCGCCATGTCGGCCTACTGGCTCCAGGAACTCTTCCGCACGCCGCGGGACGGCCGGCTGGCAGAGATTTTCACCGTGCGGCGCGAGGGCCCCGGCTGGCTCGGCCTGATTCTCGCCGTGCTGGGCATCACCGTCACGCTGCTGGGATTGCCGAAGTGACGCGGATCGGGGTTTATCCCCGACATCTGTTCCCAGCCTGTCGGGCGTAAAGCCCGACCCACCAAGCAACATGATCTCCCCCTTCCCGCTAACTCAGCTTGTGCCGCAGGGGGCCGTCGTTTACGCCTTTCCGCCCGTGGCAGAATCCTCTTCCGAACTCCCGCCCGTCCCAGCGCGCAACTTCTGGCAGCGCCGCGTGCGCGACCCGATCGTCGCCCAGCTGACGCAGGGGATCAGCCCGGAAAAAATCGCCCTCACCATCGCGGTCGGCAGCGCGTTCGCCCTGTTTCCCGTCCTCGGCACCACCACCCTTCTTTGCTTCATCGTCGCTTGGGGCATGCGGCTCAACCAGCCCATCGTCCAGCTCATCAACCAGGCGCTGTGGCCCCTGCATTTTCCCGCAATCTTCGGCTGCATCTGGCTCGGGGAGTCCATCTTTGGTGCTCCCCACGTGCGCATCGGCATCCGCTACCTGCGGAAGATGTCCGAGATGATCTGGAACGACCCCGCCCTGTTCTTCCACCAGTTCGGCCTCACTGTGATGTATGGCGTCGTGGCCTGGGCCATCATCGCCCCGTTCTACATCGCCGCGGTTTACCACATCGCCCTGCCGATCACGCGGGAGGTCACGAAACTCAAGCACAAGGCCCAAGCCCAGCCGTCCGCCGACACGCCGCCCAAGGCATGACCGCGCTCCCGTTGCTTCTCCTGGCCCTGGCCGCGCTCTGCGTCGCCTTCGGCCTGCTCTACTTGGTGGCCCGCCGGGTGGACAACTACGGCATCGTCGATATCGCGTGGTCCTACGCCTTCGGCGCGCTCGCGACGTTCTATGCGCTCGCCGGACCAGGCTGGCCCGTGCGCCGCGCGCTGATCGCCGCCATGGCCGTCCTGTGGAGCGCCCGCCTGGGCACTCACCTCGCCGTCCGCGTGATCGGCCATCATCCGGTCGAGGACGGACGCTACCAGCAGCTCCGCAAGGACTGGCAGGCCAACTTCACCGCCAGGATGGCCGGCTTTTTCCAGATGCAGGCCGTCTCGGTCGTGCTGCTCGGTGCGGCTTTCCTCGTTGCCTGCCTCAACCCCGCCTCCGCGCTGCGCCCGCTCGAGATCGCCGGCGCCGTGCTCTGGTTGATCGCAATCAGCGGCGAGGCCCTGGCCGACGCCCAGTTGGCGGCGTTCAAGCGCAGCGCCCAGGCAAAGGGTCGGGTCTGTGACGTCGGGCTCTGGCGCTACAGCCGGCACCCGAATTACTTCTTCGAGTGGCTCATCTGGGTCGCGTTTTTCGTCTTCGCGCTGGGCTCGCCGTGGGGCTGGGTCGCATTCTTCGGGCCCGCCAGCATCCTTTACCTGCTGTTGCGCGTAACAGGCATACCCATGACCGAGGAACAAAGCATCCGCAGCCGCGGCGACGCCTATCGCCGGTACCAGCAGACCACGAGCGCGTTCATTCCTTGGTTCCCAAGGAAGCCCTCAGCCGTCAGCGATCAGCCGTCAGCTCCCCCGGCAACCAAGCTGAAAGCCGATCGCTGAAAGCTGACCGCTCCCGATGCTCGACTCCCTCCTCGAAAAAAACCTCCTGCCCGACTGGCTCGTGCGTCTCGGCATCCGGCGGCTGCTCGGCCAGCGCCTTCGCGAGGAATCCGCCCGCTACGACCGTGCCGCGTACGTCGCCGACCTGAAGACCCGCGCCCTCGCCGAGCAGACCGCCGCGGCCAACGAGCAGCATTACGAGGTGCCGACGCGTTTCTACCAACTCTGCCTCGGGCCCCGGCTCAAATATTCCGGCTGCCTCTATCCGGCCGACACGGAGTCGCTCGCGCAGGCCGAGGAGGCCATGCTTGCGCTTTACGTCGAGCGCGCCCAGCTCGCCGACGGCCAGTCCATCCTCGAACTCGGCTGCGGCTGGGGCTCCCTCGCCCTCTACAACGCCGCGCGGTTTCCGAATTCGAAGATCACCGCCATCTCGAATTCCCGCACGCAAAAGGAGTTCATCGACACCGAGGCGCGCAAGCGGGGGCTCACCAACCTCCGCATCCTCACCTGCGACATCAACGCCTTCGACATCGCGCCGGGGCAGTTCGATCGCGTGGTCTCGGTCGAGATGTTCGAACACCTCAAGAATTACCAGCGGCTCTTCGCGAACATCGCCCGCTGGCTCAAGCCCGGCGGCCTGCTCTTCGTCCACATCTTCACGCACTCCCACTTCTCCTACCACTTTGTCGCCCGGGACGAATCCGACTGGATGAGCCGCCACTTCTTTACCGGCGGCCAGATGCCGGCCCATGACCTGCTGCCACAGTTCCAGGACGACCTGCGACTCGTCACCGACTGGCAGGTCGACGGCACGCATTACCAGAGGACCGCCGAGCACTGGTTGAAAAATATGGACGCCCACCGCGAGGAGATCTTCCCGCTCTTCATCGACACCTACGGCCGCGACCAAGCGACAAAGTGGTGGGCCTACTGGCGCGTGTTCTACCTGAGCTGCGCCGAGCTCTGGGGCTACCACGGCGGCCAGGAATGGATCGTGAGCCACTACCTGTTCAGAAAGCCTGAGTGATCGCGGAAACGCGAAAACTGATTCGAACAAAATGACTGTCTCCGCCTCGCCCGCCGTAGCCTTGGCGAAGGCGGGGCTTCCGTCCCTCCGCGCTTCCGCGATAAAATGCCCATGCTTTTCCGCCTAACCCTCCTGTTCATCGTCTCCTTCGCGGCCGGCCTCCCGGCGAATGCCGCCGACGTCAACGTCGTGCTGCAGGAGGCCCGCGCCGCCGAGGCGCGGTTCGACACGCAGGCGGCGCTGACGTTGTTTCGGCACGCCGACACGCTGCGCCCCAACGACGCCTCCATCCTGCAAGCCATCTCGAAGCAGTATTCCGACGCGATGCTCGACACCGCCGAGCCCACCGAAAGACAACACCTCGGCACGGAATCGCTCATCTACGCCCGCCGCTCCGTCGCGCTCGCGCCCCACGACGCCGTCAACGTCCTCGCGCTCGCCATTTGCTACGGCAAGCTCACCGCCTTTGCCGATACGCGCACGAAGATCACCTACTCGCGTTTCGTGAAACAATACGCGGACGAGGCGCTCGCGCTGGATCCCCGTTACGGCCTCGCCCACCTCGTCCTCGGCCGCTGGAACTACGAGGTCGCGTCCCTCGGCTTCGGCACGCGCTGGCTGGTGCGCCTCGTCTATGGCGGATTGCCCGACGCCTCGACCGCCGAGGCGGTCCGTCAGCTGCGCATCGCCGTCGCCCTCGCGCCCAACCGCCCTGCGCACCTCGTGGAACTCGGCCTCGCGCTCCTGGCCGACGGCCAGCGTGACGCCGCGCGCGCCACCCTCACGCACGCGCTGACGCTCCCCAAAACCGAAAAATACGACGCCGAGGCCTTCGCCCGTGCCCGCGCCGCGTTGGCAAGGTAGGGCGCGTTATCCCTAACGCGCCGCTCTGGCTCCGCAGGGGTTCCACGGCGGGTTAGGGATAACCCGCCCTACCTCGAGCCAACGCAAGGAAACCCGTCTCCTCTTCCGTGTTGTCCGTGCCGTCCGCGGGCTACCTCACCCCGGCAGCGCAAACGCCTCGAAGTGCGTCCGCAGGTCGGCGAGGAACGCCGCCGTGCCCGCGCCGTTGACGACGCGGTGGTCGAACGTGATCGAGAGTGTGATGACCTCTGTCGGGTGCACCACGCCGCCGTCGTTGATCATCCGCTCGTGTGCCGTGCCCACAAAGAGCGTGCACATCGCCGGCGGCACCACGATGGGGAAGGCCTTCTCGATGCCGAACGCCCCGAGGCTCGTCAGGTTGAGCGGCGACTGCACCTCCTCGGGCTTGCCGGTGCGCGCGGCTTCCACCGCCGCGGTGTAGGCTGAGACAAAGGCCGTCCAGTCGAGCTTGTTGCTCTGGCGGATCACCGCCGTGGCCAGCCGGTCGCCTTCGAGCGCCACCGCGATGCCGAGGTCAAACACCGCCTGCTCCAAAATCACGCCGTCCTTCGCCACGATGCGGCGGAACGGGGCGTGCTGCTCCATGCTGCGCACCACGCACCACGCCATCATCACGGACGGCGACGGCGCCGCTGCGCCCAGTTTCTTTTTTGCCGCCTCGCGCGCGGCCCGGATCGCACCGTAACGGACGTCCATCTCCATGTTCGCCGGCACCACTGAGTCCAGCCGCCGTGTGATCGCGTTGGGCAACGCCGGCTCGCGCCGTTCGCCCAGCGGAGACGCGGCCGCCGGCGCCGTGGGGCGCTGCTGCTGCTGCTGCTGCAACTGCTGCAAACTCTGATTCGCCGCCGGAGCCCCGGTCTCGGCGGTGGCGGTGGCCAGCGCGATCTCCTGGCCAATCTCGACGGTGTCGTCGGCCTTGATCTTCCACGCCTTGAACGTGCCGGCGAACGACGCCTCGATTGGGTAAACGGCCTTGTCCGTCTCGACTTCGCACAACACGTCGTCGTGGCTCACCTTGTCGCCCGGCTGCTTGTGCAGCGCCACCACCCGCGCCGAACGCAGGCCTTCGCCCATGATCGGCACTTTGACGACAATGTCGCTGTTGGCAGGCACGGCGGAATTTAGGGGCGCCGCCGGCTGGCCGGAAGCCGAAACCGAGAGCGCCGCCGAGGGCGCGGCGCCCGCAGGCCCTGAGCCCGTCGAAGGGGCCGAAGGGATCGACGTCGCCAGCGCGCGGCGCAGCGCCGCAACGATCCGCGGCGTGTCCGGCAGCGCGGCATATTCGTAAACCGGGCTGTAGCCGATCATGACGTTGCCCTTCGAAACCAGCACCGGCGGCGCCACCATCCGGCTCCAGACGTCCGGGCGACCCGCAATGTGCGAAATGATCATCTGGCCCACGGAGCAGTTCTCCGTGTCCTCCTGCACGACGACCAGCCGGCCAGTCTTGCGCACCGACTCCTCGATCATCTCGTGGTCCCACGGCACGATCGAGCGCAGGTCGATCAGCTCGACGCTGACCGCATCGCCCACCGCCGCCACGGCCTCGAGGGATTTCTCCATCGTGTTGCCCCACGCCACCAGCGTGACGTCACGGCCGGCCTGGCGCAGGCGCGCGTGGCCGATCGGCACTGCCATCGCCGGCTCGTCGATTTCGCGTTCGGCCCAGAGCATGTGCTTGGGCGCGAGGAAAATCACCGGGTCCTCCGAGTGCATCGCGGTCCAGAGCAGCCCCGCCGCATCCTCCGGCGTGCTGGGGATCACCACCCTCAGCCCGGGAAAATGCGCCAGCGCCGACTCATTCGCCTGCGAATGCCAGAGCGAGCCGCCCGGCAGATACGCGCCGTAGGGCGCGTAGATCACGACCGGACACGACCACTTGCCGTAAGTCCGCCAGCGCAGCGTCGCGAGGTTCGTCACGAGCTGGTTCCAGCCCGGATAAATGAAATCGATGAACTGCAGTTCGAACACGGGCCGCTTCCCGTAACTCGCGAGCCCGCACGCCACACCGAGGATCGTGCTCTCCGCCAGCGGCGAATTGAACACCTGCGTCGGAAAATCCGTCGAGAGCTTCTGCGTGAGCCGGAACACGCCGCCTTTCGGATCCTCGATGTCCTCGCCGAAAATCAGCCGGCCCGGATCGGAGTCCAGCCCCGCGCGCAACGTCAGGTTGATCACGTCGCCCATCCGGTATTTGCCCGGGCGCAGCACCTGCTCGTCGAGCTGCGCGGGCTGCGATGACACGTTGGTCTCGAGTTCGTTCGCGATGGGATTTTCCGCCTGCTCCGCCGCGGCGTAGTCGAGCCGCACGCGCTCCCGGGTTTCCTTGTCGAGCTGGTCGAATTCGGCCTCCGTCAATTCGCCCTCGGCGATGAGCTGCGCCTTCAGCATCAGCAGCGGGTCGCGTTCCCCGAGCGTCGCCAGCTCTTCCTTGCTGCGGTAAATCGCCTGGTCGTCCGAACTCGTGTGGCTCGAGAGCCGCTCCAGCTTCAGCCAGAGCAGCACCGGCCCGTCGCCCGCGCGGATCCGGGCGATGGCCGACTCGGTCGCCGCGTGCACCGCCTCGACGTCCCAGCCCTCGATCAGCTGCCACTGCTCCTCGTTGAGCACGCTCAGCGCCCGCGGGGTCGTGCGCTTCGTCGGCGTGCTGATGCCAAAGCCGTTGTCCTCGACGATGAATAGCACCGGCAGCTTCCGCTCCTGCGCAAAACACACCGCCTCAAAAAAGTCGCCCTGCCGCGTGGCCGCGTCGCCCACCGTGGTGACGACGACGCTCTTCTTGCCGTCGAGCTGCATGCCCCACGCCATGCCGCACGCCGGCAGAAGTTGCGCCGCTGTCGGCGTCGGCACGCTCCAGATGTTCAGCTCGCGGTAACTGTAATGCGACGGCATCTGCCGGCCACCAGACGACGACTCGCGCTTCGCCATGTAGTCGAGCGCGAGCTGCCGCGTGGTCACGCCGCGCCCCAGCACGAGCCCGCGGTCGCGGTAGTAGGGCACGACGTAGTCATCGGGCAGCAGCTGCATGCCGGTCGCCGCCAGCGCCTCGTGGCCGCGCCCGGAGACATGAAAGTGGCCCTTGCCCTGGCGGTTGAGGTTCTCCTCGCGCAAGTCGCCGTGGCGACTCTCGAGGATGGTCGTCAGCAGCCGGCGCTTAAGTTGGGGAGAAAGACGGGCGGCAACGGAAGAAGGCATGTGACTCCGAAGGGGTTTGGGAGTTGCGGTTTTTTGATGGGCCCCAACGTCCCCAAAACCCCGCCCAAAGCAACGTGTTTATCCTACTCCTTTCGGAGTAAAATGCTAGGAACCCAAACCTCAGATTTTTACCACGGACAACACGGAGGACACGGATCGATCCTGAGTCATGAAATTCGGGTTCTAGTCCTATGTCTCGGGATTGATCCGTGTGGATTGGTGTTATCCGTGGTAAAAATTTCCGGGTCCGGCTTTCGTGTCTTTGGTGTATTTCGTGGTGACCCACTCTCTCCTTGACGTTCTAGGAGAGACGCCGCTTCACTTCTTCCTAGGACATCTAGGAGACAACTTTATGGCGAAACACCACACGAAGGCCGAGCTGCTCCAGGGCACGCTCGACCTGCTCATCCTGAAGGCGCTGCAACGCGGCCCGATCCATGGCTTCGGCATCTCGCTCGAGATCCGACAAATGTCGCGCGACATGCTGCGGGTGGAGCAAGGCTCGCTCTACCCCGCCCTCTACCGGCTGGAGGAACAGGGCTGGATCGCCGCCGAATGGGGCGTCTCGGACAACAACCGCAAAGCGCGGTTCTATTCGCTCACCTCCGCCGGCCGGAAGCAGCTCGCGATCGAGACCGCCAACTGGGAGCAGGTCGCCGCCGCGATCAACCTCGTGCTGAAAGTCACCTGATGCGGCCAGTGACGAGGGATGAATGACAAGTGACGAGCCGCAAACAACCGATCCCCGGATTTTTGACCACGGATAACACCCATGAACACGGATCAATCCCCGATCGTGAAGAGAAACATCCCGTTCATTAGTCTGATCCGTGTTCCTAAGTGTTATCCGTGGTCAAAGGCCTTGGCCGGATTCGAATGAAATTCACCCCATTCGCATAATTCGCGGGCAACCGGATCGTATCTCCCCCACCCCATGAAGCTCCTCCGCAAACTCCGCACGCTTTTCCGCAAGGACGCCCTCGACCGCGAGATGTCCGAGGAGATGCGGCATCACTTGGACTTGCAGGTTGAGGCTAACCTCGCCGCGGGGATGAACCCCGACGAGGCCCGCTATGCCGCCCAGCGGCAGTTTAGGGACTTGGAACAAGTCAAGGAGCGCAGCCGCGACGTCCGCGGGTGGCAGTGGGCGGAAAATCTTGGGCGCGATTTCCGGTTTTCGTTTCGCTCGCTGCGGCGCTCGCCGGTCTTCAGCGCGGCGGTGATCCTGACGCTCGGGCTCTGCATCGGCGCCAACACGACTGTTCTCTCGGTACTGTATGGCATGGTGCTGAAACCGCTCCCGTTTCATGACGCGGGCCAAATCGTGGAAGTCTACAATTCCCTGCCCAAGTCGGGTCAGCCGAAGCTGCGGGTCAGCGTGGGGCAATACCTCGATTACAAGACCCATGCCGACCTGTTCAGCGAAGTCACGCTCGTCTATGGCTGGATGTTCAACATGGGCGAGGACACGGCGGCCGACCGCCTGCTCTCCATCCGGATCACCCCGGATTATTTTTCCGTGATGGGCGTGCAGCCGCTGTTGGGGCGATTCTTTACCGCGGACGACTGCGTGCCCGGGCGCGACGCCGTGGTCGTGCTGACCCAGACGTTTTGGGAGCAGCATTTCCAGGCGGATCCCGGCGTGATCGGCCGGGTGGTCCGGCTGTCACGCCAACCCTTCACGATCATCGGCGTGGCGCCGCGCAGCCTGGAGGCCATCGGGGTCGCCCCGGTGCTCATGGTGCCGTTGGCGTGGCAGGCCGACGCGGCGCTGCCGAAGTGGCGGTTCCAGCCCCGGGCGCAGATGTATGCCCGGATCAAGCCCGGCGTGGCCTATGGGGCGGCCCGGGCGCAACTGGACACCATGGAGCAGCGTTTCAGGGATACCGGGGCGGATCCGGCCCTGCGCAATTTTCTCGTGAACGGCGGGCACAAGATGGTGCTCGGGCAACTGCGGGCGGAACAAACCAAGTCGATCAAGAGCGGCCTGCTGCTGCTCCAAGGCGCGGCCTTGCTGGTGTTGCTGCTGGGGTGCATGAATGTGGCCAGCCTGATGCTGGCGCGGGCCAATGCGCGCCAGGTGGAA
>Ga0316219_1001234_pt1 | contig 28419 bp, 19 predicted proteins | sample TBH18003PmetaG_FD_203635 | JGI IMG/M metagenome (GOLD analysis project Ga0316219, IMG submission 203635) | Freshwater microbial communities from Trout Bog Lake, Wisconsin, USA - TBH18003P | ecosystem: Environmental > Aquatic > Freshwater > Lake > Hypolimnion/Profundal zone | place: USA...
GACGTCGACGTCCTTGTGGCCCGACGCATACATCTCCTCAGTGCGCGAAAGCTCATACTTCTTCGCCGTGCAGGGCATGATGGAGACCATGAAGATCTTGGCCGGGTCGAGCTTGAGGCGCTCGGCGTAGTAGGTCTTGGCGAGGACGCCGAGCATCTGCTGCGGGGACTTGGCGGTGGAGAAGTTGTCGATGAAGTCGTAGTGGTTCTTCTCCATGAAGTCGGTCCACGAGGGGCAGCACGACGTGATGAGCGGGAGCGGGCCGCGCTGGTGCACGAAGCGCTCAATGAATTCGCTGGCTTCCTCGACGATGGTGACGTCGGCGGAGAAGTTGGTGTCGAACACGGCCTTGAACCCGAGCCGGCGGAGGGCGGCGTAGAGTTTGCGGGTGAGGTTGGTGCCCGGCGGCAGGCCGAACGCCTCGCCGACGGTGACGCGCACGGACGGCGCGATCTGGACGACGCAGATCTTCTCCGGGTCGTGCAGGGCCTCCCAGACGGAGGGCGTCTCGTCGTTTTCCACGATGGCGCCGGTGGGGCAGTGCGCGGAGCACTGGCCGCATTTCACGCAGGGGGATTCGGCGAGGGTGATGTCGCCGGCGGGCGCCATGCGGGTGTTGATGCCGCGGTCGAGCAAGGAGAGGGCCCAGACGTTCTGGACATCCTGGCAAACCTGAACGCAGCGCCCGCATTTGATGCACTTGGTGAAGTCGAGGATGATGGAGCCGGTGGAGGTGTCGGGCGGGACGTCCTTCACGTAGCGCTTGATGGACTCCATGGGGATGTTGAAGTCCGCGGCGAGGCTCTGGAGCTCGCACTCGCCGTTGCGTCCGCAGGTGAGGCAGGCCTGCGGGTGGTTGGAGAGGATGAGTTCGAGCGTGGAGCGGCGCACCTCGACGATCTCGCGATCGTGGGTGGTGATTTCCATGCCGTCCTCGAGGGGCGTGCAGCAGGCGCGGATGAGCTTGTTGCCGCCCTTGTTGCGGACGATGCAGATGCCGCAGGAGGCGGTGGGCAGGAGGTCCCGGTGCTTGCAGAGCGTGGGGATGTTCACCTGGACGCGCCGGGCGGCGTCGAGAATGGACGTGCCCGGCGGAACCTGGACTTCGATTTGGTTGATGCGGGCGGTGATCATGGCGAGACCTCCTTCACGGGAATGGGGCTGCGGGTGGCCGAGCCGGGGTCGACGGGCGGCTTGGCGGCCGTCGTGGCGACGGAGGCGACCCGGCTCATCTTGCGAGCGTAGCTCGGGCCGCCCTCGATGAAGGCCTGGTATTCCTCCCCAAAGTAGCGGAGGGTGGAGAGCACGGGATTCGGCGCGGTCTGGCCGAGGCCGCAGAGCGAGGCCTTCTGCATGGCGTGGCAGATGCGGTGGATCAGCGCGAGGTCGCCGGGGGCGCCGCGACCGCGGGAAATGCGGTCGAGCACCTGCTGGAGCTGGTAGCCGCCGATGCGGCAGGGGGCGCACTTGCCGCAGGATTCGTCGACACAGAAGCGCAGGTAGAACTTGGCGACGTCGACCATCGAGTCGCTTTGATCCATGACCAGCATTCCGCCGGAACCCATGATGGAGCCCAGCTGCAGCAGCGTTTCATAACTGACCGGCGTATGGAGCAGGGAGTTGGGAATGACGCCGCCGGAAGGGCCGCCGGTCTGGACGGCCTTGATTTCCTTGCCGTCGAGCACGCCGCCGCAGACCTCGAAGACGATTTCGCGGAGTGTGGTGCCCATGGGGACCTCGACCAGCTGGGCGTTGCGGACCTTGCCGGTGACAGCGAACACCTTGGTGCCGCGGGAAGTCTCGGTGCCGTGGCTGGCGTACCAGGCGCCGCCGCGGAGGAGGATGGCGGGGACGATGGCGAGGGTCTCGACGTTGTTGATGGCGGTGGGCATGCCCCAGAGGCCGCGCACGGAAGGATAGGGCGGGCGGGGGCTCGGGCTGCCGCGGCGTCCCTCGATCGACGCGATCAGGGCGGTTTCCTCGCCGCAGACGAACGCCCCTGCGCCGAGGCGGATCTTGGCGTCGAAATCGAAGCCGCTGCCGAGAATGTTGCGGCCGAGGAGTCCGCGTTCGCGCGCTTGGTCGAGGGCGCGCTGGATGCGTTCCACGGCCTTGGGATACTCGGCGCGGATGTAGAAGTAGCCCATCGAGGCGCCCATCGCAAAGGCGGCGATCATCATGCCTTCGAGGACCGTGTGGGGATCGCTTTCCAGGACGCTCCGGTCCATGAATGCGCCGGGATCGCCCTCGTCGCCGTTGCAGATGACGTAATGCTGGGTGGAGGGCTGTGCGCGCGTGAGCTGCCACTTCATCCAGGTCGGAAATCCCGCGCCCCCGCGGCCGCGCAGCGCGCTGACTTTCATCTCGGCGATGACCTGTTCGGGCGTGAGCGTAAACAAGGCCTTGGCGAGCGCCTGGTAGCCTTGGGCGCGACCAAGATAGTCCTCGAGGCTGTCGGGGTCGACCTCGCCGCAATGGCGGAGGACGATGCGGACCTGCTTGTCGGGCATCTTCCAGAGCAGGTCGTCGATCACGCGGCCCCCGTCGATGGATTCGGTGACGATGCGCGCGACGTCGTGGGCGAGCACGTTGGTGTAGGTGACGGCGGAGGGCAGCAGTTGGACGACGGCGCCTTCGTCGTAGATGCCGAGATCGAGGGCGCGGACGACCTGAACGCGGTCGGCGAGGCCGCGGCGCTTGAGTTCCTCCCGGAAGGAAAACTGGAGGAACTCCGTCTTGTTGACATCGGCGGCGCCGGTGTCGCCGACGAGGACGTGGGTCACGGTCGCATCGAGGACGAGGCCGCGACGGCGCGTGGCGATGACGTGGTCGTCGAGCAGGCGATGGGCGCCGAAGTGTTCGGCGAGGAGCGTGGGAGCGAGTTCCGGCGTGAGGGCGCCGTAGTGGACGCGCGGCATGCCGGCGGCCTGGACCTCGACCACGGGATCGGCGAACGAATAGCCCACGGAGCCGGTGCGCAGCAGCTCGCAGCCGCGAGGCGATTCGGCGAGGGCTTGTTGGAGTGCGGTGTAGACGGTCTCGGCGCCCGCGGCGACGCCGCCGGTGTCGAGCTGGACGCGGATCCATTCGGTGGGATCGGGCGTGGGCTGGGCGGCAAAGTTGGCCAGATCCTGGCGGGTGAGCGGGTTCATGCGGCCACCCCCTTCCGGGCGCGGAGCGTGGCGACATGGCCGGCGAGATCGGAGGTCTTCACATGGCCGCAAGTCTTGCCGTCGACCACCATGGCCGGGGCCATGCCGCAGCAGCCGATGCAGCGGACGGTGTCGAAGTGGATCTGTCGATCCGGCGTGGTCTGGCCCTCGGCGATGCCGAGCTGGGCGCGGACCTCGTTGATGAGGTCACCCGAACCCTTGAGGTAACAGGCGGTGCCGTTGCAGACGGTGAGGCTGTGTGCGCCGGGCGGCTGGAGTTTGAAGTAGTGGTAGAAGGTGATGACCTCGTAAATGCGGGCGAGCTTCACCCCGAGTTCGCGGGAAAGCTCCATGGCCACCTCGCGCGGGATGTAGCCGTGTTGGTTCTGGATGGCGTGGAGGATCATGATCAAGTTGCCCTCCTCGTTGCGCCAGTGGTTGACGTGCTGCTGGACGTCGCGCCGGATGGTGGTGTCGAGCTTGCCTTGGATGCGGCGGAGGCGCTCGAGTTTCACCTCCATCAGCCGGGCCACTTCGTCCGAGATGTCGCGCGGGATGAACCCGTGCTTTTGCTCCACTTTCTCGAGCAAATCGATGAGGCTGACCTCATCGATGTTCTTGAGGTCCGCGGCCGATGTGTCCGGCCCATGCGGAGCGGGGATGGTTTTCATAAATAGGCGCGCCGTGCGGCTTCATGCTGCGGGCCGGGCTGCCGGTGATACATAACAATAGTTAATGATGTGCACTCCGTAGATGAGGTTATCTAATTGATTAACGACCCTGTAATCCCCCTGGCCGTCAGCAATTCGCCGCCAAACACAAGAATGTCGCGGAATTACACGAGTCCCTCCAGCCGGTCGGGTGGGCCGCGGGCTATGCATAAGTGGCGATTGGACTGCACGAAACAGAAGCGTGGGGTTGTGTCTTCGTCCGAGGTGTGGTCGGATCGGCCGCAAATGCGCTGGAAAGATAACTGGGAGGAGACGCGGCAGCATTACGCCCGCTGGTGGGCGCGTGACGGGCTCGTCGTGGTGCCCTATGTTCCGGCGGGCGTGGCTGGCGGACCGGCCACGCGGGACCTATCGGCACATGATCCCGGACCGCCGCGCGACGCTGAGGCGCAACACGCGGATCCGACCTATGTCACCGCCACGAGCCACTACTGGCTAGCCACGGGAACGCTGGCGCTTGACGCGCTGCCGTTGGGTTGCGTCGCCATGGGACCGGGTTCGCTCGCGCTCTACCTCGGCAGCGAGCCGGAATTTTCGCGCGACACGGTTTGGTTCAAGCCGCTGGCGGACCAGGCTGGGCTCGAGCGTCCACTGCGTTTCGATCCGGCCAACCGCTGGTGGCGCCGGCAACTCGCGCTCGTGGATGCGGCGCTGGAGCGCAGCGCGGGCAACTACCTGGTGGGGTTTCCCGACTTGGTCGAAAACCTCGATGTGCTCTCGTCGTTGCGCGACGCCCAGACGCTGATGGTCGACCTGGTGGAACGGCCGGAGTGGGTGAAGCAGCGCATCGCGGAGATCAACCAGGCGTATTTCGAAATCTATGACTTGCTCCGCGCGCGCCTCGCGTCGCCGGACGGCGCCTGCGCGTTCTGGGCCTTTCACCTGTGGGGCCCGGGACGCACGGCGAAGGTGCAGTGCGATGCGCTGGCGATGATCTCGCCGGCGATGTTCGACGAGTTCGTGCGCCCCGCGCTGGCGGAGCAGTGCGATTGGCTCGACCACGCCATGTTTCATCTCGACGGCACGCAGGCGATCGCGCACCTGCCGTCGCTGCTGGCGATCCCGGGACTGGACGCAATCGAGTATACGCCGCAGGCGGGCTTGGAGGGCGGCGGACACGAACGCTGGTGGCCGCTTTATCGCCGCATCCTGGCGGCGGGCAAGTCGGTGCAGGTCGTCGCGGTGAAGCCCGCGGAAATCGCGCCGCTGCTCAACGCCATCGGCGCGCGCGGGGTCTACCTGCACGTGGACGGCATCGTCGATGCGGCGACGCTGCGGGAGTTGGAGCGGGTTGTCGTCGGTCGCTATCCCAAGTGAGGATGGGAAGACGCCGGGTGATCGCGGAAGCGCGGAGAGGCGGAACCGGATATCGGGAAAATTGCGGGGGAGGACTGCGCGGTCGGCGCGGGTAGTGCGAGTTTTTGCCTGCCATGGCGAAAAGCAGAGAGGACCCGCTGGCCGGCCGGATCTTCCTCATCCGGGGCCAGCGCGTGGTCATCGATGCGGAACTGGCTCGTCTTTACGGTGTGAAGACGGGCGTTTTCAATCAGGCCATCCGGCGCAACGCCCGGCGATTTCCGGTGGACTTTGCGTTTCAACTCTCTGCCGCCGAGGTGGAAATATCGAAATCACAGTTTGTGATATCGCTCGGTAAGTACGTTCATAAAAAGGGTGTTACGAAAGGAGTGTCGCATGCATCCGTTTATCGACAGGGCGGACATCGCCCTTGGGTATTCACGGAGCACGGCGCGGTCATGGCCGCGAACGTTCTGCGGAGTCCGCGGGCGGTCGAGATGAGTGTCTATGTGGTCCGCGCATTTATTCGCATGCGTGAAGAGCTGGCGGCAAATGCGACGATTCTGAAGCGGCTGGCGGAGATTGATCGAACGCTGCTCGAGCACGACTGCGCGCTGCGCACGCTTTGGCAGCGGTTGCAGCCACTGCTCGCGCCACCGCCGGAACCGCCGCGGCGCCGGATGGGGTTCCACGTTGGGAATGGCTAGCGACGCGGCACCGCGCGCGCGGCGGGATGTTATTCCAGCTTGAAGCGCTGGGGCGGGTGAGGCCTGCTCGCGGAAATGGAATCGCACGCGGTGGTGTTCCCGGGGCCGAACCAGGTGGTGTTTCAGAAAATCACGTGTCCCGACCCGGGACCGGAGGATGTGGTCATCGATGTGCATCACTCCTGGATCAGCAATGGCACGGAGGGTTCGTTCCTGCGCGGCGAGCGACTGGAGGGCGACGTGGCGTGGAAGCCCGGGCATCCGTCCCCGTTTCCGCTGGTGGCGGGTTACCAGAAAGTTGGACGCGTGCGGTGGGTGGGCGCGGCGGTGAAGAAATACACGGTCGGCGACTGGGTTTTTGCGTCGATGAGCCGCGTCTGGGGCATGTTTGAGAACCGCTATGCGGGACACGTCTCGCCGGCGGTTTCCGGAGAGGGCGCGCTGATGCGGTTGCCGGCGGGCTGCGATCCGGTGGCGTTCGCGGGGCTGGTGTTGACGCAGGTCGGCTACAATTGCGGCACGCGGTCGCCGGTGAAACCGGGCCAGGTCGCGGTGATCATGGGCGACGGTCTCGTCGGGCAATGGGCGGGCCAGACGCTGGCGCAGCTCGGCGTCAAGGTGGCGATGGTCGGGCGTCACCCGGACCGGCTCGCACGCTTTCCGAAACACGGGGCGACGTTTTTGTCCGGCCCCGACAACGGCGTGGCCGCGGTGCGCGCATGGGCGCCGGGTCCGGTGCAGGTGCTGGTCGAGAGTGTGGGCAGCGCGCAGGCGATGCGGGATTACCTGCCGCTGCTGGCGCGCGACGCGCACATCGTCGTCGCGGGTTTCTACAAACCAGCCGGCGCGGTGAACCTGCAGGAGGCCCTGCAGGAGTTTCGAAACTCGGAGATTTCCTTCGACCTCGTGTCCGGGGCGACGCTGCCGCGGCTGGAGGAGACGATGCGGTGGATCGCGGCGGGGAAGCTCGACACCCTCGGCCTGCTCACGCACCGGTTTCCGGTGGAACGCGCGGCAGACGCGTGGGCGCTGATCGAATCGAAGCGCGAGCCCGTGCTCGGCGTGGTGCTCGACTGGCCCGCGGCGCGGGCGACAACCTGAAATTTTCTTGCCCATGGATTACACGGAATCCAGCAGAGAGACCCTTTCCGTGTATTCCGTGGGTTCCGTGGGCATCCCCAAACCCAACTCCCCATGAAGATCCCCGAACGCATGAAAGAACTTTCGATCGAGGCCCCGGGGCGGGCGGCGTGGCGGGATGCACCGGTGCCGGAGCCGGCACCGGGCGAGGTGCTGGTGCGGATCCTCGGCGTGACCACGTGTCCGCAGTGGGACCTGCATATTTTCGGCGGCTCACCGATGTTTCCCGGGCAGAAGCTGGAGTATCCCTATTTTCCCGGTCAACCCGGCCACGAGGCGACGGGCGAGGTGGTGGCCGTCGGCGAGGGCGTAACCTCGCCGCGCGTCGGGGCGCGCGTGGCGGTGTGGAAGGACACCGGGGCGCGGCCGCACGGGTGCTACGCGCAGTTCAACAACCTGCGGGCGGTGGACGTGATCGAGGTGCCGGCCAGCCTGCCGCTGGCGCAGATCGCGTCGCTCGAGCTGGCGATGTGCGTGGAAACGTCCTTCCAGCAATTGGAGCGGCTTGGCGGCGTGGCGGGACGGCGCGTAGGCGCATCCGGGCTGGGGCCGGCGGGCCTGATCGCGGTGCAGTTGGCGCGGGCGCACGGCGCGTCGGAGGTGATCGGCATCGATCCCGTGGCGGAGCGGCGCGAACTGGCGACCAAGCTGGGGGCGGACCGCACAGTGGCGCCCGATGCGGCGGTGTGGCCGGCGAATCGCGGCGACGGGGCCCTGGATGATGCGCTGGACCTGACGGGGGTGCCGGCGTCGATTGAATTCCTGATGGACCGCACGCGGCGTTGCGTGACGCTGTTCGGCGTGCTGCGCGACGAGGTGCGGTTTGGCATGCGGCACTGGTATCCGGGGCTGCTGCTGATGGGATACGCCGACCACAACCGCCAGGCGGCGGAGGCGGCGCTGCGCTTCATCACCGAGGGCAAGCTGCGCCTCGACCCGCTGGTCACGGCGACGCTGCCCTTCACGCGCTACGCTGAGGGCGTGGAACTCCTGCGGCAGAAAAAGGCCGTGAAGATCCTCTTCGATCCCTGGGCGTGAGACGACGGCCCCGCTTATTTGAGCGAGGCCATGTCGATCACAAAGCGGTATTTCACGTCGCTCTTCAGCATGCGCTCGTAGGCCACGTTGATCTGGTCCATGCGGATCATCTCGATGTCGCAGGTGATGTTGTGCTGGCCGCAGAAATCCAGCATCTCCTGCGTCTCAGCCAGGCCGCCGATGAGCGAGCCGGAGAAGGAGCGCCGCTTCATGATCAGCGGGAAGGCGGCGACCGCCAGGGGCTGGTCGGGGGCGCCAACCAGGGTGAGGTTGCCGTCGCGCTTCAGCAGATTGAAGTAGGCGTTGATGTCGTGCAGCGCGGAGACGGCATCGAGAATGAAGTCGAAGGTGCCGGCGTGCGCGGCCATTTGCTTTTCATCGGTGGAGACGACGACCTCGTGGGCGCCGAGGCGGAGGGCGTCGGCGGCCTTGTTGGGTGAGGTGGTGAACAGCACGACATGGGCGCCAAAGGCGCGGGCGAATTTTACGCCCATGTGCCCGAGGCCGCCCAGGCCGACGATTCCGACCTTTTGGCCGGGGCCGACCTTCCAGTGGCGCAGCGGCGAGTAGGTCGTGATGCCCGCGCACAGCAGCGGGGCGGCGGCGGCCAGATTGAGGTTCGCTGGCATCCGGAGGACGAATTCTTCTGTCACCACGATGCCCTGCGCGTAGCCGCCAAGCGTGTTGCCGCCGAGGACCTTGTCCTCACTGCCGTAGGTCATGACCATGCCGGGGCAGAATTGCTCAAGGCCGGCGCGGCAGTCGGGGCAGGTGCCGCAGGAATCCACGAGGCAGCCCACGCCGACGGTGTCGCCGACCTTGAATTTCTTCACGCCGGGGCCGACGGCCGCCACGCGGCCGACGATTTCGTGGCCCGGCACGGCCGGATACTGGGTGAAATGCCATTCGTCGCGGGCGAAGTGCAGGTCGGAGTGGCAGACGCCGCAGTAAAGGATGTCGATCTTCACGTCGGTCGGGCCTGGTTCCCGCCGCGAGATGGTCGAGGCGGCCAGCGGCGACTTGGCGCCGGCGGCGGAATAGGCTTTGACGGAGTAGGCTCTGGGCTTGGTCATGGGCGGAACGGTTGAAGTGAGTAGTCGAGAGGAAACGGTATCGCTGGATGGGGGATGGCGCAACTGCGCATGCGGCCAATCGGTTTTTGCCGGAGGGCCGGGCACCGCGCGCGTGACGGGCAAAAACAAAAAGGCCGCGGGGTGAACCGCGGCCTGGAAGTTGCGAGGGCGGGTTAATGACCCGCCCTGCTGGTGAGGATGATCAGGACTTCGTGGCGGCTTCGTCCGGGATGCGCATGCTGTAGAAGCTGCGATACACGAACACGAGGGCGACGGCGAAGAAGAACAGGCCGATGCCGGTCTTCAGGGCCTGGTTCGTCATCGTCACCGCGATCTCAACGGCGAGGAGGCCGAAGAGGGTGGTGAACTTGATGACGGGGTTCATCGCGACGGAGGACGTGTCCTTGAACGGGTCGCCCACGGTGTCACCGACGACGGTGGCGGCGTGGAGGTCGGTGCCCTTCTGGCGGAGCTCGACCTCGACGATCTTCTTGGCGTTGTCCCAGGCGCCGCCGGCGTTCGCCATGAAGATGGCCTGGAAGAGGCCGAAGAAGGCGATGCCGATGAGGTAGCCGATGAAGAAGTACGCGTTGAAGAACGGCAGGGCCAGGGCGAAGCAGAACACGACGATGAAGATGTTCCACATGCCCTTCTGCGCGTAGACGGTGCAGATGCGGACGACTTCCTTTGAGTCCTCCGCGGAGGCGGTCTTGGCGTCGAGCTGCATGTGCTCCTTGATGTAGACGACGGCGCTGTAGGCGCCGGTGACGACGGCCTGCATCGAGGCGCCGGTGAACCAGTAAATGACGGCGCCGCCCATGATGAGGCCGAGGATGATCTCGGGCTGGACGATGGAGAGCGCGTCGATCACGGGCTTGAACGGGCCGGCGACGCCGGAGGCGAGCTGCACCTCGTACATCTTCTGCAGGAGCATGATGATGCCGAACACCATGGTGGTGGCGCCGACGACCGCGGTGCCGATGAGCACGGGCTTGGCGGTGGCCTTGAAGGTGTTGCCGGCGCCGTCGCCCTTCTCGAGCTGGTATTTGGCGTTCTCGAAGTCCGGCTTGAAGCCGAAGTCCTTCTCGATCTCGGCGGCGATGCCGGGGCGGCCCTCGATCTGGGAGAGCTCGTAGACGGACTGGGCGTTGTCGGTGACGGGGCCGTAGCTGTCGACGGCGATGGTGACCGGGCCCATGCCGAGGAAGCCGAAGGCCACGAGGCCGAAGGCGAAGATCGGCGCGGCGAAGAGGAACTTCGCGGGCATCAGCGAGAGCAGCGCGGGGTTCTGGGAGAAGTAATACGAGGCGGCCATCAGCAGCATGATGACGAGGCCCATCCAGAACGCGGAGAAGTTGCCGGCGACAAGGCCGGACAGGATGTTGAGCGAGGCGCCGCCGTGCTTGGAGCAGTTGGTGACTTCCTTCACGTGGCGGGAATTCGTGCTGACGAAAACCTTGGTGAACTCCGGGATCAGCGCGCCGGCGACGGTGCCGCAGCTGATGATGACGGAGAGGACCCACCAGAGGTCGCCGTTCACGCTGCCTTGGTGGGCGAGCAGGAAGTAGGAGGCGAGGAAGGTGATGGCGATGGACACCGCGGAGGTGATCCAGACGAGGTGCGTGAGCGGTGCCTCGAAATCAAAGTCCTTCAGGCTGCCGTATTTCGCGCGGGAGATGACCTGGTTGAGGCCGTAGGACACGAGCGAGGTGACGATCATCAGCGCGCGCATGGTGAAAAGCCACACGATGAGGAGGGCGCAGAGTTCCTGGCTCGCGGAGAGCGCGAGGGCGAGGAAGGCGATGAGCGCGACGCCCGTGACGCCGTAGGTCTCGAAGCCGTCGGCGGTGGGTCCGACCGAGTCGCCGGCGTTGTCACCGGTGCAGTCCGCGATCACGCCGGGGTTCTTCGGGTCATCCTCGGGCAGCTTGAAGACGATCTTCATCAGGTCGGAGCCGATGTCGGCGATCTTGGTGAAGATGCCGCCGCAGATGCGGAGGACGGAGGCGCCGAGGGATTCGCCGATGGCAAAGCCGATGAAGCAGGGTCCGACGAGTTCCCGCGGGAGGAACACGAGGATGCAGATCATGAAGAACAGCTCCACGCACACGAGGAGCAGGCCGACGCTCATGCCGGAACGGAGCGGAATGAAGAGCGTGTTGAGCGGGTTGCCCTTGAGGGCGGAGAACGCGGCGCGGGAGTTGGCGACGGTGTTGATGCGGATGCCGAACCAGGCGACGCCGTAGGAACCGAGGATGCCGAGGACCGAGGCGAGCAGGATAACCGCGACGTGGACCGCGGAGTTGTGGCCGAGGTAGCCGAAGTAGTAGACCATGCAGGCGCCGATCAGGACCCAGAGGATCGCGAGGAACTTGCCCTGCGTGAAGAGGTAGGTTTTGCAGGTTTCCCAGATCATGTGGGAGACGCTGGCCATCGACGAGTGCACCTGCAGGGCCTTGGTCTGCGTGTACTGGACGATGCCGAACACGGCACCGATCGCGCAGATCAAGATACCCAGGTACATCAGCGTCTCGCCGCTGATCCCACCCAAGCCATTAAACCGCACGTGCGTGAGGTCGGGAATCTTGATGTCCGCCTCGCTCGCATGGAGCGAAGGCAGAAGGAAGGCCGCGAGGGCGGCGGTGCCCAGTTGGTTGAAGCGTCGTAGTTTCATGATGAGGGGAAGGGGAGGGGAAGCGGTCATTCAGGCGGGCGTGTCATATATGCGCGAGCCAATTTTGCCTCGCCCCTTGTAGAAAAGTCCCGCTTATCCGTGGGAGTGCGCTGCCCTTATGCGCCGCTTGGTTTTCTCTCCCATGCATCACCTCCGCTTCCGCCAGGTTCACCTCGATTTTCACACCAGCCAACAGATCCCCGCAGTCGGGGCGAAGTTCAACAAGCGGCAGTTCCAGGAGGCGCTGAAGGTGGGGCACGTGAACTCGATCACGGTCTTTTCGAAGTGCCATCACGGCTACAGCTACCACCCGACGAAGATCGGGCGGATGCACCCGAACCTGAAATTTGACCTGCTCGCGCGGCAGATCGACGCCTGCCGCGAGATCAACGTGCGCTGCCCCATCTACCTCAGCGCCGGCCTCGATGAACTGATGGCGTTTGCCCATCCGGATTGGGTCGTGAAGCGCAAGGACGGGGTGCACTGGAAACCGCTCGAGGTGGACTGGTTCGGGCGGATCCTCCGGTTCAACTCGCCCTATCTCGACTACCTCTGCTCGCAGATCGAGGAAGTCTGCCAGCGCTGGTCCGACAACGACGGCATCTTCCTCGACATCATCGGCTCGCAACGCGACTACAGCGACGACGCGTTGCAGGAGATGAAAAAGCTCGGCCTGAACCCCGAGAACGACGCCGACGTTGCGAAGTATGGCGAGCAGGTGCTCTTTCGCTATTTCAAGGCCACGACGGCCGCGGCGCAGTCGGTGAAGCAGGACAACCCGGTGTTCCACAACTCCGGCCACATCTCGATCGGCGCGCGGAAGGCTCTCGGGCACAACACGCATCTCGAGATGGAATCGCTGCCGACCGGCGGCTGGGGCTACGACCATTTCCCGATGTCGGCCCGCTACGTCATCACGCAGAAGTGGGATTTCATGGGCATGACCGGCAAGTTCCACAACACGTGGGGCGAGTTCGGCGGCTTCAAGCGTCCGGCGGCGCTGCAGTACGAGTGCGGCGCGATGTTGGCCTACGGCGCGAAGGTCAGCGTGGGCGACCAGCTGCACCCCAACGGCGAGATGAATATGGACACTTACCGGCTGATCGGCGCGGCGTATGCCGAGGTCGAGAAGAAGGAGCCGTGGTGCGACTACGTGAAGCCCGTGGCGCGCATCGCGCTTGTGAGCTGCGAGATCAACCAGGAGCGCTGGCGCGGCGGACAGGCGGCTTCGGCCGTCGCCGACGAGGGCGCGGGGCGCATGCTTTTCGAGCTGCACCAGCCCTTCGTGGTGCTCGACACGCACGCGGACTGGAGCGGCTACGACCTCGTGGTGTTGCCCGACACATTCGTCATGACGCCGGCGAATGTGGCCAAGGCAAAGAAGCTCCTGGCCAAGGGCGGCCGGATCATCGCGGCGGGGACGGCCCTGCTCGACGAGAAACACGAGAAGTTCGCGGTGGACCCGGGCGCGAAGCTGCTCGGCCGGTCGAACTGCGAAGTCGACTACCTGATGGCCACCGCGCTCACGCCCCGCGTGGCGGTGAAGTCCGCGATCGCGATCGCCGGCTGCGCGTTCGAGATCAAGCCGACGCGCGCCAAGGTCCTCGCCGGACGCCGGGAATCGTATTTCAACCGCACGTGGGAGCACTTCACCTCGCACCAGCATGCGCCGGACAAGCCCGGCGAGGCCACGCCGTCGGCGGTGATCAGTTCGCAGATCGCGTATTTCGCCCATGACCTGTTCACCCGTTACCGCCAGCACGGCCAGCCGCTTTACCGCGATTTCTTTGAGGCGGCACTGCGACGGCTGCTCGGCAACAAGCTGCCGGCGGAGACGAGTTTGCCGACCACGGGTCGTCTCGGCCTGCTCGAGCAGAAGCACGAGCGGCGCTACGTGGCTCACCTGCTCTATTCGCCGACCAGCACGCGCGGCAAGATGCGCGACCTGCCGATCGAGCTGATTGAGGACGTGATCCCGCTGCGCGACACGCGCGTGGCGCTGCGCCTGCCGCGGAAGGTCAAGACCGTCCAGCTGGTGCCCGACGGCGAGGCGCTCGGCTTCACCCAGGAGGACGGCGTCGTCTCGTTCACCGTGCCGGAATTTTCGAGCCACCAGATGGTGGAGCTGGCGTATTGAGGGGGCGGATAGAGTCGGAACTCGGCGTAGGTCGGGGTTTGTCCACGATATCGGGCCGAAAGCCCGCTCGCGCTTGGGTCCTCCTTCGTCCCGCCGTGGCGGGACTACGGCGGACAGATTCCTTTCGGCTTCCGAAAGGAAACTGCCCGGGGCCGGACTCGAACCAGCACGGCCTTTCGGCCAAGGGATTTTAAGTCCCTTGCGTCTACCATTTCGCCACCCGGGCGTGGGTTGCGGCGGGAACTTTCGGCCGGCGGGGCGTAACCGTCAACCTCTCGGCGAGGAGGAAATGGGCCTTGCGGGGTGGGCGCGGCCAACCCACGTTGCGGCCCTGTGAAAATCGGATTTCTCGGCGGGAGCTTTGACCCCGTGCACTTCGGCCACCTGATGGCGGCGCAGGATGCATTCGAGCAATGCCAGCTCGACCGTTTGATCCTGGTGCCGGCGGCGAAGGCGCCGCTCAAGCCCAACGACGAGACCTGCTCGACCGAGGACCGGCTGGCGCTGTTGCGCGCGGCGGTGGAGTGGGACAAGCGCTTTGAAATTTCCGACCTCGAGCTGCGGCGGGGTGGGGTGAGCTATACGATCGACTCGGCGAGGCATTTCCGCGCGCTCTACCCGAACGATGAGCTCTACTGGATCATCGGCGGCGACCAGCTGCCGAAGCTGCACCTTTGGAAGGACATCGCGGAACTCGCGAAGCTCGTGGAGTTCATCTTCCTCGAGCGGCCGGGGCACCCGGTGAAGGCCGTGCCGGAAATCCCCGGCCTGCGGCTGCGGCGCTGCGACGGGCATTTGCTGGCGATCAGCTCGACGGAGCTGCGGGAGCGCGTGAAGCGCGACCTGTCGCTCGACTATTTCGTGCCGCACAAGGCGATTGTATATATCCGCGATCACGGTCTCTATCGCTGACACTCAATGAAGGGCAAAAAATCAAACGCGCTGCAGCTGGTGAAACTCTGCTGCCAGGCGCTGGACGAAAAGAAGGCGGTCGACCTGCAGGTGCTGGACGTCAGCGAACAGTCCTCGATCACGGACTACCTCGTGGTGGCCACCGGCACGTCGGAGCCACATCTTCGCGCCCTGCGCGTGGAACTGGAGAAGGCGATCGACGCCAGCCGGAACCGGATCGTCGGCATGGAGACCGCGCAGGAAAGCGGCTGGATCGTCGTCGATGTGTTCGACGTGATGGTGCATCTCTTCACGCCCGACACCCGCGCGAAGTATGGCTTGGAAAATCTCTGGAAAGACGCCGTGGACGTCTCGGTGCCCAAGCTTTTGGGCGTGGTCGCCAAGCCCAAGACGAAGATCGCAGCCAAGAAGCGGAAGAAAGCCGCCAAGTAAGTCCTCGGTTTGCGGAGGATTGGCCCGATCTTTGGTTTCCCCAGGAATCACCTTGGGGTCCTTCGGGATTCATCACTAGGTAATAAACCCTATTTTTGGGTTAATTTTTACACTTTCATTTCAAATTCGGTCGCTGTCTTTCAGCCCGCCATAAGATTGGCCGGCGGTTGGGTCTGGGTGAGGGGGAGGTTTATTTTACTAATTCTTAATGGGATTGTAGATATATAAGCTTTGAGTCCGATCAAAGGCTTGCTCATCCTTGGAAATTACGAGGCGCTTCCCATGCGTTTAGCCTGCTTCTATCATTCAGTCGCGCAATTTACTAAGTAATCCCCCACAGGCCGAACCAAAGAATAGCCTTGTTTCAAGTAGTCAGCCTGCTACAGCTAAACCCTACTGCTCCTCCGGAGCTATTCTTATAATAGTCCTAATCGTATAACCTATGAAAAATGCTAACCAGACCAAGGGCTTTACCCTTGTTGAAATCATGATTGTCGTCGTCATCATCGGCCTCCTGGCCGCGATGGCGATTCCGGCGTTCCAGAAGGTCCGCTCGGCTTCGCAGGACAAGACCGTGTTGAACAACGCGCGTCAGATCTCTGCGGCCGCCGACCAGTACTACCTGGAAAACGGCGTGTCGACGGTGACCCTCGGCAGCCTGATCGGCAGCACGAACTACGTGAAGGCCCTCAACCTGGTGGCCAACGAGACCTATCCCAGCGCTTACACGCAGGGCGTTGCGATCACCATCAATGGTGTCGCGATGGCTCGTACGATCACGTACGCCCCGTAATCCGGTCCTTCTGGTCAAACTTCAAGCCGCCCGCCAAAACGGGCGGCTTTTTTGTGCCCGAATCCGGCGTCCGGGGCGGGTGATAAACACGCAGTTTAGCCAAGAAGCTTTCATTTTTCCCGCCAAACGACCAAGCTTCCAGCGCGCATGACCCAGCCCGCAATCCCGGCCCTGTTCACCGACAAACGCGTGTGGCTTTTCCTGCTGACTGGGGCGCTGGCGGTCATCCTGGGCTTTTTCGCAATCCCCGGCCGCGCGGCCATCGAGCTCGTGTCGGCCACGGGCTATTGGTTCGAACTCGCGGCGTTTCTCCTGTTCTTGCGGGCGCTCTGGATGACCTTCCGCGATGAGCTCAAGGCGTTCGAATGGCGCCAGCTCGACTGGGTTTCGGTGACCGTCGTGGGCTTGGGCGGCGTCGTGCTGCTCGTGCACGAGACCTACGGGTTCAAGATCATCATGGATGAGATCATGCTCCTCGGGACGTCGATGAGCATGCACTTCGACAAGACCGTGCTCACGCCCATCCGGGGCAACGACATCCAGGGCGCGTTCGTGATCCTGGACGGCATCATGGACAAGCGTCCGCTCTTCTTCCCGTTCCTGCTGTCCCTGCTGCACGACCTCACGGGCTACCGCCCGGCGAACGCCTTCATCCTCAACAGTGCCCTGACGTTTATCCTGCTGGGCCTGACCTACGCGACGGGTCGCATGCTGGCGGGTCGCCGGGCCGGCTGGCTGGGCGTCCTGCTGTTTGCCGGCCTGCCGCTGCTGGGGCAAAACGCCACGTGCGGCGGGTTCGAGCTGCTGAACATCGTCATGATCCTCGCCACGCTCCTGCTGGGGGCGCGGTTCGTGCAAAAGCGGGACGAGGCTTCGCTCAGTGCCCTGTGCTACTCCACCTTGCTGCTGGGCCAGACCCGCTACGAATCGCTGATCTACGTCCTGCCGGTGGTGATCCTGGTGCTCTGGGTCTGGTTTTCCGAGCGGCGGTCGATGCTATCCTGGCCCGTCATCCTCGCGCCGCTGCTGTTGCTGCCGTACCCGCTGCAGCACCACATTTTTGAGCTGCGCGCGTCGGCGTGGCAGATGACCGAAGGCGGTGCGCCGGCCAATACGACCGTGCCGTTTTCCCTGTCGTACGTCTCCGGCAACCTGAACCACGCGGTGAATTTCTTCTTCGGCAAACCCACCGACCAGCCCAATTCCTGGACGCTGTCAGCGCTGGGTGTGATCGGCGGGGTGTTTTTCCTGCTCTACGCGGCCAAGCGGGTGCGCTTGTTGCGCACCGAGACGCCGATCATGGCGACGTCGATCATCTTCACCGTGGGCTTCATCGCCCAGTTTGTCTTCCTGATGTGCTATTTCTGGGGCCAGTTTGACGATCCTGTCATTCGCCGGCTCAGCCTGCCGACCCATCTCTGGCTCGTCATTGCCGTGATGGCGGTGCTCCCACAATTCGCCGCGGTGTCCTTCCAGCGGCTGCTGCTGGGTATCGCCGCCCTCGGCTTGATCACCGTCGGCGTGCCCTCGATGGCCGAGCATGCCTACACGCAGGAGTATCTGCCCGGCCGGGAAACGGCCTGGCGGCGCACGTTCATGGCCGACCAGACGCGGCATGATTACCTGATGATCGACAACGACGCGATCCTGTGGGTGGCGCACCTGGTTTCGGCGACGACCGTGCCCGAGGCCATCAAGCGCCGCGATGCGGTCGTGTTCCACATGCTCAACCACACGTTCTCCGGGATCTACGTCTTCCAGCGCTACAACATCGATCCGAACACCGGCGGCATGACCCTGCGCGACGGCGATGACCTCGGGCCGGAGTTTGTGCTCGAGCCAGTCCGGGAGGAACGCCTGCAGACCCTCACGCTCACCCGCATCAGCCGCGTGGTGGACATCAAGGTGGGGGCCAAGTCCCTCACGGCCCCAACCCCAGGCAAGCCGCCGGTCGTGTCCAAGAGCCGCGCGGAGATCGACAAGATGCGCAAGGCTTACCTGGAGAACTTCATCAAGCAGCTCCCGTGACCGGCCCGGAGCAGGTCCCCGCGCGATGAAGCGACTGAGCCAGTTTCCCTTGGACCCGGACGCCCGGAAGCGCCTGTGGCTGTTCGCGCTGAGCGGCGCGCTGGCCGTCGTCGTCGGCTTTGTCGCCATCTCTCCGCGCATGGCCGGATGGCTCATCGCGGGCACCGGCTACTACTATATGCTCGGGCTCTTCAGCCTGTTCGTGTTTTTTGCGATCCGCGTGGCGCGCGCGCGGCAGCCGGTGTGGCGGGAATGGCTGCGCCGGCCGGGCTGGCCCGCGCTGGCGATTCTCGCGGCCACGGGCTTCGCACTGTGGTCGGATCCGTTCCAGCAAAAGGTGCTCTTCGACGAGTATGTGCTGCAGGCCACGGCCTATCACATGCACCTGACGAAGGAGGTCGGCTGCGTCATCCGCGCCTACGACATCGACGGCACCTGGCTGTTGATTGACCCGTTCCTCGACAAGCGGCCGTTCTTTTTCACGTTCCTGCTCTCGCTGATGCACGACCTCACCGGCTACCGGCTGGGGAACGTCTTCATCCTTAACTCCGCACTCACGGCTGGGTTTCTCAGCCTCACGTATTGGTTCGCGCGCGAACTGACCAACCGCATCGGCGGAGTGCTGGTCGTCGCCCTGCTCACCAGCATGCCGTTGTTGGGGCAGAACGCGACGGGCGGCGGCATGGAGATGCACAATCTCGCGATGCTGATGCTGGTGATGTGCCTCGCGCTGCTCTACTACCGGGCGCCGGATGCGGACCGGCTTTCGCTGCTCTGCCTCGCAACCGTGCTGCTGGCGGAAAGCCGCTACGAATCGGTCATCTACGTCCTGCCGGTGGCGTTGATCATCGTCGCCACCTGGTGGCGCCTGCAGCGCGTGCTGCTGCCGTGGGTGGCGCTGCTCACGCCGCTGTTGTTTATCCCGTATGCGCTGCATGACCGGTTCGTCACGGCGTCGCCGTTGCTCTGGCAGCTCGGCGAGGGGCAGACGGTGCGCTTCAGCACGCAATACCTGGCCGACAACCTCCGCGCCACAGGCCAATTTCTTTTCAGCCTGTCGACGGCTTACGCCAACTCGTGGTATCTCTCCGTGCTCGGCTGCGCGGGGCTGGCGTATTTCCTGGTTTGCGCGGTGCGTTGGTGGCGGTCGCGGACGCCCCTATCACCCGTGCAGACCGTGGCGGTGCTGTTCGGCGCAGCGATCGCGGGCAGTTTCGTGATGCTGCAATTTTATTACTGGAGCCGGCTGACGGACGCGATTGCGGCGCGCTTTGCCCTGCCAGCCTACCTGCTCATGGCGCTGCTCGCCGCAGTGTTCATCCACCGCCTGAATTTCCGCTGGCCCGCAATGCGGTGGGCCTTCGTGGGCGTGGCGGCTTATCTGCTCGTCTCGGCCCTGCCGGCCATGGCGCATCGGTTTTACACGAGCCAAAACCTCGTGATGCAGGAGGTCGACTGGGAGCATGAGTTCGTCCTGTCCCGTCCGGCGGAGCCGCGGTTGTTCGTCTCCAATCTTTCCTCGATCCCGTGGGTGCTGTGGCGAATCCCGTCGTTGATCATCGGCGTGGCCAAGCAGCGGGGCGACCAGTTGCGCTACCACATGGCGCAGGGGACGTTTCATGAGATCATTGTTGCGCAGGCGCTGCGTCCGACCACGCCCAACGGGAAATTCGGCGTGGATCCCGACGACCTGTTGCCGGCGAATTTCCGGTTGGAGACGCTGGCGGAGCGGCGCTTCGGCGCGCGCATGGCGCGACTGAGCCGGCTCATCGCCGTCGATCCGGAGCCGCCGGCCCGGGCCAAGGTTGCGACTCCGCCGTCGACACCGCCAGTGGAGCCCAAGCCCGCGCCATGAGCGCCGCGACTGGCCACGGGCCCTCCGCCGCAGATTCGCCCCGCGGGCTGCGCGGGCCCATGCGCTGGTGGATCTGGCTCGGGCTGTTGATCGCGGTGTTCTTCGGAATTTTCGCCCGCTTTCCCCAGCTGTTTTTCGCCCTCGGCGTCGCCCACTACTCGTGGTTTCTCGACACGTATGCGCTGCTCGCGTCGAACGACGCCATCACGCGCGGCCTCGACCCCTACGCGCCCAACCCGCTCGATTATTTCCACCGGCCGCACGTCTACTCGCACTGGTGGCTTTACCTGCGGCACCTGGGCCTGACGCGCGCCGACACGTTTTGGGTGGGACTGACCCTCGTGGTGGCGTTTCTGTTGGCGGCTTGGGCACGGCTGCAGGCCCGCGGGCCGGAACAGTTGGCGTGGTATTTGGCGGTGGTTTGCTCGCCGCCCATCCTCCTTGCGGTGGATCGCGCCAACAACGACCTCGTGATTTTTCTCCTGCTCACCCCGCTGGTGCCCTGCCTGTTGAGCCAGCGCCGGTGGCTGCGATTTCTGGCGCCGTTCCTCGTGATGATCGCGGCGATGTTAAAATACTACCCGGCCGCCGCGGCGTTAGTATTGCTGGCAGAGGCGGAGCGCAGGGAATTGCGCGCGCGGATGGTCCTCACGCTTTTGCTCCTCGCCGTCGCCGGGGTCAGCCTCGCGCCCGACCTCGCGGGCTTCGGCCCGCTGGCGCCGCAGCCCGAGGGGTTGCTGACGCTCGGCGCCACGGGCTTCTTCAACGAGCTGGGCTGGAAAGGTTGGGCACCGAAGGCCCTCTGTGCGGGTCTCGGCGCTGCGATCATCCTGTTCAACTGGCTCCGGCGGCCCCTCGACGATTGGGAGCCGACTCCGGAACAGCGCGCGAACTGGCTATATTTCATTCTCGGGTCGGTGCTGCTCACCGGGTGCTTCTTCACGAGCATGAATTTCGGCTACCGCTGGATCTACCTGATCTGGCTGGCGCCCTTGGTCTGGGAACTGCCTCGTGATCCGGCGATGCCCTCACATATCCGCGGGCTTGCGCGCCGGACCGGCTGGCTCGCGCTGGTCATCCTCTGGTGGTCGCCGGTCTGTTGCCTGGCGATCAACCGTTTCATCGGCGTGCTGCCAGCGCCGACGATCATGAAAATGGCGAAGTTCGCCTTCCTGCTCGAGCAGCCGATGGATTGGGCGCTGATCGCTTGCCTGCTGGTTTTCCTGACGCATTTCGCCCGCCGCCGGCTGGCGGTGCTCTTGGGGGCGGCGGTTTGATCTGCCCGCGCGGCGCTCAGCGTGGGCCGCTTTGCCGCGTGCGCTCGATCAACCCCTGCCATTGCGCGAGGGAACCGGTCGTCGCCTCGGCGATTTCCGCGGTCGTCAGCCGGTAGATGAAGATCGAATATCCGATGTTCGCGTTGGGGGTCCGCACGCGCAGGTAGTGGCAAAGCCGCGCGAAGCGCAGGAGGTCGTCACGCGTGCCCGCCCGGCGCCATTTTTCCGGGCTCGCGGCGCGATCCATCTCGGCGCGCTGAACCGGGTCCGAGAAATACACCGCGAGCGCCGGCTCCAACGCGCGCAACTGCTGGTATTCCTGTTCCAGTGCGGGAGTCCACGGCCCGCGGATGGGACTGTAGACGTGCTCGAGCATCGTGGCGCCGATGCAGTAGAGTCCGGGCCGCAGCGGCACCCACGGCTGGAGTAGCTTGAAGCCGTTGACGAACGGCAGCCGCTGTACGTGAAGATGATAGTAAGCCGGCTCGCCCGTGCCGAAATACGACAAGTAGACCGGCTCGCCCGGCGCAGCGTGGCCGTCGAGCCAGTCCTTGAGGCCGGGCAGGTCCTGGCCCCAGTCCACCGAGCTGTCGACCAGGTGCCGGTGGCCATTCGCCGGGCCACCGGCGAGTTCATTGAAGTAAGCGAGATAGTGCGGCGCCACGAGCGACGACTCCGACACATGCCAGCCGAGCAGCGCGACGACGGGCACGATCCACGCCGCGCGGCGGGTGGCCAGCCACGCCCCGAGCGCGCCGGTGGCGATGAACAGCACGGGATACGTCGGGAGGATGTGGCGGTGACCGATGTTGAGGTGACTCGGGATCGAGATCGCCCAGTAGAGCACGAAGAGGACCGCCAGCGGCGCAAACCGATACCAGTCGCCGCGCGGCCGGCGGAGAATCAGCCCCACGGCGGCGAGGCTCGCCAGCAGGACCGGCAGCGTGGTCTTGTAGAGGAAGGCGTAGACGAAATAACTGGGCCAGCCCGTGACGCTGAACTCGCCGTTGAGGAACGCGGAGCGCACCTGCATCGATTCCTTCACGTAGGCGATGCCGTAGAGGTAGGCCTCCGGCAGCACGTGCCAGCCCGCGAGGGCGTGGACGAACTTGCCGGTCGCGCCGATGTTCTGGTCAATCCACTCCCACGGCCGGATGAAGTGGGCCATCGGCGGCAGGGCGGGGTTGGCGGCGGTGTAGCGGAAACCGAAGAACGCCCAGATGACGACCGCCGCGACCAATCCGTGTCCGAGGCCCGACAGCGCGGCGGCGCCGAATTTCGCGCCGCGGGAATTCCAGTTGCGGCCGAGCAGCTGGAGCGGCTCGGGGGCAAACGCGCGCACCACCGCCAGCAGGATGAACATTGGCAGCAGCAGGGGCGCGGAGAACTTGGCCACGGACGCCAGGCCGAAGGTCAGGGCGCTCAGCCACCACCACCGGGCGCGCCCATCGTGCAGGTGCCGCCACCACGCCCCCATGCTCGCGAGCAGGAAAAAAGTCATGCAGACATCGCTGGTCGCCAGCGCGCCGTGGGCCAGGAAGCTCGGCTCGAAGGTAAAAAAGATCAGCGCCACCACGGCGCCGGCGTCGCCGAACAGCCGGCGCGTCCAGCAAAACACCAGCAGGCCGGTGGCGACGCTGAACAGTGCGATGATGGCCCGCCCCGCCATCAACCGCGGAAAATGGTCGGCTCCGCTCTCGTAGAAGAACTGGTGCCCCAGGATCCACGCATCGCTGTCGCGCCAGTAGGGATTCCCCGCCAGGGCGGGAAACGGCATGCCGCTCAGAACGGCCGGCAGCGCGGCGAGGCGCTGGGGGAGGTTGCCGTTCTCGGGATGCAGCCGGTAGTCGTTGAAATGGTCGAACGTGTAGCCGCCGGTCAGGTGCACGAGTTCGTCGGACGTCGTGCTTTCGTTCAGCTTGCTGCCCACCGCAAGCGCGTAGTGCAGTGCGAGCAATCCCACCACGAGGACGTAAAACCAGGGACGACGGGCGGGGCTGCTGGTGCTCATGGAATGAAGGTGGGCGGGCCGTCCAGCAAGGCGCGCACCTCGGCCTCCGTCAGCCGGAAAATGAGAATCGAATAACCCACCTCGGCGTCGGGCGGCCGGCCATGCAGCCCCGCGCAGAGCCGGCCAAAGCCCAGGTGCTCGAGTTCGATCAGGCGCTGAATCGCGGCGTCCCGCGGCAACGGGTCGCGGCCCGCGTGCCACGCGTCGGCCCACGCCCGCAATTCCGCGTAGCGGCGCTCGAGCGCCGGCGTCCACCCATGGCGCACGAGCGTGTAGGGCTGCTGGAACATCGTGGCGCTGATGCAATACACCCCGCCGGTCATGGGCGGCGCCACGGCCCGGGTGCCCAGGTCGAAATTGCCGTCGGCGAGGCGCGTCGCGGCGATGCCTTCATCCGCCGGTGACCCGGAACCAAAATAGGAGAGGTAGATTTTTTCCCCTCGCGCATGCGCCTCGAGCCAGCGTTTCAGCCCCGGCAGGTCCTGGCCCCAGTCAAGCGAGCTGTCCACGAGGTGTTCATACGCGTGGGCCGGCCCGCCGAGCAGCGGGTTGAAATAGGCGAGGTAGTCCGGCCGGATCGCCAGCGACACCATCGCCTGGCCGGCCAGCAGGATGGCGGTCGCGAGCGCGACGCCGCGCCGGCGGAATCCGAGGGCCACCGCACCCGCTCCGATATATAACACGGGATACAACGGCAGGATGTGGCGGTGACCAATGTTGAGGTGGATGGTGAGCGCATAACCGCCATAGACGACGCCCAGCACGACGAGTGGAATCAGCCGGTAGCGGAGCCGCCCGCGCCGGCTTGGCGACCCCGACCGGGTCACCAGGCAGAGTCCGGCCAGCCCGAGCAAGGCCAGCGCAGGCAGGGGAGTTTTCAGCAGGAAGGCCACCGGGAAAAAACTCACCCAGCCCGTGGTGCGGTATTCCCCCATGAAAAAAGCCGGCCGCCACCGCGAATACCGGTCCACGTGCGCCAGGCCGTAGAGCCAGCCTTCGGGCAGCGCGTGCAGCTCGCGCAGGGGGCGCACGACGGCCTGGATCGCACCCGGCCGCAGGGGAGTCGCCACGGCGGGCTGGTGGTCGGCGTTGGGCGCCGCCACGGCGAGGGCCGGATCCGACATCGTGACGTCCGCCCACGTGCGGTTGAGTGAACCTTCCCCACGCACCGCGGCGAAGCGAAAATCAAACGCGGCCCAGATCAACAGCACGCTCACCAGCGCGGCGGCCACCAGCGCGCCCGTCAGCGTTGCCGCCGCGCGTCCGCCGCGCACGCGAGTAACGTAACCGCCCAACCGCACGGGCAGCGCGCTCCCGCGCCAGGCCCGGGCCAGGGCCATCAGCGCCAGCATTGGCACCAGCAACGGCGCCGAAAATTTGCTCAGGGCCAGCAGCGCCGCCGCCGCGCCCAACGCCAGCACGCGTCCGATGGTCACCCGGTGCAGCAGGCGCCAGCCTGCCCACACCGCCAGGAGGAAGCCGAGGGTCGCCGCCATGTCGCTCGTTGCGAGGCCGGCATGCGCGAGGAGGTTGGGACAAAACGCAAACAAGCCGGTCGAGACCAGCGCGCCGGTCGTGCCGAACAACGATCGCGACCACAGAAACACCAGGGCACCGCAGGCGACACCCAGCAGCGCGATCATCGCGCGCGCGGCCGCGAGCATCCGCGGCAGGTCGTTGCCGGACTCGTAGAAAAACTGGTGGCCGATCACCGCGACGTCCGCCGTTCGCCACGCCGGCTGGTCCAAACTCGGGAAGTGCACGTCCTGGAAGAGCAGTGGCAGCCCCGCCAGCCGCTGCGGCAGGTTGCCGTTTTCCGGCTGCAGGCGGAAATCACCGAGTTTCCAATAGCTGTAGCCGGCCGTGACGTGAAAGATCTCATCCGCGGTCGTGCTGTGCTCGCGCGACACGCTCGCGGCCATCCAGCCAAACAGGACGAGCAACACGCCCGCCGCCCACGTCGCTGCATGGCGCCGCATGGTCAGGAGCCCGCGCCGCACGGTTCGGTAGCGGGGCGGATGGGCAGGGACGGATTGGAGGTGGAAGACAGCATCGATTCAACCCGGAGTCCGGGCGAGACGTGGCCCAGCCAGCTTGGGAAAGCCGGCATTTTGTGCGAGCCCAAGTAGCGCGGGGAAAACACGCATGTCAGGGCGCAAAAGGCGGCGGCCCGTCCAGCGCGGCTTTCACGTCCGCGTCGGTCAAACGAAAGATCAGGATGGAGTAACCCACCTCGGCATCCGGCGTCCGCCGGTGCAAACCAGCGCAAAGTCGGCCGAAGCGCAGGTGTTCCAATTCGATCATCAGCGGCAGCGCCGCCTCGCGCGGCGTGTGGTCGAGGTCGGCCAGCCACGCGTCCGCCCACGTGCGCAATTCCTGGTAGCGGCGCTCGTGGACCGGCGTCCAGCCGTGCCGCACCAGCGTGTAGATCTGCTGGAACATCGTGGCGCTGATGCAATACACGCCGCCCGTCATCGCCGGCGCCACCTCGCGCTGCTCCGGATCGAAATTCCCGTCGGCCAGACGCGTGGCCTTGATACCTTCGCCCACGGGTGAACCCGAACCGAAATAGGAGAGGAAGACCTTCTCGCCGTGGACATTCCCGTCGAGCCAGCGCTTGAGCCCGGGCAGGTCCTGGCCCCAGTCGAGCGAGCTGTCCACGAATAGCTCGTAGCCGTGCGCCGGTCCGCCGCGGAGGGGGTTGAAATAGGCGAGGTAGCTGGGGCGAATCGCGAGCGACGCCGCCGCGTGCCAGGCGAGCAGGGCGACCGTGATCACGACGAGCCACCTGCGGCGAAGCCCCAGCGCGACCGCGCCAGCGCCGATGTAGAACACTGGATAGAGCGGCAGGATGTGGCGCAGGCCCAGGTTGAGATGGCTGGAAAGCGCGAAGCCGGCGTAGACCGCGGCAAACACCGCCAGCGGCGTGAGCCGGTAAAGCAGCCGCCAGCGCGGGCCCGACTGCGGCCGTCTTGCGAGGCAGACTCCTGCCGCCAGCAGCAACGCCAGCGCGGGCAGGGTGGTCTTCAGCAGGAACGCGACCGGGAAGAACGCCAGCCAGCCCGTCGTGCGCACGTCGCCGAGGAAATAGGCGATGCGGTAGTGTGAGAAGTGATTGACCGTCGCGAGGCCGTAGAGCCACGCCTCCGGCAACAAATGCCCCGCGCGCAGCGTCGCCACCACCGTCTGGACCGCGTCGGGCGCGGACCCGGCTTCCGGGCGCAGCACGTCCTCCCAAGGGACATTGAACTGACCCGCACTGCGCAGCGCGGCGTAGCGAAAGTCATAGGCGGCCCAGATGAGGACCCCGGCCACGAGCACCGCCCCGGCGAACGCCCCGGTGAGGGCCAGCGCGGCGCGCCCGCCGCGGACGCGCTTGCTAAGTCTTCCCAGCCGGACGGTCAGCGCCGCGCCGCGCCAGGCGCGGGCGATGGCCATGAGCGCGAGGATCGGGACCAGCAGTGGCGCGGAAAATTTGCTCAACGCCAGCAGCGCAAACGCCGCGCCGGCCACCAGCACGCGTCCCAGCGTCACGCGGTGCAGCAGGCGCCAGCCGGCCAGCACCGCCGCGAGGAAGCCGAGCGTCGCCGCCATGTCGCTGGTGGCGAGGCCGGCATGCGCCAGCAGGTTGGGGCAGAACGCGAACAGCGCGGTGGAAACCAGCGCGCCCTTGATTCCGAAGAGCGACCGGGACCAAAGAAACACGAGCACGCCGCAGGCCACGCCGAGCAGCGCGATCATGGCGCGCGCGGCGGCGAGCATCCGCGCGGGGTCATTGCCCGAGGCGTGGAAAAACTGCTGGCCGAGCAGGCCGACGTCGGCGTTGCGCCACGCCGGCTGGTCCAGCCGGGGGAAATGCAGGTCCTGGGCGAGCAGCGGCAACGCGGCCCAGCGCTGGGGCAAGTTGCCGGCCTCGGGCGGCAGGCGGAAATCGCCGAGCTTCCAGTAGCTGTAGCCGGCCGTGACGTAGTTCAACTCGTCCGCCGTCGTGCAGTGTTCCCGCGACACGCTGGCGGCCATCCAGCCGAAGAGCGCGAGCAACCCGCCCGCCACGAGCGTCGCCGCGGTGCCGCGCATGGTTCAGGTCCGCGGCCGGGGCGGCTTGACGAGGTAAACCGGGCGCTGCTTCACCTCGTCGTAAACACGACCGAGGTATTCCCCGAGCACGCCGATGGCGATGAGCTGCACGCCGCCGAGGAATAGCACCAGTGCGGCGAGGGTCGTGAAACCCGTCGGTGCCGTCTCGATGGCGATGAGGCGCTTGATCACGTAGTAAAGGCCCAGGCAGAAACCAATGGTGCCCGTGAACACCCCCGCATAGGTCAGCAGCCGCAGCGGCAGGTGGGAAAAACTGAACACGCCATCGAGGGCGTAGCGCACGAGCCGGCGAAAGGTCTGCTGGGGCTGGCCGGCGGCGCGCTCCTGCCGGTCATACGGCACGTCGGCGGTGGCGAAGCCGATCCACGCGCGCAGGCCGGGAAAGAAACGGTTGCGCTCCGGCAGCTGGTGAAACGCCGCGACCGCATGGTGGCCGAGCAGGCCGAAGGTGCCGCTGTTGGGCTCGATCGGATAGTCCGACAGATGGCCGAAGAGGGCGTGAAAAAAATCGAAACCCACGCGGCGCAGCCCAGTCTCGGCGCGCGTGCGGCGCGTCGCCCGCACCACTTCCGCGCCGTCCCGCCAGGCGGCGACGAGCGCCGGGATGACTTCCGGCGGGTCCTGCAGGTCGGCGTCCATCGTCACGACGGCGTCGGCCTTCGCAGCGTGCCCGAGCCCGGCCGACAGCGCGGCCTGGAAGCCGAAGTTGCGCGAGAGCTCCACGAGTTCAAAGCGCGGATCCCGCGCCGACTGCGCCCGGATGAGCGCCGCTGACTGGTCGCGGCTGCCGTCATCCACGAGCACCGCGGTCCACGCGTCGCCCGGCTGGCCATCAAACGTGGCGGCGAGGCGCGCGAACAACTCGGGCAGCACGGCTGCCTCGTTGAAGACGGGAATGACGACGGCGATTTTGGCGGCGGGGGCGGGCATGGAGTTATCCGCGAGGTGGCGAGGAGACCAACGCAAGGCTGAGGATTATCGGTGGCAGGGCGAGCACAAGCACGGGGACTACGACGTGCCCGCGGGCAGCTTTTCCCGGTCCTGAGCCGGCGCGCCCAGCCGCCG
>Ga0316219_1001237_pt1 | contig 28397 bp, 8 predicted proteins | sample TBH18003PmetaG_FD_203635 | JGI IMG/M metagenome (GOLD analysis project Ga0316219, IMG submission 203635) | Freshwater microbial communities from Trout Bog Lake, Wisconsin, USA - TBH18003P | ecosystem: Environmental > Aquatic > Freshwater > Lake > Hypolimnion/Profundal zone | place: USA: Wisconsin...
TCAGAAGACTGATTTCAACTGGCCCGGCAGCCAGGCGAGCTATCAGACGTCCAGTGCGGTAAATGGTTACGGCCTTTATGATATGGCGGGGAACGTTTGGCAGTGGACCAACGACTGGTATGCCGCCGGGTATTACCAGGTCAGCCCCGCCAGCAACCCAACCGGCCCAGCCTCGGGCGATCTATTCAACGGAAGCGCCTACCATACGCTTCGCGGCGGAAGCTATGCCCAGGACGCTACCGATGCCAGAATTAGCAACCGCGACCCCGCGTTTTATCGCCAACCGCTTAACACGACCTATGCCTCGATCGGGTTCCGCGTGATTTTGGCGACTGCCAGTCCGGTTCAGCCCGGCACGTCAGAAACGGTTGCGGAGGCGAATTTGCAATCCGGCGGAGGCGTGGCTGCGGACGGCAGTGGAAACGTTTATTTTGCGGATTGCGGAACAGGGACGATCTCGATCTTTTCAACCGCCGGGCAAACGTCGGTTTTTCAATCGAACTTAGGCACTGGCGCCAACGGACTGAAATTCGATGCGCGCGGAAACCTCGTTGTCTGCCAAGGCGGCAGCGGGCAGGTTGTTTCCATATCTCCGTTGGGAGCAGTCACAGCTTTAGCTTCGCAGTACCTGGGCAAGCCGTTCAACGGTCCTTATGCTCTCTGGATCGCTCCCAGTGGCGGGATCTATTTTACTGACCCGGTCGTGTCCGGATCGGCGGCGCAGCCCGGTCAATACGTTTATTACATCAGCCCCGACCGAAGTACGGTCAGCCGCGTGATTGGCGACCTCGTGGAACCAACTGGATTGATCGGCACCAGCGACGGCGCCACGCTTTATGTGAGCGACGCCGGGGTTGGGGCGACTTATAAGTACGCGGTAGGCGTGAGTGGAGCGCTGACTGGGAAATCGCTCTTCGTTGCGGCCGCTGCAACCGGGATGGAGATCGATACGGGCGGCAATGTTTATATGACCTCCGGCAGCGGTGTCGTAGTTTACAATCCCGCGGGGACTCAGGTCGCGGCATTTGTTGCGCACGGGCAGGCTGTGGGGCTCGGTTTCGGCGGCGCCGACAGGCGGACTCTCTTCGTGACAACGCCGCACAGTCTCTATTCCATTCCGGTAACCTCGTTGGGCGTGACGATCGACGGTGCGCCAACGATCACCAGCACGACCCGATCCGTGACAAACCCGGGAGCCTCCGATGCGGAATGGATCACCAGCAAAGTGACGGACGACGGAAGCGTGGCAGGGGTCACGCTCAATTACACCGTCGGCGGCAGTGGCCTGCCCACCAATGTGTTTACGGAGACGTTTGCATCGGCTCAAGCGACGACATGGACTGGTACCGGAGCGGTGAATGCCTGGACGGTGACAAATCCGTCAGGACTGCCGGTGGCCCAGAGCGTTGGCGCCAATTACGGCCCCGGAAATGCCTGCGGGGTGCAGTTCAAAGGCGGTGACAGCAATCTTTCCGACACGTCGATTACCACTGTCAACGGAATCAACGTGGCCGGCACGGCAGCCTCGGTGCAGTTTTATCTGAAATCAACCAGCGGATCGTCATCGGAGGGCTGGACTTTTCAGATCAATGCCGGGAGCGGTTTCACGACCTGCCTGAGCGAGAGCGGCACAGCGCATAGCTGGCAACTCTATACTTACACCCTGACCAGTGCGCAATTGAGCGGCAGCATGAAAATGCGCTTTCAATTCCAGGGCAACGGCACAACCGACACGGTTTTACTGGACGACATCACCGTGACGGCGACCTACGGCACGACCACAACCCTCCCCATGTACGACGACGGCGCACATAACGACGGCCTTACAGGCGACGGCGTCTACGGGGCACAGATTCCAGCCCAGCCCGCTGGCACGCTGGTATGCTACAGCGTCACCGCAACCGATAATACCGGGCTCTCTTCAAGCGATCCCGCGATCGCCCCGGCCTATTACTCATACGTGGTTGGCCATTCGACGCCTGCTTTGCAAATTAACGAGTTTCTGGCGAATCCAACGTCTTTCTCGGCAACCGCGGACTATCCGACGCAAACAGTCGGGCTGTTCACCAGCAGCAGCAGCGCGAACCCGGGTTATACCATTGTCGATCCGATGATGGGCAAGACCACCTACCTGATCGATATCACCGGACAAGTCGTGCATTCCTGGACCAGCACCTATGCTCCGGGTCGTAGCTGTTACCTGTTGTCCAACGGAAATCTGATTCGGGCTGGTGCGCTTACCAATTCATTGGTCAACACAGGAGGCGGCGAAGGCGGCATCGTCGAGGAGCGCGACTGGAACAACAATCTTGTCTGGTCTTTCAGATACTCGGGAACCAATGGTGACGGCACGGCCTATGAACAGCATCACGATTTCTGCGTCTTGCCCAACGGAAACATCCTCATGCTGGTGGTGGAGCAGAAAACGTACGCACAGGCGATCGCCGCCGGTTTTAATCCAGCGCTGTTCGATGCGAACCTCGCCGCAGGCGGAGCTATTCAGATGGATTCAGTGGTCGAGGTCCAGCAATCGGGAACCGCCGGCGGCAATGTCGCCTGGCAATGGCACTTCTGGGACCATCTGATTCAGAGTTACGACTCCAGCAAGCTGAACTACGGCGTTGTCGCCAGCCATCCGGAGTTGCTCAACGCCAATTGCGGCCAGCATACAATCCAGTTCTTCAACCACGCCAACAGCATCGCATACAACGCCGCGCTGGATCAGGTTATGATCAGCGCCCGCAATCAGAACGAGATTTACATTATCGATCACAGCACCACGACGGCGCAGGCGGCCAGCCACAGCGGTGGAGCGCACGGCAAGGGGGGCGATTTCCTGTACCGCTGGGGCGATCCATCAAATTACGGGGCGACTGGCGCTGAGACACTTTTTCAGCAGCACAATGCGCAATGGATTCCGTCCGGCTATCCCGGGGCCGGCGATATCCTGGTTTTTGACAATGGCGAAAATCGCCCTGGCGGAAACTACAGCAGCGTCGATGAGTTTACCCCGCCCGTCGATACAAACGGAAACTACGCGCTGACGACGGGTTCCGCATACGGCCCCACAAAGCTGACATGGACCTGGTGCGCCACACCCCCTTCGAGTTTCTACAACCCCGATGTCGGCGGCGTCCAGAGGCAGCCCAACGGCGATACGCTGATCTGTTACGGTGTCAAAGGGGAAACGTGGGAGGTCAATTCCAGCGGCCAGGTTGTCTGGGATTACCAAAACCCTTGTACCGGCGGCACGATGCTCTTTCAGGGCGACAGCCTTCCGGCGGATCCCCATCAGAGCAGCGGCTATCTAACTACGATCTTTCGATGTGAACGCTATCCTCTCGGTTACGGCGCATTTACCGGAAGAACGTTAACTCCCAGCGGAACGCTTGAACAGTATCGCGACGTCATTGAATTGCGGAACACCGGCACAACGGCGTTAAGTCTGAGTGGGATGTATCTTTCCAGCAGCCTGGGTTCGCCCACGATGTGGCAGATTGGTTCAGGTGTTTCTATCGCCGCCGGTGGGTACTTGCTCTTTTATGCGGACGGACAAACATCGGCCACGACGGGCACCGGACGCCATACCAGCTTTATCCTTAGTGCAACGGGCGGCAGCATCGGGCTGTTCGATACCAATGGGATTACTGAGGTGGACGCGGTTTCCTACGGCGCGCAGACGGACAACGTTTCCTACGGGCGCTCTCCCAACGGCGGCACGACGTGGGGACCGGAGGCGACGGCGTCCCTTGGCTCCGCGAACGGCTTGATCGCATCGAGCTTTTCCTTCGCAGGGAATATCACGGGCACTTACGGCGGTGCGATTGTCCTTGGAGGAACATTGACCCAGGGCGGGCTTTTCGTTGCCGGTGAACCGATCAGTTTCAACATCAATGGGACGACTGTGGGGACGGCCACCACGGATCTTGGCGGCTATGCGACGCTTGCCGGTGTCAGCCTCGCCGGACTTCACTCCGGTTCGACGGCTGCGGTGGGGGCCGTCTTTGCAACGGACGGCGTCTACGCCTCGTGCAGCGCTACCACGGGCCTGACGGTAATGCCGGCGCCGCTTGTGATTACCGCCAATAATCAGATCGCAATCTACGGCGCGGCGATCCCGACCCTCACGGGCAGTATTTGCGGGCTTGTCAACGGTGACACAGCGGCCAGCCTGACGATCCAGCCAATACTGGCAACAAGCGCCACAACGGGAAGTCCGGCAGGCACTTATCTCATCAACGTCTCCGGTGCCGTCGATTCGGACTATTCGATCACGTACGCAAGCGGCACCCTGACCGTTCTGAGTCCAATTCAAGTGTGGCGTCTTGAATGCTTTGGCACAACCGGGAACGCTGGAATCGCGGCCAACACCGCCATCCCCTCCAACGATGGAATCCCAAATCTCTTGAAATATGCGCTCGGCCTCGATCCCATGACATCTGGAACATCGGGCCTTCCGATGCCGGGGATCATCGCTGTTGGCTCCGACAATTACCTCATATTGACCTATTCCCAGGTCATCGCGGCCACCGACATCGCCTATGTCGTCGAAGTCTCCGGCGATCTGCAAACGTGGAGTTCCGGCTCCACCTCGACCGCGCTCGTGAGTGCGACCAACAACGCGGACGGAGTAACGCAAAGAGTCGTCATTCGGGATCTAGCGCCAATGAGCAGTGCGGCAAAGCGGTTCATCCGTCTCAAGGTCGTGGCGCCGTGATGAGACGGGTATATTGAAAAGCCCCAAAGATCGGTTGCGCGGTCAGTGAGTTAGCTTGCGTACATCAACGGCAACACTCGCCGGACGCGAGTACACCGCCCTCAATTCCGCCGTGCCCAGAATCCGATCCCGCATCGCCGCCAGCAGAATGTCGCGACTGACCTTGGCAGGCTTGACGTCGACTTTTACTGGGGCAGACAAGGCATAGAGGGTATAAACATAAGTTTTCGGTCCCGGGCCCTTTGAGTGAGGCGGGGCGTATTCCGTCCGCCCGTTGATACTGTTGTTTCCAAGAGCTCCGATGCCTTTCACATTCTTCGGGATGCCGCGAATAGTAGCGGGGAGGTTATAAAGAAGCCAATACCATTTAGTTTTTCCTTCGCGATCAATGTGGTGCATGACGATGGCGAGACTGCGGGTCGCCTCCGGAAGCCCTTTCCATTCCAACGGCAGCGTCGCGCTCTCCCCGTCTCCGGTAAACTCTTTCGGGAGTTGGCCACCATCGATGACAGCGGGACTTCGCAGTTGGAGTGCTTCTCTGGTCACAGGCGTCGGTGACGCCAGGGCGCCGGTCTTTTCCGGGACATGATTGACGCCATCAACGGTATGCGGCGGCAGTGCGTCGCCTGTGTCCTGTCCCTGCGTCATGGGCACGTTTATCATAAGCAGCAGGGTCATAGCCGCTGCTCGAACGAGATAGCTGCTTTCGTTTTTCACAGTCTCAAGAATAGGCGGAAATACATTAAGAGAACGTGAAGAACCACAGGATTGCTCCAGCATACGAACTGAAGCGCCTGGCCCGGTCGCGTTCACCGCCGGACTCAAGCGCTTCAATCTGTATCGACGGACCGCCCTCTTTTCGCATCCAGTGAAATTGGCTGGCCCGAGGATTAGAAGCGGGCTACGCTTCCCTCATCGCGTTCGCGCCGCTAACCGGCGAGGAATGCGTTTCCTTCCTCATTTAATCATTTTACCTCGGTCCAAGGAGAACCTGACCTGCCGGGATTCGCGGGCCGGCCATGGAAGAAATCTTCTTCGCTCCAGTCATCTTCCAAATCTGGGTGGCCCCCGTGCCGGGATTGAACAACAGCCAATCCGCAGTGTCGTCGCTGTTAAATGCATCAACCCCAATCAGACGCCATGGAGATGAGATTCGTGGACCGGATAATCTCGAAACCAAAGTGGTCCCGAATTGGCCGCTGAGCACCTCGATCAGTGTTTGACCTGTGGCGGAATTCCAAAGGAGCAGGTCTGGCTTCTTATCTCCGGTCAAGTCGTCCACGCCAACGATCGCAAAGCCGGCGGGCAGCAGCGGCCCAACGATCGACTTGGTGACCGTCATTCCGTTCATAATCCAGAAAACAACCTGCCGGGTAGTCTTCTTGTAAAGGATCAAATCGGGTTTGCCGTCCCCATTCAAATCCGCGAATGCAGCAACTTCGTATCCGGCGGAAATCGTGTGCCCTGGCACTGTTCTGATTTTCTGAGCGCCATTCATCAACCACGCCGTCACCCTCTTGTTAGCACTATCGTAGAAAAGCCAGTCGCTGTTGCCATCTCCATCGACATCCGCCACGCCGCGCAGCGACAAGGCTGCCGGCAGGGTTGGCCCCGTGGCCGGAGCCCCAACGGCAGAGCCGTTTCTCGTGTAGAAGATGTTTGTCACGTGCGTGCGAGGGTTGATCGTAACGAGATCGGCAAACCCGTCTTGGTCAAAGTCATTGCGAGGCAGGGTTCGGAAGGGAATATCCGCTGAATACGTCACGCCAAGGGCGTTTTGGGCGACGCACCGCAGGTGATAAGTGGTATGCGGGACGAGCCCTGTCAACTTCATCGAAACCGAGGCTGCCGAACCGCCGGCGAAAAGATTTGCATTCGCCGTATGAAAACCGTAGCCGGTGGTGCGTCCGTAGTCGAAGCGGACGGTCGTCGCGAGCCAGTTGGGAGCCACCGATGCCGCTGCGGTGACAATACTCTGGCCTGGAACGGAAACGCGGCCGCCGGTGACAGTCGGTTTCAGCGCCAAGGTCGAACTGGTGGTGGTCAGCGTCTGATCCAACCCGAAAACTGTTCCGCCGGTATTTGAGCCTACAAGCTGAAAGTGATAGGTTGTGCCCGGATTGAGACTGCCGATATTGACGCTGAAAGGCACGGCGTCGGTGCCGCTTCCGGCGGCTTGGGTTCCGGTCACGAATCCATAACCTGCCGTCAGGCCATACTGGAAGCAGAGCATGGTCTCCGATCCGTTTGGATTCACGGTCCCGGTAAGCGTCGATGTGTTGTCCGTTGTATTATCGGCGGTGCCGGTGGTGACCAGCGGCGCGCTGGCGAGTAGAAACAGATAATCGGTGTCAGCAATATAAGGCGCGAGCACGCTGGTGTCCGTGATGGCGCCCGAATAAAGAAACGGTGTGCTGCAGACCGAGAAGTCAAAGGCCGTTCCGTCGGAATACGTTCCGGACATGATTGCCTTTCGCAGACCCGCGAGGCTGGATTTCTGGGCAGCGCTCATGGTATTATACACCTGGGCATAAACGGTGGCGTAGTGGTAATTGTCCTCGCCATCGAGGTCGCCATAACTGCCGGACAATGCGAGGACTTGGCTGTTGACCGTGCTGCTGGAACCCGTCGATACCAGCAGGCTACGTAGCAACGTTGCGATTTGTGTCCGAAGGCCAACAATGCTGGTAACGCCAGCATAAAGATTATTTCGTTGTATGTCCACCAAGCTTGAGATGGCGGCGGCCTGATCTGCGGTGACGTACCCATTCGAACTGTCGCAAAGAGCCGCTCCCGCTGTCGCCGTGAGTTGCTCGCTGATGCTGTATCCTTCGTGACCGACCGCGGGGGCGTCCTTGATGTAAAAGGAGCCGAAGTAAGTTCCATGGCGTTCCGGACAGAAATAGACGTCGGCATCGACCGATCCGGCGTACCAGCTAAAGAGATCGCTGGCGTAGGTCATCACCGCAACTGCTGCATCTTGCGAGAGTCCCTGGGTTTTGGAAGCAACCTGGGCGTCTGTAATGTCAGGCCAGGAACTCCACCCCTTTCCTTTCATGGCATTCAGGTAAGCCGTCTGAGTCGAGTCCATGGAATTGTAGATATTCGCATAGAGCAGCGCCCGGTCGAAGCTGATTTGGCCATCGATGAGATAAAGGTCATGGGACGCCTGCATTACGGCGTCGAGGCTGAGTCCGGCGGACCCGGAAGGAATGTCGCCGTCCATAAGGCGACGAAATGCCTCCATCAATGCGAACCGTTTATAACCGTATAGGTCGATTTGGCTTTGCTGAGCCGCAGCCAGCGTCGTCAGTTGGGAAAGCTGGCTGTCATTAAGGATATACAGCACGTTGTTGGCGATCCGGGTCAGAAAGCTGGTGTTGTGCCCCATATTGTCCGGATCGTTGTCACGCAGGTATTGGAAGCCGGTGTAGTCGGCAACCTTACCAGGTGGGAAGAAGGACTGGGAATTCAGATTTCCCGTCATCATGCCGAGGCCGGCGAAGGCCAGCGTCGTGCGCTGGGCGAAATCGGAGATTGTTTGCGTTGTGGTATATGCCGGAAGGTTGCTGCTTCCGGAAGTTTGTGCATGGGATACACAGCCAAGGGCGATGAGCGCCATCAGAGCTGTAAAACGAATTTTCATAGCATTTGGCTTTCTAGCTGTTTGGGTTAATTGCGGATCTATTTAGTGACGGGTTGGAATAGGAAATCGGTGTTTGGAATCTCCGGCTTTGAAATTGGGTGCGAATAGAGGTATGCATCCGCGCTCTTGTAGCCATCCAAATTGCGCAGCTTCATGAGCGAGGCGCGTTGGTCGGTAGTGAGCGTGCGGTTCGCTTTTGCAAAGGCAGTGGCGTAGAGCCACGACATCTCGCCATCCAATTCGCCGTAATGGCGGCCCAACGAAAGAACCTTCTTTGGGTCGGGTGTTTGGCCGACCAGGAACTTTCGCAATTCCTGCGCGATGGAGCGGCGCACCTCAATCGTTTCCATAATTGGCTTATGCTGCTTGGGCAATATCCCGGTGATGAGTTTGCGCTGCGGCTCCGTCATGACTTCCTCCAGAAGCGCCCGACCGCTGTCCCCCGTGCGCGAGGTGCTGATGTCAAAGTTGCGTTTGCCCATTGCGGGCATGTCTTTCATGTAGAAGCCCCCGAAATAGGTGCCGTGCCGTTCCGGGCAAAAGTAGGTGTCCGCTTTCAGACTGCCCGCCGTCCAACTGAAGAATTCGCTCGCGTAGGTCATGAATGCGACGTTGAAGAGTTGCGATTTCCCGCGCCCGATCGCTTTAAGGAGGTCCCGTTCGTCAAGAGCCGGCCAGGTGTTGAAATCGCCGAACTTCATCTGGCCCAAATAGGCTTTCTGGTCTGCGGTTAGCGAACGGAACACCTGCCCCATGACTTCCGCCCGGCGCAGGCTCAATTCCGCATCTTTCGCGAAAAGCTCGCCGGTATACCGGACGACCGCCGCCTCGTTCAGGCCGGAACTGCCGACCGGAATTTGTCCGTCGAGTTGGCGATGGAAGCTCTTGATCAACGGCAACCGCATATGGGCGAGTTGCTCCAACTGAGGGGCCTGCTCATTGGCGAGATCGATGAACTTCTGTTTCTGCGCGTCGTTCAGGACGTGCATCACATTGCCGGCAACGCGGTTGAGAAACATCGGGTTGTGCCCTTTGCCGGCGGCATCGATGTCGCGCATATATTGGAAGCCAAAGAAGTCGCAAACTTTTCCCGGTGGCATGAACGTGGACGCGCCAAAATCGCCCGTGAGGAACGCCAGTCCGCTGAAAGCGATCGTGTGCAGTTGGGCGTTGTCCGAAACGGCTTGCTCGATGGAATACTTCTGTGCGGAGTCTGGATGGCTTTTGGTCCGGTGTTCGTCGCCGGAGTGACTCTGGGGTTCGGTTTCGCGCGATGCAGGCGGTTCGGGCGGCGGTGCTCCTGCTCCCTGCATAGGCTGCGTATCACCCCCACCGGACTCTGGCTCATGCTGGGCGCCGCCTTCTCTGTTCGGACGGGGACCGCGAGGTTCATTCTGGTCGGAGCCGCTTCCGGGGCGCTGCGGCTTGTATTCATCGGGTGTCAGTTTTCCATCCCCATTCTTATCGAGTTTTTTCAAAGCCGCGGAAGCGTTTGCGATTTCATCGGCATCGATGACTCCGTCGCCATTGGCGTCGAGAGCGGATTCGAGCGGCGGAGGCGGCCTGTGTCCGGCGCCAGGACCACCCATGCGTTCGCCTTGGGCGGGCGGGGGCGCATCCGGAGGCGGCGCGTCTCCTCCGTCTTGTGCTTTTAACAGGATCGTCGAGGAGGCAAGTGCCAGCGCCGTCGCGATGAGAAATGTGTTTGTGGAAGCTTTCATGCCCGCAAATTACTCAAACGGACATTAAGAGAGCGTGAAGAATCCCACTATTTTTAAAATTATTTCGAATTGTTTCTTCGTCTAATCATAACACAGGACACGGGACCGGGTAAGTAGCCTCGATTCAGGTGCGTTCAAACCGGATCGACCGACATGGCGCGTGTGTTGCGTTCGCGCCGTCAGAAATTTCCTTTTTGTCACTGAGGCGTGACAACGTAATGGAAAAACATGGTCTTCGCGGACGGGGCCACAACGACGGTGTTCGTCATGAGGGCGCCCGTCCCTGCGTTGGTGCTGACCGGTGTCCAAACGACAGGAGGCAAGAGGCTGGTGGTTGACTCAAGCTTGTAGGTGAAGCCTGTGAGGGTGGGTATCTGCACGTTCAGGTTGGTTCTGGAGCCAGCGCTCCAGCTTAACAGGATCGTCGGGTTCGGAATGGTCTGGAACGTGAACGCGTCGCTCCACGATTCGCCATTCGTATTCGTTGCACGGAGCCGGTAGTAGTAGAGAGTTCCCGACGAAAGCCCAGTGAGGGATTGGGTGACGCTGATGAAGTTGCCGGAATAGCCGGTGTTCACGGTCATCTGGTTTGCCCAACCTCCGGTGCTTGTGCCTCCGTCCACCAGCCCCCAGAAGAGCTGTACTGTCGATGTGGAAAGGCCGGCGGAAATGAGCGTGCCGGAGCAGGTGGCGGTGGTCGACGAGACGCTGGTCGCGCCCGCGGCCTGGATCGCCGGTTCTTCCACGGCCCAGCCGTCGATGCCGGGCATCCAATAGGCGCCGGCATATTCGTAGGCTCCGAGGTCGGGCTTGGCGCCGGCATAGCCGTAGGTGATGTTGATGCCACTGGTATCGCTGGTGATGGTAACACCCTTATCGATCGAGGTCGTCGCGCTGGAGAGCAGGCGGAAATCGTCGCTGGCCCAATTCACGAGCTGGGTTTGGGGCGTGCTGGAAAGGTAGAGATTGTTGGTCAGAGTTTCGGGATACGCAGTGCTCGTCCATCCCGTCCACCCCGTCTTGTAGGGGCCGGTCCATTTGTAATCGTGCGCGCCGAAGTTTGCGCAGTTGAAAAGGGTGTTGTTGTAGCAACGCATTTGCATATTGGGCCAGTTAAGGCGGATGCCGTTGTCGCCGGAATTGTTCCAGCAAACATTATGGTCCACGAGAAAGTCCTGGCAGTACCGGTCGAAATAGATGTGCGGGCTCCGGTAGTCGCCGCCGGGATTGTAAATGTCATGCAACCAGTTGTAGGCGATTCGGGTATCGGTACCGGAGGCATCTCTTCCGTCCACGCTGATAGCGTAGATTACGCCGGCGTCCATGCAGAGAATGCTCGCATTGTAGAGTTCGTTGTACATCACCGACAGTCCCGAGCCGAAGGGGCGCAGCACTTCACGCCCGGTGTCATGCATGGTGTTGAAGGTGATGATATCGTCGGCACCGCTATAAACAAACAAAGAGGCGGCATAGGTGCCCGAATAATCGGTGTTGTAGATCAGGTTGCGCGTGATTAGAGAACTATTCCCCGTGAGGGTAATGCCCGAGCCGGACGTGTCGTGAATAGTGCAGTTGCACACGGTGTTGCCGGTGCCGCTGACCGAAATGCCGCGGCCCTCGGTGTTGTTGCCGCCCGGGTTGTTGTTGGCATCGGCCCAGGTCATGAAATGACTGAGATAGCCGGCGTCGCAGTTATCCAACACGTTGCCGGTTCCGGAAATCTGGATGGCGCCGGCGCGCGTCTGCACTCCGCTAACGGTGACGTAATTGCCGGTCAGAGTAATACACCAGTTGCGGTGTTTCACCTCGACGAGGTGGGAGCTGGGATTGGCGCTCCCCGTGATGCGCAGATACAGTGTGTTTGGCGCTACGGCGTTGGTTTGCAGATACCATTCGCCATCCGCATCGAGGAGGTTCAGGCTGCCATAGACAAATCCGATGCCGGGATCGCTGGAGTCGCCGGAATATTCGGGCCACCAAAAATTGGACTCCGTGGTGGTGTCCGTGTAGAGATTGCTGCTCGAACTGCTGGTGATGACCGCCGTTTGCCAGGCGAAGCCTCCAACCCCGGGCGCGCCGACGCGGCCACAAAAACGGGATCCTGCATAGAAGTTGTTCGTCTGGCCGCTAAAGCTGGAGGAATTGATTCGTCCGCCAGTATAAACCGTCACACTTTTGGTCGGCGGGTTCAACAGGGTGTTGGTTCCCGTCCAGTTCGGATATTGCGCCTCATGCTGCATCGTACCGTCCACGAAGACTTGGTTGTAGCCTTCCGTCAGGTCCCATCCCACGCTCGTGCTATAGATGCCGTTGCTGGTCAGCGTCCAGGGGCCAGTAAGCTGATCGCAACCGGTGATAACAGCGGTTTCATTGCCATAGGCCGCGATGGTGATGGGGGCACTGGGGCTGCCGGAGGTTGTTGGATTCAGTGTCTCGCGATAAGTCCCCGCCCGCAGGTAGAGCGTATTGCCGGGGCTCAGAAGAGGCACGGCGGCGGCCAGGGTTTGCATGGGTGCGCCCGGTGTGCCCGGGTTCGTATCCGAACCGCCCGGGGAGACGAAGAGCGACGTGGTGGTGGCCAGCGAGAGCACTCCGGACGCTGGGGTGAAAGTCCACGTTTTGAAGCGTTCCGACTTGGTCCAGACTCCGCCGCTCTGGGACCAACCGCTTCCGGTTACGACAAAACTGCTTCCGTAGGTCGCGTTGGTGGCATCGACTAAAGTCCAGAACAGGTTGCCGGAGGTTACGGCGGAGGTGTCTATGGAAAAGGCGCCATTGACGATCAGCGCGCCGCTTCCCGTGATGCGGTTGTTGGAGGAACCGGTGACGACAAAATTCAAGCCGCCATTGGCGGCCAGGATCAGCGTGCCCGCGTTGATTGTTGTGTTGCCGGTGTAGGTGTTGCTGCCCGTAAGAGTCAGCGTGTTGGACGCCAGCTTGATGAGACCGCCTGTGCCGCTCATCACCCCGGAGTAGGTGTTGTCGGTGGTGGAATTGAAGGTCACGCCATTCGTCGAACTCGCTACGATGGTCGTCGCCCCAGCCGCACCGGTTGACCCGCCGTTGCCGAAGGAAAGCCCATTGTTGCCCACTGTGAGCGTGCCGCTCAGAGTCGAGTTGCCGAGGACGTAGTAGTTCGGGACGGTGCCGCCGTTGCCCAGGGCTTGGAAGCTGCCCGCGCCGGTCAGGTTGTTGAAGTAGTGGGCACCGCCGGCTTGACCGGAGCTTGCCGCGAGCGTCACGCCGCCTGCGAGGTCGAGGGTTAGGGCGTTGGCCGTACTACCAGCGCCAATTTGCCAGCAGGAGCTGTTGGCCGAAATATGCCATGTCGCCCCCGGGCTGCTTGGCCCCACCGACGCGCTGCCGTTGAAACTGAGGGTGACATCACCTTTGGCGCTCCAACTGACGCCGGTCAGCGTGGTGTTCATCACGATGCCCGCCGTACCGCCGTTAATCGTTCCGGCGATTGTGGCAGCATTGTTGATCGTTACCTTGCCGGTGCCGTTGTTCTGGACCGTCGCCGTTGAGGTTGCGCTCGTTATCGACGAATTGGCGAGCGTGACGGGGCCAGTGAGATTGAGCAGCAGAGTGGTGCTGTTGCTCAAAGTCAGCACGCCCGTGCCGGCACCAGCCGTGGCGTTGGTTCCGTTGCCGATCTGCAAGGTGCCGGTGCTGATGGTGGTGGCGCCGCTATAGGTGTTGGAGGCGGTAAGGATCAGCGTGCCCGTGCCGCTCTTGATGAGACCGGCGGCGCCGGCGAGGGCGGAGTTCATGGTGCCGGTGATGGATGACGTCACGCTGATGAACGGCGTGGTTCCAGCAAGATTGATGACGCCATTGCTCAGGCTGCCGGAGGTGTTGAAGGTGATTCCGTTGGTGTTAACCGTGCCGCTGACAACGGCGGCGAGGGAGGCGGTGTTGAAGACGGCGTTGTCGGTCAGGCCGTTCGTGGAATCCCACGGCGTGCCGGAAACGCCGGTCCAGTTGGTGGCGGTGGTGTCCCACGTGCCGGTGGCGGCGCCCGACCAGGTGCCAGTGGCGGCGCGGGCGGGCCGCGTGGCAAGGGCGCAGGCGATGAGCGTCAATAAAAGGAAGTTTCGGTTTTTCACAGGTTTAGCGGGGTGGATTGGTTGAGGACAGAAGGCTGTGCGTGTAACAATGTTCCAGATCCGCTTGAGATGCGCTATGGCCCGTACGGGCCATAGCGCACCCGTCTTTTCGGCTCGACTTAAAGAATTGATGGGATTAACTCAATCGACCATCAAGCTCGAGTGTCATCCCCGTCGCAAATGGCGCCAGTCTGCCGTTATATGGCTGCTGCTGGCAGTCGGCTGTGCGATGGGACAGGCGCCGGCTCGCCCTGTCACGCCAATCGCGGACATCCGCGCGCTTAATCGGGAGCAGGCGTCGCGGAAAGCGCCCGTTCGAGTGCGGGGAGTGGTGCAGTGGGTGGGTGGCAGGCCGCAAGACGACTTTATTTTGGCCGATGACTCGGCGGCGATCTATGCTGTTAGATTGCCACCGTTCGATCAGGAGAATGCGGTCAATTCCGGCGGCGGGCTCCTGGTTCTTCATCCTGGCCTGGAACATATTGGCATGGAGGTGGAACTGGAAGGCTTCACCAATTCCGGCGGTTTCACTCCCATCATTCAATATAGACGCGTCAATCTTCTCGGGAAAGGCAGGCCGTTGCCGGTAAGGCAGGTCACCATCGACCATCTCAATGGAGGCAGCGAGGACGGTCAGCGCATCGAGTTGGAAACGGTGGTGGTTCAGTCTGTGATTCGCAACCCTGAACATGACAAGCGTCTGTTGCGGGTTTGCGGCGCTTCGGGAGATTACACCATCCTCGAAGTATCGCCCGCGGCATGGAATGAACCCGCACGCATCATCGATGCCGAGGTGCGGGTGCGAGGCAACGTGCTGGCGCTTACCAGTTCGCGTTCGGAACAGACAGGAGTCAGGGTAGCGGTATCTTTGGCGGAGGATTTTGTCATCGTAAAGCCGCCTCCGCCCGATCCTTTTGCCGCCCCCAAAGTCGAAGTGGGTGCGCTCACCCCTTTCCGTCCGCAAGGGTTGTCTCCCCATCGATGCCAGGTGGAAGGAACCGTCACCCTGGTATCTCCAGATGAACTGGTGATTCAGGACGGCGAGCGCGGGGTTGGCGTGAAGCTCACTCCCTCCACAGGGCTAAAGGTCGGGGATCGGGTTCTCCTGTCGGGCTTCGTGGAGGCTCGAACCCCGGTCGCCTACCTGACGAACGCTCTTGTGAAAAGGCTCTCCGCCGGAGTGCCCCCCGCGCCTGCTTCCACCACGGTGGAAACCATTCTGGAATTTGGCCAGGGCAACACCTTTCGATTCTGGGGCAAGCAACCGGTGGATTTCAACCATCGGCTCGTTCGGCTGAGGGGGACTTTGATCGGCAAGCTTAACCCCGGTGCGGAATCCTTCACTTTGCAGTCGGACACGGGAATCAACGTAACCTTTCGTTTTGCTACCGCATCGCCCGGCATTTCGCGAATGCCCGAGGAGGGCAGCCGTGTCGAACTCACCGGTGTGGGGATTGTCAATTATGTACCGGGTACACACTTGCCGGAGTTGATTCACCCGGCGGGTGTGGAGATGTTGCTGCGTGGACCGGAAGATATTCGCCTTTTGGAGGCCCCATCCTGGTGGACTGCCCGGCGGCTTGGAATCGCCTTGGGTGCGGTCGCGGCGGTGCTGGCCATCGCTTCAGCCTGGGTGGTATTATTGCGCCGGACTGTAAAGCAGCAAGCCCTGCGCATCGAAACCGCCCTGCGCACGCATCGAAACGCCGAGTTGGAACACCGGGCCGCCAAGCGGGAGCGCATGCGGCTCTCCGGCGACCTCCATGACGGCGTGCATCAGCTTCTCAATGCCGCGTCTTACCGCCTGGAGAGCGTGGCCAATCTCTGTGTGCGCGATCCGGCCGCCGCGCTGCCCCATGTCCAAGCCGCCCAGAAAATCTTAAACCACAGCCAGCACGAAATGCGGGCCCTGATGTGGGGCCTGCACGAGCTTTCCAAGGATTCCGCGGACTTTGTCGAGCTGCTCACGCAGGCGCTGGCGGGAATGGATCACTGGCCGTCCGGGGTCGTCGAGGTCGCCGATTCAGGCACACCGCGGACAGTGCCGGCAAGGGCCGCGGGCAGCCTGCTGTTGCTCGTGCAGGAAGCCGTGCAAAACGCACTGAGTCACGGACACGCCACCCGCATTCAAGTGCAAGTGGAATTCACTACAGACGCTCTCCGGCTTGCCATTCAGGACAACGGCAGCGGATTCGACCCTGCGCAGCCACACCCCACGCCGCACGGCGGGTTGGGCATCGGTAGCATGAGAAGGCGCGTGGATGAACTGGAGGGCGCTTTCACCCTCACTTCCGCGCCCGGTCAGGGCGTCGCACTGGTCGTCGTGCTGCCATGGGCCGCGATGCATCGCCTTTTCCCCTCGTCCTCTCCAGCCCCAACCGCGCCATGACTCCCATCTCTCGCATCAGCATCCTCCTCGTCGATGACCATGCCGTCCTCCGCGAGTCGCTGGCCTCCATGCTGGGCCTCGACCCGGCCTTTCAGATCATTGGGCAGGCTGGCAATGCCGCGGAGGCCATCCGTATCCATGCCGCCCTGCAACCCGACGTCACCCTGCTCGACGTGCGGCTTCCCGGCAAAGACGGCTTTCATGTCCTGGAGTGCCTGCTGCAAGCAAGTCCCGCCGCGCGCGTAATTATGTTTGCGTCCAGTTCGCTCGCCCATGAGGTACGCCGCGCCCAAGAGCTTGGCGCGCGCGGGTTTTTGCCCAAGCAGGTCACCCTTGAGCAGTTGGCCGGCAGCATCCGCAGCGTCCAATCCGGCGCAACATGCTGGGAGCATTCCGGCTCCGTGCCACAACCGCTGATGCACGCCCTCTCCACCCGCGAACTGGAGGTGCTCGACTGTCTGCGCCGCGGCCTCACCAACGCTGAAACCGCCAAAGCTATCGGCATTAGCGACCACACGGTGAAGCATCATGTCAAAGCCGTAATCGACAAACTGGAGGCGGCCGACCGTACCGAAGCAGTGGCGAGGGCCTTTGAACTGGGGCTGCTGAGTTGATCGCCAGTGCCCCATCGCGCTCTTTCGTTACGGAGCGCAGTTTCGAAGATGGAAGCATTCCCAAGTTCAATTCGCGAACGAGCGCGCAAACGCGAGCAGCTTCAAGGGAATGTAACTCGCAACGGATTGCGTTGGGGGTTCCAAAAAACGCGCTGGCGCGACCACCAAAGCCCCACCGTTTTCAAACCCGCTGCTTATTCGAACGGTATTGGGCGAGGCACCTGCGCTCCCCGGAATCCTCGACCCGGGCGCTGACTGCCAACAGTGCCGAAATCCGTCCGAAAACGACCTTAAGGCCATTCTGGTCTCGCCGAAAAACTCAAAAAAACCGAAAAATGGCCCGTACGGGCCATAGCACGGATCAAGAAAATCTGAAAAATTGGCGCTTGTGGAGACTTCTCCACACACCAAACCACCAACCTCACCCATCCTTTCCACCTATGAAATACCCAGACACCCATTCCATATTGTCGCTCACCGCCCGCACCGCTCAACCTCCACGGTCCGCCCTGGCCTGCTCCATCGGCGCGCTGCTCACGTGCGCGCTTCTTCCCACCGCCGCCAATGCCTCCACCGCCACCTGGTCGGGCGCCACCAACGGCACGTGGAACACCACCAACACCAACTGGACAGGCGTCTCCGGCACGCCCTGGGATTCCACGAACGGCCTGACCGACAACGCCGTCTTTAATCTCACCTCGCTCAACGCCACCGTCAGCGCCACGGTGTACGCCAACGGCCTCACCTTCACCACCGGCGGCGCCTTGAACAGCGGCACCATCAATCTTGCCGGAACCACCCCGTTCATCAGCGTGGCGAGCAACCAGACCGCCACGATCAACTCCGCCCTGATCGGCACGTCCGGCCTGACTACGACGGGATCGGGCATGCTCGCGCTTGCAGGGGGAACGAACAACGTCCTCAGCGGCCCGATCAATGTCAACGCTGGAACATTGTCCTTCAACAATGGCTATTCGATCAAAAACGTCTCCGGCCCCATCACGGTTGCCAACGGGGCCAGTTTAAATATCAACGGCGCTTACAATTACGTCACCCCGACCTGCGCGATCTATCTCAGCGGCCCCGGAATCGGCAGCAATGGAGCCTTGAACATCGGGGGCAATCAGGCCATGGGCGCGCTCACTCTGCTGGGCGATTCCCGCATCACGTTTGCCGGTAACTGTAGTGTCGGTGCGGTCACGGGCACGAACACGAATCTGGAGCTGTACATGAACAGCAGCACATTTGACACCGAATTTACCGGCAGCATCAGCCTGGGCACGGGCGCGCTAACGCTCAACAGCATTTCAGGGGGCAACACCACTAACGGCTGCGCGATCAAGCTCACTGGTTCCAACAGCTATTCCGGGGGCACGGTGATCACAGGCTACGCGGGGGTGTTGGCCAACAATGCGGCGGCGTTTGGGAGCGGCACGGTCACCCTGAATACGAACACCTCCCTCATCCTCAATAACTATGTTAATCTCGTCATCGCGGGCTTGAGCGGCACGGGAGGAAGCGTCACCAACTGGAACGCGGGCAGCCTGACGGTGAACCAGACTGCTGACACCACCTTCGCCGGTTTGATCTACGGCACTCTGGCGCTGATCAAGGGCGGCGCCGGCAACCTCACCCTCACCGGCAGCAACACCTACAGCGGCGGCACGACCTTGAACCAGGGCACGCTCACCGTCGGCACGGGCGGCATGCTCGGGGCGACCACGGGCGCCCTCTCGGTCAACAACACGAACACCGGCGCGGGAACCAATGCGGTCCTCAACCTCGCCACCGCGGTGGACACCACGGTCGGCAGCCTCAGCGGCACGATCGCCGCGCCCTCCAGCGGCACGAACACCGTCACGATCAACAACGGGGGCAGCGGTCGCAATTTCACCGTCAACCAGACCGTCAGCGGCACCTATGCGGGCGTGATTGCCGGGGCCGGCGGTTTCACCCTCGGGAGCCTCAGCACCGGCACGCTCACCCTCTCCGGCAGCAACACCTACACCGGGGCGACCACGATCGGCGCTGGCGTCGGCACCGCCACGCTGCAGGTCGGCAACGGCACGGCGGGCAGCCTGGCGGCGGGCGGCACCCTCACCTTCAGCGGCCTTGGCACGGTCAATTTCAATGAAGCCGCCGGAAGCGCGCAGGCCATGGGGCTCCTGACCGGCTCGGGCGATGGCACGGTGAAGTCCACCTACGGCACCGGCAGCGGCACCAGCAGCGTGACCTTCTCCAACGTCGTCCGCTCGGCGGGTGGCGGCATCAACTTCGTCACCAGCGGCGGCGTCAGCGGCACCACCAACAAGATCGTCCTCACGCAGCTGGGCGGGTCCGCGCCGGCCACAAGCGCGCTCCTGGACAAGGGCATGTTTTTCGGCGGTAGCACCTATGCCGCCTGCGACACCGGCGGCTTCCTCCGCGCCTACGGCACCGGCGACGCGGGCTATGTCGGCGGCGTGAATGGATCGAATGCGATCGTCAGCAATGCGAGCACGAACGTCGCCCTGAGCGGAGCGGTCACCGCGCAAGCCTCGGGGACCGTCAACACGCTGAACCTCGGGGCGAACAACGTGACCCTGGCCAACGGGGCCACCCTCGGCGTCAGCGGCATTCTGGCCAACGGCGGCAGCAGCATCCTGATTGACAAAACCACCGCCAGCACGCTGCAAGCGGCGTCCGCGGGCGCTGAAATGGTGATCCGGGTGAACGGCAGCACGGACAAGCTCACGATCAACCCGGTCATCGCTGACAACACTTCGGCCAGCGCCCTCACCAAGGTCGGCGCGGGCACGCTCGTCCTCGCCGGCAGCAACACCTACACCGGCGCGACCACGATTAACGGCGGGACGCTGCAGATCACCGGCGCGGGCTGCCTGGGCTCGGGCACCGCCCTGCTCAACATCAACTCCGGCTCGCTGACCTACAGCAGTTCCGCCAACCAGACGCTGACGGGAATTATCACCGGCACCGGAACGCTGACCAAGGACACGTCATCAGCCAGCACGCTCACGCTCTCCGGTGCGGGGACGGACACGGTCTCCAGCATCGCGCTCAGCGCGGGGGGGCTGGTGCTCGATGGCAAGGCCGTTTCGGCGACCGGGGCCATGACCTTCAGCGCAAACACCGCCACGACGATCCAAAACGGCGGCAGCCTCACGCTGGGGGCGCAAACGAAGGTCAATGGCTCGAACGCCACGGTTCTCATCACGGGAACCAACTCGGCGATGACGGTGACAAGTGAACTGGACATCGGCTACGGCGCCTATGCCAACAATACGGTCACCGTGAGCAACGGCGCGGCGCTGACCAACAACGGTTTTCTGGTCATAGGTCTCAACGCGGCTGATAGCGGCAATTCCCTTGTGATTACCAACGGCGGGACGGTCACCCGGTCGGGCAACAAACTCCAGTTGGGCAACAGCGGCAGCAACAACTCCATCACCGTGAGCGGCACCGGCTCGGTGTATAGCGGCCAGGAAATCGACATCGGTTATGGTTCCGGCAACGGCAACACGCTGAACGTGAGCAACGGGGGGTTGGTCACCACCACGAGTTTTCTGTTTGTCGGCTACGGCTCCGGCACGGGGAACGCCATGAACATCACCAACGGCGGGCTGGTCTCCACCACCACCAACGCCCCCGGCATCGGCTACGGCACCGGAGGCAACAACAGCGTCACCATCAGCGGAAGCAATGCGACCTGGAATCTCGGCGCCCAGACACTGACCGTCGGCCAAAACGCCGCGTCCAGCAACAACGCGCTGACGGTGTCCGGCGGCGGCGTGCTCACCAACGGCTCCGTCACGCTCGGCGGCATCAACTCGGTGTTCAACCTCACCGGAGGCGACGCGTATGTGTCGGGAGTCACCCTGGGCGGCTCAAACGGGACTTTGAACTTCAATGCCGGCACGCTGCACGCCACGGCCGCCGCCAACCTTTCCGGCAGCGGCACCATTAATTTCAATGGCTCCGGTGGCACGATTGACACCTCGACCTTCGCCGTCACCGACTCGGTAGTCAACGCCGGCACCGGCGGCCTCACCAAGATCGGCACCGGCACGCTCACCCTCAGCGGCAGCAACATCTATAGCGCCGGAACCACCTTGAACCAGGGCACGCTCACCATCGGCGCGGGTGGCACGCTCGGGGCGACCACGGGCAGCCTCTCGGTCAACAACACGAACACCGGCGCGGGGAACAATGCCGTCCTCAACCTCGCCACCGCGGTGGACACCACCGTCAGCAGCCTCAGCGGCGCCATCGCCGCGCCTTCCAGCGGCACGAACACCGCCACGATCAACAACGGGGGCAGCGGGCGCAATTTCACCGTCAACCAGACCCTCAGCGGCACCTATGCAGGCGTGATTGCCGGGGCCGGCGGCTTCACCCTCGGAAGCCTGAGCACCGGCACGCTCACCCTCAGCGGCAGCAACACCTACAGCGGCGGAACGACCTTGAACCAGGGCACGCTCACTTCCGGCTCGTTCGGTACGCTTGGGGCGACCACGGGCAGCCTCTCGGTCAACAACACGAACACCGGAGCGGGAAACAATGTCGTCCTCAACCTCGCCACCGCGATGGACACCACCGTCGGCAGCCTGAGCGGCACCATCGCTACGCCTTCCAGCGGCACGAACACCGTCACGATCAACAACGGGGGCGGCGGCTGCAATTTCATCGTCAACCAGACCGTCAGCGGCACCTATGCGGGCGTGATCGCCGGGGCCGGCGGCTTCACCCTCGGGAGCCTCAGCACCAGCACGCTCATCCTCACCGGCAGCAACAGCTACAGCGGGAGCACGACAATCTCCTCCGGCACGCTGCAGATCGGCAACGGCGCCAACGCTACAGCCAACGCCGGCACCGGCATGTTGGCGGTAGGCTCAAAAACCCTGCTGCTCAATCTCAATGGCTCCGCCACGCTTCCCAATTCGCTGGTGACCGGCAGCGGCACCATTCAGAACAACGGCAGCAGCAAGGTGACGTTGAACAACGATGCCGCCCTCGCCGGCACGATTGCCGGCGGCACCGGCGGCATTGTTCTGTCCAACACGCTGACGGGCGGCAGTTGGAATGCCACGGGCGATGTCACCTTCAGTTTCAACGGCAGCGGATCATGGCTGCCAAGCAGCCCTGGGACGACATGGCATATTTCCGGAAACAGCACCTGCTGGCAAATTGGCGGGAGTGCAGCCAATCCCCTGAATCTCGACCTCTTCAGCGGCGTGACGCTCGCGGCAAGCCTCGGTCAAGCCGGCGGCGCCCATTACTTCAACAACCTGACCGGCGCGGGCAGCTTCCAAGCCGTGGGCAATGGCGGCACCGTCCCGAACTACTATGTCCTCGGCAACTCGACCCTGAGCGGCACGCTCACCGTGGGCAACAACGGGCTTTCCTTCGGCAACGGCGGGGCAACCGGTGCGGCTGGGGCGACGACCATCGTGGCGAGTTCGACGAGTGGCGTGACCTTTAATTCCACCACCAGCGGCACCTACTCGGGCAATATGAGCGGCGCCGGCAGCCTCACCAAGCTGGCAGCCAGCACGCTGATCCTCACGGGCAGCAACACCTACACCGGCGCAACCACGATCACTACCGGCACATTGCAGGTTGGCGACGGAACGAACGGTGCGCTTTCCGCTTCCAGCGCGGTGACGGTGAACAGCGGCGCCACGCTGGTGGTGAACCTTGCCAACAGCGGGACGCTTGGCAGCCAGATCTATAACTGGGGCGGCACTGTTAACTTGATCGCCAGCGGAACGAACACGCTTTCGGGGTACCTCGGCGGCTGGGTCTCCGGTAATCTGAACCAGTCTGGCACCGGCACAACGATCATCACCGGCAACAATCAGTTTTACGGAGCGATCAACATTAACGCGGGCGCCGTGCAGATATCCAACGCCAACGGCGCGCTGGACAGCGTTGTGAACGTGAATGTCAACAACGGGCTGACCTTTGGCGTCAACTCCACGACGCTCGGCGGCCTTTCAGGGAGCGGCAATGTCGCGCTGCTCAACGGCACCAACGCCGTGGCGCTGAGCGTCGGCTACAGCAACCAGGATTGCACCTATTCCGGCATGCTCAGCGGGTCTGGCGGTTCGCTGACTAAAACCGGGACCGGCACGTTCACCCTCTCCGGCACGGGAAGCAGCACCTTGTCCAGCCTCGCGCTCAGTACGGGACAGTTGGTTCTGAATGGCGCGACCGTTTCGGCGACCGGCGCCATGACCTTCGGCGCAAGCACCGCCACGACGATTCAAAACGGCGGCAGCCTCACGCTGGGGGCGCTAACGGGCATCTATGGCTCGAACGCCACGGTTCTCGTCACGGGAACCAACTCGGCAATAACGCTGGCAAGTGAACTACGGATCGGCTACGGAAGCGCCAACACCACGGTCACCGTGAGCAACGGCGCGACGCTGACCAACAACGGATTTCTGGTCATGGGTCTCAACGCGTCTGACACCAGCAATTCCCTTGTGATTACCAATGGCGGGACGGTCACCCGGACGGGCAACAAACTCTTGTTGGGCGTCAACGGCAGCAACAACTCCGTCACCGTGAGCGGCACCGGCTCGGTGTATAGCAGCGGCCAGGAAACCGACATCGGTTATGGTTCCGGCAACGGCAACACGCTGAACGTGAGCAACGGGGGCACCTTCACCAACACGAATTGGCTGTTTGTTGGCTACTCTACCGGCACGGGGAACGCCATGAATATCACCAACGGCGGGCAGGTATTCACGTCCACCAACGCCCCCGGCATCGGCTTCGGCACCGGAGGCAACAACAGCGTCACCATCAGCGGAAGCAATGCGACCTGGAATCTCGGCGGCCAGACGCTGACCGTCGGCACCAACGCCGCATCCAGCAACAACACGCTGACGGTATCCAGCGGCGGCGTGCTGACCAACGGCGCCGTCACGCTTGGCGGCATCAACTCGGTGTTCAACCTTACCGGAGGCAACGCGTATGTGAATAGTTCCGGCGTCACTCTGAGCTCCACCAGCGCGGTGATGAACTTCGATGGCGGCACGCTGCATGCCACGGCCAACGGGACTATCCTTTCCGGCTCCGGCTCCGTCTCTTTCAATGGCGCTGGCGGAACGATTGACTCGGGCGCCTACACCGTCACCAACTCCGCTGTCAACTCTGGCAGCGGCAGTCTCACCAAAACCGGAGCCGGCACGCTGGCTCTCTCCGGCAGCAACACCTACAGCGGCGGGACGACGATCAGCGCGGGCGCGCTGAGCTTCCTGAATACCAACGCCATGCCCACCAGCGGGACGGTCACGGTTGCCGCAGGGACCGCCATCGGCCTCGGCGTCTCTGGAGCAAGTGCATTTACCTCCGGCAATGTCGATTCGCTCTTTGCGGGAACGCTTTCTGGTGTGACCAACGATGCCGCTTCCAATGTGGGTATCGACACCACGAATGGGAATTTCACTTACGCCACCAATGTGGCTTCAACCACCAGGGGATTGGTGAAGCTGGGCGCCAACACGCTCACCCTCACCGGCAGCAACGCCTACAGCGGCGCGACCACGGTTAGCGCGGGCACTCTCCAGTCCGCGAAAAGCGGCGCGCTGGGCACGACGTCTTCGGTCGCGGTGAACAACGCCGGCTCGATGCTGGCCGTCAACTACGGCGGCGTTTCGGACTACAGCCAGGCGGATGTCGGCACGCTGCTCGCCAAGACAACCTTCGGGGCCACCACGACCGCGTTCGGGTTTGACACGACGAACGGCAGCGGCACTTACGCCAATGCCCTCACCATGGCCGCCGGCGTCACCAAGCTCGGCGCCAACACGCTCATCCTCACCGGCAGCAACACTTACACCGGCGCGACCACGATCAGCTCGGGCACGCTGCAGATCGGCAACGGGACCGACGCCGGCTCGATCACCGCAACCAGCGCGATCGCCAACAACGCCGCACTGGTCTATAACGTGGGCGGCGGCACCCGCACCCAGGCAGCCGCCATCAGCGGCGCCGGCTCGCTCACCATGAGCGGCACGGGCAGCCTCACCCTCGCCGGCACGAACACGTTCACCGGGACCGTCAATAACAACGCCGGCACGCTGGTCTTTGGCAACGGCGCGGCCGTCACCCAAAATATGGGCTCGGGCACTATCATCCTCGGCGGCACGAGCAGCACGACGGTCATCAGCAGCGGATACACATTGAACGAGTCGGGCGGACTCAACATGGGCACCGGGACCAACAACGTGCAGATCAGTGGGACGCTCTCCACTGGCATTCTTTACTCGGGAGGGGGGGCTGTGGGGCAAAACAAGGGCACAATCCTGGTGAGCCCCGCTGGAAATCTGACAGCTAGCTACCTCGCCAGCGGCTGGAAACCCTTCGCCACCCTCCAGGTGGATGGCACGGCCGTCTTCAACGGTAATTCGTGGCTGAGCATCGCCAACACCTTGGCGTTCAGCGGCTCCGGCACGACCACCTTTAAGAACTTCGATCTCAGTAACTATACCACGCTCAATTCCAGCATCGCCAACCTGATGGTGACGGGCAGCCTAACCCTCAGCATGGGCTCCGCGGTGAATTCCAGCGGGAGCAATATGACCGTCCAGGGCGGCTTCTTCCTGGGTAACAACAACAGCAATAACGCAACGTTCAACCAAACCGCCGGCATGGTCAATATGACCTCGGGCACGGCGGATACGATTGTGATTGGCAAAGCCAACCCCAGCTACACGGCGGCGCTGGGGATTTCAGGCGGGGTCTTCAACGCCACCAACTCGGTGACCGTGGTCGGCTACGGCGGCAACGGCACGGTGACCGTTGCCGGCGGCACGGCCAATTTCCTGGGCTTGGACCTCTCGCGGGCAAGCCAAAGCGGCTCGGGCACGCTGACGTTGAGCGCCGGCACGTTGAACCTCGGCGCCAGCGGCATCTACACCAGCGGCGGCACGGGCGCAAAGACGATCAACCTCAACGGCGGCACCCTCGGCTCGCTAACGGGGTGGTCCTCCACCCTCCCCGTGACGCTCGGCGGCGCGCCAACGGTGGATACGACCGGCGGGGCGATCTCGCTCGGCGGCGTTCTTTCCGGCACCGGCTCGATCACCAAGGCCAGCACGGGCACGCTGGCGCTCACCGGCAGCAACAGCTACAGCGGCGGAACGACGGTGAGCAGCGGTTCGTTGCAGATCGGCAACGCCAATGCGCTCGGCACGGGCGGCGTGAAGCTCAATGGCGGGACGCTGGACCTCAATGGGAACAGCATGGCGGTCGCCGCGTTAAGCGGGTCTGCCGGGGCTTCGATAACCAACACCGTGAGCGGAACGGGCATTCTGAGCACCACGATAGCTAGCGGAGCCGCCACCTATGCCGGTGGCATCGTTGACGGCGCGGGAGCCGTGGCGCTGACCAAATCCGGCGCGGGCACGCTGGCGCTCACCGGCAGCAACGCCTACAGCGGCGGAACGACGGTCAGCAGCGGTTCGCTCCAGATCGGCAACGCCAATGCGCTCGGCTCAGGCGGATTGACCGTCAATGGCGGCACGGTGGACCTGAACGCAAAGAGCATAAGCGTCGGCGCTTTCAGCGGGGCGGGTGGCAACATCACTAACATGGCGAGCGGCACCAGCACCCTAACAACAACGGTGGCTGGCGGCACCTCGACTTACGCGGGCAACATCGCCGACGGAACCGGTGCTATGGTTCTCACCAACTCAGGATCTGGCACGGTGATCTTGAGCGGCTCGTTGACGATGACGGGACTCAACGCGAATAGCGGTGTCACGCAACTGACCCATTCCGGCTCGATCGGCGCGGTGAACGTTGCCACCGGAGCCACGCTATCCATGGCGGCGAACAGCGACGGCACGCGCAGCGTGCTGAGCATTTCATCGCTGTCGATAGCTGGGTTCTCATCGTCGCTTACGAGCGCGGCCTATACTTCTGTGAATACCTCCAGTCAAAGCCCGAACGCCGGGGTGCTGACGGATAAATGGGCTGCGGTGGCGCAAGCGGCGGCTGCAAACGACGCCCCGGCGCCGGCTTCGCCCGAAGCCGTGCCGGAACCGGGCGTGTTCGGGATGCTGCTCGCTGGCGCATCCGCCCTGCTCGGCTTCCGGCGCAAGGTGAAGGGAAGCGTCCGGTAAATCGATTTATGATTGACCCGTATTTGCCGGTGGGGACCGGCTTGGGGTGCGAGTCAATCGAGGTCGCCGCGGCGTTTTAGGGGCGCTGCGGCGACCGTCACTTTGGGAGGATTTGCGAGTGATGTCGATGGGGATCGACTGGGGAACACACGCAAATCAACAAGAGCTGCCGTGGCGTTTTTTGGGGCGCCACGGCAGCGTCGTTATATCGATTCTCTAATCAGCCATTCGCAAAACTATGAACCTAACCCGGCGAAGCCGGAACCAAAAGGAATCGGGATCTTCTCACGAAGCCACGGAGAGAGGGAAGGATCCAATCTCAGCGCCAAAGGCGCGACCACAATGTAGCCTAGGCCAACGGCCTAGGTCTTTGAGGCACAACGGATTAGGGCTGAAAGCCCGAAACAAGTTTCTCGGACGTTGTTGTTGCGGGCCTTCAGCCCTAATCGCTTCTCAACCCTGTGCGAGCCGAGGATCCTTTACACTTTGGACCGGGTGGATGGTTTACAGTTTTAGCCCTATCTTTCTCGGCACTAAAAGGCTGATTGCGCTGGGGTATTCTGGCAAGCGCATCGGAGGGTGGCGAGGCAGACGAATCGAACTTCCAGTTTCCTTCTGGAAACTGATACCCACCCCCTGTGCTAAGCGTAGCCGGGGTCAAGGAGAAACCGGAATAAGTGCCGAAGGCCGAGCGCAGCGAGTTATGCCGGATTTCTCCTTGACCCCGGCGAAGCGTGCGCAACCCGTCGCCCGCACCATCAGCACGGACCATTTGCGATCGCTCTTTTTTGTAAACCATCCGCCCGGTCTGTTCTGTAAAGGATCCGCCCGGCTCACACCACCCCAAGCCCTAGGCCGATGGCCTAGGCTACATTGGGGCCGGGCCGTTGGCCCTGAATTTTCGGATTGGTTTTCTCTCCAAGAGCCCAATCATCGTCGAAAACATGTTCGTTGTTTGGCAGAGAGATACTAAAAACGTGAATGAAAGGTCGAGAAAACGCGGGAATCGATTATCACGAAGGCCGAAGTTGAAGTCGCGCTCCCTCTGCGGCGGCGCAGCCGCTCTCC
>Ga0316219_1001267_pt1 | contig 28026 bp, 23 predicted proteins | sample TBH18003PmetaG_FD_203635 | JGI IMG/M metagenome (GOLD analysis project Ga0316219, IMG submission 203635) | Freshwater microbial communities from Trout Bog Lake, Wisconsin, USA - TBH18003P | ecosystem: Environmental > Aquatic > Freshwater > Lake > Hypolimnion/Profundal zone | place: USA...
GGTTATTTGCCCTTCAGTCAGGCAGGAGGCGCTTTGCTGTTCCATCTGCTCTCGAAACTGTATGAGCACACCAGCGTGATTATCACGACCAACCTGAGCTTCTCAGAATGGTCCAGCGTGTTCATTGATGCCAAGATGACCACGGCATTGTTGGATCGGCTCACTCATCACTGTCACATCGTCGAGACGGGTAACGATTCGTACCGATTCCAGCACAGCAGTCTGACCGCAAAGTCACGCATCAAGTCTCGAGAACTGAAACGCCGGGGTGCTGAAGACACACCAGCAGAAGAACCGTTCTGATGAAGTATTGAGGCATGGGGGATTCGCATCGGCCTACACGCTTCGCGAATTCCTCATTTCGTTACGTTGCAAAAAAATGGAAAAAGTGAACGACAAAAACCAGTTCTTGCTACACTTATCCACAGTTGCTGTCCCCAAATACGGCAACCGGTCCTGGGTCAATATTCAATCGGCACACTGGGTCAATATTCGGTCGGCGTCAACATCCGAAGCCAACACTAATAAGAATAACTAGCGCATTAGGTCCTTCGATTTGGATGTGTGGCATACAATGCGTAATAGCGTTGATAAGTGTAAAAATAATACTGAAAGAAGTGAAAGCATATTGAAGCGTCTTCAATGGATGTCGATAAACACTATGCCACAAACCCATTAGCACTTTCATTAGAAAACTCCGCCTCGCCATGCAGTAATTTGATTATAAAGCGATTTTACATATTGTTCTTTAGCAGCGTGAGCACGACTACTTCAGACTTGCACAACGGAAACCACTTAATTGTTTAACGTAGAATAATCAATAGCCAAATGTGGCCATTTTCTGAATGGCGGATGCTGGCACACCCCGCATGTATAGTAAAAGGTTAGATCATCCAACGTCAGCTTTACTACATGAAGCAGTTATTCAATGTCAGGTATGCGAATAGCGGCTGATGGCATTTTGTTACATGTCATGAATATCCGCTTTGTTACCGTCCGTTTATATGACGATGAGCCAAGTGGCTAATCAATTCCTGACATTCATTATGCGTCGGATATGCTTTGGGCGCTATTGGAAAATCCTTACTACCATTTAAGGATTTTGCCTCTATATGAAATTAAGCGGGCAATGCGGCTGGATGTGATCGCCGCCCTTGTTGCTGTGAACCGCAATATTCAGCCAAATGAAGCGGGTCGCCAATCCTGCCGTTATCCGGGTCGCACTGCAGCGAAGCACGGCGTCAGCTAAATAAGCACATAAGAGGGAGACTCGCCAATTTGGCTATTTATCTGCGGGTAAATTCACAACGGTTCCAGAAAACCGCCTGAGCGGAATGTCAGTACCAGCGTGTCGCGGTGACCACCGGCTTTGCTAGGTTGTATCGGCGTAGATTCGTGTATGACCGTCTCATCATTGAGCAACAACAGCGTCCAGGGTTCACTCAGTGTAAAACGTTGCCCGTTTGGCCCGTCAAACTCAAAGATGCGGCTCTCTCCACCACTGATGTTTTCACGCGCAACCAGCAAAATCGCGACAAAATTCACGCCATCGCGATGCGCGCCTTCTGGTGTCGGCCGGCCTATGCCGTTGAGCGTATCAATGCGAAACTGATGCGCTTCCACATACCAGGGTTGTTCACCTTTAAGACTTGAACAGACCTGCGAGATAGCCAACAATAATTCAGCCCATACCGCTTGCCCGGTAGTGGATGGCAACATAGCTTCAAACAGACGATGCATGCCGCCATGCAGTGCATTGTAGGAGAGCGGCTGATAATGTGCGCGGTGCGTCACCTGAGTCACTTTTGCTTTATCCACGATGAAGCAGGAATGCCGGCGTCGCCGGTAGCGCCCGCCATCTTTGAGAAAATTATCCGGCGGCAAATTATCCCAGTCCGCTTTTATAACTTCAAAACCGGCTCCTCCGGTGAATGAGGCTAAGCCCGCAGGGCTCAGTACGCCGTAACCCCGCGTCTTCAGGGCATCAACAAGCTGCGAAGGTTCGATATAAGGGGGAATCAGGGTCGTGATAGTCATCAAAAAATATTAAATGGGGGAAGTATCGCAATTTTACCTTAATGTAGCGCATTCCAGCCGGCAAAACTGTGACGCGAGTGTCTTAAGCCCCGGGCTGTATTTTCATCTTGTTCGACAGGCGGTGATTAGGCTACCCATATAATTTGCCATGCCACCCGGATAAAAATCAGCATTTAGCCATAGCGCTAAAAATATTCCCGACGCATAATGCACGTCAAGAATTTATTAATCCTTGAGTTCCGTCCGCAGTCATAAAACAGACGCTAACAAAGCTTATGTTCAGTAATAACCACTTGTGACGATGGCTCGCAATTATCCATCGGGGTTTTTAAAATTGCGAGGCTCCCCCCTCCTTGCGTTTTCCCATAAATAATTATTAGCAAAATCAGGCCAGCTAAATAGATTTGTCTTGAAATTGCCACAAATTTTTTAAACTATTCGTAGTTGGAAATCCGATCAGGGAAGGAGCTAGCTTGAGAGAGCAGTCAAATGAGTCAGATTCGTTGCAGGAAGACGCAGAAAGCGAACTCGCCCTTACTCCTCCCGTTGATGCACAGATTCAAACTGCGGAAAAACTTTTGCATGAACTTCAAGTGCATCAGCTTGAACTGGAAATACAAAATGACTCATTGCGCCAATCCCATATAGAACTTGAGGCGTCCCGGGACCGTTTTGTGGACTTCTATGATAACTCCCCTGTTGCTTATATTACCTTTAGTCGAGAAGCTTTAATCGCAGAAATCAATCTGACGGGCGCTTTGCTGTTGGGCTGTGAACGCCCGAAAATTTTAAAACATCGTTTTGATGGTTTTGTTCACACGGATGATCAAGGCATCTGGCAGCGGCACTTTATGGCTGTGTTGCAACATGAAGATAAGCAATCCTGCGAGTTGAGGATAAAGCGGATCGATGGTTCTGTGATGTACATCCAGCTGGATTCATTGCGGTTACAAAAAGATGCGGGTCCTAGCCAGGCACGCAGCGTGTTGCAAGATATTACCGAACGCAAACAGACGGCAGATTTTTTGCGCGAACAACAGGCTTTGTTCGAAATCATGGAAGCCATGACACACACGGGCGGCTGGACCTTTTATCCTGCGACAGGAATGGGTACGTGGACTAAGGAATGTGCCAGGATTCACGATCTGCCGGAAGATACTCCTATCAACGTCGGCGCGGGAATCAGCTATTATTGCGAGGAATACCGTCAGGCCATCAGTGATGCTGTGCGCGATGTAAGTGAAAGTGGCAAGCCTTATGATCTGGAACTGGAAATCTTGTCGGCAAAGGGGCGGCGCAAGTGGGTTAGAACGATAGGTCAGGCCATTCTAGATCACGGCAAGATTGTCAAGGTTTACGGCGCCGTGCAGGACATCACCATCCGCAAACATGCCGAGGAAGATACCATTTTATATGTGAAGCAACTGGAACGTTCCATGCATGGAACGCTGCAAGCCGTTTCCAATATGGTTGAATTTCGCGATCCCTATACCTCTGGACACGAGCGTCGCGTTGGGATCATTGCAAGTGACATCGCGCGGGAAATGGGCTGGACAGACAAGCAATGCCATAATCTGCAAATGATAGGATTGGTTCATGACATAGGTAAAATTGCAATTCCGGCAGAGATTCTTTCTAAACCAAGCCGCTTGACACCATTGGAGTACGAAATGGTCAAGGGACATGCTGAAAAAGGCTATGAAGTTCTAAAGGATGTTGAGTTCGCTTTGCCCATTGCTGAAATTATTCATCAGCACCATGAAAGAATGGACGGCAGCGGGTATCCTCGTGGATTGAAGGGGCAGGATATACTCGCTGAGGCAAGAATCATTGCGGTAGCGGATGTACTTGAATCGATGGCATCGTATCGTCCTTATCGACCTGCGCTAGGTGTCGAGGTGGCTATCAGGGAGATAGTCGATCACCAGGGGATTTGGTTTGATCAACAAGTTGTCGATGCCGTGTTAAGATTGATTCGTAACAAGCACTATCAACTGCCGACATAGTTCGCTTCCATCATTGCCGTTTTAATTGCTTAACTGAGGTCTGATTGCCGATTAGCGAGTTATAATTTGCCACCTCCAGCTTTGGAATCGCTATGAAATTTCGAATTATCCCTGTTACCCCTTTTGAGCAAAACTGTACTTTGTTATGGTGCGAAAAAACACGCCTGGCAACGGTTGTCGACGCAGGAGGTGATTTGCAAAAAATACTCGCTGCGATTACTCAGGAAGGGGTTGTTGTCGAAAAATTATTGATCACACACGGACACGTCGATCATGCCGGAGGGGCGGCTCAACTGGCAAAAATTCTCAACGTTCCTATCGAGGGGCCGCATGTTGATGATATTTTTCTGCTTAAAGAGCTGCCAATGAAGGCTGAAAGCTATGGTTTTCCAGCCGCTGAAACTTTCATTCCGGGGCGCTGGTTAAAAGGGGGCGACATTGTACAGGTTGGTGAAGCGGTGCTAACTGTTGTGCACGCGCCGGGTCATACGCCAGGCCATGTGATTTACTTCGATGCGATAGCCAAACTGGCTCTTGTGGGCGATGTGCTGTTTAAAGGTTCTATCGGGCGAACCGATTTCCCGCGTGGAGACCATGACACCCTGATTTCCTCGATCCGTAAAAAATTATTTCCGCTAGGCGATGAAGTGGATTTCATTCCCGGGCACGGCCCGATGTCCACCTTTGGGCATGAACGACGCACTAATCCGTATGTGGCTGACAGCGTATAACCCGCCGCATTGTTGAACTGGATTGACGCGAAACTTGTGTACAAGCAATAAACGGGGGGTGGCGTGCTTCACGTGTCCGGTGCACTTTGCGTATCTCTGCCAGCGCTCGCTCTGACGCCGGGAAAATTATTTAACTGGTAAGCGAGACAATCTGACGTAAAAAAACCCTGCCGGAACAATGGCAGGGTTTTTCACTTATCGCACGCTATCTGCGCGCCAGTTGCTGCACCACGCTCACCAGACGATCAATTTCCTCGTGAGTATTGTAGAACGCCAATGACGGCCGCACGGTAGCTTCCAGTCCGAAGCGACGCAGGATGGGCTGAGCACAATGATGTCCGGTACGCACTGCAATCCCTTCCTTGTTTAATGCTTCGCCGACTTCGGTGGTCTGATAGCCGTCAAGCACGAAAGACAGCACGCTGGTTTTATCCGGCGCTGTGCCGATCAACTTCAGGCCGGGTACGGTTTTAAGTTCACGCATCGCATACACCAGCAACTCGTGTTCATAGCGGTTGATGTTGTCGATGCCCAGCTTTTGCACATAATCTAACGCCGCACCCAGTCCGACCGCATCCGCAATATTGCCGGTGCCCGCTTCAAACTTGTTGGGTGCCAGGTGATAGCGGGTCTGCTCGAAGGTGACATCCTCGATCATGTTTCCGCCGCCCTGCCAGGGTGGCATATCCGCCAGTATCTCCGGCTTGCCATACAGCGCGCCGATACCAGTAGGACCAAACACTTTATGGCCGGAGAATACGAAGAAATCGCAGTCCAGATATTGCACATCGGCTCTCATGTGTGACACCGACTGCGCGCCATCCACCAGCACGCGAGCGCCGTAGCGATGCGCCATATCCACCATTTGCTTAGCAGGTGTGACCGTGCCCAGCGCATTTGAAACTTGCGTGAACGACACCAGTTTGGTACGCGAGTTAAGCAGTCTTTCATACTCACCCAGCAACACCTGCCCATCGTCATCCACCGGAATCACCCGCAACTTGGCACCGGTCTCAGCACACAGCATCTGCCATGGCACGATATTCGCATGATGTTCCAGATGAGAAATGATGATTTCGTCATCCTTGGCTATGTTCTTGCGACCCCAGCTTTGTGCCACCAGATTAATCGCCTCTGTCGTACCGCGCACAAAGATGACTTCACTGCTGGAACCGGCATTGATAAAATTAGCGACCTTGTCACGCGCGCCTTCATAGGCATCCGTGGCACGGGCGGCTAACTCATGTGCTGCACGATGAATATTGGAATTTTCATGCGCATAGAAGTAAGATAAACGGTCAATCACCGATTGCGGCTTCTGCGTAGTCGCGGCATTATCCAGCCACGCCAGCGGACGACCGTTCACCAGTTCTTTGAGTATCGGAAAATCGCGGCGTACGGCCAACACGTCAAAAGCCGGGTGGCCGGAGGTGATGATTTGCGGCGCGCGTTCACCTGCCGATCTGACAGGAGCTGACTTCGCCTGTGCTGCCGGCTGATTGAATCTGGCCGCTTCATCCAGAAAATACAGCGCGGCTCCGGTCATTTTCGGATGTGCAGTCGCATTGTCCTTGAGCAAATCGCGCAGCACCGCATCGTCGTACAAGTCTGCACCAAGATTCGAGGGCAGCACCGCATCCGGCTTGAAGTCGAAGTTTGCGGGAGCTTGCGGGGCAGCCAGGCTGGCAAAGTTAAAGTCAAACGGCGCAGCACCAGGCAGATTGAACAGTCCTGCCTCGGGTGCGCGGGACGAACCCTGTGAGACGGGTACAGAATTCGGCACACCGGATAAACCGCCTGGAACGCCTGCGAACAATTCGTTCGCCAAACGTTCGATCAGTGCGGTATCCGGCACGAAGTCTCCCGCAAATGCATCACCTTGTCCAGGAACGCTGGCTGAGTCTGGCGTTTGCTGAGTTAAATTACTTGTACTCATGGTACTTGCCCACTTCGACATCTTCGAGCACGGCAAGCGCGTCGTCAGTCAATACGGCCAGCGAGCAATAAAGGGAAATCAGGTAAGACGCAATAGCACGACGGTCGATACCCATGAAGCGCACCGACAAGCCCATGCTTTGTTCACCCGGCAGATTCGGCTGATACAAACCGACCACACCCTGACGACTCTCGCCTGTGCGCAGCAGGATAATGCTGGATTTGCCATCGACAACCGGAATCTTGTCTGAAGGGATCAGCGGAATGCCGCGCCAGGTAAGGAACGGCGAGCCGGAGATGGTAATCGTAGGCGGTGGTACGCCGCGACGGGTGCATTCACGACCGAAAGCAGCAATGGCCAGAGGATGAGCCAGGAAGAAGCCGGGTTCTTTCCATACTTTGGAAATCAACTCGTCCAGATCATCCGGTGTCGGTGCGCCGGTGCGGGTCTTGATGCGCTGGCGGTCGGCAACATTGGTCAGCAGGCCGTATTCCTTGTTGTTGATCAGCTCGTTTTCCTGACGTTCCTTGACTGTTTCAATCGTCAGGCGCAATTGTTCCTTGATCTGGTTGTGCGGACTGCTGTACAGATCGGACACGCGGGTATGTACATCCACCACGGTATTGACTGCGGAGAGCATATACTCGCGGCCCCATTCTTCATAATCCACAAAGGTTTGCGGTAATTGACGCTCATCGCGTTGCGAACAGGCGACGGTGACGCGTGAGGCATCCTTGACCCGGTTGACACGATAAATACCGGCTTCCAGCGGCACCCAGCTCAACATTTGCGGTAACCAGCGCGGCGTGATGATGTCGAGTTGCGGAACGGTCTTGGTGGCATTGGCCAGCGTGCGTGCGGCGACATCGCTTAGTGCGAGCTGATCTTTTGTATTTGCGGTCATGGGACTTCCTTATGAAAAAAAACGATAAAGTTATATGGAAAAAAGCTAAGCAATATTCTGCTATTTCGCGCGAGTCTTCAACCTGCTATAGCCATCAATGACGGGGAAAATTAACCGTGTTCACAGCGAGCAATGAACGATGACAGGCGAATTTCCAGTGCGCCGGCTAGTTTCGCGAGGGTAATCAAGGACGGAATAGCGTGTCCCCGCTCCACTTCACCAAGATAGGAGCGATTGAGATCGGCACGTTCAGCCAACTGTTCCTGCGACCAGCCGCGCTCTTCACGCAACTGCCGCAAAACCTGCGAAAAATGTACTACTGAGGCATTCATGACAGTTCTGCTCTGGGCAATTCATGCTGTGAATTAGCTTGCGTAATCACGCTGCAGGGAGGCACCGAGCGGGTGAGCCAGACATTCCCGCCGATAGACGAGTTTCGCCCGATGGTGATGCGTCCCAGTATGCTAGCGCCTGCATAGATGATTACATCGTCTTCCAGTATCGGATGGCGCGGCTGACCTTTTTCCAGCGCACCGTCCTCAAGAATATTGAAGCGTTTAGCGCCCAGCGTCACGGCCTGATACAGCCGTACCCGTTCGCCGATAATCGCAGTTTCGCCAATGACTACGCCGGTACCGTGATCGACAAAAAATCCTGAACCGATAACCGCGCCCGGATGAATATCGATGCCGGTAGCGGAATGTGCGAGTTCAGCGATGATGCGTGCGATCATGGGTACGCCCAGACGATACAGTTGATGGGCGATACGGTGATGAATGACAGCCTGCGCGCCCGGATAGCACAGCAAAATTTCGTCCACATTTTGTGCTGCCGGATCACCGTGATAAGCCGCGCGTACATCGGTATCCAGCATGCTGCGCACATCAGGCAGTGCGGCGGCAAAGGTACGCACAATATGCTCCGCGCGTGCCTCAACGCCAACGACTGCATCATGCTCTGCCAGTCGCGCGGTGTAGTTTAATTCCAGTAATACCTGCTGATGCAAGGCATGCAGGGCGGAATCGAGCGTGTGCGCGACATAAAAGTCCTCACTTTCCTGACGCAGGTCGGGCGGCCCCAGTCGCATCGGGAATAAGGCGCCGCGCAAGCTATTCATAATCTCGTGCACCGGGCCGGAAGCCGGCAATTCCCGTCCGCCGCATTCATGGTTGCGTGCGCAGGACTCACGCCAGTTGCGGCGAACTTCGCGCAAGCGGGCCGTCACCTGGTCCAGCCCCCAATTCGTTTGCAAGTCCTGTACGGCCCGAAGACTCATATCGCCAGACCCGCCGCGTCAAACAGACCTTCAAACAGGACAGAACTTAAATAGCGCTCAGCCGAATCCGGCAGTATCACGACTATCGTCTTACCTTCATTCTCCGGGCGCTGTGCCAGACGTGCGGCGACAGCAACCGCAGCACCGCAGGAGATACCTGCAAGTATGCCTTCTTCTCGCGCAAGACGGCGTGCATACAACACGGCATCCTCGTTGCTTACCTGTTCGATGTCATCCACCAGCTCAAGATCCAGATTCGCAGGGATAAATCCGGCTCCGATACCCTGTATCTTGTGCGGTCCGGGTTGCAAAGGCAGCCCTGCACGATGCTGGGTCAAAACGGGACTGGTCGAAGGTTCAACCGCGACCGTTTGAATTTGCTTGCCACGGATCTTTTTAAAATAACGCGAAACACCGGTAATCGTGCCACCGGTACCTACCCCGGATACAAAGATATCGACATTTCCATCAGTGTCGTTCCAGATTTCAGGACCGGTCGTCGCTTCGTGTATCGCCGGATTAGCCGGGTTTTCGAATTGTTGCAACAGCAGATATTTTGCATCGGATTCAGCGATTTCACGTGCGCGGGCGATCGCGCCGTTCATGCCCTTTGCGCCTTCGGTGAGCACCAGCTTTGCCCCCAGTGCAGCCAGCAGCTTGCGCCGTTCAATACTCATCGTGTCCGGCATGGTCAGCGTCAAGGGAATACCGCGCGCTGCCGCGACAAAGGCCAAGGCAATGCCGGTATTGCCGCTGGTAGGCTCAACCAGTTCACGACCCGGCGTCAGTAAACCGCGTGCTTCGGCATCGTTAATCATCGCCGCACCAATGCGGCACTTGACTGAATAGGCCGGATTACGACCCTCTATTTTGGCCAGCACAGTGGCCTTCGCGCCGTCGATGACGCGATTTAAGCGAACCAGCGGTGTATTGCCGATGGAGAGTGAATTATCTGCAAACCAATGTGACATGAGAGACTCCTGAATAAATATATTAGTTGTATGCTACGGGCAGGTCGTGATTGAGCCAGCCCGAGCCTGGCTTTCCATCGCCCTCAAAGCCTTCCAGTATGTTAAATATGTTTGAAAAACCTGAGAGCGTAAGCGCTTCTGCCGCAGCCACCGAGCGTTTGCCGCTGCGGCAAAGGAGCAGAACGATGTTATCATTTTTGCTGATCAGTTTGAGCTGGCTAATGAAGTGCGGATTTTTCTCCATCTGCGGGCCGGATAACCATTCCACATGCGCGGTATCTTGCACATAGCCTACCCGTTGCAACTCAGCATAGGTTCTTACATCGACAATCTCGGCGGCGCCTGCGGAAAAAAGCGCCCATGCTTGCCGGGGCGTCACATCACCGGCATAGCTCAGACCGTCGATTTCGGCGTTTTTTCTGACTGTCTCTAACAGATTTTCAAACTGAGTGAAAATTTCAGATGCATTCTGAATTCGGGCAAGGGTGGCAGACATTAAACTTCCTCATATAAATGCAAGTGCTGCGAATAACAGCGAGTTGCGATGAAGTTGCATCTTATGCGCTTAGTCTTGGCTTAAAAACCAATAAAAAACGCTATGTTTAGCAGAATAATGAATATAGGAAGTTAGAACGGGGACGAAAACCAGGATGTGCGAGCTGGGCGCACGAGTTAAGCGCCCAGGCAATTAACTGAAAAGGAGCGGATTATTCCTTGCTACGGAATTGATCGTGGCAATTTTTGCAAGTCTCGCCGAGTTTACCAAACTGAGCCTTGATAGCATCTTTATCGCCGGAGGCCGCTACTTTAGCCAGCTCGTTAGCTTCCTTGTTGAAGGCGATAGCCAGTTTTTTGACGTCTTCCGGCTTTTCAAAGAACTCCGCTTTCAGGCGGGTCTTTTTCCATCCGGTGGCCTGATCGGTACCCGGGCCAAACAGCGCGCCCAGTCCTGAATTGGCCACAGCGGCGATGGCATTGGCTGCGGCGACAACCTGTTCCTTGTTATAAGTTTCAGGATGATCAATGACCTGGCTTTTGATTTTTGTCGTGTTCCATGCGGCGAACGAGTACGCGGATTGACGGAATTTAACCTGCTGGTCTTCTGCTTGTCCGGCCATAGCCGACACAGTGACAGCGCCCAACACCAACGCTAAAACTAATTTTAACTTCATTTACAGCTCCTCTTGGATTAAAAAAACAACACGGATGAAAAATTAGAAACTGGGTTCTGCTGTTGTCGCAGCCGGTATTGCCGGGGAAGCGGCAAAATAGCTTGCGCCATAATTCACCCCCCACACAGCGACCACTGCCAGGGTGAGTGCGGCGGCAAAACGGCGTAAGCCGCCACCGGACAATTCGACCGCCTGGGCTTTCGGCACGACTTTTCTGCCGGTCAACATCGGTATGACCAGATTGTGCTTTTTGATCCGCGCATAATAGACAATCGCTGCCAGATGCAGCGGCACCAGCACAATCAGTGCATCAAAGGCCAGCGCGTGCCAGCCGCTCAATTTATTGCTCAAATCTTTGCTTATCAGCGTAAACAACGGTCCTTGAAAGGCGATGTCATCATTAGCAAATAAACCAGTCACCACCAACGCCGCGAGCGTAGCGAGCAAAGCCAGTGCCGACAACGCGCCCAACGGGTTATGACCTATACCTTGCCACTGGCCTTTCAAGTAAGCGGTAATCCGCGTCGGCGTCGGAAAGAAGCTGGTGAAGCGCGCATGGGTTGAGCCAATAAAACCCCACACCACCCGAAACACCAGTAAACCAAGCAGCAACAGGCCGATACGTCCATGCCAGTCGATCAGGTTGCCGCCCAATTTACCGCTGACCACAGCGGCAAGCACGGCGGTCGCCATCAACCAATGAAACAATCGCAGCGGTAAATCCCAAATTTTAATACTGACAGACATTTTTTTCTCCTCTGTATCGGGTCCGGACACACGCCGGTTTTAATGGTTATCCAGGTTTTTGGTTTCATGTACACCGGACTTCAAATCCCCCAGCCCTTCCTTGAAACCCTTCACTGCGCAACCCAAATCACTGCCGACACCGGCCAGTTTCTTGGTGCCAAAAATCAGTACCACGGCCAGCAAAACGATTAACCAGTGTCCAATGCTTAATGAGCCCATTTTTATTCTCCTTTTATTTAGCACGCCCCGAAAAGCCGGGTGTTTGCATAGCGATGCGACAGGCTGCTCAACAACCCGCCATCTGAATTTTTTTAAATTAATTGGTGGCAAAGCAATACAGCAGCCCTGCCCCGCCTGTTTTCACCAGATTGTCCTGTCCGCAACCGCGACTGGGGTGTGCCGAATTCCATGAGGTATTTCCGCCGCCGGTGCGATCAAAATGCCCGAGTTGTGTGGAACCGTCGGCAGAACTGATGGTGTAATTTTTGCAGGTGTGATCGGCAGCATCCGCATAGGCGCGACCGTCGGGCTGTGATCCGGTAATGATGTCGTGCTGATTAGGCGTATCGCCCGCACCCTTTATGTTTTCATTCTTTTCGGTCAGAGCGGTAGTGCGGCTCAGATTGTTACCCAGTCGCGCACTGTCTAGCGTATCGCCATGCAGATCGGCCACATTATTGGCAACTTTAATGCTGCGCGCGTTATACCACGGACCCGAACCGATGCGATCACGCGCATTGACCGCGGCTTGACCGTTCACAGCCTGAGTACTGAGATAGGCGTGCCAGATCCGGTTGCCAGCCCCCGCATCCGTTGCCAGTTTTTGACAATGTGCATCCGCGCCCTGTAACCCGCCCAGATCAGCGCCGTTACCGATAGCGGTACTGGTAATAAAGAAACCCAGCGGCTGGACGGGCGGTTTCGCCGGTACGGGTGGCGGATCTGCCGCAAAAGCGCTGGATAGATTCAGTAGCAAGGTGCAAACGATAAAGGTATGTTTTTTCATATTCGATCTTTTCAAGGTTAAAAATTCAAGAAGTCCGCGGCGCGGATAAAGTCGAACGCACCGTCTTTCGGCTCGTTGCGATCTTGTCATGATTAACAAAGCAATTTTGATGCCAAAAATAAAATAAGTTTTAAAACAACAGGATAGTAAATATACGGGCTGCGAACTGCTGCTTGCGGTGCAGAGACATGTTGCAAATTCAGCAGCGGTTGAGGATGAGTGAGCGATTTACGGCAGCACTGACAAAAATAAGGAGTGGCAACCTTACATTCCGGAAATATAACTTGCCAGTGCCTCAATTTCTTCATCGCTTAAGGCTTTAGCGATACTGTTCATAATGCCGCCAGCGCTGTTGGTGCGAATTTCAGCCCGCCAGTTGCGCAACTGTTCGCGCAAATAAATCATGTGCTGGCCGCCTATCACGGGATAACTGCCGGTCTCGGCATATTGCCCCCGGCCTGTCTCGCCATGGCAGCTTTTGCAGGGCAAAATATTTCTGTTGAAATCGCCCCTTATAAAAAGATCTCTGGCAATCAGACTCGGAATCGCGCCGCTACCGCTCATAGGCTGGCTGCTGGAAAACCAGGCGGCAATATCGGCACGGTCATCATCGCTAAGACTTTCCGCCATGGCAGTCATCACCGGATGACGACGCGCCCCGCTTTGAAAATCCTGTAACTGCTTAACGAGGTAATTGGCATATTGTCCGGCAAGCTTGGGGGCTGAAGGAGCCAGGCCGACGCCATTCAGGCCGTGACATTCCTGGCAATTTTCACTCTGCACCTTTTGTTTGCCGAACTGCGCATTTCCCGCGCCGATCTCCTGCGCCGCCGACGGCTCAGCAGCGCTTGAGCCAACGGGGGTCGCCAGCACGCCCAAAACCAGCAGCATGCCAGGCAGCTTGCGCAACAGCGCCGTGCCTACCAATTGACGGCCTTTTTGGCATCGGATAGCTGCTGAACAATTTCAAGTGACTTAGCTACATTCTGAGCTGGGGTGAGTGCGCTGAGTGTGGCGGCGATTTTGCCGTCCGGCGTGATGATATAAGTGACGCGTTCGGCAAAACCATGATCAATCTCCGCGCCGCGTGTATCTTTTTTGCCAGGTTGAGCATCACGAACGGCAATTTCATACGCTTTGGTAATTTTGCCATCCGCATCGGAAGCAACGGCTATTTTACCGGCGCAATAATCGGGATCAGCCGAGAAATCATTCAAGCGGGTGATGCTATCCAGTGAGACGCCAACGACGCGGGCGCCGGCATCGGCAAATTTAGCGCTGTTATCTGCAAAATTATGCGCTTCGATATTGCATCCGCCCGTGTAAGCTGACGGATAAAAATAGAGTACGACAATGTCTTTACTCAAAGCGGCTTTGAGTGAAAAATCAATCGTTTTCCCTGCAAGCGATGCCGGTGTTTTGAAGTCCGGAGCTGTATCGCCTTCATGCAAAGCGGCCATGGCTGGCAGCGCGCCGCACAGCAAAGTCGCCAATAACAATCGTTTCATGTTGTATCCTTATAAGATATTACTTATTTATCTTTCTTGTAAAGCCGGTGGCAGTCCTTGCAGGTCTTGGCCATCGTGGTGGCTGACACCGTGGCATTATCGAAATCCTTGACAGCCAGATATTTGATAATCACAGAGCCCAGTTCGCGACTTTTATTTGACCAGTCCACCGCATCCTGCGCATTACCCTTTTGCACGTAATAATCAGAAACATCAGCAAACATTTCCATCATTGCCTTGGCATCTTCATTTGCCCCTTTAGCGTTTTGAATGCCAATATTGGCTGACAGGCTTTTTTGCCGGTCTTCCATACTTTGCATGTAGTCCTCATCAAGGGTGATTGCAGCAACACTGCCGGTTATCGTGAGAAAAGCAAAAAACAACATCAATTTACGCATACGGATAGTACCCATCGAACAACGGTGAATTACGCAGCCCTTATCAGATCAATATAGAAAATATGTACAGCCTGGCGATCGTCAGCTGATCGCCAGTCATCAACAAGTAGTTACGCGATCAAATCCTTGATCACTTCGCCATAAACTACGGTAGGACGTTCCGAGCGACCATCGTGCAGGAAGGTGGTCTTCAGATGGTTAAGCCCCAGCAGTTCGAGTACCGTTGCATGCAGATCGTAGGTATCTACCGTCTTGCCGACAGATTGCACACCGATCTCATCGGTCGCACCAAAGGTGGTACCGGCCTTCGAACCACCACCTGCCATCCACTGTGTGTAACCCCATGGATTATGATCACGACCGTCGCCGCTTTCACCCCATGGCGTGCGGCCGAATTCGGACGTCCACACGACCAGGGTCGTTTCCAGCAAGCCGCGTTCCTTCAAATCGGCGAGCAGAGCAGCAATCGGCTTGTCGACCATTCTTGCATTTTTGCTGTGGTTATCTTCCAGCTTGCTGTGCGCATCCCAGTTTCTGAATTCGCCATCGGGCACAGCCGGGCCTGAGACCACCTGAATGAAACGCACACCGCGTTCTGTCAGACGACGGGCACGCAGCAGCACCGTTCCATAAGTGCGGGTCGTTTCGTCGTTCAGTCCGTAAGCCTCCTTGGTAGCCTCAGTTTCCTTGGACAGATCAACAGCTTCCGGTGCGGACGCCTGCATGCGGTCAGCCAGTTCATAGGAGCGGATGCGCGCTTCCAGTTCAGAATCTTCAGGATAGCGGGATGACCCTTTTTGATTCAATTTATTCAGTAAATCCAGCGAGTTACGTTGCTCTATTTTAGCCATCGTACCCGGACGTTGCAGATTCAGAATAGGGGAATCTCCGGGACGGAAGGCAACCCCTTGATAAACGGCTGGCAAAAAGCCTGAACTCCAGTTTACCGAACCCGCGCGTGGTTCCTTGTCATCGTTATACAGCACGACATAGGAAGGCAAATCCCGGTTGGCGGAACCTAGCGCAAAATTTACCCAGGCACCCAGCGATGGCCGTCCCGGATTGACGTCACCGGTATTGAGCTTGAGGATGGAAATATCGTGGGTCGCACCGACGGTCACGCTGGATTTGATAAAGGCCAGCTTATCGGCATGCTGTGACAGATTCGGCAGCAGGTCGGAAAAATAAGCACCACTATCGCCGTATTGCTTAAAGCTGCGTTTTGGCGACACAAACAGCTTGGTAATCCCGCCTTGCGTGCTGGTCTTGATGCCCTTCAGGAAAGACTCGGGGATAGGCTTGCCAGCCAGCTTCACCAACTCAGGCTTGTAGTCATATAAATCCAGCGTGCTGGGCGCGCCGTCCATATGCAACCAGATGACGGTTTTGGCTTTTGCCGCGAATTGCGGGTTTTTGGGTGCCAGCGGGTCCAGCAGTTCAGCCGCTGAGGCCGCTGAAAAGAATCCGCCGCCCGGCAGGAAACCGCTCAATGCAACACCGCCCAAGCCTACACCCGCTCTTAGTAAAAAGTCTCTGCGTGATTGATTGTACATCATATTTTCCTTTGTATTTAGTTAGAAGCGGTAACTGAACTCGTTTGCATTGGCGACGGTGTGGACCAGATCGACAAAGGCGGCCAGATGGATCGGGTCTTGCCCTACGGTGGCTTTCAAACCGGTAGGTGTACTGAGTGCGAACTTACCATCCAAGGATCTGGCTTTGATAGCGTGTTCCTGATGCCCCAGATACTGATGCAAGGCCACTTTTTCGGCCTTGTCCGCATCGCGCGAAAACAGGATCTGGTAAAGTCTGTCGAATTCGGCAGTCTCAGTGCTTCCCGCCTCGTTAATGACGCGACCTGCCAGTGCCTGTGACCAACTGAACACAGTCTCATTATTAAACAGCGTCAAGGCCTGCAATGGCGTGGTGGTTACGTCACGCTTGCTGTGCACCAGTTGCGAATTGGCTTGATCGAAAACTTCCAGCATAGGAAAGGGCACGCTACGGCGCGAGAATACGTACAGACTGCGGCGGTCATAGTCGCGTGTATTCTTGGATACTTTCCACAACGGGTTATTATCAAAAAGATTATCTCCTGCAATGACATTGTCGGGCAGCGGCGGGAATACTGCCGGGCCACCGATCTTGTCTTCAAGTCTGCCGGAAGCGACCAGTAGCGAATCCCGGATTTGTTCGGCATCCAGACGGCGGCGCGGGAATACTGCCAGCAACTTATTATCAGGATCAGCCTTGTAGGCATCGGCACGGTAATCCGATGACTGGCGGTAAACGCTGGATAGCAGAATTTCACGATGCAGTTTCTTGATGCTCCAGCCCTGCCCTACGAAATCATTAGCCAGATAGTCCAGCAATGCCTGATCCGATGGTTTTTCGCCCGCCTTGCCAAAATCACTGACGGTTCTGACAATGCCAGTGCCGAAATATTGCGCCCAGACACGGTTCACATAAACCCGCGCGGTGAGTGGATTATTAGGGCTGGCGATCCAGTTAGCCAGTGCGGTACGCCGTCCTGATGAAGTTGCTGTAGGCACGATCTTTGGTGCTTCACTGGTCAGTGTCGCCGGAAATGCCGGTTGCACTTCATCCAGCGGACGTTCATGCGTGCCCGTGAAACGGATATGCGTTGCCGGCGATTCCGGATGGCCAAGTTCAGTCGTGGCGGAAATGAATTTCGAACCGGATTCAGGCTTCAAGTCATCAAACTTTTTCAACTCCACCGTCAACTTTTGATATTCATCCCACTTTTTCTTGATGTCTTCCGAGTATTGAGGGTGACTCTTATCCCCGGCGACGATGCGCAGATAGCCTGCAATATCAGCATCTGAGGTGATGTTATCCAGCCTGTGATTGACCCAACGATCAAGCGGCGTCCATTGCGCTTCCGGCTTGAAAATAGCCTCGCGACTGTCCGTCAGATAACGTTCCTTGTGGTACTTGAGACCGGCATCCCGATAGACATCAATAATCGCTTTTTGTTTGGCCCGAATATCCTTGGTTGCGGCCTGATACTTGGCTTGTGCTTCCTCAAATTTCTTTTCCTGCTCACCCTTGTTGATCACCGCAATCTTTTCATTCACGCTGGTATTGGCAAAAAATGCCTGCAATGAAAAATAGTCTTTTTGCGAGATCTTGTCAGTTTTGTGATTGTGGCATCTGGCGCAACCCACCGTGGTACCCAGCAAAGCTAAGCCTACCGTGTCAGTCATATCCGTTTCAATCTGATATTTCCGCTGTACCAGATCGCGCGAGTTATAGTTGTCCGGATAGCCGATCAAAAATCCGGTGGCAATCAGGGCATTCTGATCATCGGGTGCAATTTCATCTCCGGCCAGCTGTTCCTTGATGAAGCGATCATACGGTTTATCCTGATTAAAGGCGTTAATCACGTAATCGCGATAACGCCACATATTGGGACGCCCCGTATCGTTCTGGAAACCGGTGCTATCGGCATAACGCGCCAGATCCAGCCAGCGGCGCGCCTGACGCTCGCCATAATGCGGCGAGGCTAACAAGCGGTCTGCCAGTTTTTCATAGGCATCGGCTGATTTATCATTGACGAAGGCTTTAACTTCCTCCGGGCTGGGAATAATCCCCAGTGTATCTAGCGTAGCCCGGCGGATATAGGTGGCGCGATCCGCATCCTTGGAGGGCTTCACACCCTTCGCTTCCAGTTGCGCCAGGACGAAGGCGTCAATCGGCGTACGTGCCCAGCTTTTCTGTTTAACTTGCGGTACATCCTGATGTTGCACAGGCTGCCACGACCAGAGCTTAGCGGGTGCTGCACGTTTTGCTGCATCAGCAACCGGTTTGTCGTCCGCTACAGCAAGCGCTGTGCTCAGGCTCAACAGTACGGCGATATAGACTATTTTTTTCTGCATGACTCGGTTCATATTGCTTCCTCGCTAGGCTTGAGTAAATGGATTATTTTTTTACGTCCGCAGGCGCTGCGGCTCTGGGTGCAGGGATTGCAATTTTGCTCAGGGAACCGCCTTCATCTTCATAATCTTTTACGCCAACAGCGCCAGCGACTTTGTAGCCATGAGCCAGCAAAATATCTCCAGCAACCCCTGCGCGATGCGCACGGATTGAAACCGTGACAATTTGGCGGTCACGAGGGATGTAAGCTAAGCCCTCTTCCACGTCGCCGGCCTGAACACTCAGATAAATCGGAAAGCCGCCGATTTTGCTGATTTCGTCCGGGCGGCGCAGATCAACAAACAGAATTTTCCCGGGGTGACCTAGCAACTTATCCAGCTGAGCGCGATTCAATCTCGCTGTTTTGTGCGTCCAGGGATTCGGATCTACATATTTCACCTTAGCAGGTTCAGTCGCACCAGCGATCGCACCAGGGGTCGCTTCAGGATTGATTTTTGGCGCTGCCGTTTCAGCGGCAAAGGCAAGTGATGAGGCAAATATCAGGGAGGTAAGTGTGGCAAGGGCAAATTGCTTTTTCATGGTGAGTCACTTTCTTATTGAATGGATTCGGTTGCGCAGCAACCGTGTACAGGCCAACGCGTTGCATATAAATTAGCAAAGATCATGCCAGCATGCAAAATCAACCGCATTATCTGCAAAAACCAATCATAAGCTAAGCTAGTTCGCTGTTTTATAATAATAAAAACAGCAGACTAATTTAAGACCAGCGTGAAGCTATGACGCGGACGGCGCGGATATCATCAGGATCTGCTGCTCAATTAGCAGCAGAGTAGAATGCACAGTGCTGTCAATACAACAGCTGTCCAAAAGAAAAACGGCCCGACAAATCGGGCCGTTTAAACAGCGGTATATCTTTTAGTCTGTGAACCTTACAGCTTGCCGGTGAACATCACGCCAGCCCAGCGAGGTACTGCGGGGGTGTAGGTGTTCCAGGTAACGCCCTGATAGGCTTGATTGTTAAAAAGGTTCTTAACAATAAAACTGGCGTCGAAGGTCTGGTCTTGTTTGCCCAAACCGATTGAGATATCAGTGCTGGAACTGCCACCTATCCAGGCATAGCTTGAGAGTGCCACATCCGAGTTATAACGACTTCTGAACGCCGTGTTAAACGTGGTATGGAAAACTTCGTTGCCGAATACGGATTTTTTATAATCAACACCGAAGTTTCCGGTCCACTTCGAAGCCCCGGGCAGCGTTGCGCCAGTAACATTCTGGTAAGGGGCTGCACCGGCATATCCATTTTCGACAGGCTGGGCGGAATTGGTAAAGTCCTTATAAACCGCGTTGTTGTAGGCACCGGAGAAGCGGACTTTGATATTTTTCAGGCCTGAATATACGCCGTCAATTTCCACACCATCCGCCTGTACTTTGGGCACATTACCCGTGGCCGTAGTGTAGGCAGTCGCGTTATTGCCGCCCAGTTGATTCAGCGCGGTGGTGTACTGATCAACCACAGAGACGCTTTGCTGATAGTTTTTGACGTCCATCAGGAAAACTGCGGTATTGAGTACCAGGGTATCATCGAGTAGCTTCGATTTAAAACCCGCTTCATAGGAGATGGTGTCCTCAGCCTTGACCGGATTGGAAAGCCCGTTGGTGAATTGTGAAACGCCGGCTTTCTCGCCGTACTGCAAAGACACATAAGCGGTTTCGTGCTCATTGATTTTATACGACGGGCTGATGACAAAAGACGGCAACAGTGCACTGTACGGTTGTGCGGCAGCCGGCGCAAATACCACACCGATTTGTGTTTGACGTAGCAACTTTGCCGCACCCACCTGGGCTAGCTGTGCAGACGATAAATTTGCATAATTTTGACCAAAATATTGCTGTGCTACAGCATCCGCAAGTGCGAGTTGTACTGCGCTGTTGGCACCAGGCGTCAGTACGCCGTTAGAGCCGGAGGCAAAGCCGCCCAATTGCACCCCGTTGACTGAAACCGGATTCAGCGCGGCACCCGCTCCATTGGTGACGATACCGCTGCTGCCAATATTCTGACGGTCTTCCTGGGTGAAGCGCAGGCCGGTGGTCAAGGTAATCTGATCGCTAAAGTGCCAGTTAGCCTGACCGAAAACCGCTTCACTCTTGTTTTCGATGTCTTGCAATCCGGCAGGACTGTTATAGTTCATAGACAGTCCGGTCAGAGAATTCTGCATCAGACGTTGACCTGCAGCATTGGCATTGAGTGTGGTGAACTGGGAATTGCTGGCCAGATAGGCGCCGGCATCATTGCCCCAGGCTTTCTGATAATCATTGTTATTGCTGACATCAATCAGATACAAGCCGGCCTGGTAGTCGACAAAACCGCCGACCGGCGAGTTCACGCGCACCTCTTCACTCTTTTGCTGGTAATTATTCTTGAACCCCCCGGAATTGCGATACACGTCATAAGGCAGATCGGAATCGTTAACCGCATCGAAGTAGTAATTTTCAATCGCGGTGATTGAAGTCACGGTATAACCGCCCGCCAGGTTCCAGTTCAACTGTGCTGTGGCGCCGTTGCTGCCCGTGACCAGTGGTCTCGCGTTAAGCGCGGTAACGCTGTTCGCATTGAGCACACTGCCCGGAACGTAACCCTGATTAGTAAACCAGTTACGGCTCAATCTGCCGTTGATATCGGCGCTAGTGCCGGCTGTAGAAGCACCATTGCTATAATTAGGCAACGGTGTATCGACCGTAGCTCCATTGGTGTATTCACCCGATCTTGGCGTGCCGTTGACAGAGATCAGCGCATTAAAGTCTGCACTAGGCGTGAACAAAAATTGCGCGCGCCCGGTTAAGCGGTCGGTATTCGTGTAATTATTGTCCGCATTAGTTAAGCTGTTCTGCGGACCTTGCGCCTTGCTTGCGCTAAACGATCCGCGCCAGGCCAGCACATCATCAACAATCGCACCGCCTAAAGCTGCCGTACCCTGAACCGTGCCGCGCTGCCCTATCACCAGCGAATAATTTGCGCTAGGCGTAAAGGAGGGTCTTACCGTATTGACGATGATCGCGCCATAAGAAGAGTTTTTGCCCAACAGCGTGCCTTGCGGACCACGGGCAACTTCGACCGTATCAACGTCGCTAAAATCATAACTGTTAGCCAACGCGCCATAAGCATAGCTTACCCCGTCTACAATCAGCCCCACGCCGGGATCCTGCGCTTCAGTCTGTCCCTGTTTGCCGATACCGCGTATCGATAAACTGCTGGTGCGCTGATTGCCCAGATTCCAGGCGACGTTGCCCGCGCGCTGAGTAATCGCAGCAATACCGGTTGCATCGAGACTAGCCAGCTCCTTACCGGACACCACCGATTCAGATACGGGTACATCTTTGAGACTTTCGATACGGTTACGGCTATGAATCACCACTTCATCCAGCGCTACCGATGCATTGGGGTCAACGATTGTAGTGATGGCGGCGGTTGGCGCTGTCTGAATTGAAGGCTGTGCAACAGCCGGCGTTATCGTGCCGCTCGCGTCCAGTTGTTTCTTTAAGGCGATATTTTCAGCATTGATGCGCGATACTTCAGCCTGAAGTTCGGCAAAAGCCTTGTCATCAGCAGCATACACGGGTGACAACAGCGTGATGCCGGCCAGTGCCAGCATCACGGCGGAATAGCGGAAAGTGTTATTCCCCGCCGGGTATTTTAACTTACTGGATGGTAGTGCCTTCATCGGTATTGCTCCTGTGATTAAATGCTATTTGGTAATAAGCGTAGACAGTGACTTGTAACGAGTTGTCACTGTCTTGCTGATACTGTTAGCAGTTATCATGCCAGGTGATATTTTTATGCTGATAAATCGCCTTTAAAAACATAAATATATGAAATTAAAGTATATTTTATTTTATAATCAAGGGCTGGCAAGGCGTCAAACAGCCTGATTCCGGCTGAATAAACAAGCCGGCTTTGCTGCTATTTAAACAGCGCGCGACTTGCTATGCTCAATTGCAAACAGAGGTAACCAGGGGGAAGGGGGTGGGCATTCAAAACTGGAAAGACGCAGGCGAGACGCTGGGCAAAATTCGCAAACTGGTTGCGGTCAATCTAGGCTTGGGTGTATTGACGATGGGCGTTGCTCTGCTCGGTGCAATCTAACTTTATAGATAACTGCGCCCCCCCACTTCGCCTGCCAAAGCCATTAGAATGGCGATATGGAAGCGATATTTTGATCAAACACGGACTAATTTTAATCATAACCAGTAAAAATAAAAAATAGTTTCAAGATGCAGCGAAGATTTTGCATTGCACAAACCCTCTTAATTCAAGTGGTTATAAGATTAAATATGCAGATCATAAGAAAATCACTAGATGAAACCAGATGTTCAACGATAGCTTTCAAAGCATTCCCGATGCACAATACCTAGCGCAAATTTATTACCAGTTAACTTCCGCCAGACATTTTGAAGGTAAACAGTAATAAATCTGATATTCAGGAATGACTGTTCAGTGCCATTACCAGTCGCTCAAATGAGTGTGCCAATACTGGATTCTTTGCCGTTTGGTGGTGGAACTGCCTGCGTTATATGCCATCTACGTGTCAGCAGTGTAAGGGAGATAGTTTGAAAATAGAAACTAGCTGGGTGTCGCCGCCTCTTGCAATTGGCGGGTTGGATCACATTGGCACACAAGCACCTTGCGTTCTGATTTACGCCCAATTACTACCCGGCATTACTAACGTCACCGACCGCGCCCGTTACTACTCCTTCTATCCTTGGCTAATCTGGTCATTCGATCAGCGCTACCCCAAGGACGAGGCAAAATTTGTTGAATTCTTCCGGCGTGCCGACTGTCTCTTTACGCTTATTTCTGAACGGCATGCTCGTGTGACAGATCGTGACAATGAACGCCACGGTGTTGCCATGGTTGGACGAAATCAGTTGTTGCAGGCGCTTGATCGGCTTGAAGCCAGCGATAAATTAAAACTCTCCGAATACACGGCCCAGAATTCTCCTCATCGGTACTTTAAGAATCAGATGGGGGGACTTGGGCAGTATTACGCAGGTACCTTGAGTGATCTGAAGCTGATGGATGTATCTGCCAAGCCGTGGTACAAATACACTAAAGAGTATGGCATTCCCTTGGCAGAGCATGTCGATTCGACCATACCATCAGACCGATTTTGGAGCGTAGTTGATAGCGATGTCGTTACTCTGGATGACCTTGATAAACTTGATGCGTATTGCGCTTGTCGACTGTCGGAAAGTGTTGCTGAATGCAATGTGCTGACTGATCTCTACTTTGATCGGAATGATGTCTACGATCAGGAGGGAATCCAACGCAGACGCTCTCTTGGACTGATACTAAATTTGACCAAATTCCTTGGTGATGGGCATGATTTGACTGAGTCTGTTTTTCGGGCCTGCACGTATTCGGGTGCGCTACCGGGACAGCAGTCTTGGGCGGTACCTGATTCCATGCAATCTACGCTGGCCTGCTGGGCTATCTACCAGCGAAACGATCTAATGTCGATTGCTTGCCAGACGATACTTGCACTGGCACTTCGCGAGTTGGAGCCTCAAGATGCTGTGAATAAAATCACCTATGGCTCTGTTGAGTCTTTTGCTGAGGCATTTTCCCATAGCCCGGCAGTTGCGTTGGTTGCCAAGAAGCTGAACGCCGACTCATTTGGTAGCTTTCTGGATCGCCTTACCGACAGTGCCACGCCTATTGATGCATGGGAAAATGCAGAACATGAGATCCAAGTAGCAGGCAGAATGATGAAAGGTTGGGCACATGGGGGCGATGCCCAGACACTCATTGAGCTTTCAGTGACCGTGCTGGCATTACTTGCTTGTCGTGACGATCTATCGCAGTTGCCTTACGGTGGTGTTGCTATGCCGCCTGAAGCTTTGACAGACTACCCAATCAATTTAGCAAGTTTTAGGGCGCGCATTGCGGCGTGGCGAACAATGAATTTTCAAATTTTCATTGCTGATTTGGTGATGTGGTGCCTGAATACCCATTTGCGGGTTGCCTTGCGTAAACTCAGACAGACAGGGCGTTCAACTTTCCATCTGAGGCCATCTGAACGTGGCTTAGAGGTTGTTGGCGAAATACCTCCGCCAGCCAATACAACACCTCGTTTCCGACAAGCAGTTCAGATTATGCGTGATATAGGTGCACTCACTCGCGACCCATTGAAGCCGAACAAGAAGACAGTGCTGTCGGACGTTGGCGTGAAGCTAATGGAGGAAGCCAGTGCCTGAGCCTATCTCAATTCTCGATGTAATTAAGCGCGGTGGCTTTGAGGCATCGCTGATCACGACCTTTAATGCAACTTTGCCGTTTTATGAAGAGGTTGTTCTACGCAAGCTGGTAGGTGCTGGATGTCGGCATAACGTTGTGTTGATGGATCGCACGCAATGTGCGATTTCCTGGGCTAGCGAAGCAACCCGACCACGGCTGGCTGGCCATGCCTATACATTACTTCCGATCGCCGCACCGGGCGCATTTCACCCCAAGCTGTGTATTCTCGTCGGTTCCAAGAAAGCATCGATCTTGATCGGCAGCCACAATCTAACGTTATCGGGTTTTGGCTATAACCGCGAAGTAACCAACTGGATTGAGGTTGCAGGCTCCAAGGATACGGAGGGTGCAGCGCTGTTAGCCGATTCATGGCGAATGGCGAGACAATGGATTGAGATGGAACGTGGTAAGTCAGCCGATGCTTTGCTTGAAGCTGCGCTGGCACTTTCAAACTTCGTTAGCCCGTTGATCGTCAATGCCAGCGTATCAGCCAGCGCATTTGTACTTGCTCAAGTGCCCACCGAAAAGCCTCTGATTGAGCAGCTTGCAGAAATAATTACACCGAACGTCAAAAAAATTGGTGTCATCGGTGCCTTCTTTGACAAAGAGCTGGCCTTTATCAATGAAATTGCGAAGCGCTGGCCGTCGGCTGATCTCGTCGTTGGTATCGATCCGGATTCTGTACAACTCTCTGCTGTACCCATTGCAGGCGTTGCTCGATACGTGGACGCTCGCCAATTGTGGCCGAAGGATCATGGATATTTGCATGCCAAAGCGCTTTACTTCGATGCTGGAGGCGACAACAGCGCATTCATAGGAGGTAGTGCAAATCCAAGCCGCCCTGCATGGATGGAGGCGCCGTCATCGTGCAATGTGGAAGCTGTGCTGCTTCGCATCGGACGCGATGCCAGAGAAGCTGCCGAGAACACTGGGTTGGATGGTATCTTCAATCTCGCTGAACTTGATCCGAGCATTTTTGAATCAATTTCTATACGGAGCGCCGCAGAGATTGCATCGTCTGAGGCGATGCCAGTTCCTTTGTGGACTGGCATCGCTAATGGGGACTCAGGAGAGGTACGGATCACTACCCGTGGTTATAAAGCAAATGTAGACCGAGTCGTATTTTTTGACCAGGATATGCAAATTCTCGGCGAGATGGCATGTGCGCCTGCATCCGGTGAAGAGATCATTCTTAAACTAAGCAGTAACTTGATCAGTATTCGATCTTGCTCGTTCTACTTTCGAGAAGCATTAGTCGCGCGAGCCATGATTCATCATCCAGACGTGATTTCGGCCTCATCCCAATCCACACGGCAATACCAGATACGGTCAGCTCTAAGTGCACTTGGCTCAAGCGACGGTGATATTTCAAAAGTGATTGCGTCCGTTGAACGAGTCATCTTTGCCGACGAAACGCACAAGGAAGTTGAAGTCGCCTTACGGGAACAAAAAGAAAAACAATTTGGCACGGCGCCGGTTTCCGGCCCAGTGTCCCTAGCAATCAGCGTTGCCGATCTACCCAAGGAAAAGAAAAAAAATCGTCTTTTGAAGTCTGGTGACTTAGCATACCTTATTGATGTCTTGATGCGACGGCTATCAGAAGGACTAGACATTGCGCCAGTTGAAACCGATGCGTCTGGCCGAACTGAAGAGGAGCAGGTTGGTCAGGAAGGTGGCGATGAGACAACGGAAGCAGAGTCAATATTGCCTGCTACGAGCCTTAGCGATGCCGAAATCGCCAAGGCGGTTTCAAGCCGTGCCAGAGCATTGATGCGCAAGATGATTGAACAGTTGAAGCTGGCGGAAAAGGAAGTGGAACGTAGAACGTCCGCAGTTCTTCAACTGATTGCCGTGATTGGACTCCTACGCGAATTGCGTCATCTGGACAAGGCACATCGCTGGAAGAAAACTGGACAACTCCTTGTTGAAGCGAAAGATCGACAATACCTGCTTGAAGAGTCTCTGAAATACCTCTTGGGTTCTGGTCATCGCTTGCTCGACACAATTGACGACGCAGTAGGTGCAAACATGGATGAGACTATCCAGTTAAGAGTTCTCCTGCTTTGGCTGGCATGGGATTTGGGTGAGGAGCTCACAGAGCAAATTGGAAGAATATGGGACGCAAATGAACTTCAAGCCATGCTACGTGCAAATGCCATGTTCCTTAAGTTGATTCCAGTAATTGCTGCGGATGATGATGCCCGTGCTGATTTGGAGCAGAGTATTTCACGCACGGTTCGCCCAACCCCAGAGGCAGCACACCGAGCGCAGAAATGGTTAAAGCGCCATTGGAATTTTGGTCTTGAATGGTTAAATGGTTTTGATACGAGTGACAATATACGCGTGGGTGGATATTGCTGCGTATCAGGAGCTGCGAACGATCCCCATGTCGTTGTTGAATTGTCCGACAGTGTGGTCGGCTTTTGGGATTTTGACCGGGTTCGTCGCTTTGAGAAAAACCGTGTATTAGGAGTGAAGCCCAAGACAGGTCTGTCTGCCATCTGATTGGAGACAGTCAATCTAAGATATATATTCCAAATCAACGACAGCTTCCTGTCTCATAGCTGGCCGTCACAAGGCGCTTGGGCTATAACCGGTTTGTCTCGTAAGCGGATACAGGGGTTTGAAAGCTGTCCGCTGAAAAGCTAACTGTCGCGGGCTGAGCCTTAAAGTAGGGTCTCCCATTTTGTATAAATCTGCGAATATGAAAGTACATAAGATCGGGGGCGGTGCAAAACGGGAGACCTGACCCCACTCTGTGTGACCCGACAGACCATACAAAAGACGATAGTTCGTTGAAGCTGGCTGCTATTGAATATTCCTGATTATTGTTTTTGTTGAACGCGCGGATTATGAAGCAATTCTTCAAGAATTTCAGGACAATTTAATACCTCGGACTGCTGCCAACCTGATCTGACGATACTTTTACCTATAAATTAGGGGCGAATAAATTCGCCCCTACAAACTCACTTACCACTCACCACTCACCACTCACCACATCCCACATCCCACTTCCCACGTAAGCGTCCGACCGCCCCATATTGATTCTGTTAGCGAAAGCTAGGAGCATAGCGTCCACCTAATTTAAGTGGACACTATCATGAGCACTACGAATTCTGCGTCACGCCGACGCACGTATACAACT
>Ga0316219_1001272_pt1 | contig 27950 bp, 41 predicted proteins | sample TBH18003PmetaG_FD_203635 | JGI IMG/M metagenome (GOLD analysis project Ga0316219, IMG submission 203635) | Freshwater microbial communities from Trout Bog Lake, Wisconsin, USA - TBH18003P | ecosystem: Environmental > Aquatic > Freshwater > Lake > Hypolimnion/Profundal zone | place: USA...
GCAATATCACAGCAGGCAATATATTGACCAACAACTATTTGTATGCTAATGGTCAACCTATTTCATTCAACTTACAAATTACTTCTGGAAATGTTTCATACACAGCTCCATTTGGTGGCGGGATCCTACAGACTGGTACAACAAAATGGGCACAGTTTGTCAGTGTTTTAGATTTTGGTGCAGATCCTACTGGAGCCACTGACAGTCGTGGTGCATTTCAGGCCGCGCTAAACACTGCCAAACATGTTTACATTCCAACTGGTAACTATAAGATCAGCGATCGCTTGTTGATGCTGTATCCTGGACAGATGATGTCTGGGGACGGTCGTGGTGTTTCTGTGTTGCAAATTACCAGCGGATTCAATCTTAGTGCCACAGGTGTATTAGTATTCAATACCAGTTCTAGTGGAGAAGGTCCTATCTTAAGAGATTTTGGTATTAGTTTTGCACAACCAGATACTGCTACACGAGGCGCCCTTACATCATATCCTCCTGCAATTTACGCAGTAGCAACTCCTAGATTTACTGTAGAAAATATGCTGATCCAAGGTGCTATGGTTGGCATCAATATGACTGGCAACAGTGGCGGCGCTTTTATTAACCTGTTAGAAATGTCTGCCTTTACTACCGGAATTCAAATTGATGGAGCATTGGACACAGTTCGTATTGATCAATTCCATTTCTGGCCATTTAACTTGACTACTAATCAGCAGTCAATTTTCTATTCAACAGGCACTACTGCAATTACAGTTGGTCGTTGTGATGGACTAATGATTAATGAATTTTTAAACATCAGTAACCTGGGACTCTACATGTTTACCAGTGGTTTAGGACATGCTGAAGTTTATATTACAAACTCAGCATTTGATACTAATAACGGTATTGTGCAAACTGGTGGGTACCTAGAAGTTACTAATAGTTATATCACAGTTACTACTAATGCTAATCTTAACGGATATGTCATGGGTGGTGCTAACTGTTATGCTCAGTTTACTAACTGTTGGTTCTCGTCAGGATCCACTAATCAAAGTATGATCTTGATCGAAACTTCTAGTAATTCTACACTGAATATTTCACAGGGCATTTTCCAAGGCGGCATAGCTAACTATCCTTACATTTATGTAAACGGTTCTAGTGTGCCTAACTGTAGTGTTCAAGTTTCAGATTCAACATTTGCCTTAGGCGCTGCCAGTTCTAGTGTACTAACCGCTACAGCAACTTCAGGACCATTTGCCCTACACTTTGTTAACAATTTATTACAGACAGCAACTAACAATTCATACTCAAATGCTCAGTTTGCTATTGCCGCAGGATATCAAGTTTGTATGACCAATAATCGTGCTAATACCAAAGGTACTAGTGCGGCAACCTTTATTAGTATTGCGGCTGACAACTATAATGCAGTTAGTTTAAATGTAGCGCCAGGGTGGACCAACAGTTTCCCTACTCCTGTACACGGTTATTACAGTAATAACATTGTTTAATTTAATAAATTAACCGTGACTAAGGCGATAAATATCTTGTATTCCGCAATAGGACAATTTTAGGATAAACTATGACCAGTAATATTAACCCAAATAACATCGACGGTAGCTACCCAGTTGCCGGGCAAGATAATAATTCGCAAGGATTCCGCGATAATTTCACCAATACTAGTACTAACTTTCAGTACGCCGCAGAAGAAATTACCGATCTACAAAACAAAGCAGTATTAAAGGCTGCCTTAACAGGAACTACCTTAAACAACGACATGGGTGGTAGCGTACTATCCAATGCTCAAACGCAGATGATGAGTCAAACTGTAGTTAACCTTGGTACATTAACAGGTACAGTTCCTATTAACTATGCGGCTGGTTCATATCAGACAGTAACTACATCTGGTCCTATTACACTAGCTTTTAGTAACTTTACTGCGGCTGGTACACAAGATTTCCTAATCCTACAAGTTACAGTCAGCAACACAACTCATACAATGACCCTGCCATCAGCAGTTGGTGCTGGTGCAAGTGCTCAAAGTATTGTGGGTATTGAAGGTATCAGTGGTCAAGTAATTACATTTGCCAACACAGGCACATATCAATTCCAGTTCACCACAGCAGATGCTGGTGCAACAGTTTATCTAAGCGAGTTGACTCGTCCTCGTAATCTTTTTACCAATACAGTAGCTATCACAGCTAACACAGCCGCAGTCAGTACATCAACTGGTGCATTGATTGTTGGTGGCGGTGCTGGTATTGCTGGCGACTTGTATGTTGGTGGTAACATTTCAGGCAACATTCCAGGTGCTAATTATTCCAACGCCAATGTAGCCGCATACTTGTCAGGTGGAACAGTAACAACAGATTACAATACCAGTGGCAATGTTTCTGCTACCGGTAATATCACAGGTGGTAATATCAACACAGGTGGCGGAGTTTATGTAACCAGTGTAGTCAGCGCCACAGGAAATGTACGAGGTGGTAATGTAAACAGTGGCGGGTTAGTCAGTGCAGTAGGTAATGTAATTGCAGGTAATGTTACTACAGCAGGTGCTGTAAGTGCAGTAGGAAATGTTAGTGCGGCCAATTTTGGTGCTGTAAGTAATATCAGTGCAATTAACATGAACATTGGTGGCAGTAGTTTTGTACAAGGTAACGAACCTTTGGGCAATGCAGGTGTAGCCAGTTTGGCAGTTACTACCGAAGTTGTTACTACTGCTAGTGCTTCTACAGCTACACTGGCAGCCGGCAGTGCAGGCCAAATTAAAAACTTTGTTGCTAACAGTATTGCTGGCAATATGGTTGTAACTGTTACCAACGCAGGTTGGAAAGCTTCTGGTACAGGTACACTTACTCTTAGTGCAATTGGACAAGGTTGCCAATTGATCTACATTAATAGTAAATGGTATGTAATCGGTAACAATGGCGCTACCTTTGCTTGATCAAAAACCATTGACAAGCATGGGTAACCCATGTACAATTAGTATATGGAACATCCGTTAATACCTAATTTAGATTCACTAACAGCCGATCAGCTTCAACAAAAGATCAACGAATTACACAACAAACTAGGCATTGCTTATAGAACAGGCAATGCCTATTTGTGTGAGCAGATACGAATGGCTTTGGAAAGCTATCAAAACAAATACAACGAAAAACTTCAAGGCGGTGGTTCTACACCGTTTGACTCAGTGATTGATATCTCATGAATGTAAGATTAAAATTTAGCAGAAGCTTGTACGCAGGAACACATTTCAACGGTCGAATGATAATGAATCGTTATGACTTTACTGTACACATGGTTACTAACACTATGGATCCAGACGAACATACTGTAGCATTTGATCGACTCAAATACTTTATGCAGGCCATGGACAGTACTGTGTTCATTAATATTGATGAACAAGAAGCTTGCCAAAAGTATATTGCGGCCGGAGTAAACATTACGACTATGCCTGGAGAACCAGTGGATCAATTAGTTGGAATTATGTTGTATAATAAACTAAATGCTATCATGGAAGATCGAATCATAGTGTACGAAACAGAACTGTCTAGTCTTGTTGGTGACGACATGGTTTATATACACAGTGCTGAAGAAGTTACAGACGGCTTGGTTATACCAGACTGGTGGACTAGTCCAAATTTGATACACTGTGATTCAGATATTCTTAACAACCAAAATGTAGTTCCTATACACAAGGTTGATACCTGGAGAGATTTAATGTTGTCCTGGCCTACCGATGAAGAAACTCCTGCTGGTGGCAATACTATTGTGTTTGCAGACTTTGGTAAAGATGACTCAAGATAAGTTTGGACAAATGATTTTTAACGAGCAAGATATTTGTAACTTGCTCATGCAGGGTCGCGACCCTGGGTCAATCAACGGTATGCTAGTAGATGACTCTGTCAATATTGAATATGCTATTCAACAACTAGAAACATATCCTGAACTAATCAAATACACAGAACCCAATGACCCAAACATAAATGTATTTGATAAGAAACATCAAGCTCGTTGGCACATGCCCGAAGAGTATCGTCAGTTAGATATTGCCGAATATATATTGAGTCTTTGTAAAAATGAAGCTGAACTACAGCGAGTCGGAGAAGAACTACTGCTGTATCAAGAACGCGACCTGTTTAACTTGTTGCGCTATCTAAAGTATCTAGTAGATTTAATGGAAAAGAATCGAGTAATTTGGGGTGTAGGACGAGGATCTAGTGTTGCCAGTTATGTACTATATAAATTAGGAGTACACCGAATTGACAGCATGTTTTACAAATTAAATATCAGTGAATTTCTTCGTTAAATACACATATAATTCAAGGAACAACTATGACCAGTAAAATGTACAAATCAGCGAGAGGCAAGCCTGTAGATATTGGTGCCTTGAGATTGCAAAACGAAAAAGTTCGTGCTGTGGGTAACAAGGGCGTTAATGCTCGCGGAGATCTTTTGGACAGCAACAACAATGTTATTGATCCAAAAAACCGTCAGGTACAACGGCAGTACAAAAGACAAGTCAGCAGTATGTCTACCGAACAGCCAGTTCAGTCGGCTAATGCTATAAGAGGATCTAAAGCCGCTCCTAGTCCACTAGTTCCTGATGTACTAGACGATCCAGGTGGCCCAATGGATCCTCCTGCGCCTGTTATTACAGAACCAGACCCGATCGTTTCTGCACCAGAACCGGACCCAGCTCCCGCAGAAACACCTGCACCTGTAGTAGAACCTGATCCTGTAGAGGAACCAGCGGCAATGGCACCTGTAGCAGAACCTGATCCTGTAGTGGAACCAGCGCCAGTTGTAGATCCAGCACCAGCAGATCCTGCGCCCAGTGATGCAGGTGGATTAGCGGCAGCCATTGCTCGCAGTCGAGTTATCAAGCAAGAAAAAGAAAAAACTGCCCGTGAACAGGCAAAACTAGGACCATTGAAAAAAATCTAACGAGGAAATATGAAGCATCAATTTGAGCCACACAAATTAAAGAAAAAAGAAATCAAAGCAATTCAAAACCATGTTATTGTAACAGACATGGCATTCGATGTAACTATTACTCGCGGCGGACTATGGATTCCAAATGACAATGGAACCGGCAATGGTATTCGCCCACGCTGGGGTCGTGTCTACGCAGTAGGCAAACAAGAAAAAGACATCCGTGTAGGACAATGGGTCTTGGTAGCACACGGTCGTTGGACTCGTGGATTAGACATCGAAGACGAATCTGGCAAGCGCACTATTCGCAGAATCGATCCTAAAGATATCCTTATGGTATCCGACGATGAAGAATGTCCGCAGTTAGAAGGCGTTTCGACTGCGGTGCATGTCGACAAGAAAACAATGGCAGAGTAATGGGTTTTCAAAAACCTAACTATGCAGTAATCAAAGATGCCCTAAGAAAAATTATGGGCGAAATACACAGTCCATACAACGACGGGTTTACCAGTTCCTATTGTAAACACGAATTGTATATGCTAAAATGTTGGTTAGAAGACGAATACAAAGATTTACCTAGATTCGTCGGAGAGGAACTGTGGGAACAAGAAAGAATACTAGAATTACTGAAAAAATAGACTGCAAGACCTGCGGTCAAGAATACACGCCAGCCTGTGACTACCGGCAGGGTCGTTGTCCACATCATCCTCCATTATTTAAAGGGAATATTATGAATCACAGAAATGTCAGTTTAGTTAAGAGTGCGCTACGCATTGCCGCCTGCTATTTTTTAGCCTATTACGATTTGCAAATTGCCGCTATCTTGTTAGCGGCCGCAGAAGGTTTAGGTGTGCTAGAGGAGTTGGTCTAAATGATTCTGGTTTACATAGGGTTTGGTTTAACTGCCCTATTGTTTTTATCATTTGTTTGTGCTATAATCATAGCTAGTCTGATGGATTGGCACTACTATCATAAGAACAAACTATTCATTCGACTCAAACAAGATTACTCTAAACCAAGAAGGCCAGCGGCAAAATGAAAGAACTATGGACAGAAAAGTATAGACCCAACACACTAGATGGATATGTGTTTAAGGATCTAGCTCAACGAGAGCAAATTGAATCATGGGTTAAAGAAAAATCAATTCCACACTTGTTGTTAAGTGGATCACCTGGTGTAGGTAAAACTACACTGGCCAAGATTTTAATTAACTTGCTAGGTATTGAAGAATATGACATACTAGAAATCAACGCAAGTCGCGAAAACAGTGTGGATGTTATCAGAGACAAAATTACAAACTTTGTACAGACAATGCCTTTTGGAACTTTTAAGGTAGTACTATTAGATGAAGCAGACTATATTACGCCCAATGGGCAAGCGGCTCTACGCGGTGTTATGGAAACTTATTCTTCTACTGCTAGATTTATTCTCACTTGTAACTATCCCAACCGTGTTATACCTGCTTTACATTCACGCTGTCAAGGATTTCACATTGATCGAATCGATCTTACTGAGTTCACTGCTCGTATGGCAACAGTGCTGGTTACTGAAGAGATTGAATTTGATCTAGACACCTTAGACAGTTATGTTCGTGCAACTTATCCAGACCTGCGTAAGTGTTTGAACAAGTGCCAGATGAATTCCACTACCGGTCAGTTGTTGGCCACAGGTGGTGGCGAAGGTGCCGCACAGGATTGGAAACTGGATGCTATCAATCTGTTTAAAGCTGGCAAGATTAACGAAGCTCGTAAACTGATGTGTAGTCAAGTTCGCCCAGAAGAAATCGAAGATATGTATCGTTGGTTGTATAATAATCTTGAACTGTGGTCCACTGATGTACACAAACAGGATCAAGCAATCATTATTATTCGTCAAGGACTGGTTAATGTAAGTTTTGTAGCAGATCAAGAAATCAATCTTAGTGCTACCTTGGCGGAACTAGCCGCACTCTAATGCCTGCTTTTGAAACGCTCGAACCTGCAATCGATCCCAACAATCGAGTAAGTTTTTTATTGGATTGGGAAGTTACATTAAAGTGTAATTTGGATTGTACCTATTGTCCTAGCCCTGCTGAACTATACGGCGGGCATGACAATTCAATTCCACATCCTCCTGTAGCAGAATGTCTGCAGACTATAGATTTTATGTACGAGTATGTAGACTTGTACATGGCCAAAAAACCACGCAGACTTCGAGAAGTGGTGTTAAATGTCTACGGAGGAGAAAGTCTACACCATCCTGACATAATTGAAATCTTAGAACAAGTACATGCTCGTCATGTGCCTTATCAAGATCGTTGGAATTTAACTGTAACTACGACTACCAACGCTATCTTAAGTCCACGCAAATTTAAACAAATACTGCCGTTGATTGACGAGTTTACAGTCAGCTATCATACTGAAAATACACCAAAGCAAAAACAACAGTTTAAAGATAATCTGTTGGCGATCAAAGAGTATGGTCGTAGAATGAAATGCATTGTTCTCATGCATACTCAACCTGACTTGTTTGCTGACGCTGAAGCTATGATTGCCTGGCTTACTGCCAACGACATCAAACACTTGCCTAGACACCTAGATGATCCTACCGGCAATACTTGGAACTATGATACCAAACAGATTAAATGGTTTAACAACTTGTATCAAAGTCGTACGCATGGATCGGCAGATGCTATTCCTAACACCGGCGATGTTAATCTAAGCGACACAGGTCGTGCCTGTTGTGGTGGTCGTCAGGTATGCCAAGATCAAAATTATAAAGAACGCAAGTTCTATGTCATAGACAACAAGTTTACTGATTGGTCGTGTAGCGTCAACTGGTTCTTCTTGTATGTAAAACAAATTGGCGGCAACATGTATTTCAATAAGGACTGCCGAATGAACTTGGATGGTACACAAGATCCTATTGGTAATTTGTCTGACACTGACTCAGTGTTAAATACCTTGCGTGAACAACTTGACACAGCCACTATGCCTGTTATACAATGTAAAAAATATACCTGCTTCTGTGGACTGTGTACACCCAAAGCCAAAACAAGAGAACTGTACGATAAAATTATTACCAAATATCAAGAGGACTATACTAAATGAGATACTTATTTCTAACTTACTTTCAACGCCCAGATGGCAAGATTGACGAAGCCATGTCATTGGCCAACAAGATAAGAACCAAAGATCATCAAACAGTAAATGTAATTTTAGATTTTAAAAATCAAGAAGTAGTCAAGTGTTCCATGAATGGTGTAGTAGTTCCTAAGGATTGGGATCGTGTGGTTGGTTACTATTATCAACACTACTCAGCTACCATTGAACGACTGTTTCAAGAAAATGGGCACGAACCCCCTGTAGTTGCGGAGCCCGAACCCAATGTTAGTGCTGACTAACCTAAGTTGACAAAGAATTCATATTATTGTATAATAGTAATATGAAATCGAAATATAAAAACAAAAAACTTATCCTAACTGACTGCGATGGCGTATGTCTTGATTGGGAATGGGCCTTTAATGTCTGGATGCAGGAGCACGGGTTCGAAGAAGTACCTGGTAGCAAACTCAATTATGATATGAGTGTACGCTACGGCATACCCAGAGAACAAGTTGTTAAACTAATACGCATTTTCAATGAGTCAGCCGCTATCGGATTCCTACCGGCACAGCGAGATGCTATGTACTATATCAAACGCTTACACGAAGAACATGGATATCGTTTCCATGCTATTACCAGTGTAAGTCTAGATCCTAATGCTATCAAATTGCGTGAGATGAATATTCACAAATTGTTTGGAGATGCATTTGAGCGCATTGTTTGTTTAGACACTGGTGCTCACAAAGACGAAGCCCTAGAGGAATACGAGGGCACAGGACACTGGTGGATCGAAGATAAAATTGAAAATGCCGAAGCTGGGTATCGTGCAGGACTTAGATGCTTGCTAGTAGAACATGGACACAACATGCACTACTATCACGAAGATATACAGTTAGTTAAAAACTGGAAACACATATACGAAGTTATCACTGAGGGCAATGCCAAGTCCGTCCAAATTTAACAATTTCCTTGGGTGCTTCTACATACTGTAGATTATTGTCCCAAAGTTGATGATACACAGGCGGGCAAGTAATTCCTAACTGGCTGGCCAGGTGAAAACTACCACCGCGTTGGAATATATCTTCGTAGCGAACTGTTACTGTAGGTAGTGTGCTCAATTTAGGCGTAGCAATAAATTGTGCCTTGGCCAGCGATTCTTCAACAAGCATAGCTCTATTGTCATCAGTTACTGCTAGTCCACGATTTTTAAGATGTGCGTCTGTGGTATAAAATTCATTAGTGTGAAAAGCATGTTCTAATCTGTGATAACTCATAAAAGTTTTTACAGTATATTCCCAATTGAGTTTTTTGTAATCAACTGAATCAGTATCAAGCCTGATGATAGTGGTAGCCAGAAGATCATCCTTCTGCATGTTTTGTTCTAGTAAAAACCCGTGACTGCTGACAGCAAAATTTGTAGTACTATTGGGATCTAAATGAATGTCTCGATCGCCTAACAAGGTTTTAAGTGTTTGGGGACCGGTTGGATATAAATCGATATTTCTAATACAATTGGCTAGAGTAAAACTACGACCTGTTTCGACATCTATACGCCATTGACTATCGATAAAATTGGGCAAGGATCCCAACCAACCCGAAAGAAAATCGATTCGGGATCCTCCTACGCCCACAGCAATGAACAGTCTAGTGTTAATCATTGCTGTACTTAGCGACAGCCGCTAATCTGTGTAAAGTTTTAACACAGAATCAATAATCCTGTGTCGCTGTATGTCGCGATTATCTAATTCGCATACAGCTATTCCCTTTACACCCCCTTTTTGCAATCTTTGGCTAAGGTCCATCAGACCATTGTTGCCGCGGTTGCGATCCGCTTGTTCGACGTCGCCCGTGATTACTATTTTACTACCTTCGCCAATACGGGTCATTAGCATCTTACACTGTGCTGGTGTAGCGTTTTGCATTTCGTCAGCAATAATGTAAGCATTCTTGAAAGTACGGCCACGCATAAATGCTAATGGTGCAATTTCAATAGTTTGTTCTTCGAGCATGGCCTGGATATCCGGTTGTCGATAGTACTCACGCAGTATGTCGGTTAACGGGCGTACCCATGGATCCATTTTTTGATTTAGGTCTCCTGGTAAAAATCCATGTTTTTCGTCCTCTACACCTACTGCTGGTCTTGTTAATACTATACGGTCAACTTCTCCTTCTCTAAAGGCTTTGACAGCGGCCAACATTGCAAGATAAGTTTTACCTGTTCCTGCTGGACCTGCTGTTACTACAATATGCTGGTCACTATCTTGCAAAGCCAAAACTAGACTTTCTTGATTTCTTGTACGAGGTACAATATCAATGGGTTTTTGTTTTTGTGGTTTTACTTGATCGAAGCGTATTGTGTTTTCTTGTTGTGCCATTTGGCGTTTCTGTGATTTTACTGCTCTGTTACGACTCATGTAATCTCCATTTCGAGTTGAGTTCTTTGAAACTGACAGCACCCTGCTGTCCTAATTATTTAGGTCGTAAACAGCGAAAGTTTAGTGTGGGTACTAAATGATTGTAAATTGTCATAAGTATTAAGCTGTCCGGGAAACTTTGCAAACTACAATTACCTGCAATTCGACCATAAATACTACTATGGAAAATTCATTTCAAACTTCGGGCAAAGATCAAGAAATCTTTAAAAATGACGAGGACTATTGGCAAGTCGCCGAGAACATTCGCGACATTTATCTCAGTGAAGGCAGCCTATTAACTCTGTTGGATTTTGAGCGTGTGTTAGACGAGTTGGATCTATACGCTTTTAAAAATTGGCAGTTAGGCGAATTAGTACAGGGCCCAACAATTACCAAATATCGTGTAGGTTGCATTTTTATGTGGCCTGAAAAACTAATGCCGGACCCACGCGGTGCCCGCAGATTATTACCATTTAACTGTTCAGTCAAATTTAAGAAAACTTCAATGAAGGTACCTATCAAGATTTCAGATCCTAGCGATTTCAAACCTGGTACAAAGTTGGCTCGTTTAGCAGAACAAAAAATTTGGCTAGTAGAAATTGTTATGCCAAAGAATCTAATGAGCGATATCCGTACCGGCAGTATCGAACTAGAAGATGAAGAAATTGACTTGGCTGACTTAGATGATGCTTATGAGCAGGATCTAAATCAAGAAGAGTTCCAAAATGAAACACAGGCACAAAATGCACAGCAATCACTCCAACAACCCCAAATTTCCATTTGATGTATTAGCCGAAAGTCTAAACTACAAGGACCTAGAGGGCTTGTTAAAGCCTACGATCCATGTTGATGAGTTTAGTTCTAAAATGGGCGATGACGATGATATCATTGTTATTTCGTTCTTTGTACGCAATGCAGAAGCTGCCAAAGACCTAATGAACTGGTTTGAAAAGGGTTATGACTTTGTCTTAGATTCAGACAAGAGTCCCGGAGAGATCAAACCAAATCGTTATTTGGTTTATTTAGAAATTCGTCGACGCAGTACAGCTGGCGCCCAGGTAGAAGAATTGATTTCTGACTTAGGTACGCTAACTGAATTTACTCCTAAGGATTGGAGTATGCATTACCGTGGCAAAGATGTTCCATTTAGCCGCGAAGAATTTGAACGCTTGGTTCCTTTAAGTCCCAAGGCCTATCGCAAACAGTATGAGGATGAACTCAACGAAATGCGTTTGGCTGCCGGGGTAGCTTACAAGCCTGTTCATGACAAAAGCAGTCCAGAAATTCAAGCAATACAAAGTGCCGCTGGCATACTGTAATACCCGTTAACTAATGATTCTAAAAAGCTTCGGCTGTAGTTATATCTTTGGCGCAGAAATGCCCGATGATGGGCGTGGTGGTCCTCGTGCTACTCCGTCCCGTTTGACATGGCCTGCATTATTAGCAGAAGACCTAGGATTAGAATATGAGTGCTATGCTCGTTCAGGGTCGGGTAATTTACAAATAGCAGAACAGGTACTAAATCATCTAGCATCAACTGAACCTGCTGTCTATGTTATAGGATGGACTTGGCCTGATAGATATGATTATAAAAATCATGATCAATGGGAAACCATTAGAGCCTGTGACAATACTAAATTTTCAGATTCGTTTTTTATAAACTACTACAGTCAATATTGTAATCAACTACAGCTATTGTTGAATATTAAATTAGTTTCTGATATTTTAACAGCAAAGAAATATCCCTATATAATGACCTATATGGATAACGGACATGTATTTGAAGTAGGAACTCCTGCTGTTACAATGTTGCAGGGAATGGCCGATCAAGTGTTAACTCGTTTTGATGGCCAGGGTTTTAATGTATGGTGCGACCTTAATCGTTTTCCCAAAGGTCCAGGAGGGCATCCATTACAGGAAGCACACCTGGCCGCGGCGGAATATATTAAAGTTTTGTATAAACAAAGTATAAACGATTATTTGCATCCTGCTTAAAAGTATCTAAGTGCAGGTTATACTTTTCTGCAAATTCGTTTACAATTTCAAAAGACCATGGAAAGATATCCACATAAGGTCCAGTCTTGTGTGTAATACCTGGATTGGCTCGTAGATAAAACTTACCACCCTTTTCTAATAAATCAACACAGTGACTAAAGCGAGCTTCAATGTCTTCACGACTGTTGAAGTTAATCGAACCTAATGCAATAATATGGTCATGACTAGCTGGTTTGACTTTATATTCCAAAATATCAACTTGATAGTCAGCACAGTTGTTATAAGGGTCAATGCCCACAAGATTTGGAATACGGCCTTTGAATGGATGATATCCACAGCCCACATCAAGCACTGATTTAGGATTCTGTTCAGCAATAGTTGCCGCTAACTGCCATCCAGTGTAATCATAGTCATCAGTACGCGGTTTCCAAATTTCGCCAAAAAAGCGTTTGATATAGCGTTCGCTGATAGTATCAACTACAGTGCGTACAGTACCGTTAAACGAGCAGTCCTCTAGCATTAGTGCTGTTTCTACAGCATCTTTGAACTTGCGGTAGCGAGCTGGAGTCCAAGGTAGCTCATCTACTACAGTATCAGCGTCAATAACAATATCTTTATATTTTGGTAAATTAAAGGCAGTTGTTAAATTTTCTGTAATCAGTTTAAAAATTTTAGTATTCATTAAAAAAATTCCATTTTAGGTAAATAATTTTACAAGAGAGTTAAAAATTTTAGCCTCTCGTAAATTCATGATAACTATTTAAGGAGATTTTATGAACAGTAAAGAATTTGTTGCCAAGATCGTGGCAGACAATCAAGCATTATTTAAAGCTAGTCAGCACAATGTTCGTGCTTACTTTGAAAGCCAGCCAGCTCAACAAGAGTTAGTTGACCACTTCATTGGTCGTATGGTTAATGAGCGTATGAACATGGTTGAAATCAGCCAAGCTATTGCACAGATGCCAGCTGACGCTGATCCAGTAGAACTACAGTTGTTGACACAACAAGCACACGATGAAGCTGTTCACTTCCGTTTGGTTAAAGAAGTTATTGAGCACATCACTGGTGCTCCTGTTGATGTTGAAGCCGCTATCGCTCGCGAAGCTGCCAAGCCAACAGCTAAAGGTGCTGGCTTGTTAGCCAAGTATGAAGCTGAGAACGATCCAGTTGCTCTCGCCGCTTATCAGTTAGTTGCTGAAGGCCGTGCTGAAGCAGTTTGGAACGAAATGGCTGATTGTATTGAAGATGAGTTTGTTAGTAAGACTTATGCTAAGATTGCTAAGGACGAAGGTTTCCATAGTAAGATTGGTGCTCGCAAATTAGAGCAGTTAGTTACAGACGCAGAAGTTGCTTCCCGTGTTGAAACATTGGTTGCCGCTATGCGTAAAGACTTGTATGAAATTTCATGCAAGAACACTGTAGCCGCTGAAGCTGGTCGCGAACTAGTAGCAGACGCTTACGGTTGGTAATTTGATAATAGGACTCACACAACGAATCCTATATCATAACGGACAGGCGTATGATTCAACCGGACATGGTTGGTATTCATACCTAAAGGGTCATACGCCTGTACCCATACCAAATAGATTAGATCAAGATTTTGAGAAGTTAGCAGAAGAATTAGACGCCGTAATTATCACAGGTGGAGACGATTCAACTCTTCGCCGCACAGTAGAATTAAAGTTAGCAGGACAAATGACACTAAGACGCCGACCCGTTATAGGTGTATGTCATGGTGCATTCCTACTAACAGAAGTATTAGGTGGCACTGTTGAAGATACAATTGGACATCATAATACAGAACACACAGTTCTGTATTTTGGAGAACCACAACAAGTCAACAGTTATCACACACTGGCAATTACAAAATTGCCAGTAACAGCAACAGCTCTAGCACAAGATCCAGAAGGCAATATTGAAGCTTGGATAGATGGGCAAGTAGCGGCAGTAGTATGGCATCCAGAACGAATGAAGGAACCCTGGATTCCAGATGAAATCAAAAATTTATTATTCAAGGACTAAAATGAAACGACTATTAGCAATACTATTATTAATTCCTACACTGGCATTTGCCTGGGAACCCACAAGACCAGTTACTGTCATTGTAGGTAACACTCCTGGAGCAGGCAACGAGATTGCATTTCGCAAACTAGCAGAAATTGTACAGAAGAAAAATCCTAAGTTTGTTTATGTAGTAGAAAATCGTCCTGGAGCCGACAGTGTTGTAGCTAACAATCATTTCATGTTGCAACCTAACGATGGTTATACAATCAACTTGCCTAGCCATATGAGTTCCTATGTTACCAATGACATCTGGGAAGCAAAAATTAAAAAGTATCAATGGGATAGTATGGTTGATGTGCTGACCATGGGCAAGAGCCCACTAGCATTAGTGGCCAGTCCTAAGAGTAAAGTAAACACACCTATTGAGTTTGTTAAGTTAATTGCCACTACACAAAAACCTATTAATGTTGCAGTAGGTGGCGGAGCACATCGTACAGCCTACGAATACCTAATGCTTAAAGGCCATGGTAAAACAGAATTTGTTAAACCTATTAAATTTAACGGACCACTGCCGGCAGTGATCAGTGTATCAACATTTGATGGCCAAGGTACAGAGTTTGGTATTATGCCTATTGCTGTAGCTCGTCCTTTGGTAGAAGCTGGCAAAGTTAAAATTATTGGATTTACCGGTAACCGCAAGATGGAACAGTATCCAGATATTCCACTATTAAACACTGTGGCTCCTGGCATTAATGTATATGCGGCATGGTCAATTGAACTGCCACCTGGCACAGATAAATCAATTGTTGCGTGGTATCAAAAGAATTTTGCTGCCGCTATACAAAGTGAAGAATATGCAGAATGGCGCCGTCAAAATGTAGTGTTCTATGAAGAATCAGAACTTACACCTGCAGGACTAAAACGACAGATGGAAGATCTTCGCACTACATTTTTGCCAGTGCTACAAAAGATTGATCTAAGTAAAGAATGAAATATATTTTTATGGCTGGTGCTCCTGGCTCAAAGTGGAGCAGTGTCAGCAAAAACATTTACTTTAGTCCCAGCATAGATCGTACAGATGCTAGTCCTGATCGTGAATACCATCACGATGCTCCGGGTACCATGCAACTGATGCACATGGGCGCATACTTTGATCCGGGTATGGAATTTGATTTGCCTGCTGATCTTACTACAAAAACTCGTGATGAGTTAGAAGCCATATTTGACAGCGCATTTACCGGCACAGGTGTACGCATTATTAAGAGTCATATCTTTAGTGATCATATTGACTTTATTAAATCTGTATGGCCCGATTGTCCTATTGTGCTAGTGCATCGCCCAGATGATGCTTGCCTAGGATGGTGGGTCAAGTGCGGACACTTTACAATTACCTATCCTAAGTATGATAAGTACTATGTAGATTTTAAACGCATGGCATTTGTCATCGCAAGACAAAACATTGGTATCGTGGATGCTTGGTTAGAACACACCGGCACAATTCCAGAAAACAATCAAGAACTAGCCAAAACACTCGGGATAGAATTGCCGCCCGCAGAGTACTTCCAGGATTACAAACAATCAGACATAGGAGTCAAAGTAATATGACAAAAGAAAGCAGTTGGGACAAACTAAAAGAAAAAAGCACCTATCATTTTGATAGTCAGCGTGTAGACACTAAAGAAACCGTATTAACTTCATTAGGTCAATTTGTAGGCAACTGGACAAAAGAAGTAGCAGACATTGTTGCCAACAGTCGTCCGGCCAACTGGGAAACTCGTGGATTCAAGGGTGAAGGAGTTGATGTTCCTAAGCCTGAACTCAAAGAAGAAGAATACGACTTAGAACGCATAGGTGTTGATCCTAAAGTTACAATTACTAACCTAGCCTGGAAGTTACCTCCTGTGTTACAAGCCATGAGTGATAGTTTTGGGCTCGAAGACTGCATGGAACGCATCCATGTACAGATGCCAGGACAAGTATGGCACTTGCACATTGACAAACTATACAAATGGTTTCCAGAAGAACCTAGCCGTGTAGGTCGCTACTTTATTCAGTTGACTGATTGGCGTCCTGGACAGTTTTGGGAATACGGTAACTTCCATTGGAATCAATGGGTCGCTGGTGATGTAACTACATTCGACTGGGCTAACATTCCGCACTCGACTGCCAACTCTGGATTTGATCCCAGAGTTACCTTACAATTAACCGGCATCATTACAGACAAGACACTAGCGTTCTTGGAGCAGTTAAAACAAGGCGCAGTAGCTGTCTAATGGAATCTAACTTAAGAAGTGTAGTCAAAGCCGTCAGTTGGCGTATTACCGGCAGTGGTGCTACATTTCTAATAGGGTTTTTAATCAGTGGAAATATTACAGTGGCTGGATCTATTGCATCTATTCAATTAGTTGCAAACACTATATTGTACTTCATACACGAAAGAATTTGGAATCAAATTAAATGGCAAAAAAACTTTTAATTGTAACTGGGCCGCAAGGTTCTGGTAATCACCTATTCAGTAGACTATTAAGTTTGCACCCTGCGGTAGAAGGTTGGAAAGAGCTGTTAAGAAAATATTGGGTACCTAGTGATCAAGAGCCGTTTGCGGAATACTGGGTTTACCCTGAAAGATTAACTGCTGAAGTGTTTGAGGGCAAGGATTATTTCTTTGCCAATGTCAGCTGTCCTTTTTTCTATGATAGTGTTAGGCGTATTCCTAAGATACTAGAAGTTGCCGAAGCCGCTAAGAGTTTTGGAGTAGAAGTAGAAATCGCTATTGTTGTTAGAGATCAAAATATTAATAAGGAGCAACAGTTGCGTATTCGTAAAGAACACACAACTCCTATAGCACAAGACTATTACTACAATACCTTGTTGCCTAGCAAGTTTCCTGTACACTTTATAGATCACGAAGCTTTTTTCTTACACACTACTCACTACTTGAAATGGTTGTCTCGGATATTAGATTTTCCTATAGCCTATGACGATCCAGATATCATGAAGTTTATATCAGAAGATGCTAATCACAAATACATCAAGTACATTGATCATCACTGGTTAGATGAAGAAATACTTCGCGGGTCGCATACTCGATTATCTGAACGCACATGAGTTATGTTTACATAGGTGGCGATAGTTTTTGCCACTACAGGTCAGACCCAGAACTACACTGGCCTGCTCGTGTGGCCAAACAGTTAGGATTAGAGTTGCAAGGTACAGGTATACCCGGGCAGTGTTGGTGGCATACTAGACAACACCTAGTTGATTATATTGACAGCACAAAATTTGATGACACTCGACTATTCATTTTTTGCCACACAGATCAAAATAGAATATTGACTAGAAATAGACTACAAGAAACTCCAGGCGACAAACAAATTACACAAGTTAGAGAAATGTACTATAAGTATATTCATGACTACGAAATAAGTGACTGGGTCACCCGTCAATGGTACTTAGAACTCAATCAATTGTTAGCAGGTCAAACAGTAGTACACATACAATGTTTTAATTCAACCCAAGCATTTTTTCCAGTATTAGAAGGAATAAAGATTTCAGATCCACTGTTGGATCTTAGCCTAAAGGAAATTGGAGGCAAATTGAGTTCGTTTTTAAACGACTCAAGACCAAACCATTTTAGTCCTGCAGGTAATCAGCTGGTAGCTGATATGGTATTAGACAAAGTTAAAGGACATATATGACACAACGCATCTTGATCATGGGCTTGCCAGGCTCTGGAAAAACATATCTTGCAGGAGCACTTAACCGGTACTTGGAAGAAAATGGCGAGATTAGTTATGGCCGTGCTCTCAATGAACACATTGGCGACACGAGTTGCCAGGTAACTTGGTTCAATGCCGACGACATCCGCCGCAAGTACAACGACTGGGACTTTAGCCAAGACGGGCGTATTCGTCAAAGTTTGCGTATGTTTCAATTCAGTATGGAAGCCGGTGGCGACTATGTTATCTGCGACTTTGTTGCTCCTTTAGTTGAACAGCGTAATAATTTCAAAGCTGATTGGACTATCTGGGTAGATACTATTGAAGCTGGCCGTTTTGAAGATACCAACCGGGCATTTGTTCCACCAGAACAGTATGACTTCCGTGTTACAGAACAGAACGCAGAAAAGTGGGCAGAGTTTATTGGCGAACACATCGTCAGTAACCGTCGACGCCCTACATTTGATTGGCAAAAAGAAACTGTGCAGATGTTGGGTCGCTGGCAGCCATGGCATGCTGGTCATCGCGCCTTGTTTGAACGAGCCATTGCCAAAACAGGACAAGTAGTAATTCAAATCCGTGATTGCCAAGGCTGGCAAGGTAGTAATCCTTTTGCCATAGAACAAGTTAAAAGTTTTATTCGCCGCGACTTAGATCCTATCTATCAAGGACAATACGAAATACAGGTAGTGCCTAACATTGTAAACATTACATATGGTAGAGATGTTGGTTATCTAATTGAACAAGAACACTTTGATGAAACCATTACAGGCATCAGTGCTACTAAGATAAGAAAAGAACTTGGTCTGAAGTGATACTGCCTGATTTTATAGTCCCTAGCCGAGTTAATCAACAATGGACTACATCAGGAATTGACAGTCCAGAACTATGTCACGATCGTTTTTACTACGATAACTATCCGCACACAGTAGAATACTGTTACAACAGTAGAGGCTATCGTGACAGTGAGTGGCCCGATGATTTGGCCTCAGCAGTCTGGGTCTTTGGAGATAGTTTTACCGTGGGCATTGGACAGCCTGCGGAACATACCTGGCCCTATCTGTTGAGCCAAGCACTAGGACAGCGGGTAATCAATGTCAGTATGGACGGAGCCAGCAATCCCTGGATATCTCGAAAATTTGTCGCTGTAGCATCTGAAATTAAACCTAAACTAGCAGTAGTGCAATGGAGTTATATACATCGTAGAGAACACACAGATTCCAGTGTTTCAGACGAAAGTAGGATTAGGCACTATGCCGAAGGTGCTACAGATCAGGATGACCTTGCGTCAACTATGCAGGCAGTCAAACAAGCAGAAGCGTTGACTGATACAACACAACTGATACACACAGTTATTCCCTACCCAGCACCTGATTCTATTCGCACAGAATTTGATCAAGCAATGGCCAAAACTTGTTGTTATTATGTTCCAGAATTTCATCCACTAGATTGGGCTAGAGACAGTCATCATTATGGTCGGCGTACTGCACAGAAATATGTTGACAGTATTATGTCAATCTTGGCGTCGAATGCCACTGAGTAATTTCTTTTAGAGATAGCTCGTCAATTTTTTCAGTAGTATAAACAGAACCCAAACCCGTAAGTGGCCCTTCGGTGACCAGTTGATTGTACGCTTCTACACATTGATCAAAGTTTTTGATCAGTAGCTTTTTTTCTAACATAGTTTGTAACTTGATAGGAATACCAGTTACCAATACTTTTTGAGCTACTAGTTCTGTAATAGCTTTTTCAGCCTTGACATATTTGCGTCCGTAGTCTAACAAAAACTGCTGATCCGGAACACTTAAACTATTAGTTACTTCCCAGCCATCTAAACTTTTAAGTTGGTAATCGGGCTTGGTACCTTCGTAAGTTAATTGTAATCGTTCAGCGGGCGGTAACTGATTACCAATGCCACTGATATCGCTAGTAAGATAGTGACAACGATTCCAGTCTTGAAATCCTATGTCAAACATATCACTCCAAGTTTTTTTCTTAGACTGCCCTTCAAAAATTCCTTGTTCTAAAATGAAATCTTCTATACGAGGTAAATCTTCGTCATAGTTAAAATAACTATCAACTGTAAAATATTTTTCAACCCAATCAAGATATTGTTTATACATTGAGATATAGTTGGACATTATCTTGGTATCTACAGTAATACGGTTACGATATATGTCTTGAAAGGTATTAATTTTATCGTTATAGGAAAAAACATTTAATCTTTTAGATTCGTTATAGATGCACCAGCTGAGTGCATGTTCTAGTAAATTTTCCCTGCGAGCACTGATAATATAAAAGTTATCATTTAGATATTGGTAAAATGGAACTTGTTCTTCTACTGTGTCGGCACGATTTTTTATGTGATAATGTGCTAGTCTAGCTGTTTTATAGTGATCGGTAGACTCTAACAAATCGGTTATTTCTGCTAGTGTTTGATAGTAACCCCAGGGACGATCGTTTGGTTTGCCCAATACTTCTTGTTCAAAATCTGGACTATAGTATTTCATTAGACCGTTGGTCAGCTCGTGCAGATTAATCACGGGCTTGTCATAGTCATGCCCTGCCATGTAAACTGTTATTAATCTTTGTAGTAATGTGGAGCCAACTCGGTCTGGCGTTAGAATTAAAACATTCATCCTGTACTTAGCTGACTAAATATTCTCGCCTGAATATCAATAATGCCAATAGATCAAATTCTACCAGATTTTATTTTGCCCAGTCGATCCCATCAACAATGGAATTACTCGGGCATTGACAGTCCAGAGCTGGCGTTAGATTCAGACCACTTCCGCCAATACCCTTATCCAATTACCTATCAATACAACAGTCGTGGTTTTAGAGATTCAGAATGGCCTGATGATTTAACTGATACGGTATGGTGTGTAGGAGATAGTTTTACTGTGGGTGTTGGTAGTCCCGTTGAACACACCTGGAAGTGGATACTGGAACAAAAACTACAGCGTAGATGCATCAACATCAGCATGGATGGCGCTAGTAATCAATGGATAGCTAGAAAACTTAATAGCCTAATACGCAGTGGCTTAGCTAAGACGATTGTAGTTCAATGGAGTTATTTTAGTCGTAGAGAAAATCCTAACGACCAACTGTCAGATGAATCAAGGCGTATGCATTACGATCCAAAATCTCTGGCACGATCTGAACATGAACAAATACTATTGGATATAGAAAATTTTCAACAGTGCATAAATTCTATTGAACCAGGCAACTACAATATTGTTCACTCTGTTATACCTAATGCTGTTTCAGGTATTGATCCTCGTCAGGTCAGCGGTTGGTGGTATAATGATCGACAAGCCGATTGGCCAGAACAGTTGCCTGAATCTTTGCTGGACATGGGAGATCCAATAGTTCAACAACTTCAAGACCGTGGACTGTTAGAAAAGTATGCAGTTTATTATCAACTACAACAGTTTTTAACAGCTAACAACATTATACTGGTTGATCAAATGGATGATAACTTTAATTTAGATCTTGCTAGAGATGGACACCACTACGGCAAAAAAACTGCTGAAAAATTTGTCAATACAGTAATTAAGTTAATCTAGGCTGTGCATGCCATTGATTGATTTCAGTGGTAAGCTGTCGATCAAGATCTTCTGTCTGATAAGGTTCAGCCATACCTTTAATCAAACTAACAGGATCTGTCATAACTCTATTGTAGGCTTCTACACATTCATCAAAGTTTTTAACCAACAGTTTCTTTTCTAACATAGTCTGTAGTTTGATAGGTACTGGTGTAACTAATACCTTGTGATCAACTAACTCCTGTATTGCGGCCGTAGTTTCCATATAACCAGGTCCTTGTGCAATTAAAAACTTTTGATCTTCTGTAGACAACGATTGCACAATGTTGGATTTGTTGAGACTTTGTAATTCAAATTGATCAGTGTTTAAAGTACCATCATAGGTTAGTTGTGGTCGCTCTTGGTTATTAGGCAGTTGCTTGCCCACCCCACTGAGATCGCCTAGCAAGTAATGACAACGATTCCAGTCTTGGAAATCAATTTTAAAAATGTCTTGCCATGTTTTTTTCTTTGGCTGATTATTAAAGATTGACAGGTTTAATATGTAATCTTCAATTCTAGCAAGGTCTTGATCATATTTAAAATAGCTGTTTACAGTAAAGTGTCTATCAACCCATTCTAAATAGGCCTTGTACTTAAAAATATAGTTGATTAGTATTCCAGTATCAACTGTAATTTTGTTTTTGTAAAGATCTCCGTAGACATTAATTTTTTCTTGATGATTGTATACATTTAAAGTTTTAGTTTCATTGTAGATACACCAACTGAGTGCGTGTTCAAACAGGTTATCTCTCTGAGCACTGATAATGTAAAAGTTATCGTTTAGATATTTGTAAAACGGAACTTGATCGGCAATAGTATCAGCACGGTTAATAAGATGATAGTGTGCTAGTCTAGCTGTTTTATAGTGATCAGCTCCATGTAATAATTCTGTGATTTCATTTAACGATTGATAGTAGCCCCAGGGACGATCGTTTGGTTTGCCTAACACTTCTTGGTTAAATGTAGGGCTATAATACTTCATTATACCATTAGTTAATTCATGCAGATTAATTACAGGACGATCGTACTCGTGTGCGGCCATGTAAACTGTGATTAAACGCTGTAATAGTGTAGATCCTACTCGATCTGGAGTTAAAATAAGCACATTCATATTGTAATACTTATTCTGGTAAATACAGATGTCGCAATATCACACGGAGCACAAATGCAAATTACACAAGAACAATTAGCCCAATTTCTGCCAGGAAATCCTTATGTAGAACACTGGTGCGAAGCACTAAACAAAATATTACCAGATTATGATATCTCCACTCCTGTGCGTGTGGCTGCTTTTTTAGGTGAAACTTATGTAGAAAGTGCAGGATATACAGCACTGCACGAAAATTTAAATTATCAAGCGGCTAGCTTATGTCGTGTATGGCCTAGTCACTTTACTCCAGACATTGCCGACCAATACGCACACAATCCAGAAAAAATTGCTAACCGTGCTTATGCTGGTCGTATGGGCAATGGAGACGAAGCTTCAGGCGATGGTTGGAAGTTTTGTGGTCGCGGATTGATTCAAGTTACCGGACGCAATAACTATCAGGCCTTTGCTGATTCATTACAGATGAATGTCGATGATGTTCCTGCTTTCTTGCAGACATTTGAAGGTGCTGTACAATCAGCCTGTTGGTTTTGGGAAAACAATAATTTAAATGCTTTAGCTGATGCCGGAAACATTAAAGCACTCAGCGTTAAGATTAACGGCGGTGAATTAGGCCTAGCCGAACGCGAACAGCAATGTAATCGCGCTTACCAAATAGTGAATTCATAATGTTCGATCTAGTCGTCCACTACTTTATTGGTAATGTTCCAGAATGGGTTTGGCCAGCCGGAGCAGGTGCCTGCGCGATTATATATTTCCTAGCACACATACTGGCAAACTTTCCTAACTTTAAACCCTATGCTTTTATTATTAGACCAGCGGCAGGTATTGGATTACTACTTTGTATATTCATGTATGGCGGAGCAGGTGTAGTGGCTGTTTATAAAGCTGATCTTATAGAAGCACAGCATCGTGCCGAAATGGCCGAACAACAGGCCGCCGCGGCCACCAAACAGTTGGCCACAGTATTGGCTAATCAAGAACATTTAACCAAAGGTCGTGCCTATGGTGTCCGACAAACTATCGAAGTACACCGTGCTGAAGTAAATGCCGAGTGCCGTGTAGATAATACAGCACTGCAATTATATAATTCAGCAGTAAAAAATCAACCAGTTGAAAGTTTAAGAAGCTCAGGACCATTCAAATGAAAAAACTTGCAACCTTAATATTAATTGCAGTACTAACAGGATGTGCGGCCAGCTCAAGTCCAGTTAAAATCAAATGGCCAAAAGCTCCTGAAGAGTTAATGACTCCTACTGCTGATCTAACTCCGTTGCCTACAGATAAAAATACCTTTGCTGATCTGTTAGAAAATGCCAACGATAATTTTGCACAATACTATATTTTAAAAAGTAAAATAGAAACTTGGCAACAGTGGTATAACACACAGAAAAAAATCTACGAGGACGCTGAATGAAACGACTAGCACTGCTAATTCTTCCATTGCTGACCAGTTGTGCTATCTATGATGCGGCTACACTAACACACTTTGACAGTAATGAATATTTGATTATTACAGAAATTCGTGTGGGTGCCAATCACTATGCTGGAGCCTGTAACAATCCCTTACTGAGTCAGTCCAACGCAACAGCTATGGCTAACAAAACAGATTTATTTGAAAAATACAGTGAACAAATTCCGCACAACAGCAATGGCCTAGGTGCGGCAAAAAGTCTAAATGAAATAGCACAAGGGTTGGCCGAGCGTTATGGACAATCTTCGCCAGTGCCACCACTGTTTTGTAAATTAAAATACGGCGCGATTGAACACAGTGCCGAAGTAATACAACATGTAATAGGAGCTAGACCAAGATGACATTAGATGAAATTAACCAACAATTAGCCGCTATGGCTACCAGCGGCGATCCTGTATTTGCTAACGCCGCTAACTATATTGGCCAAGCTACTGCGGCCGCACAGGCAGGACAGATGTCAACACAGGATCTAGCAGAGATATTACGAGATACACAACGACAGTTGAGTATTATACAAGACATGAGCCAATTGGCCATGAAAGAGCAGTTGAATCAACTTATCGGTGGGTTGATGACCATTATTGGTGCAGTATATTAAAATTATAACAAAGGAGCTATATCATGGGATTTTTTTCAAAAGTAGAAACCGCAGCAAAAGAAATAGAAAATGAAGTTAAAACATTAATCAGTTCTGCTGATGCTGATGTTAAAAACTTATTTGATCGTGCCCGTGCAGATGCATTGGCAGCCAATGCTGAAGTTAACCGTTTAAAAGCAGAACTACAAACTGCATTAGCCAAAGCCGCTAGTCTACATCAGGCCGCTGTAAATGCCGCCGCTGCCGCACAGGCTGCCGCTGAAGCAGATGTTGTTAAGTTTAAGGCCGCTATTGCCGCGCACACTGCTGACATGAATACACAGGCTAGCCAAATTACTCCGTCGGCTGCTCCGTTTACTGATACTACTAGTGACACTCCTGTTGCACCTGCACAGTAATAAATACTAGATAATAATAAAATAAGGAGTTTTACATGCCGACAGAAGCAGAATATGCTCATCTGAGTGCCAGCGACAAGAAAAAAGAAGATTGGATGAATTCCAAGTGGCGTCCAATGATGGGTTGGATGTACATGGCTGTCTGTTGCTGTGACTTTATGGTATTCCCTGTATTATGGGCATTAGTTCAAACTATGCAAAGAGTCGGGCCGTTAAGCCAATGGCAACCGCTTACACTACAAGGTGCAGGATTGTTTCACATTGCTATGGGCGCGGTATTAGGCATTGCCGCTTATGGTCGTACAAAAGAAAAAATGGCAGGAGCAGAACAAGGCGGATTAAGTGAAGGCTTTGGCCCAGGAGCGGGCACCACCTATGTTCCACCAAACAGTATGGGCATGGTAAATGTAACCAGTAACAATACTGCTCCTACAAACTTTGGATCAAACAATAGTTTTAACAACAGTTCTAGTACCAGCGCATTTAGTAATCAACAGGCATTTGGATCTAGCAATACTGGATTTAGTAGTGGTACCAGCAGTTTTGGTGCTCCAGCTGGCGGGTTTGGTTCTCCTCCTGGAAATACCGGTGCGTTTGGTAGTACAGCCACTCCCCCAACTTTTAGTTCAACTCCCCCAATGACTGCCAGTGGAAAACCATCTGGCCCTACACAGTCATTTCCAGCAATCTAAGGATACGGTATGAAACAGTTATTAACACTAGCATTATTAATAGGATTTACAACAGTACATGCAGAAGCTGTAATGCAAAAAGTCTGTCACGATGATGCCAAAGGTAAACCAGTTTGCAAGACTATCAAAACACACAAAAAGGTAGAAGGAACTCCAGTTCCGGATGCTCCTGTACATAGTAAATCCAAATTTGCAAAGAAAAAATAATTGCAAGTATGACTGAAAAGTAGTATAATTAAAATATACTATGACCGACTACAAATATTATGTATATGCCTATATGCGCGAGGATAATACCTCGCCATATTATATCGGCAAGGGTAGCGGAAATCGCGCCTATTCTAAAAAGAGAAGTTTTGCTCCTCCAAAAAATAGAGAGCGAATTAAAATAATAGCCACCGGACTGTCGGAGTCCGAAGCGTTTATATTAGAAAAAAAACTTATCGCTCAATTTGGCAGAAAAGATATCAATACCGGAATATTGCATAATTGGACCGACGGCGGTGAAGGCGGAAGCAATATATCACCAGAGGTAAGAGCTAAAAGAAGTGCAAAACTTAAAGGTGTATATATAGGCAACAAGAGTGTTTGGGGCGGTAAAAAGAATCCTGCACAAAGCAAAAGAATGAAAGGGGAAAATCATCCGCTATACGGCGTGCCCTGTTCAGACGAAAGAAAGCGCAAAAGCAGTCAGGCACAGTTAGGAAAACGCACTGGGGCCGAAAACCATTCATCGCGTCCGTTAGTGTTAAATGGTATAAAGTATAATTCAATTAAAGAAGCAAGTGTATCTACAAACATATCTGCTTATATTATCCGTAAGAAATGTGAGTTCACACAATGAGTCAAGACTATTATTCAATATTAGGTGTCAATAGAAATGCATCGGCAGATGATATTAAAAAAGCCTATAGAAAATTAGCATCAAAACATCACCCAGACCGCGATGGCGGAAACAAAGAAGCATTCCAGCAGGTGCAACAAGCGTACTCTGTGCTAGGCGATGATCAACAGCGGGCTCAGTACGATAATCCTAGATCAGCATTTACTAGCCAATTCAGCGGCTTTGGCGGTCCACAGGGCTTTGATTTCCAAAATATCTTTGACATGTTTGGCGCACAATTTAGGCATGGTCCACATGCACAAATGCGTCAACAGGCTCGCATGACCCTATGGATTACTCTAGCTGATTCTGCACAGGGCGGACCAAGAACAATCAGTGTTGGAACACAACACGGAACCATGGCAGTTGAAATCGAAATACCACAGGGCATTGATGATGGAGACACTGTGCAGTATCCGCAGATTGGTCCTGGCGGTGTTGATTTGGTTATTACCTATCGTGTACATCCAAATCCTAAGTATCATCGCCAAGGTGCTAACCTAACTATGGATCACCCGGTCAACATCTGGGACCTAATTATAGGTGGCACAACTATGGTCAAAGACATTCTGGGCAACACATTAGAAATCAATATCGAACCAGGCACCCAACCAGGAACCATGCTTAGGCTACAAGGTCGAGGTCTAGCCAGACGCAATAGTCGTGCTGGTGATTTTATAGTTAGACTGCAGGCCGAGATACCCAAAACTATTGATCCCGAATTACTAGAGATGATTCGAAAAACTCATAGAAAATAATACCATAACTGCTTGCATTACCAGTCTTGATAATATATACTACTAGTAGCAACTACAATAAGGACCATATGCAAAACAATCCAGAAATAGAACAAATCGTTGACAGCGCAGTTAAATTGGCTAGAGACAAACGGCATGAATATGTTTTGACCGAACACTTAGTTTTGGCCATGATCCGCCATCCAGCTTTTAGAAATGTAGTAGAAAAGTTTGGAGTAGCTGTAAATTTGTTAGACACTGAACTAGATGACTATTTGAATAACCTGGTCAGTTTAGTAAGTCAAAATCCCAATGTAACACCTAAGAAAACCAATGCACTC
>Ga0316219_1001276_pt1 | contig 27890 bp, 23 predicted proteins | sample TBH18003PmetaG_FD_203635 | JGI IMG/M metagenome (GOLD analysis project Ga0316219, IMG submission 203635) | Freshwater microbial communities from Trout Bog Lake, Wisconsin, USA - TBH18003P | ecosystem: Environmental > Aquatic > Freshwater > Lake > Hypolimnion/Profundal zone | place: USA...
CCCAAGTTTGAGAAGAAGTAAGTAAAACAGTTTGTAATGTGAGTTTTTTAGCACCGTAGAAATTGCTGAGACTGACGGCGCCCGATGTGGGCACATTGGGAGCATAGACATTGCCAGTTACATACGCTCCGTTGCGATAATAGCTACTTAGAGCTATCGGGGCGGCGGGACCACCAAATTCAGTTTGTATATCTTTAAGCGATATGGGTCCAGAAGCTGGCAAAGTCATTTTAGTATTCCAATTTTAGTTATATAACTTTATTTATTTGATTTTTGTTTGATATTTTTTATAGTCAGCGTTGGGCAAAATCTTGAATAAATTTATCGTACATTTTGACAAGTTTATTATATTGTTTTGATAGCGTTTTAAGCGACGCGATCATCGCAGTATAATCTTCACTGCCTTGTAACAGGCACTTCCACAGGCATTGACGCTGTTCGTATGTCATATTTCTACTAATTTCTTCCACCAGCGTTTCCAACTGGTTATCAGTGGCTAGTCGCAAAAAGTTTAACCTATCAACTGCCTGGCGATATTCAGCTTCCACAAAGACTGTGCCAAATAAACTGTAAAATGTCATGTTACCGTAATCAGCAGCGGCGCCGTCTTCTCGGTGAAGACGATTGTTCTTTTCCCAGTAACGGTTGCCATAGTTACTAACTTGATACGTGGTGCCGTCACGAAATTCCAACTTGATCTGTGGTTCATACAACTGATTTTTGATGACTCGCATCAAATAGTCGTGGTCAAACTGTGTGTATTCGTTAAAGTTTAAATAGTGCGATTTAATCATTTTGCTTGGTCTTGACGTTTCTATTGGGGTCGTGTTTACAGCGGTCACTGTGCCAGCGGGCGGCGTTAGCTGTCTAAGTTAAATGTTACTATATAAAAATGAAATTCTGTTCCATTTTTTTCTAAGAATTTTTCTTTTGAGAACTGAATTTCAGTCAATCCTACATGATCTGGATCTTTAAATAAGATTGCACTTTCCTCGACAAAATCAACTACATCGTCAAGAGTAGGATACCACAATACTCTTTCAAATGGGCCTCGCATAAACATAAATGGTAATTCTTTTTTGAACATTGACTTGTATCGCTTACGTTGATTACTATCAAGCCAAACGTTAATAGCTGGATTCAAAAAACAATCAAGGGCTCGATGTTTACAGTCTTGTGCTTCTTTCCAAGTCCATCCTGCTTGCTTGACCATTGCTTTAACTTCTTTAACAGATTCAAATTGATAATCAAAGTAATTATCGGCTAACTCATTTTCGCTTTTGCGTTTTAAATGACGGATTAATTTATTTTGAGCAATAATCGAGGCTTTATTTTTCTTTGCTTCGTGTTCTGCTATTCGCATTGTTTCGTATTGTCTTGAGTTCATTTTTTGTCCTTACATTTATCGCCGTGAAAACGAGCATAGCCATTTACTGCTATTAATCGATTACAATGCTCGCAAAGTTTCTTTTCTCGTTTACTGCCACGTACCGCGTCTGCTTTAGCTTTGATAGTTTCTGCCGATTGTTTACGTCCTGTGGCTTTTGCTCTCATTTTTTCTTTTGTAGCATTTGAGTGTGATCCGTCGAAACCAGGCTTTGTACTTTTATGATTTTTTGATAATTTTTTTCTGTGTTCGTCGGTAATGGGTGGCTTCTTTTTGCCCGTTGTGTTTGCTACCAGTCTTGCGTGTTGTTCTTTGGTTAGCTTGTTGCCAGTATTTTTTTGGCGAATAGTTTCTTTTGCTTTATCAGTGTGGCGCTTATTGTACATTGGATTTCCTGCGCCTTTCATAGCATCACTTTGTAATTTAGCTCGTTCGGCACGAATTCCTTCAAGTCGTCTTGAAGAGAAATGTCTATTACTAACTTGATTATGATTTACTACACTTCGCATTTCGTATGCTTTAAGTACTTTGAAGTATGCTTGTTTGTTATCCTTATAGATTTTTGTTAATAAGAAGTGTACTAGCTCGTGTTCTCTGTCTGTTAAATGTGTAATATTACTAGCATCGTCGCTATCGCCTTTGAGCCAACCAGCAGGTCCTTTACGTTTACGGATAGCGTAGAACGATTCCGGAACAATATGATGTCGTTCTGTATATTCATCGGTAACACGGGTTTGTCCTCGTTTACAGATATTATTGTACCAATTTTTGTATTTGTCCATATTTTTATTTATGTTTGTTAAGTCTACAAATAATATTAACATACACAACAGCATTAGTCAACAAAAAACCCACCGAAGTGGGTTTTTGTTTTGTTGCTTGAAGTACAGAAATACTGTACCAAAATGGATCAGCTAAAGCTGAGATTTTGGACAGCTATCTCGCCTACGTAATCTGCTGCGTTACCGAAGGAACTTGCAGTATTAGTGAGCTCGACGAAGCCATACCTGGTCATAAATGAAACGACTGGTTCGAAAGTACTTGGATCCAATACAACTCCTGAACTCATCAACGGAATATATGGGCAATAGAAAGCGGCAGCATCTGCCTCACTAGAACCTTTATATCCAACCAATACAGGCTGTGTATCTTGAGCATAGCTGTTTACGAATACACGTAAACTGCCGTTTAAAGTACCAACAAACTTGGTGTTTGTAGGAGCTTCAAATGTGCCTTCTGTTGTACGAGCAAAAGCTGAAGTAGTAGCTGACTGTAATACTGTCAACGCTGCACTTGATACAACTGCCCAGTTACCAGCGCCACGACGTGTACGCTGAGCAATCAAGTTAGCAACACGATTGATAAGCACTGCCAATGCGGCATGTTCGTCACCAACGAATGTAGCTGTACCTGATACTGTAGCTTGGTTGTATGTGTACTCTGTAGCAGCCAAACTGCTTAATGACAAGAGAATCTCTTGATCGATTTCAGCTGTGATTTCTTGTGCTAGAGCAGCCATAATTTCTGCTTCAACATCAATACCATGCATAGCCTGTGCGTCTTGAGCACTTTCAAATGTCCAACGTGCTTGTAACTTACGTGTCTTAGCTTCAACAGCTTGTTTCAAGATCTGGATACTGATCTGCTTACCGCCTGTACCTTCCATAGTTGCTGTATTGTTACCAGTATAGCCAGTAGCTGTAGTGGTATTTTGTGGCACTGTGGAGTAGGCAGTAGCGATGGTAAACGGACTCAACGCTTCTTGACCTGCTGTTACACTGGTGTTAGCCAAACTGTTGTCTGTCAAACTCTGTGCATAACGTACACGTAATGTATGGATCTGTGATACAGGTCCAGTCATTGGCTGTACACCAACCAACTCGTTAGCAATAACAGTTGGCATCACACGACGGATTACTGGGAGAATAACACGGTTCAATGTTGCGATGTTACCTGAACTTGTTGAACCTGCTGATGCGTTCTCTTTCAAATACTTACGTGTGTTTTCAAGGATTACACTCATAGAAGAACGCTTTGAGCCGTTAAGGCCTTCCAGCAGTGCATCTTTAGTTTCACCCCAACGATTTTCTAATAATTCTTGTGACATTTAAGTCTCCTTTTATTTTTTTTACAGCCCGGCCAAACGCTTCAAATCAATAACGTTGCTATTTGCTTCGTCATCTGATTCTTGGCTACGGACCGATTTATCGCCAGTTGCTTCAGACAATGTTTCAGTAATTACTGTTTTGGCTTTTACTGAACCATTTTCTAGCACAGCTGGAAGATACTTTTCGAAAGCGGATTTCAAACGTTTTGTCTGTACGCTTTCAAGTAAATTACGCATTACCTCGGCTTTTTTCTCGTTTAACGGAGCTAACAGCTCGTCCATTGTGCGGGTACGCTCGTTGGATTCTTTGATAATACGCATTTCACGCTCTTTTGATTCGACAAGATGTGTTGCTTTCTTGGCGAAACGGATGGCCTCACTAAGTTTGGCGTCTTTTTGTTGTATGATAGTGTGTAACTTGCGAACTTCGGCTTTTTCATTTAAATGAGTAGCACCAAATTCTGCACTATATGCTTCAAAAATTCTGCGACCAAAGTTGTTCTCGCGAGCAACTTGGATGTCTTCTTTCAAACTTACAAGTTCAGCTTTGAGATGCTGGCTTACTACACGTGTCATTTTTTCAGCAGATTCTTTTACAAAACGGCTTTTCAATGATTCTAACTGTTGACGTGCGTTGGCAACCAGTCTAACTTTGGTTTCCACTACTGCCTGCTTGTCTTCAGCAAATTCTTTTATTTCACGTGCCAAAGCATGCACAATGAAGCCTTCAAATTTCTTCATGCCATCATTGTGTGCCTTGCGATCTCTACGCAATTCGCCAATTTCTTCAGCTAATTTGGTCACCATAAAGTTGTTAAACTTGTTGGCGCTTTCCTTAATAGTGTTTTGAAATTTAACGCGATCTTCGGCCAACTGTTGCTTTTCAGCTTTTAGTTGTTCGACTTCTGCGATGAGACTTTCTGTAACCATGCGATCCAATGCTTCCACCATCACTTGTTTGTCATGCTCATAGCGTTGGGCAAACTCTTCGCGGAGTTCTGCACGTGCTTGTTCTTTGACTTCAACTATCTTGGCTTCCCAAGCTTCGTTAATCTCTGTACGAGTTTCTTCATTGATCAAGTCGCTATCTAGTAACGGTTTTAAACTGTCTAGCATTTTATTTCCCTCTTAATTTGAGATCATTGATTAACTTTACTACTTCTGTTTTCAAATATCTCTGTACTTTGTTGTCCTGACTGGCTTCTTTAGCTACATCAAACAGTCTATGTCCGTGCTTCATGTTAAGAAGACCTTCATAAATTGCTGTTGGATACGCATTTGGAGCACTGGGTTGGGCAACCACATCCACAGTGACGATTTCAAAGTCACTGACATGTCCGTTATGGTCGTTGACGTTTCCTGATCCACGACTACTAACACCTAATTTAACACCCGAATCTAACATGGTTTTTACCAGTGTTCCCATCGGGGTTGGTAATACTTTTAATTTTCCATATCCGCATGGACCATCCATCCACATGTTTTCAATCATGTGACTGACTCGATCCAAGTTGATCTTCAAATCGTCTGGGTGATCAACTTCGCCTAACACGCTATGACCTGACTTTATCTGTTCGTTGATAGTATCTACTGCTTTGGCTATCTCGTTTACTGGATAAACTCTTTCATTTGCATTACGCACCCCACCCTCTATACAAATACCCTTCATGTAAAGCGTTTTTCCGGATCCATCGGCAGCTTCTTCAGACTCCAATACTACACGAGCCTGAGTAAAGCTGAGATGTTCTTTTAGATAAGTGTTACGCTTCATATGTGTACATTAACCTTTTGGAAATGGGGTACGTGTGTTTGGATTCATCTGATCAAACTTTGGCTTGGTAGCTGGCTCCATTTTGCTGCCATATCCGCCTTTTGCTGGTGTATTTTTAAATTTTCCAGCATTTGGCAAATCGCCTTCACCTTTGCTATACTCATTGCTAGGTTGCTTGTAAGCAGTTGTGCCATCTGGATTTGTTTCAGAAGCTACATTTTTAACCGGGCGTCCCATCATTCCTGCTGCGCCTGAATCAACAGCGTATGATGACTTTTTATTAACAAAGCTAGGCTCTGTTGTAACTGGACTTGGGGCACGATCTAATGTGATATTTTCACTCATTGGCATTGGCTCATCTTCAAACTCTGATGTGTCGTCCATAGCATAAGCATCACCACCAACTTCATGATCTTTTGGCTCCATAGTTTCGCCACCTTCGCCGCCCATCATTTGTTCAAATTCAGCCATTAACTCGTCTAATTTGTCTTCTAAATCAATAACACGGTCTTCGATGTCATGATCAACTTCATCATCTTCGCTATCCATGTCTTTGTCTTCTTCTTCTTCTTCTTCGGCTTCACTCATGCCTTCTTCGTCAACTTCAACTTCACGCATTAAGTCTTGGCTGGCGCTTCCGGAAGTATCTTCCATGCCTTCTTCATACATGCACTCATCACAGCCTTCGCCATGACAGTGATGGCATTCTTCGCCTTCTTCGATGTCTTCTTCTTCCATGCCTTCTTCATTCATGAGATTCTCATAAATTTCGCGTGACTTTTCAACTACTATATCATGGAATAATTCTTTAGCTTTCGCTTCTTCATCGTTAATCACATATTCGATTAACTGTTCAAATTTCGATGTCATATACATTCTCCTTGGGTTATGGCTCGTCATAGATATTTACTCTAGACGGAGAAAAACTAGTATATAACGACTATAAAATGGGTAGGTTTAAGATTTTTAAATTGCCGGAGCGGCAGGAGGTGCGTATTGTGCGCGAAGATCTTTTAGTTTGTCTCTAAATTCAACTGCTCTAATGTCATTCATCTTGCGTAGTTTATTAATTTGACGCAGAGTAAGTCGTGTTTTACGTAGTTGTCCCATTTGTGGCTGGGTATTGTCTTGGCTTAGATCTTGATAAGCTTCGGGTTCACGCTCGTATAGTTCGTTCAGTATCATAATACTGTATTTAGCGTTTTTTATTTGTTTCGCTGGAATTTATTGTGGCAGTTCCGGTTTTTTCATCAACTGTCATATAGCCATGACAAGCTATATTCCAGTCCTCGTTACCTTGTCCATTGCCTGTGGTTTCAGATTGGCTAGGCACGTTTATAATGACATTTTTTACTATGTATTCTTCTTCATTTTCAAAAACGCGCCACACGTGATTCAAACTACCCCTGCCAGGTAGTCCTCTAGTTTTATTAAAACGTATCAAATACTTGTTCATACCACTGTAGGTTGTGTTGTATCTAATTTCATTGCCACTCCCAAATTAAAATGTATAAATCTAAAGGGTTTGACTGATGGATTCTTGAGGAAACTGTGCGGTAACCAAGAATTTGTAAAAATAAATGTGCCAGGTATTGGCAAGAAATTTATCATCGTACTGCCATAGGTAGCTTGAGCAGGATTAGACTCAGGAAGATTAGAATAGACTTTAGCCGACCTGGGATCATGAAATACAACTCTAGGAGCGTCATCAGGTACGTCTAGAAAATAAAATCCTGTAATATGGCTGCCGCCGTGTATGTGTTGTTCTTGTCCGGAAAATTTATAGTGTTCTTGTGCCCACAATTCATGGAATATAACTTCCAGCATCTGCATATTATAGCCTTGGCTCATTAAAATATTAGATGCCGTGGCTTTGATAAAATTTGTAAAATCAGACAGTCTGGGATCAGCAGACATATTATCGCCCATATAAACAGGATAAATCTCGTTTAGTTTAATGCCTTTTTTTGTGCGATTTACATATTCTCTTGATATCTTGTTGATGTCTTTGAGAAAGTCAGTGTGTGTAACACTGTACACAGCAGAAGTAAAATAATGCCATTCTTTTAGTTCTAACAGATTTTCTGATTCTGCTGGTGTTGTGTTAGTAGTATCTTCACCTATAATTTTAGCCATAATATCTCCGATTTAAACAATAATAACAGGTAATTTAAAAAAGATCAAGAAGATAAGGAAGATATTTGGTTAAAGTCCGGCCGGGCCACCGCTCGGAGCTCCTGGTGTTGGTACAACCGCTGGGGCAGGACCTGCTCCAGTATCTACTTCGGCACTGCCCAAATCAGTATTAGTCAAGTCAGTATTCATATCTAAATCAGATGATAATCCGCCCGGAGTAATGCCCACACTACGAAGACCTTGTCCTTGCTGTGCCTGCATTTGTGGATTGTCGCGTTCTTCTTTCCATAGTGTTTCATTTTCTAATATTTCTTCGTCGGACAAACCTAAGAAACGTTTGAGTGTAAATCGTTTGCTGAGATAATTCAATGGTTCTAAAGAAGCAAATGTTGCTACACGAGCTGTATCCAGCTCAGATTGGCGATAACTGGCAAAATTCTGTGGTTCTGTTAATGTTATGTCAAACAACCCGTTATCAATTTCAAAACCTCTCCATCGCATGTACATTTTAAATTCGTCATCTAATTTCTGCATTATTAATTTCTGTAGGCGTTCGCAGTATTTGTTGAATCGAAATTCTTGTATTAATGCTGTACCCACACGTCCATCGTTAGTGGCGGCTCCGGAATCATCCGGTCCTGTGGGCAAATAGCTACTAGGCACACGCAGACCTCTAGCCATTTTGTTGTTAAAGTATTTTAAATCATCAATTTCGCCTAAGTTTGAATTTTTGGTAAACACACCGGCACTTAACGCAAACGTATGATAGCCATGATAAATTTCATCACCGTCGATAGTTAAAGTACCAACATCCATTGGCTCATCTAAGTATTCAATTTTAGCAATTCGATGGTTGTGAACGCTTTCTTTTTTACGGAAATCAGACCAGCTAGTATAGCCATACTGTTTAACCATACTAGTCAGTCCTGTTGCTGTAAATCCTTTGTCTATACTCCAATTGCGAACTTTTTTATCTTTGTTTAATATTGCCAATTCATTAACGATGTTGATATTTTTATTCAGTTCATCGATAATATCATTAACAGTTATTTCGTGCGTAGTTTTGTCTTTAACCATATCGATCACACGCTTAAGCATACTGTGAGAATATGACACTGATTGCAATTCTTTCATATTGCTACGACGTTTTTCGTTGTTTTTCCAATCTTTTAGGTTACGGTCAGATACAAATTTACTACGTTCTTCTCTTAGCTCACTAGTCCAACCAGCTTTTTGTTGTTCACATACCCATTGACGATATTCTTCATCTTTGGCCATTTTTTCTAGTTTTGTTTTGTTTGCTATTTTAAATGCAGCTCTACTGTTAGCGGTCCGGATTGCCTTTGAATCATCATCTAATGATTCAAAGTACTTTTTAAGTCCAGCTGCCTTATTCTCATTTAATTCTACTAGTTCTTCTTCTGTTAATGAACTATACCAATTTGTAAATCTTTCACCAACAGTTTTACAATATTTTTCATATTCTGCTAGATTATTATCTTTAAGATTTTGTAATCTACGTTTTGCGGCTAGTGTACCCAACTGTTGAGATTCTTTAGAAAATCCATGATGTTGATGTAGTTTTTGATGGTCGTGCCATGCCATCCAGCATAAATTTTCCGGGCTGTTATCATGCCTGTTAAAATTTACATGATGTCTGACATCATATTTGCCATCACTGTATTCTTCGTTAAATATTTTATATTTTACTAACGTATCTTTAAACTCATCTGCTACCATTCGATGAGTATATTTCCATTGTTTACTACTATTATCAAAGTATTCTTCATATCCATCGAGTTTAGTGTCACAAACTTCTTTTTTACGATATAATGGAATTAAACTATCACCAACTGTCAGTTCATCAGCACGTTTGAATTCTACATCATACTGGGGAAATTTATGATCTGGTGTACATATAATAGATTCACCATTGTCTAAAGTAATCTTTAAAACTTGTGCTTGCCGTTGCGTCATGCCAGCCCAAGATACTAATCCTGGTACAACTTTGCCTGTTATAGGTTCACAACTATAAACCCAAAGCGTTTTACCTTCTGCTAATTCATCAGATACTTGTGCTATAGTAAGTTCTCTACCATCTAACAATGACACACTAGTGTCCATACTAAAACATCCACCTGGCAATACTTCAATACTACTTCCTCTACCATCTGAAGTTTGCGGGAAAAAGTAATCTTCATTTACAGACAACGCATTATAACTAGCGTCCATCATATTAGCCCCGCCGCCTGATATAGTTGGTATTCTGCGCTGATGCATTTCATTTTTAACACGTTCCACAAACGCCATAGCCATATGGCTGGGCATGTTACCCACATCTATCTTGAACAAACGTCGTTCTGGGGCACGTTGTACACGATATATCAATATAGAATCTTCTAGTAGCTCTTTTTGTTTGTAAACTTTATAGATATTTTCCAGTATACTTTGTCCAAACGGCCAAAAATAATCTAATCCCTCGTTTAAACTCAAATGTACCACATGTTTAGAGTCAATACATGATTCATTCATAGCTTGTGTAAAGCGGCTGTTACCCACACCGCCTCCGCCGCCACCACCAGATCCACCGTTAGGTGCGTTGTAATTATTTCCCGTAGTAACCGAACCAGTGCTACGACTCACATAGTAGTCTGATGTAGTCTTGGCTGCCATGCTCATATTCTGAAAGTTAGGATTTATATCGCGTATGATATACTGCTCAGGACGTTTGCCTTCGCTTTCATTAACTATGATACGTGCTACTTTAATCATGTCTACCCAATACATTTCAAATGTCTCGGGATCACGCACAAACACTTGATCCCCATATTTAATAGTGTTTCGAAACAGTTTAAATATACGTTGATCCAGCTTGTTTAATTTAGTCCATTGCTGTAACTGTTTTTTTATTATTTCAATTTCATGATCAGTGGGTTTATTTGTAAATTTAATATCAAAAGGAGTGCCATTGTCGCTGTTTTGCTGTGTGCTAAATTCTGCGATAATGTCTAAACAAGCATTGACTTCTGAATCACAATCCATGTTTTCATACTGATTGTAGCGTTCTAATCTATTTGGATGTCCAGAATATACTTCGGGTAATCTAGACGCATAGTTTCTAAAAGCAAATTCATTGCGACTACCTGACTCAAAATCTCCGCTGTTGCGATTGTACCCAGGCAATCCAAAATTATTTTTGCCAGATATAGGACTCAGTTGTCCCAATTGATTAACGTCAGCAACTTTGAAGTACTTTCTCCAAGAACCCCCGTTGCGACTGTTGTGTCCGTCATTAGTAGCCATAGATAGTATTTAGCTTGTTAGCTTTGTCGTTGTAATATCTTGTTGTTTATACTGTTGGCTTTTTCCATAGTACGCACTATAGCGTCCAATTTATTTAACTGCATAGCCATCATGTTCATTTGCTCAGAAGATCCAGTATTTTGTGTCATCTGAACTGGTATATTTCTTCCATCTGGCAATGGTACCACAGCTTCGGTGTTGTGTAACATAGCAGTATAGCCGCTTTTTGGTCCGCTTAGTATTCCGCCAACCTCGGCTGTGGGCATATTATTAGCAAAAGCCGAAGCATATTGTGTTCGTTTATCTGTTTCTTCTTTTCCACCTGCATACCCTACAGCTTTTCCAGTTTGTTTTATATCGCTTAAATCATATTTCTTCGAAGCTTCTTTGAAATAAGCCACGGCAATTTTTTCAGCAACTTCGGGATCATTCGCTAGATCCGGATCTTTTACCAAATCAACCCCAATCAACTTACTAAATTTTGAATAATTGTCTTTTCCAGTAAGTTGTATAAGTCCTCGGCCACGATATTTGTATCCCTCGTCACCGGCATTGCCCATTCTTCCGCCGTAAATGAAATTACCAATCGCCTCTGGACCCTGTGCTGCCAGGGCATCTGCCTCGTCTTGTGATTTAAATTTTTTCGGAAACAATTTCATCAATGTTTTACCGGAATAATTTAAATTTTCTGACTGGGGTTTGAAATTACTTTCTGCTTTTATTTGAGCTAAAATATTTGCCTGCGATTGATTATCTGTTATACCCGAAGCTGACAACAGTTTTACTATGTCGCCTGGATTTACAGAAGCAGGCTTCCCTCCTGCCGCTGGTTTAAGAGTTGCAGCAGGTGCTGGTGCTGGGGCTGGCGATGGGGCTGGTGCTGGTGCTGGCGATGGTGCTGGTGCTGGGGCAGGTGCTGGTGCCGGGGCTGGTTTGGGTTTTGCCAGAGGTGCCTCTTGCGGCCCACTGCCTGACACAATATTACCCATTTCGTCATATTGAGTTTCCCCCAGCGCCGTTTCTGCTTTAGTAAGAGCGGGGGCTGGTTCTCCCAGTTTACCCAAAGCCTTTGCTGCCGACATTGCGGCATTTGCCACAGCTACCATGCCTGTTTGTACAGCTTTTTCGGCAGTTTGAGTAAGCTTACGCTGAGCCATACTTGCCGCCACTGCCACAGCCGTTTCTTTATCTGCGCCTGCTTTTTGTTTATCCTGCTGATCTTTGGCATCTTTTATATTTTGTGCCATGGAAGTACCTGCTGTAGAAGCAAATTTTACTAAAACGCCCTGAGAAGTAATAATCGAATCAGATAATCCAGCACCGGCTAATCCGACTGTATCATTAAGAGTTTTTCTAGAATCTTTGGCTGCCAAATCCATGGCCACACCCATGTCTCGGCCACCTTTTTGTATATACGACGCTGTTTCTGGCAAAGATCTAGCTATTTTTTGATATTCAGGATTATTAACTGCTCCAGAAAGCAACAATGTCATCTGATCTGCAGCTTCTTGTCCACCTTTACCAAAAGCGGCATTTATCAATTCTGTATTTCTAGCCAATTCTTCTTTGGCGGCTATATCCCCAGCATCTGCTCTTTGTTGTAACTGGAAGGCCTTGCTGGCATATTGTTGTGTGGCCAATGCTTTTTCTTGTACAGAATTTTGTTGATCTGCTGACAAACCAGTTAGTTTTGTCAATCGGTCTTGTTGTTCTATATAAGCTTCGGCACTGGCTGCCATCTGTTCTGCTGTTTGTTTTTGAGAAGATCCGCTTAACTGTTGTATTTTGACATAGCCCGCCATACCTCGATTAATATCATCTACGGTCATGCCCATGCGTTGGAATTGCTCGCCAACACCACTTTCTGCTATACTTTTAGATGCCGCGGCAAATTGTTTTGCTCCTTGCGCTGCCGTACCTCCTAATGTTGACAAATTAGAGGAATTTTCTTTCATCAAAGCACCCATTTTACCAATCTCACCCATGGTATAACCCATGCTTTGTAGATTTTCAAATGTGTCCTGCATGCCAGTAGCTAGTCCGCTACGACTTATGTCTCTATAGCCATCTAATAGTTCTTGACCCTGTTTGATTGCGGCTTTGGCAAATTCAGTAACAGCCCCAACAGCGAAAACCAAAGCTTTGCCCAACAGTCCCACAGGACCAAGAGCTAAGGTCAATGCGGCACCAGCAGCATCGGCAGCTGAACCAAATTCCGATACACTATTACCGCCAGATGCTAATGATTTAGCCAAACCCAACGTAGATGAACCTAAATCAGCTTTGGCTTTTTTCATAGCCTCAGTATAGCCTAATATGCCTTTTTTAGCGTCTGCTAATGCGGTTTCATAGGCTTTTGATGCGGACAAATATTGTGCGGAGCTTTTTCCATGAGACGCCGCAAAGCGAGTCATATCTTCGGCAGCATTTTCTAAAGCTATACGTAAATCGTCGGAAATTTTCGGGTCAAATTCTTCAGCCATAACTATACTTATCCAAGGAAAACCATATGAACTCTAATAACCCATTGAAACAATATTTTAGACAGCCTGCTGTGTATATCAAATTACCCAGTCAAGGCAATTACTATCCAGCAGGCACATTAGAAATGCCAGAAAATAAAGAATTGCCAGTATACCCTATGACTGCCATAGATGAAATAACCTATCGTACCCCCGATGCGTTACTCAGCGGACAAGCAGTGATCAATGTGATTCAAAGCTGCGTCCCAAATATAAAAAATGCTTGGTTTATTCCGTCCATAGATGTGGACACTATATTGATAGGCATAAGATTAGCTAGTTATGGACACGAAATGGACTTTACTACCAGTTGTCCAGGATGTAACACTACCAAAGACTACGGAGTAGACCTACGCAGAACTTTGGATAGTATTCAAGCTCCTGATTATAGTCAACCTATCATACAGGGCGATATTGAAATATATTTCAAACCCATGACTTACAAAAATCTTTCGGATAATAATAAAATGCAGTTTGATGATCAACGCACGTTAAACTCTCTAAATATCAGTTCGGCAGATGATGTCACTAAGATATCAGCCATAGCAGATGCCATCAAAAAAATGACCGAAATGACAGTGATAGCTCTAGCACAAAGCATAGTTACCATAAAGACACCCACGGCTATAGTAAACGAACCAGAATACATAACAGAATTCATGATAAATTGTGACAGAACCATGTTCAATCGCATACAAAATTATGTTATTGAAAAGAAAACCATGGCAGAGATGCAGCCTTTGGAAATAACCTGCGATCAATGTCAGCATACTTACAAGCAACCACTCACACTGGATATGTCAAATTTTTTCGAGCGCGCCTCCTAACTATGACCAACGAACAGATCTCAGAATACATAGATGATCTGGATAAAGAATCAGATGCGATAAGGACGGAGGCGTTACGTATGTGTTGGTACATGCGGGGTGGAATTACCTATGATGATGCCATGCAGCTCAGTAACTCAGAAAAACAATTGATATCAAAGATTATTGATGAAAACTTAGAAACGACGAAAAAAACAGGACTTAACTTTTTTTAAAAATATTAAACTTTATTAATAGAAGTATGAAAAATACATTTATTCAAAACAAAAGATGTGCGAGTCTAAATCAGAAGAACATAAAGACAATATGTTTGAAACCTCTAAAGACATACCAGCAATCAAGTAGACAAAAGCTAAAAACAAATTTGTTAAAGAGTTAATTTGAATAATATTAAAAGATTAGCTACGCTAATCTAAGATCTCGTTTGCACTCGATCTTATTTTTTTAGCTTTTGATTGTAGCACTTCATCTAGATTAACAGCTCATAATTCACCGTAAACACGGTGAATTCAATGACTTCATCTGAGTTGCACAGTCATCTATCATAAAGAGATTGTAGTTTCCTACGCGGAGGCGGTTGACCGGTACCCCCTACTCTAGCTTCACATGTCAACGGAACCCTAGTGACTTGATGATAAATCCAAGTTCTATAAGCATGGGTCGTATCTTTTTCCACGGAGCCCAAACCATTTGTTGCCTTAAGTTAGCTTTTGCCTTTGACGCCCGAGCGAACCGAAGTCCATTCTATCCGAGCTGGGTATCTCACCAGCCCTCAACGGGGATCGAGCAGCCTCGATCAAACGTAGTCGGTTAGATGCCTTACTGTGATGCTTGTAATTTATTGATTATATGGCTGCCATGTACGCGGACTTGTATATGCCCGTTATAGTAGTCGTTAGTTTCTAACACACGTCTACTAAACTGTTCTCTGGCCTCTATGTAACTGCATTCGGCTTTTGAACGGCAATAATACAAAATCTCTCTGGTAAAGTTTTCGATGCCTAATTTTTCAATATCTTGATTGAGTTCTATACTGCTGCCGGTGTACTGTTGCCAGTCGCTGTCTATTTTACTACGGATGCGTTTTCTTTTTTTGATGCCGTTTTTTTGTTTAACTGTTTTATATGTTGTTTTACTAAATTTTGCTAATTTTTTACCAATATATTTTCTGCCAGTCAAGTTATTTTTAATCAAATAAACAAAACCAACACAGTCGTCGGGTAGTGATTCTACAGTAGTATTTTCGAAAAGCCAGGGCATGACATGTAATTAGCAAGCCGTGCTTCGCTGATAAAATTTTTACTCTACCTCAACATCTGTGTTGTAACTGGTATATCCATTTTCTTTTACTACTTTTAATATATTCTCTACACGACTAACTAACTCGTCTCGATGCGAAACCAGCCATATGCTCTTTTGTCTTTCACGACTCATTTGTTTTAAAAGAGCAAGGGCGTTCTCAACACCCTGGGTATCAAGACCGTTATCTATCATTTCATCCACAAAGAGTAAATTAATCGGTTGATACAGCGATTCAAACACATCTCGAAAGGCCCATGCCATACTTAGTATTAATCGATTCCTTTCACCTCTGGACAGATTATCAAAATCAAGTTCTCTGCCCAGCTCTTCAATGCTAACAGTGAGATCGTTTTGAAACACCACGGTATGCGGTAATCCCATACGATCTAGATAGTGTGTTAGTCTTGTATTGAGATAACTTAAATTTTGTTCTATAATCTTTTTTCGTATAAAACTGTCTTTGCTAGTTAATAACTTTAGCAAAAAGTCCTGATGATCTTGTAGTCTTGTAAGTTCGTTGACTGTGTCATATGACACTTCTTCGGCGGCTGTAGCAGTCATCTCTTCTATCTGTTCCGCATAAGGATCAATTTCTACACGTTTCGCATCTAGTTCTTTTTGTAGATTGGCGAGATTGGCTCGATGTTGTATGGCATCTTCTTCTTTGTCATAAAACATCACTGGACGTTTGCCTATCTTACCTAAACTATCAACACTTGATTGTAATTCATTGACAAGATCAAGATATTGTTGGCATGCTGTGATAGCTGTTGATAATTCTTTCTTTTTTTCCGCTAGCACTGCCTCGTGTTTGTGATCATGGAACTCTTGACCGCAGGTATGGCAAGTGTGTTGTTCAAGTGTAGCGATTTCGTTAGTAAGCTTCTTAGTTGTTTTTTCTTCTCGAGCATGATCCATTTTTGCTCGGCTAATTGCCGTCGCATGGTCGTTTAGATTTTTCCTCAGTGCTTCCCATGTTGCAAATGCTTTGTGTGATGAAATTTCAGCTTCGATGTCAATTTCTTGAAACGTTGCCAGCGCCGATTCAAGCGATAACAAGTCTTCTGCATTTTTTGCTTGCCATAATGTTTGTCTACGCTTAACTGCTTCTATTTGTTCTTGTATGCGTTTGTTAGCATCTTGAACAGCACGTATTCTAAATTCTTCCCGAGTAATATCTTCTTTGGTTGTGCGTGATAATTCTTTAATGCGTTCAGCACGTTCACTTAACATGGTAATGCCCAACAACTGCTCGATAATAGTGCGTTGATCGTTGGCTTTTAATGATAAAAACGGCTCAGTATAAGTATTCAATGCCATGATATGTTTAAACATGTCATGACTCATACCCAAAATATCTTCTATGGCGTCTTGTGTTTCACGGCTATCACCTTGGGCATTGTCTTCTGCCTCAGTGACTTTGTTATTGACATAGAATTTTAAAATGTTAGGCTTACGTCCGCGTTCAATTTTATATTCTTGTTCACCAACAACAAAGTCTAAACTTACCATCATACCTTTGGTGTTGGTTTTATTAACAAGATTGTCTCGGCGAATATTACTCAATGCTTGCCCATATAAAGCATAGCTTAGGGCGTTTATGATTGTAGTTTTCCCTGTGCCATTCCTGGATCCGTCCCCACCCAAATCTAAATTTTCTCCCAGTACCAAAGTTAAATCATTGCGATCAAAATTAATACCTTGTGTGGCATTACCCACACTCATGAAATTTTTAACTAAAAGATTTTTTATTTTAATCATAGATTTTGATATATTTTTAATAGTAATTTAGGATCGTAGAATTCTGACTCTATATTAGTAATCTGATCTGTAACAATTTGATCTACTGATTCAAACTTTACTTCCCCGGGTGCTAGATCTACATCAACATCTGTGCGCTTACTGGGTATAAGCGCCATTTCTCGTAAGCCATGAGTTTGTATAAATGTTTCTTTAATAAAGGTAGCTTCTTCGTAGGATATATCGATATCTAATTCCACGCGAACATGCATGTTTTTCTTTAGTATACTGCCGCCTTGATCAATAGCTTCGCTTAATTTCATAACACGATACAACGGTTGGTTTGGCCAAGCATGGAATTTGGGAGTTTCTCCCCAGTTTAATACCATCATGCCACGATCTTCATCGCCGGCGTCGGCAAAATTATGCGGGAAACAATTTCCTATATAGGTTACGTTATTTCTCTGTTGGCGCAAATGAAAGTGGCCGCTAAACACGCTACCTACTCCGCCAAAATGATCTAATTTTATATCACCGTGATCAGGCATTGACACCATAGCATTCATTTTAAAATGTGGAAGTTCAAAGTGTCCAAACATATAATCAGCTGACATTTTGTGTAGTTTTTTGTAATCATCCCCCACTAACCACGGAGCTATTATGACATTGTCTTGTTTGAACCAATCATTTACTACAACAATATTTGGAATATGTCGAGCCCACTCGGCTCCGTGTATATCGCGTTTGTCTCTATAATACAAATCGTGATTTCCTGGAATAAAGTAGAATGTGTCAAAAGCACGACTTAGTTTTTCTAATGCCTGAACACTAAACTGCAGTGTTTGTAAATTAATGCTGGCTCGATGATTGTGCCAGTCTCCGAGAAACATTCCAGTTTCACATCCTTCTTCTTTTGCCTTAGATATAAACCAATCTATAAATGCTTCACAATCTCGATTGTGAATTAAACTGTTAGATTTCAAACCCCAGTGTACGTCTGTACAAACAGCGGCTTTCTTAAAAAGATTTGTCATATAGATTTAGTATACAGGAATGCGTCGAGAGAAACAACTATTCTGGCAGTTCTTCTTCAAATGTGGTAATAGTAACTTTGGCATCTAAGTTTTGATCTTTTTTGCCAGCATTTTGTCTAGTCCAACTTGGATTCAGCCCATTCATTTCTAACATATCGTCACGAATGTTTTGATTCTTTTTTTCACTGTTGAGTACATGAGTAAATGAATTGGTAATAGCCGCGGTATAATAAGCAAAAGGATTTTGACTCTTACTTTCGTCAAATCTCAATCCAATTTGACTCAACTGAACTAGGGCCGCCCCTCTCATTTCTTCATTATAGGTATTACCAGTTAGGTATACAGTGCCATTACGTCTAGCTACAAAGCAGCCATATTCAGTTTCTGGACACCATACTTGTCCTTGATACGCAGTAGTGGGTTCGTTGGGATGAGTAATTTTGCCTTGGCCAACGTGGGCTCGGCCATTGCGTTTGCCACCGTGAAAGTTAACACAATGTACTTTGGTAGTGTTTTTACTTTTAGAAAATAAATTTACGGCATAGCATTGACTTGGTTTACCAAAAGACAATGATTCTCGCAGATGTGTATTGGTTCTCACCCCCGCTAGTACGCACAATGCTTGGAATAAGTCAACATGATGTTTGTCTTTTTGAACATAGCTTCTACCACCGTTGGCTCTACGCCAGCCATCACCGTCAATCATAGTTTCAATCAACAGTTCGCGCTGTCGAACGGTCAGTGCTAGTATAAATTCCATATTGAGATTTTTTTCCGGAAAAGTTTTTATAATCTCTCTGCAGTCATTTCTGCTGATAGAAAAGCAGAGATTCTTACTTCTTTGTCCTTCACTAAATTTATAATTTAACGCAGTCAAGCAGTTTCTAATACGATCAGCTTTGGCTCCAGCATTTTGATAAATCGTGATACGTTTAATATTCCCCAAATGTTTTTCATCATGTCGTTCAATTTCATAACAGCCTTCGGTCATGATCCATCCTGCTAGTTCTACAAAGCTGTCGGGATATACTGCCTCGTTGGTATCTCGAGGAGCAGGCGCTAACAATATCATACGATCTGTTTCTTTCAGTAGCTCTACAGGAACAAGTCCAGTGTCAGTGACTATTTTGTGATGTGGTGTGACCAAGGAGTCTAGACCACGCATGGTCAAACGATGCATTAGACCATTGTAATTATCCCGGAAAATACTGCGGATCTTACTCCAAGCCAATTCACTGCCGTTATAACTTAAAATACGATCTTGTTTAGATATATCGTTGATGCCCACCCAGCCTCGATTGGTCAGTGCTTCTGTGACTTCATCAACGCAGTACCCGCGCCAGTTGCTGCGGGTAGCATAACGATCGCACAACTTCATAAACATGGTGGCTAATATGCGTGTCATGTTACCGTGATCTTTACTGAATTCACCATTTTCTAAATCACCTTGCCAATGGCTCTTGCCCACAATATAGGGTTGTTTTTTACTGTCTATCCTATAGTGATAAAATGGAGGAAATGGCAATCTCACGTATTTGTCGCTCATTACGGGATCATCTGGTAAAACAGGAATAAGTTCTTCTTCTGCATCATCAAAATCAAATAGATCTTCGATTTTTTTCTTTTTAGTAGCGGATTTGGGTATTTTTTTTGGAGCCATAGGTATATGATCCCAGCAGGTAATTCTAAATACTAAATCAGTATTGGGTATTTTTTTAGGATCTGTGACTACACCAGTTTCTTTTTTAATACGATCAGCACGATTACGTCTAGCCTCTGCTACTGTGCGCTGATTGATTTTCATTACTGTGGGCAAAATAATGTCGTATTGATGATCGTTTACAGGATCTAAAAATGAACAGTAAGTGTTTTTGCTAAGATGTATTTGTGTTAAAATATCTCGATTATTAAGATATATGGTTTTGGTACCTTGTTTGCCTATTGCGGTTGTAGCCACTAGTTAATCTCCTGGTTGTGTATTTATTGTAGCACAAAAACAACAGAAATCAACCTTTTTATATAAAATGGACACATTATTTAAGGCATAAATATGGTATAGGATAATAAACAATGGCAACCAATCAACCAGTAAACAATCCTCCTGATCCCCAAGTGCCGTCAGACGCACAAACCACGACTATTTCTATTAACACTCAGCCGGATCCCTTGTCGCCAGCTTTAGATGGTTATAATTCCCCGCCAACAGATGCGGTACCGGCAAATGAGTTTATCGGCTCACCGAAACCAATTATATCAAATGCTGTATTTGAGGCGCAGTCATCCAGCCTTACCCCAATTGGCTCAGCAGCACCGCTAATATCAGACGCTGTGACCTCGGCTCAAGCAGCCAGCGGCTCTGGGATCAGCAGTTTTGTAGGTGAACCCAAACCAGTTATTTCGGATGCGGTAGCAAACGCACAAGAATCCAGCAATACTGACTCTAGTATCTTTAATGGTAATCCCACTAACTCTGACCAGCCGCAGTCAACAGCCATGGTTGGTGTGATGAATGCCCAGCAACAGCCCAGTCGTTCGGCGGTACAAGGTGTAAGACCATCTAGCAATGACTGGCGGTTCAGAGTAAGTCTCGCCCCAAGTGCTAATTATCTCTATATGGGCTCTAACCCCGGCATACTGTCTCCACTACAAGCCACAGGCGGTGTATTATACCCTTACACACCAAAAATTGAAGTAGGGTACAAAGCCAATTACTCAGCTTACGAGCTTACACATTCTAATTACAAAGGATACTACTATAAAAATAGCAGTGTAGATGCTATTACTATAACCGGACATTTTACCGCACAAAACACCACCGACGCCAACTATCTTTTGGCGGTGATTCAGTTTTATAAATCGGTTACTAAAATGTTTTATGGACAAGACGCACAGCGTGGTACACCTCCTCCCCTAGTTTATCTCACAGGATTTGGCACTTATCAGTTTAATAATCACCCAGGTGTGGTTCAAAGTTTTACCTACAGTTTGCCTGACGAAGTGGACTATATAAGAGCCGACACTGTTAATCAAGCTGGCAGTGCAGTGCCCTTGGGTGGATTGACTGGAGCTTTACAAAATTTAGGTACACCCGGGGCTTCGGCTATAGTGTCTAGGTTGACTAATGTTGGAGCCACCGTGGGTGCGGTTAGCCAGGCAGCTAGTTTATTTGGCATTGGTGGCAAGGCTAAGCCGCCAGTTAGTCCTACTTATGTTCCTACCAAAATGGATATTACCGTTTCTATATTGCCAATCATAAGTCGCAAAACTCAAAGTACTGAATGGAGTTTGGATCAATTTGCCAGTGGAGCCGGAATTACGAAAGGATGGTGGTAATGGCCACGTATAATCAATCTAGTCCCTATTTTTCAACACAATATAGTCAATTCTTTTTAGATGTAATGGTCAATAGACCTATACCTAAATTGCCCGGAGATCAGCTGTTGACTCTAAATCAAACTTATCAGTATAGACCTGATTTATTGGCTTATGATCTTTATCAAAATAGCTCACTGTGGTGGGTATTTTATCAACGTAATCCCAATACCCTTACCAGTCCGCCTTTTGATTTTACTTCGGGCACACAAATTTATCTTCCAAACATTAATACTTTAAAATCAGCTTTGGGCATCTAAAATGACACAAGACCAGCTTAATAGATATGCGGCTATAACTAATCAAATAACACCGCTCACACAACAATATGCTCAAAGTCGGCAAAATCTTGCAGATGCTCAGGCCAGCGGTGATCCTGCTGCAATCGCGGCAGTACAAGAACAGCGAGCACAATTATTGTCACAAATATCAACGCTTGACCAACAGCAAACTGCTATCTTGAATGGAACAGACGGCACAAATGATCCTGTTGTAACAACTTCAACTAGTCAAAGTACCAGTAGTCAACCTGCCACTGGTCCAATTGATAATGCTCAAAATATATCAGGCACGCCAGCAGTGGCTAATAGCCAACCAGGAGCTGCCGCTCCCAGCGACGATGCTGGCGTTATCACACGAAGTACTGTTAATCAGAATATCAATTCAGCTACCACACCCACAGGAACAATCAACCCTCAGCCAAATATTTTAGATTCATTTGACAGTTATACATATTCTTTGAGCTGGTATATGCTGACTCCTGCTCAATTCAGCTACGCCCTTAAAGTTCCCACTGCTCAGTGGAATCCTACACAATGGTCATTGTTGATTCAAAGCGGTGGTGCTGCTGTGAATAATACGCAATCTGCGCCAACTGTAACTGGAGCATATAATAATCCTGCTACAAATACTAAATCTACTGTATCTGGTAATAGAAACCCCTATTTTAATTTGGACTATTACTTAGATGATTTAGAAATTGAAACAGCTTTGGGTAAAAACGGTATGGTGGCAATTTCTTCTATGAAATTTAAAATTACTGAACCCACGGGTATAACTTTATTAAAAAATCTAAACAATGCTTACAGAGACCTTACTAAAAACCCTCAAGCTAATTTAATAGCCGCTCAATTTTGTATGGTGATTAATTTTTATGGGTATGACTCTCAGGGAAATCAAATTACTCATTCTCCGGTAACAAAATATTATCCTCATATAGTGACAGGGTTAGAATTTAGAATGGCTGATAAGCAAATAGAATATTCAGTTACAGCAGCCTTTACTAGCACTTATTATGGTACCTCTAGTTCAACTGCGTCAGTGCCAACTAATATTGAATTGACTGGGGTTACTGTAGATGATTTATTAAATGGATCTACTAATAACATTGCATCAGCAAATTCATCCAGCGATGGAAGACCAACAACTTCTGCTCCAACATCTTCGTCTTCGGCTCCGCTGAGTAAAGCAGTACCCAATATTAATGGCTTAGTAAATACAGGAACTAACATATTGAAAAATTATACTTCTAGTTCAGCAGAAATAGCTGCCGGGCAACAAGTAAACACAGATATTTCCAATAACGACGGATGGGGCCAAGGATAAAATGCCGGGTATAAGCAACTTAAATCCAATTACTACTTTTGGACAACAAGCAGGTGTTAGAGCTCCTAATATTTTACCCACCCCTGCCGCCGGATCAGCAGCCACTTCGGCGTCAGCACCACCAAACGCTACTTCTGCGCCTAAAGGAAATTCAAAATATGTTTATACTGGATTATGTGCGGCGCTTAATCAGGCGGAACAAGAATTAGTTCAAAAGGGCACAGTTGAAATAGCCAATACTTTTGAAGTTCAATTTTCTCCACCATCTTTGGCACAGTCTAAAGTTAAAGTTCCTGGATCAACAGACTATTCCTCAACCCCCATGGAAAACTCCAGTAGTGCGTCGTTAAATCCGGCTAGCAATAGTATGAATACCACAGCTGATTCTAGAGCAGTATCGCAAGGTACGCAAGTGGTACAGGTTATTGAACTGGTAATGAGAAATAGTGACTTTATTACAAATCAACAAAATGCTATAGTCAATCAAGAATCAGGAAATTTAACGCCAAACGCAAAAGCAAACAGCTCAAAATCAGGCGACACACAATGGTTTAAAATCTCAGTTAATTCTTTGCCTATAGGTGACAAGATAGACTCCAAAAGAAATACCTATGCTTACAGAACTATATACACAGTTACACCTTACGCTTTGACTGACGCCAATAGTCAATTTTTTCCTGTTCCTAAATTTCGAGGTGTGCATAAAGTTTATAATTATTGGTTCACTGGGCAAAATACTCAGGTATTACATTATGAACAAAATTTTACAGCATTATGGCATAATGTTTCTGTTGGTATAGCTCCAGAAACACAAACAGTATCAACACAGCCTGGATTATCACAACAACTTTTAGAATGGGTATATCCCACAATACCAATGACTGCGGCAGCCCAAAGTGATCAGGGTGGAAAAAAAGGATCACTGAATCCTGCGGCCAGTTTGGCTGATTTTTTATACAGCAGAGATGATCAAGCTAAAATAACTTTGAAAATTGTCGGCGATCCTGCGTGGATACTACAAGGCGAGGTAACTGGAATAACAGGTAGTACTTTTCAATTTGGGGGGTTTTATCCTGACGGAACAATTAACACCGATGCACAAGACGGAGTCTTTGTTGTAAATTGGAATGCTCCTGAAGACTACGATCTCAGTACGGGATTGATGGATATAAATGCTACAGGTACAAACTATAACAATAGCAAATTATCAACTACTTCTGCTACTCAAAGCGCCGCATATTCGGCTATTAACGTTAAGCATACTTTTAGACAAGGCATGTTTGAACAAGAATTAACAGGAGTGCTGTTGACTAATTTAAGTCAACAGCAATTAGCATCCATCAACGGAACTGGCAGACCGCAATCAGTACAAACTAATATGTCAAATTCTCGGCAACCTAATTTAAAAGACGCTGTATCTAGTTTAGACTCTGGCGTTACATCTGCGCTGTCCACTATCAACACTATCGGAAGCAAATTAAAAACAGCTGGGTCAGCACTGCTTAATAATCTTCCTAGTCCATCTTATACCACACCTGTGTTGTTACCAGCTGATCCTGTGCCTGCCGCCCCGCCAAACGCTCCATCTAGTAACGGACAATCAGTTGAAACACCAGCAACGGAAACAGGCACCAACAATGCGAGTTTTGCCCCCGCACAAACAATTGCCGCGCCCGATGATGCTGGCCCTGGGTGAATAAACTAACTAAAGGATATATTAATGACAATCAATACCGAACGCACAACTGGTAGATCGCAAAATTACAAATTTGACCGCGGAGGAGTGCCTACAGATTTTGGACCCTTCAGTGGCGAAGTCATGAATAACGTTGACGCCACAAGGTCAGGAAGACTACAGGTTTACATTGACCAATTTGGCACAGGCAACAAAAATGATCAATCAAAATGGCGTACTGTCAGTTACTGCTCGCCGTTTGCCGGTGCTACTCCCAAGACCAGCACATCAACTGGTTCTGGTACGTATGGATCAAACAATAATCAACAAAGTTATGGTATGTGGGCCACTGTGCCAGATGTTGGGGTCACAGTATTGTGCTTCTTTATAGGTGGTGATCCCAAGCAGGGTTACTATACTGGTTTCCTTCCAGGACAGGGTATTAACCAGATGACGCCGGCAATAGGTGCTACTACTAACGCTGCCAAACAAAATGCCGATCAAAACTCTTATTTTGCACAATCTACTCAGTTGCCCGCCACTGAAATAAACAATGCTTTGGAAAATACGCAGATTACCGAAAATCCACAATTTTTTAATCAACCTAAACCAGTACACAGTTACGTTGCCAGTGCTTTGTTTCAACAGGGCACAGTAAATGATCCTATACGCGGCACTATTACATCTTCGGCTCAACGTGAGAGTCCGTCTTCTGTAACTGGGTTGAGTTCTCCTGGTCGTCCCATATACACCGGGGGCCTACAAGATGCCACCATCAAACAGCAGATATCCGCTGGCACAGTACAATCAACGCAAACTCAAGTGGCAGGACGTAGAGGAGGACACAGCATTGTGTTAGATGATGGAGATCTTTCGGGAAATAATCAGTTGATACGTATTCGTACATCATTGGGACATCAGATTACTATGAGTGATGATGGCAGAAGTATCTATATAGCTCACGCCAATGGTCAAGCTTGGGTAGAGTTTGGGCAAGAAGGCACACTGGATATTTACACTACTAATAGCGTTAATGTTCGCACCGAAGGCACATTAAATCTTCATGCCGATCAAGATATCAATATTAATGCCGGGGGAAATTTAAACATGCTCAGCAATCTTGCTACAACTTTACAGAGTAATCAGAATTTTGGTATAATATCTAAACAAGATCTCAATATGTATGGTCAAGCTATGATAGGTATTAATGCCGGGGGAACATTGGGTTTAAAAAGCGGAAGTGGGGGCTGGACAGCCGACGGAGAATTGGCGTTTGACGGATCAACTATAGATCTTAATTCAGGAACAAGTTCTTCAGAAACTTCATTTATACAAACACCAAAAGGGTTGACTACATACACCATGCCCGATGCTTCATTTAATACATCTACAGGATGGCAAGTGGCCGCCACAAAATTAAACAGTGTAGTTACTAGAGCGCCAACTCACGAGCCTTGGCCTTATCACAATCAAGGAACTAAAGTAGACGTTAATCTCAGTGATGGCACAAATAGTACGCCACCCAGTGCTCCTGCTATTCCGCCAGGATTTGCCATTACACAGACGGGAAATTCAGTTACTTTGGCTGCTCAGGCATTGGCTACGGCTAAATCTGCGGTGGCATTTAATCAAGGTTCAACTACACAATAATGGCTAATTTTAATTATACTTTGCCCTCGGGAGACGTATTTACATTGACAGCTCCAGAAGGCACTACACAGATAGCAGCCGATAAAGTATTTTACGGTCAGGTGGCCGCAGGAAGTTTTGTAGGTTATAAAATAGGAGATAGTTTAACACATCCGGTTGAAACTTTTCAACAATTTGGACTGACTAGACTACAACGAGGCACCGCAGGAGTAGATGATAAAACTTTATTGGCAGTTATTGCAAATTTGCCTATAGTAGCAAGCATACCTACCACAGTATCAACCACTCCGGTTTCGGCCCCAATAAGTTCAGCAGATTATGCTCAGGTAATCAGCAATCCAACCCAAGGTATATTTGTACCTCCTCCTGCTCCTATAGGAATATTGACTTCTTCCCAAATACAAGGAACCATGGCACAAATTGCCAATGATGTTAACCAACCAGCTGACACTAGTAGTCAAGCCAAAGGAGTTGGAAAATATGGGTTTAATTCATCGCAATTAGAAAGAGCGGGATATATCAAACCAGGATACGCCGCAAGATATTGCCCAGTTAATTCTAATACCAATGCTAATCCTGATAATTTTACAGCTTTTATGAATTCTCCCGCAGTATGGACCGGACTTAACGGAGTATACAGTGTAAACAATCTGTTGGCTAACGAAGGTCTTCAGAATCAAATACAGCAGGAATTAATGAAGGATAGTTATGATCAGCTGGTTAGCACTGGTACTATTATACCCCCAGTGGCATCTACTTCTACCCCCAGTATAGCCACTGGACAAGTGTTTACAAATGACGGACAATTAACTACTGTTTCTCCCTTGAGTTTGTTTACAGCTAACCCAACTAACTTGTCATCTAACAGTTTATTGAACCAAACTACAACAAAATTGGGAGATCCTGTGTGGCTTGACGGTATAAATTCGGCATTGTCTTCTTCGCCATTGGGCAAGATTCCCGCTGATATATCAAATTTAGGACCCAACGCTCAGGCTTTGTATGCCCAGGGGTTAAATAGTCTAGCCACAGGTACAACTAATTTTTCCGCCGCAACAAGTCAATTATCAAGTGTGGGAGCTTCGCAATTATTGGGAAGTGCGGGAGATCAAATTTCTACTGTGTCTACTTCTGTGGCTCAAGCCACTAGTGTTTTATCCAATACAGTATCAGGTGATGTGAGTTCATTGGTAAGTGTAGCCAGTAAATATGGAACGCAAGCTACTAATTTATGGGCTAGCTCTTCCAGTAGTTTATCATCTGGATTGAGCGGAACTTTATCTAGTGGTATTAGCAGCATTACTGGTGGCATAGGTTCAACTGTGTCTGATATCACAGGAAAAATTGGAACAATAGCAGGCAGTGTGTCTGGTAGTTTATCGGGCAGTTTATCTAACCTTACTCAAGGACTGTCATTAGATTCTATATCGGGTGGCATAAGTCAGCAGATGAATACACT
>Ga0316219_1001282_pt1 | contig 27787 bp, 24 predicted proteins | sample TBH18003PmetaG_FD_203635 | JGI IMG/M metagenome (GOLD analysis project Ga0316219, IMG submission 203635) | Freshwater microbial communities from Trout Bog Lake, Wisconsin, USA - TBH18003P | ecosystem: Environmental > Aquatic > Freshwater > Lake > Hypolimnion/Profundal zone | place: USA...
ATCGCCGCCGCGAGCAACGGCAGAGCGGGGATGAGCCAGAGAGAGGAGGCGGAAAGGTTCATGGCAGTTGGGCTCAGCCCTTGAGCCGCGTGGCCTCCTGGAGCCGGATGTTCTGCTGGTGCCGGTAGAGCGCGATCACGAGGGCGAGCCAGACGGCCGCCTCGGCGGCCGCGACCGCGATGGAGAAGAGCACGAAGATCACGCCCGTCGCCGGCGCGGTGCCCGCCGGGCTGAAGCGCCAGAACGCGATGAAGTTCAGGTTGGCCGCGTTCAGCATGATCTCGATGCCGAGCAGCACCAGGATCGTGTTGCTGCGCGACAGCGCCGTGACCAAGCCGATGCAAAACAGCGCGCTCGAGACCAGCAGGCAGGCTTGAAGCAGGTTCATGGCGCTTCCCCCTTGCCGTCGGCATCCGACGACGCCAGCACCACCGCCCCGAGGAGCGACACCGTGAGCAGCACGCCCACGATCAACACCGCCGCGGCATGCGGCCCCATCAGCTGTTGTCCGAGCGAAAGCATGCTCACACTGGCGGCCGGCTTGGCGGGGTTGATGTCCAACGGTGTCCGCAACACCGCGACCGCCAGCACGCCGAACACGGCCAGGCCGCCCAGCACCGCCGACACCACGCGATCCCGCGTGGCGACCAGCAGCGGCAGTTCCGTGCGCGTGCGCCGCGTCAGCAGCACGGCGAACAGCACGACCATCGAAATCGCGCCGACGTAAACGAGTGCCTGTGCGAACGCCACGAACTCGGCACCCGCCCAGAGGTAGAAAAACGCCACGCCCAGCCAGTTGCCCACCAGCAGCAGCGCGCTGTGGATCAGGTCGCGTCGCGTCGCCGCCAAAACGGCGCTCGCGAGGATCAGGAAGGCGATGAGGGCGAAGGAAAGGTTCATGTCGGTACGTGGGCTCAGGCGTAGCGATAGGTCCGCGGGGCGACGCCGGCCGTCAGGGCCCGGCCGAGGAAAAGGAAGGGGCCGACCACCACCGCCACGGCGATGGCCCAGCGCACCCACTGCAGGGGCCCGGACCAGCCGGCGCTCAGCGACCAGAACGCCGCGTTGGCGAGGTTGAGCAGCGTGAGCGGCACGAGGAATTTCCACGCCAGCCGCGTGAGTTGGTCCATGCGGAGGCGCGGCAGCGTGGCGCGGATCCAGATGAACCCGAGCAGCAGCGTCAGGAGTTTTACCGTGAACCAGGCGTAGGACGGGATGAACTCCAGGAACGCGCACGGCGCCTGCCAGCCGCCGAGGAAGAGCGTGACGGCCATGGCGCTCAGGCCGCACATGCCGAAATACTCCGCCATGAAGAAGAGCGCATACTTGAAACCCGAGTATTCGGTCAGGTGGCCGGCGATCAGCTCGCTCTCGGCCTCGGGCAAATCAAAGGGCGAGCGGTTCGACTCGGCCAGCGCCGCGATCATGAACATCAGGAAGCCCGCAAAGCCCCACGGCGTCAGCACGTGCCAGTGCGGGATCCAGCCGAAAGTCCAGCCGCCCTGCGCGTCGACGATGTGCGTGGTCGAAAGCGAGCCCGCGAGCATCACGACGGGGACCACGGAGAGCAGCAGCGGCAGCTCGTAGCTGATCAGCTGGGCCAGCGCGCGCATCGCGGCGAGCAGCGAGTATTTATTGTGACTCGCCCACCCCGCCATGAACACCGCGAGCTCGGTGGCGGCACCGGCCGCGAAAAAGTAAAGCACCCCGGCCTCGAGATTTGCCGCAAGGAGATGACGGCCGAAGGGGATGACGGCCAGGCCCAGCAGGGACATCGCCACGAGCAGGACCGGTGCGAGGAAATGCAGGACGGCGTCGGCCTCGCGCGGGACCACGTCTTCCTTCGTGACCGCCTTGATGCCGTCGGCGAACGGCTGCAGGAGGCCGAACCAGCCGGTGCGGTTGGGGCCGGGACGATTCTGGATGCGGCCGAGGATCTTGCGCTCGGCCAGCGTCAGGTAGGCGAACAGCAGGCCGAAGGCCGCGAGGATCACGACGATGGCCAGCAAGCTGACCGCGAGCCAGCCGAGTGACTCCGGCAGGTGGCCCGTGATCCAATCACGCAGCAGCAGCGGGAAGCGCTCGAGGAACCGATCGTTCCCGGTAGCTACGAGTGTGAGCGAGTGGGTTGCCCGCTCGAACATCCACTCGCTCACGCTCGTGGCTACGCTCAGAATTGGCGTGACGGCAATCATGCGGCGGGCCCCGGGGATTGAGGCGCGGTCGGCGGAGGCACGACGGCGGGCTTTGCCACCGGCGCAGGCGCCGGCTTGGCGGGCAGCGCAGCTTTCGCGGCGGCAGCGGCCTTGGCTTTTTCCTCGGCGGCCTTGCGGTCGGCGGCGAGGCGGGCATCGACCTCGGCGGCTTCCGTCGGGTGAATCTGGTGGAAATACTCGTTCGGCTTCGCGAGTTGCTCGCGGTTCAGCAACAGCGCGCCGAAACGGTCCGTCGTCGCGATCTCGAACACCTGGTCCATCTTGATCGCATCGAACGGGCAGACCTCGACGCAGATCTGGCAGCTCATGCAGACCGACGTGTCGATGGCGAAGACCACCGGGTAGATCTGCAGCTTCCCGTTGGCGTCGGGCTTCTTGTCCTTGCTCTTCTCGATGAAGATGCACTGCGGCGGGCACTCCTTCTCGCAGATCTGGCAGGCGACGCAGCGGAGCGTGCCCATCGGGTCGGTGGCGTTCTCGGTGACGAGGAAGGGGAAGTTGCGGAAGGCCTCCGGCAGCTGCTGCTTCACCTCGGGATACTCGACCGTGGTGTAGCGCGCCGGGTCATGGTAACTGCCCAGGAAGTTTTTCGCCGTGACCGCGAGACCTTGAAGTATGCCGGAGCCGAGCATGTGAGTTAGGGCAGAAGGAAGAGGGAAGAAGGAGGAAGGCAGGTGACGAATGAAAGCCGGGCCCAGCCGACCGAGGCTTGGCTCACTTCTTCATTCTTCATTTTTCCTTCTGCCTTCATGGTTAGCGGTCAACTTCGCCGAGCACGATGTCGACGCTGCCGAGGATGATCACGGCATCGGCGACCGTGTGTCCGAGGCACATGTCCTCGAGGATGGTGAGGTTGATGAAGGACGGCGGGCGCACGCGGTAACGCCACGGGTTCGGGCTGCCGTCGCTGATGAGATAGAAGCCAATCTCGCCCTTCGGCCCCTCGATGCGGCCGTAGGCCTCACCGGCCTTGGGCCGGAAGCCGCGCAGCTTCGCCGCCGGGTTCATGATCGGGCCGCCGGGCAGCCCGGCGAGGGCCTGCTTGAGGATGCCAACCGACTCCCGCATCTCGAGCACGCGGATCATGTAGCGGTCGTAAACGTCGCCGTGCGCACCTAGCGGCACGCGGAAGGTGAAACGCGGATAGACGCCGTAGCCGTCCACCTTGCGCAGGTCGTGGGCGACGCCGGTTGCGCGCAGCGCCGGGCCGGTGACGCCCGCGCTCACGGCGAGCGCGGCGGACAGGCAGCCGACGCCCTGCGTGCGGGCCATGACGATCTCGTTGCCCGTGAGCAGCGCCTCAAACTCGTCGAGGAAGGCAGTGTAGCCGTCCACCAGCGTCTGCGCCCGCGCCAGCCAGTCGGCCGGGGGATCCACGCGACAGCCGCCGAAGCGCTGGTAGTTGCACATCATGCGCGAGCCGCTGAGCGACTCGAACAGATCGAGGATCTTTTCGCGCTCGCGGAACGCATACATCAGCGGCGTGCCGCTGCAGCCGCAGTCCTGCATCAGGAAGCCCGCGAGGCAGGTGTGGTTCAGCAGGCGGGTCAGCTCGGCGAGGATCACGCGGACATACTCGGCCCGCTCGGGCACCGTGAGGCCGGCGAGCTTCTCGACGGCGACGGCGTAGGCCCAGTTGTTCGTCATCGAGCAGAGATAATCCAGGCGGTCCGTGTAGGGCATCGAACCGAGGTAACTCGTGCCCTCGCCGAGTTTCTCGTGGTTCCGGTGCAGGTAGCCGAAGACGGGTTTGAGCTTCACGATCCGCTCGCCGTCGAGCGTGACAATCATCCGGAACACGCCGTGCGTGGACGGATGGTGCGGCCCCATCGAAACCTCGAGCAAGTCGCCGTGAAACTCGTCATGCACCGCGCGGACATGTGCGCCGCCAGACGACAGGTCCCCCAGCCCGCCGGTCGGGAAAGCGCCGGCGGCCGGCGAAGCGGGAGGTGTGATTTCCGTGCTCATGCCGTCGGGGTTGGGGGCGTGGGCACAGCCGCGGGCACGGCCGGCGCGGGAAAATGTTTGCGGGCCTTGGCGAGCACGTCGCCATGCGGGGTCGGCTCCCACTCGTAGTCGTCCGGCCCGACGTAGTCCTTGCGCATCGGGTGGTCCTTGAACGCGTCCCACATCAGGATGCGGCGCAGGTCCGGGTGCCCGTCAAATTTCACGCCAAAGAGGTCGAACACCTCGCGCTCCTGGAAGTCGCAGCTGCGCCAGACCGGCATGAGCGAGGGCAGCGTCACGGCTTCGGTGCGGTTGCCCGTGCGCATCCGCAGCACGACCGGTCCGTGCCGCAGCGCCACCGAGAAAAGATGATACACCACCTCGAGGCAGCCGGGCTCGATGCGCTTGGATTTCTCCTCGATGATCTTGGGCGTGCCGCCCGCCGGGTCGGGCACGGTGGTCTTGGTGGTCTCGATGACCTCCTTCTCCGGCCAGTCGACGCCGGTCACGTTGGAACACTGGTCAAGTTGCAGCGCCGGGTCGTCGCGCAGGAAAACGGCGATCGCGCGCCCGTGCGCCGCGTCCACGAGCAGAGAATGCTGCGCCGAGGGTGACCCGTTGGCCACGACCGTCACCTGCGCGCCGGGAAAGCGGGCGAGGAGGCGGTCGCGGATCTGTTCGGGGGTTTCCATGGTCGGGTCAGGCCTTGGGCGGACGCACCGGGGATGCCGGCGGTTGAAAGAGGACGTCGTTCTGGGGCGGCTCGAGGTCGTGTTCGCCGAACTCGGGAATGGGGCAGTCGCAATCCACATCGGACCGCAAATGACGCGGCGCGTCCGGACCGGAGATGGTCTGGCCCCGCATCTTTTCCTGCAGCTGGACCAGCCCGTGCAGCAGCGCCTCGGGGCGCGGCGGGCAGCCCGGGATGTAGATGTCGACGGGAATGAAACGGTCGATGCCCTTGAGCACATTGTAGCCCTGCTTGAACGGCCCGCCGGAGATCGCGCAGGCGCCCATGGCGATGCAGAATTTCGGCTCGGGCATCTGGTTCCAGAGCCGCACGACCTGCGGGGCCATCTTCTTGGTCACGGTCCCCGACACGATCAGCAAGTCGGCCTGGCGCGGCGAAGGGCGGAAGACCTCGGAGCCAAAACGGGCGATGTCGAACTTGGCCATCGAGGCCGCGATCATCTCGATCGCGCAGCACGCGAGGCCGAAGTTCAGCGGCCAGACAGAACGGCTGCGACCCCAGTTGTAGAGTTCCTCGAGGCCCGTCAGCAGAATGCCATGCCGCCGCAGCTCGTCGCGCTCGGCGTCGGAGATGGGGACGATGGTGGGGGCGATCTGGTCCATGTCAGCGCCACTCCAGGTGCCCGCGCCGCCAGGCCCACACAAGGCCCTCGGCAAGCAGCAGCACAAAAACGAGCATGGTCACCAGTGCGCCGGTGGGCAGGCCCGTGAAAGCCACCGCGAACGGCAGCAGGAAGAGGATCTCCACGTCGAAAATCAGGAACAGAATGGCGTAGAGATAGTAGTGGGGCTTGAATTGGATCCAAGAGTCGCCCGAGGACGCCAAGCCACATTCATAGACGTCGGTTTTGGATGCGCTCGGCTTGGGCGGCTGGAAAAATCGAAACCAAAGCTGCGACACCGCCAGCAACACCAGGGGGAACGCCAAGGCCACGGCCAGGAACAGAGCAAGAAAAGCGTAGGGGTGTTCGCTCATGGATTAGACGATGAAATAAAGGAAGCAGCTGTCGATAGCTGGCTCAATCGCCAACCTGCACCGTTTATTGGCAATTTCTGCGCGTAGCTTGTTGCCCGGTTTTCCGTCCCCAAATCCGTGCCGATCACCCGCTCTCAGTGGAGAAAAACCTCGCTCCGCCGGAACCCGTCCGTCGCAAATCGGCCAGCTGCCTCCCCCAAAGTCAGCTTGGACCCCCGCGACCTCGCCTGATTGACCCCAGGCGGAGCGGCGCTCTTGCGCATTAACTTTTCCCCTGCAGCGAATTGCGAAATCGGGGGAATCAGATTGGGCGCACAAAAAAGTGCCGCAATAAATGCGCAATTTTGCCCAAAGGACGATGAGCGAGGCGCGTCAAAGGGTGTTAGGGTCTGGCCATGGCCTCACTCAATGAACGACTGCCCGAGAACGTCACGGGCCGCTATTATGTCGATGCGTCCTGCATCGATTGCGATCAATGCCGCGTCGCGGCGCCCCAGATCTTCGGTCGCAACGAGGACAAGGGACTTTCCTTCGTCATTCGCCAGCCGGTGACCGACGACGAAATCGCCGAGGTCGAGGAGATCCTCGCGGGCTGCGCCACGAGTTCGATCGGCAACGACGGCGCCTGAACTCCTGGCGGGCGGCGGAAGCGCCGTTCACCATCGGGGCGGCGAAAAACCGGCCACCTGTCACCTCATGGAGGCGGCGCCCGGGCCCGAGCTTGGAGCACTGGCTCCATTCGGCAGCGATTGACCGGACGGCGATTGCGTGGCGGTCTGGTGCACCCCACCCGCCCGCGCATGAGCACGACCGAGTCCTACGAATACGCGGCCCGCTACTACGACGCGGCCTACGAGGAATTGTCTGCGCAGCGCACCGACACGAAGTTCTACCGCGACCTCGCGGTGGCGAGCGGCGGGCCCGTGCTGGAACTCGGCTGCGGCACCGGCCGCGCGCTCCTGTCGATCGCCTCGCAGGGCCTCGCTTGCTCCGGCGTGGATCTCTCGCCGGCCATGCTCGAGCAGTTTCGCCGCAAACCCCGCGCGGCGGGCATCAACCTGCTCTGCACACGCATGGAGTCGTTCGACCTCGGCGCACAACGTTTCCCGTTCATTTTTTCCGCCTTCCGCGCGTTCCAACATCTCGACACCGTGGAACAGCAGCTTGCCTGCCTCGCGCGCGTGCGGGCGCACCTTGCACCCGGCGGACTGTTCGCCTTCGACGTCTTCAACCCGAAACTGGAAAACATGGCCCGACCGGTCGAGCCGGAGACGCTCGACCTGAGCTTCACCTATGAAGGCCGCCCGGTTCGACGCTACGTCGGCGCAACCCGCGACCGAACGACACAGCTCATCTCGATCACCATGCGTTACGTCGAGGAACTCGGCGGCGGCGCGGTGAAGGAGTCGGTCGTGCACCTGTCCATGCGCTGGTTCTGGCGCTACGAGCTCGAGCACCTGCTGCACCGCGCCGGTTTCACCGACGTGACGATCCACGGCGACTTCGACCGCAGCCCCATCGGACCCACCTCCCCCGCCTTCGTCGTGCTGGCGCGGTGAGCGAAGGAGGGCCGTGTTCTTCGAAGTCCCGCTTCAAAATTGATGCGACCCTCCGTCGCTAAAGTTATGGAGGGCCCCTCCGCTTGATACCCCCTACCGAGCCCAGGGGAGACCTTCTATTTCAAACGAAGAACCGTGCCATCCGTAGCCTTGGCGAAGGATGGTGCCCAGGACAGGACTCGAACCTGCAAGCCTTTCGGCAACGGCTTCTAAGACCGTCGTGTCTGCCAATTCCACCACCCGGGCGGGGGTATAATTTTCGAATCTCGATTTTCGATTTTCGATTCCCCGGGCGCAAGAGGGAACGAGGTTCAGGTCATGGGTTATGGGTTATCGGCCATAGGCGATGAAGAACCCATTTGATAACCAATCGATTACCCATCACCTATGACCAATCACCTACCGGCTCGGCGTTTCGCCGAGCCGGTCTCCCATCCGGGCGTAGGTTTCAATCTGCTGCTCGCTCTGGGCGACGAGGTCGGCGTCGAAGGTCAGGCGGCTGGGTTGGAAGAGCGTGATCACACACGAGCCGCCGAAGGCGAAAAAACCTTTCTCGGCGCCCTTTGCTACCGTGCGGCCGGGGACGTAGCTCTGGCGGATCGTGCCGACGTTCGTCGCACCTACCTCGAGGATCGCCACCGTGCCGAACTGCGGCGACTCGACCAGCGTGACCTCGCGCTTGTTCTCGACCAGATAGCGGACGTTGCGGCGCAGCGCGATCGGGCTGACGGAATAGAGCCAGCCGTTGACCAGGCGCGACTCGCCCGGCGTGCCGTCCACCGGGAAGTGAAAGCGGTGATAGTCCACCGGGCAGAGCCGCGAGATGAGCATTGACCCGCCGGCAAACTGGCCTGCCAGCGCCGCGTCGCCCAGCAGCTCCGCCAGCGTGAACTTTGCGCCTTTGACGTAAAATCCCTCCGCAGTGTCCACGTTGGGAAAAACCAGGTGACGCCCGTCCGCGGGAAACACCGCCACCGTATCTCCGGCGGAAATGGGTCGCGCCGCGGGCTTCAGGGCGCGGTAAAAAAACTCGTTGAATGTCCGGTAGTCGAAGGCGGAGCGGGTGAACTCGTCCACGTCGACGTTATACTTCGCGATGAATGGCAGGATGCGATTCGAGCTGTTGCCCGCGCCGAACATGATGCGCAGCAGCTTGACGACCGCGGAATCCTCCGCGCGCGACTCGCCCTGGTTCATTTTCCAGCCGTACCATTTCGAAAACCACGCCCGGCGTGCCGCCAGCCAGACCGTCAGGCGGCCCGGCGCAGTCTCGTAGGCCCAGCGCAGCCACTTCTCGCCGTAGACCATCTCGGTCTCAACGGTTTGCTTGTAGCGATCGAAGTAGCGAATCGGCTCGGCGGACATGTGGTGGGCTAGGCTCACGCAAAGCCGCCAAGGCGCAAAGCAGAAAATCCCGGGACCAGGCCCATCGCGGAAGCGCGATAGGTCCGTACTTCAGCGGTCCCGCGATCACTTCATCACCAGCTGGTCGTCCTTGACGGTGAACTTCACCTCGCGGCCCTCGGTGATTTCGCCGCTGATGAGCGCGCGGGCGAGCTTGGTCTCGATGTTGCGCTGCAGGAAACGCTTCAGCGGACGCGCGCCGAACACCGGGTCGTAGCCCTTCTCTGCCGCCCACTCCTTCGCCTTCGTGTCGAGCGCGACAGTCACGCGGCGCTCGGCGAGGCGCTTGTTCAGGTCGGCCAGCAACAGGTCCACGATCGTGGTGATTTCCTCCAGCGTCAGCGGCTTGAAAAGAATCGTCTCGTCGATGCGGTTGAGGAACTCCGGCCGGAACGTCTTGCGCAGGTCGGCCATCACACTCTCGCGGACGCCCTCGGGAATCGTGTCGCCGGTGACGCCCTCCAGCAGGAAGCGCGAGCCGATGTTCGAGGTCATGATGATGACCGTGTTCTTGAAATCGACCGTCCGGCCCTGGCTGTCGGTGATGCGACCATCGTCGAGCACCTGCAGCAGGACGTTGAACACGTCCGGGTGCGCCTTCTCGATCTCGTCAAAGAGGATCACGGCGTAGGGCTTGCGCCGCACCGCCTCCGTCAGTTGGCCGCCCTCGTCGTAGCCGACGTAACCCGGGGGCGCGCCAATCATGCGCGCGACGCTGTGCTTCTCCATGTATTCGGACATGTCGATGCGGACCAGCGCGGCCTCGGTGTCGAAGAGCGTCTCGGCGAGGGTCTTGGCCAGCTCGGTCTTGCCCACGCCCGTCGGGCCGAGAAACAGGAAACTGCCGACGGGACGCCGCGGGTCCTTGATGCCGCTGCGTGCGCGCAGGATCGCCTCGGTGACGAGCGTGACGGCCTCGTCCTGGCCGACGACGCGCTCGTGCAGCACCTCCTCGAGGCGCAGGAGCTTTTCCTTCTCGCCCTCGACGAGGCGCGTGACGGGCACGCCGCTCCACTGGGAAACGACCTGCGCGATCTCCTCTTCGGAAACCTCTTCCTTGAACAAAGTCGTGGTGTTTCCGGCCTTCTCGAGTTTCTTCAACTCGCCCTCCATCTGGGGGAGCTTGCCGTGGCGCAGCTCCGCGACCTTGTTGAGGTCATAGGCGCGCTCGGCCTTTTCCATCTCAAGGCGCACCTGCTCGATGGCCTCGCGGAGCTTGCGGGTCTTGTCGACGGACGCCTTTTCCTTTTCCCAGTGCAGCTTGATGCCCTTGGCCTTCTCGCGGGCCTCGGCCAGCTCCTTGCGGAGGGACTCAAGCCGGCGCTTGCTGGCGTCGTCTTTTTCCTTCGCGAGCGCCGTCTCCTCAATCTCGAGGCGCAGCACGCGGCGGGTGAGCTCGTCGAGCTCCTGCGGCATCGAGTCCATCTCGGTGCGGATCATCGCGCAGGCCTCGTCCACCAGGTCGATGGCCTTGTCGGGCAGGAAGCGGTCGGAAATGTAGCGGTTGGACAGGATGACCGCGCTGACGAGGGCGTTGTCCTGGATGCGCACGCCGTGGTGCAGCTCGAAGCGCTCCTTCAGGCCGCGCAGGATCGAGATCGCGTCCTCGACGCTCGGCTGGTCGACGACCACCGGCTGGAAGCGGCGCTCCAGCGCGGCGTCCTTCTCGATGTGTTGCCGGTATTCGTCGAGCGTGGTCGCGCCGATGCAGTGCAACTCGCCGCGGGCGAGCATGGGCTTGAGCAGGTTGCCCGCGTCCATCGCGCCCTCGGTCTTGCCCGCGCCGACGATGTTGTGGAGCTCGTCGATGAAGAGGATAATGCGGCCCTCGGCCTGCTTCACCTCGTTAAGCACAGCCTTCAGCCGCTCCTCGAATTCGCCGCGGTATTTCGCGCCCGCGACCAGCGCGCCCATGTCGAGGGAGAAGATGGTCTTGTCCTTCAGCCCCTCCGGCACGTCGCCGCGCAGGATGCGCTGGGCGAGGCCCTCGACGATGGCGGTCTTGCCGACGCCGGGTTCGCCGATGAGGACGGGGTTGTTCTTGGTCTTGCGGGAAAGGATGCGGATCGTGCGGCGAATTTCCTCATCGCGGCCGATGACGGGGTCCATCTTGCCCTTCCGCGCGAGCGCGACGAGGTCGATGCCGTATTTCTCGAGCGCGGCGTAGGTGACCTCGGGGTTGTCGGTCGTGACGCGCTGGTTGCCGCGCACGTCCTTGAGCGCCTTCAGCAGCTTGCCGCGGTCGAGCCCGAAGCTCTTGAAAAGTTTCTTCAGCGCGTCGGGCTTGCCCACCTCGACCAGCCCGAGGAACAGGTGCTCAACCGACACGTATTCGTCCTTCAGCGATTTCGCTTCATCCTCGGCCTTGGTCAGGACCTCGTTGAAGGCTTGGGTGACGTAGATCTTGGACGTGTCCACGTTGCCCGAAACCTTCGGCAGGCGCTCCAACTCCCGCTCCACGGCCAGCTGCAGCGCGCTGGGGGTGATCGCCATCTTCTCCAGCAGACCGGGCACGATGCCGTTCTCCTGGCCGAGCAGCGCGGACAGCAGGTGCCAGTTGTCGACCTCGTTGTGCGAAAGCCGGCGCGCCAGCGCCTGGGCGTCGGTGACGGCCTGGCGCGACATCTGGGTGAGTTTGTTGGAGTCCATGGTAAAATCCTCGTCGCATAAGCCGCGCCAGTCCCGGGCGCGGATTTAGCCCGGTAACCCCAGTTTCCCCGGGCGGGATGTCCCACCCGGTGGGCCATAAGTCACAGTCCCGCGCCAAGCTGTCCGGTTCCGCGCGCCCTCTGTTAGTTAGCCGGAAGCCGGGAGAGCCACGTCCGCCCTACTGATCGAAACGGCTCCAAATTCTGCTCGAGCTGGTCGACCATGTGTTTGCACACCGCCTCCGCTTTCGCGGCCAGGACGTCTGGCATGTCCTGTTCCTTCCGCATTCGCATGAATTCTTCGCGGTCGCGCACGTGCACCGCACCACCCGCGGAGCGCAGCACATCTAGCTCAAGGTCAACTTCCTCCAGCGCGCCGTCGAGCCAGGTCACAGGTTGGACTATGTCTACGTCAACAATCGGCTCATTCGGGTTGAAGCAAGCGGTCCAAAACGTGCCAGATGGGACTAGCTTCACGAACGAACGCTCGAACAAACCTGCCCTCGACCCGTCAACAGCCCACCATCGGTTTCCGCGCTGGATGCCCAGCCAGCGACCATATTGATCTTCACCCAAGAGTTCGGTCACTGCCGCAAACGTGGGGCGTCGCGGCCATTTGAACGTCCTCACCTCGATTTCAACGGCCGGCATCGCCTCGAAGCTTTCGAATCTGGTGGAACGAAAGTCGAGTTCATTGAAACGATCCTCGGCCGCGCGGCTGACCCGCAGGCTCAAATTCCCCTGCCGATGGGAAATCCGCGAACAGCCTTTGGCGATTTGACCTCGGTCGGCGCCCGACCCAGCCTCGCCGCCGTGAAGATTGTCGAAATCGAGACCCGCGTCTGCAACGCCCGGATGCGCAACTGGATCTTTGTAAAGGTCATCACGGACCAACCGGGCCTCTTCGGCTGGGGCGAGGCCACCCTCGAATGGCACACGCGCTCGGTGCTCGGCGCCATCCAAGACTTGCGCGAGTTGCTCATTGGCGAGGACCCGACCCGCATCGAGCACCTCTGGCAGATGATGTATCGGCAGCACTTCTGGCACAGCAATGGCATCGTCCGTGGCACCGCGATGGCGGGCATCGACCTCGCGCTCTGGGACATCCTCGGCAAGAGTCTCAACGTCCCCTGCCACCAACTCTGGGGCGGCCGCGTGCGCGATTACATCCGACTCTACTGCCATCTCGGCGGCGGGAAGATGGAGGATTTCTACTCGACGCCGGTCGAGGAGGCGAAGCGCTTCGGCGACCTCGCGCGGCAGGCGGTCGCGGACGGTTTCACGGCGTTCAAGTCCATGGCCGTGCCCGAACAGGTCATGATCGAGGGCGTGCAACCCATCAAAAACGCCGTGGCCTGCGTCGCCGCGATGCGCGAGGCGGTCGGCGACAGCATCGACATCATGGTGGACTGCCACGCCCGCCCGTCGCCACGCATGGGCCTGCAATTCGCCAAGGCCCTCGAGCCCTACAATCTCTACTTCTTCGAGGAACCCTGCTGGCCCGAGCACCTCGACGGCATGGCGGAAATCCAGCGCGCGGTGAAGACGCCCATCGCCACCGGCGAACGGATGACCTCGATCCACGCTTTCAAGGAGTTGTTCGCCCTGCGCGCCGCCAGCATCGTGCAGCCGGACATCACGCATTGCGGCGGACTGAGCGAGGCGCGCCGCATCGCCACCATGGCCCACGCCCACGGCATCGGCATCGCGCCGCACAATCCCCAGGGCCCCGTGAGCACCGCCGCCTCGATCGAGTTCGGCCTCGCCACGCCCAACTACCTCATTTGCGAAGCCGTGCATCAGGATGTGCCGTGGCGCGACGAGATCGTCTCCTGGGGCTTCCGCGTCGAGAAAAAGGGCCGGAAAGTCTATCCCGGCACCCGCCCCGGCCTCGGCGTCGAGATCAACGAGGCCGCCATCGCCAAGCATCCGTTCGCGCAGGAACTCCCCCGCCGCAGCTTCGCCCCCGACGGCGCCGTCGTGGATTGGTAACCATGAAAGCCCCACCGAAAACCACTCCCGCCACACCCGTGACGCTGCCCGACCTCGCGGGCAAAGTCGTCCTCGTCACCGGCGGGTCCGCCGGCATCGGTCGCGCCACCGCCGAGGCCCTCCTCGCCAACGGCGCCACCGTGCTCGCGATCTCGCGCTCGCCGTTGCCCTACGCGCACGCCAACCTGCGCGCGTTCCGCTGCGACCTCGCCCGCGCCCCGGCAATCAACGCGCTGTTCCGCAAAGTCCGCACCGCGTTCCCGCGCCTCGATGGCGTCGTCAACGTCGCCGGCATCGACCCAAAAATCGCCCTCGCCGACGGCGACGAGCGCAAGTGGCAGGAGATCGTCGATCTCAACCTGCGCGCCTACTACCTCGTGATTCGCGCGAGCGCGCCGCTCCTCCGCCGTGGACGCGGCAAGTCCATCGTCAACGTCTCCTCGATCAACTACCGCCTCGGCGTGCCGCGCCGCTCGATCTACTCGGTGACGAAGGCCGGCATCCTTGGCCTGACCACCGGCCTGGCGCGCGAACTTGGCTCCGAGGGCATCCGGCTCAACACCGTCACGCCCGGCTGGATCTTCACCGAGCGGCAGGTGGACGAATACTTTGTCGGCCCGAAGGCCAAAAAGCACCTCGCCTACCTCGCGGGCGTCCAGTCGCTGCCGCTGAAAATTACCGGCGAGGATGTGGCCAACCACATCCTGTTCTACCTGAGCGACGCCAGCCGGGCCTCGACCGGCCACAACTGCGTCGTCGATGGCGGCTGGCTGCTGGAATGAATCCCATGCCCGAGGTCACCCTGCTCATTCCGTCGCGCTGCACCCTCGGTGAAAACCCGCTGTGGGACGACGCGAAGCGGATTTTTTATTGGACGGACATCGAAGCCGGCGAGGTGCACGCGTGGACCGAGGCCACCGGCCAGAGCCGGCGCATCTACACGGGGCCGAAGGTGGGCGGCTTCACCCTCGAGGCCGACGGCGCTCTCGCGCTGTTCCGCATCAACGATATCGTTCGCCTCGGCGACGACGACCGCTGCACCCGGGCCATCCCGTTCCGCGACGAGGGTTCCGAGCGTTTCAACGACGTCACCGCCGACCCGCGCGGCCGCGTGTTTGCCGGAACCATCGGGCTCAACGAAACGTCCGGCGGCGTGTTGCGTTACGATCCCGACGGCTCGTCACGCCTGCTCTTCCGCGGCACCGGGGTGTCCAACGGCATGGGCTTCTCGCCCGACCTGCGGACGTTCTACTGGACCTGCTCCACGACGATGCGGATCTACGCCTTCGATTACGCGGTGGAGTCCGGCGAGATTTCCAATCGGCGCCTCATCCACCAGGCCCAGCCCACCGCCGACATTCCCGACGGCATGTGCCTAGACAGTGCGGGCGGTTTTTGGTCGGCGCGCTGGGATGGCAGCCGGATCGTCCACCACCAAGCGGACGGCTGTGTCGATGGGGCGATTGCGATTCCCACGTTGCGGCCAACATCGTGTTGTTTTGGCGGGGCGAAATTCGACCAGCTCTTCGTCACCAGCGCGCGCGGCAGCGACGAACCTCCCGAGAGCATCGCGGGCGGCGTCTTTCGCGTGACCGGTGCGGGCCAGGGCGGGCCCGTCCGGCGCTCGCGGCTGTTCTGCTGATCGTCTTCATGCAAGCCGTCACGCCCGCCGCGCTCGTCTACACGCCGCACGCGCCGCGTGCGGTGGTCGAGGTCCGCGGCGCCGTCCGACCCACCGCGTGCCTCACGGGCGGCGAAACCCTGTTGCCCGCAGGCGCGTCGCTGGTGCTCGATTTCGGCGAGGAACTCGTCGGCGTCCTTGAGCTCGATGTGACCGCGGACGCGGCCACGACGCTCGAGCTAATCGAGGGCGAGGACCTCGAGGAGGCGTTGCTATTGAAGGATCCGTTCGCGCCCGACCATTGGTATCACCAGCCCCGCGATGTGCTGGCGCTTGCGCCCGGCGCGCAGACGGTGCGGAACCAGGGTCGGCGCGCATTTCGCTTCGTCAACGTGATCGCACATGGTCACGGCCAGCTTCGCCTGCGCCTCGCGACGCTGACGCTCGAGCATGCGCCCGTGACGGAACTCGGCTCATTCAGTTGCTCCGATGCGCTGCTCAACGACGCGTGGGCGATCAGCCGCCGCACGATGCGGCTGTGCATGCAGGCTTTCTACGAGGACGGTATCAAGCGCGACGGCATGCTCTGGATCGGCGACTACCGCGTGGAGTTCCTGTGCGCGCACTACCTCTTTGGCGACACCGCGCTCGCCCGCCGCAGCCTGGAGATGTTCGCCCAGTGCCGGCATGAGAACGGCAGTCTGTCTGCGGTGGCGCTGCTCGCCGGCGGGCACATGTTTCCGCGAATCAGTTATCTCGGCGACCTCGCCACACCCGGCGGACTGCATCAGTGGGTGTTGGACAACTACTGTGCCGACTTCGTCTGCAGCGTCTGGGAATACGTACTCCACACCGGCGACAGGGCCCTCGCGCGCGAACTCGCCCCGGTCGTGCACGGCGTGCTCGGCTTTCTGGACAAGGTGGACCTCGCCGTCACGAGGAGTGGAAAAACGTTCATCACCGACAATCAGCCGGACGACAAAGACTGGTGGGGCAGCCGCTCCACGCTCGCCTACCAGATCGCCGCCGCCTTCGCCGACGGCGCCAAGCTCGCCGAGCTCCTCGGCGAAACCGCGCTCGCCGAGTCCTACCGCCAGCAGCATCGCACCCGCCTGCCGCAAGCCGTCACCAAGTTCGGCGATCCCGCGCGCGCCCTGTGCCGCGACGATTTCCCCGCCGCGGCCACGCGCAGCTGGCATGCCCACGCCGCCGCATACCTCGCCGGCGCCGTCACTCCCGCCGAGTTGCGCACAGCCTACCCGCTCCTGCACTCCGATCCTGGCGTCCGCCGCCCGATGGCCGGGTTCATGGAATTCTACCTGCTGCAGGCGTGGCTCGATGCCGGACTGGTCCGCGAGGCGCTCGATGAGATGCGTTCGTATTACGGCCAGATGCTGCGCAGCGGGGCAACGACCACGTGGGAACTCGTCGACCGGCGCGAACCGGGCATCGACCACATCGTTCCCGCTGGCCGCAGCCATTGCCACGGCTGGTCCGCCGGTCCGGCTCACCTGCTGCCGGCAAGAATCCTCGGCATCACGCCCACCGCGCCCGGCTACGGCGAAGTCTCCATCCGCCCGCAACTCGGCGACCTCGCCTGGGCGAAGGGCGAAATTCCCACTCCGCACGGCCTCATCCGCGTGAATCTCACCAGCGCCACCACCGGCGAAATCACGCTCCCCGCGGGCATCACTGGCACGCTGCAGCTAACCGGCCGGAGGCCCATCGCACTGTCGGGCGGTCAGACTCACGTTTTCAAGTAGTCCGCAGGGCGAAAGAGGGTGGACGCTACCGGACTCACAGCACCACAGAGGTAAATCGAAACTTGGTTGCTGTTTGGTTGCACAGTTATGCCGACACAGCGGATCCAGTGTGACTGCCCAGGTTCAGATCGTTCCGATGTCATGGCTTGTTTCTCTACATTTGCGTGCGGCGAAACCACATCCATCCTTGGATATACCGTCGCTGTGACGTCATAAACATAGTTCGGCGACACATCTTATGCACATCGATCAACTGCTCGGATTCCTTGCAAACCCGGCCGTCGTCGCTGGGGCCCTTGCAATTGCTCTCTTCTTTGCGATCAGGACCTATATGATGCGTCGTGAAAAAGGGGTCTTGATGCTCGCGTTGGCAGTCGGCTTCCAACTGCTCGTGGAAGTGGCAATCGCAGTTCTCTTCAAGCAGGCGGATTGGGGTCACCGAGGCGCGATTGAAAAGATGTTCGCGCTGTCTCACCTGGCGGCCCCGGTTTTAATGATCTTGGGTTGGGCATTGCTCGCACGAAGTGCGCCGAACCACTTTCCGCGGCCGGCCCGGGGCGCGGCTAAGTAAAACGTGCGGCGAGAACCACCACCAGTATCTCACTGTGACGACCCCACGAGTGGAGAGAATGGACGCTACAGGACTCACGACACCGCAGACGTAATTCAAGGCTTGGTTGCTGTTTGGTTGCAAAGGTGCGCTTCCAGGGCTGCAGCCGGCTAACTCCAGGCAACGCATCGGTGACGATTAAGCCGGCGCGTTTAAGGAACTCGCTTTTGGCACGTGCCAGGAAGAAAATATCAAGCGCTAGCATTCACCGAATGCTGACCTGCTCATAAACACAGAACCCAGATGGGAAACCTCGATTAACATGACAAAAATTCCGCAAGAAATCCAAGAGTTCATCAAAGGCAAAATGGCCTGGGTGTCTACGGCATCGCTGGATGGCATCCCAAATGCCACCCCCAAGGGATCCGTCCGGGTGATTGATGATGAACATCTGGTCTTCGCCGACCTATTCTCCTGCAAGACCAGGGAAAACCTGAAAGCGAACCCGAAAGTGGCCGTCACGGTTATAGAAGAAAGAAGCCTTAAAGGCTATCAGTTGAAAGGTAACGGGGAAATGCTGACGGCCGGCCCCATATTTGAAGAGGTGGCGGAGTGGATGAAGAAGGCTCCCAGGGTAATGCCTCCGCTCAAGTACGTGGTCAAAATTACCGTGGATTCAATTTACGACCAATCCGTGGGGCCCGAGGCCGGCAAGAGAATTGCCTGAATTTTTTAGAACGAGTCTAGGAACGGACGCTACAGGACTCACCGCACCGCATAGGTAATCCGAGGCTTGGTTGCGGTTTGGTATCAGGGCGCCGCCGCGGCGGCTCCATTGTGACTGTCTCGGTTTGACTCGCGCTGATGGGATGCCCGATTCTTTGACCATTGCGTGAAGCGAAACCACTGCCACCCTCCGACTGCCGTCGCTGTGACGAAACAAACATAGTCGGCGTCCCTCCATGGCCACAGTCGCAGCGTTCTTAAGGGAAATTCGAGGCTGCACGCTTTGCTCCAAGCACTTGCCCCTAGGCCCACGGCCCGTCCTTCAGTTTGATCCTTCGGCCCGCATTCTCATCGCAGGGCAAGCTCCCGGCCGCAAAGTTCACGAGACCGGGGTCCCTTTCGACGACGCCAGTGGCGAAAGGCTACGCTCCTGGCTGGGTCTGTCCTGCGGGGTGTTCTATGACCCTAAACGAGTCGCCATCCTGCCGATGGGTTTCTGCTATCCCGGTACGGGCCGCTCGGGTGACTTGCCGCCACGCCTGGAATGTGCGCCGGCGTGGCGGGCGGGGTTGCTCGCAAGGCTCAACAAACTTCAGCTCACGGTCGTTATCGGCCAATATGCGCAGGCGTATCATCTGACGGGTAAGGCTGCGTCACTCACTGAGATCGTGCGGGATTGGCGTGCATACTGGCCCAATATCGTTCCATTGCCGCACCCTAGTCCGCGCAACAATATCTGGTTGGCACGCAATCTCTGGTTCGAGCAAGAACTCATTCCAGAGCTGCGTAGGCGGGTCGCTCAAGTGCTCGAAGGCCCGGCTATCGAAACCTGACCGTCAACCGGTCTCTGGAACCGGCGCCAGGCGCGGTTCATTTCTGACGTGCGGCGAGAACCACCACCAGCTTTACGCTGCTATTGGCCTCACAAATAACACGTGGACGTTACAGGACTCGAACCTGTGACCCCGGGCAGGTGAAACACCTGCCCTTACCACTGGGCTTCGGGCCGCTAGTTGATGAACGTCGCCTCGTTCGTCTGGAAGAGCGCGTGGGCGAGCTTCGTCCACGCATCCTCGGGGCCGCCGTATTGGATGTTGGCACCCACCGGGCGCGCGTCGGCGGCATACTTCGCCTTCGGGTTGGCCGCGGCCCGCTGGGCGCGGCGCTGCTCCTGGACTTTCTCCCGGTAGCTCTTGGACGCGGGGGTATCGGGGAGGTCGAGGGCCTCGCCGGCGGGATTCAGCCGGACGTAATGCACGCCCAGCTTGATCTCCTGCGCGGTCGGCGGGCGTTGGAAGATGGCGAGGTAGAGCGAGGCGACGCGGTCCTCGTCGGTCGTCAGCGCGGCAAACTCCGCCCGGTGCGTGAGCTTGCGCGCGGTCTCGATCACCAGCGGGCTGTTCATCAGGAAGAGCGCCTGCTGTGGCACGGTAGTGCCGTAGCGCTTGCCGGTCGGGGTGTTGGGATTGGGGAAGTCGAACTGCGTGAACAGCTCGGGCGGATTGCGGCGGTCGACGTAGGTGTAGATCGAGCGGCGGGTGCCGAACGAGTCGCTGGCCGGCGTGATCGGGCGGCCGCCCAGCGTGGGATCCAGCGTCCCGGCAATCGCCAGGAGCGAGTCGTAGAGCTCCTCGAAGTCCAGGCGGTGAAGCCCGGCGCGCCAGAGCAGGCGGTTCTCGGGATCGACTGCCGCGGCCGCGTCGTTGGGCGCGCCGCTCTGCTGGTAGGCGCTCGTCAGCACGATGGTGCGCTGCAGCCACTTGACCGACCAGCCGTGCTCGACGAATCCCGCCGCGAGCCAGTCGAGCAGTTCCGGGTTCACCGGGGCCGAGCACATGTTGCCGAGGTCGTCGGGCGTGTTGACGAAGCCGTTGCCAAAATGCTGCTGCCAGATCCGGTTCACGAGCACACGGGCCGTCAGCGGGTTCCGCGGGTCGGCAATCGCATGCGCCAGGTCAAGGCGACCGGAACCCTTGCTCCACGTGGGGCGGTGCTTCGGGTCGGGCGACAGCACCTCGAGAAACCGCCGCGGCACCTCGTCACCCTTGTTCCCCACCTCGCCGTGGACCAGCACGTGGTAATCCTGAGGGTCCGACACGTCGGCCACGACGTTGGCGCGGGCCGGCGCGCCGGGGTGGTTGATTTCCAGGTCGCCGTATTCGCGCTCCACGAGGGCCTCGGCCCGGATGAGCTCGCGGCGCTTGTCCGGGTCGCGCTGGCGCGAGCGGCGGAATTCCTGGAACTGCCGCTGGAGGTCGGCTTCCTTCTTGTCCAGCTCCGCGACCTTGGCGAGGTAGTCCATCAACTCAGGCGTTTTCGGAATCTTCGCGAGCAGCGTGGGTTCCTGGCTGACGCGCGTGGGCTCCGCCGTGTTGGCGAACACCCCGTAGAGTGAATAGTAGTCCTTCGTGGGAATCGGGTCGAACTTGTGGTCGTGGCACCGGGCGCAGGCGACGGTGAGACCGAGGAACGCCTTCGTCGTGACGTCGATCTGGTCCGCAATCACGTCGTCGCGGCGGCCGTCAAACTGGTTGCCCAGCGTCAGGAAGCCCAGCGCGGCCAGCGTGCTGCGGTCATTGGCCTGCTCCGGGGTTTGCGTCTTGGCTTTCTTGGCCCCGGCCAGCACGCGATCGGCGGCGAGCTGCTCGACGATAAACTGGTTGTAAGGCTTGTCGGCATTGAAGGCGTCGATGACGTAGTCGCGGTAGGTCCACGCATACGGATAGCGGGGGTCGTTGCGCTTGGGGGCGTCGCCCTTCGTGTCGGAGTAACGCGTCACATCGAGCCAGTAGCGCGCCCAGCGCTCGCCGTAGTGCGGGGACGCCAGCAGGCGGTCGACCACCTTGGCGTAGGCGTCGGGCGAGGTGTCGGAGATGAACGCCTGGATCTCCGCCTCGGTGGGCGGCAGGCCGATGAGGTCAAAGGTGACGCGCCGGAGCAGCGTGCGTTTGTCGGCGGCGGGATTGGGGTGCAGGCTCTCGGCCTCGAGACGGGCGAGGATGAAGTCATCCACGGGCGACTGGCCCCACGAGTGATCCGCGACGGCGGGCACCGCAGGTTTCACCACGGGTTGGAACGCCCAGTGGGCCTTGCCCGCGCCACCGTAGGCTTTGCCCCCCGCGGTCATGGCCGGCACGCGCGGGTCGGGCGCGCCGCGGCGCACCCACTCGGTGAGGTCGGCGATCTGCTGGGTGGTGAGCATACCGCCGTGGTCGGGCGGCGGCATCTGCAGGTCCTGGTCGGCGTAGCGGATCGCCTCGATCAGCAGGCTGTCATCCGGCTTGCCCGGCACGATCGCCGGGCCGGTGTTGCCGCCGATCAGGAGACCGTCGCGGGAATCGAGCATCAGCTTGCCCTTGATCCGGTCGGCCTGGTGGCTGTGGCACTTGTAGCAGGACTCGGACAGGACGGGCTCGACCCGCGTTTCAAAAAAATGCCGGTCGGTTGCAGAGATCACCGCCGTCGGCTCGACCGCGCGGAGCCCGGGCAGCAGCAGCGCGGGCAGGCAGATTCCAGCTAAGAGGCGGCGGTGCATGGTCAGGCCAGGATCGGTTTCACGACAGTGCCGGCGATGTCGGTCAGGCGGAAATCGCGGCCGTTAAAGCGATACGTCAACTTGGTGTGGTCGAAGCCAAGGCATTGCAGGATCGTCGCGTGCAGGTCGTGCACGTGCACCTTGTCCTTGATCGCGGCGGAACCGAACTCGTCGCTCGCGCCGTGCACGACCCCGCCCTTCACGCCGCCGCCCGCCATCCAGACGGTGAAGGCCTTGGCGTTGTGGTCGCGGCCGGGATTTTCCCCGCCGTTTTTGTCCTTGGTCGGCTTGCGGCCGAATTCGCCGCCCCAGACGACCAGCGTCGAGTCGAGCAGGCCACGCTGCTTCAAGTCGGCCATGAGCGCCGCGAGCGGCTGGTCGATCTCCCCGGCCTTCGCCGTGATGCGCTCCTCGAGGTCCTGATGGTGGTCCCAGCCGTCGTGCCAGACCTGCACAAAGCGCACGCCGCGCTCGACCAGGCGCCGGGCGATGAGGAGCTGCTTCCCCTGCGGGGTGTTGCCGTAGGCGGCGCGCACCTCGGGCGTCTCCTTGTTGATGTCGAACACATCCGTCGCCTCGGTCTGCATGCGGAACGCGATCTCATAGCTCTCCAGTCGCGCCTCGAGCGCGGCGTCGCGCTGGAGGGTCTGGGCGTGGAGCTCGTTGAGCTCGTGGATGAAGTTGAGCTGGCGGCGCTGCTCGGTCTTGGAGACGTAGGGATTGCGGATGTTCTGGATCATCTGCTGCACCTGTTTCGCCTGGGTGTTGACGCTGATGCCCTGATACACGCCGGGCAGGAACGCCGAGCCGTAATTGGCCGCGCCGCCGGGCGGCAGCTGGCCGCTGCGCAGCGAGATGAAGCCGGGGAGGTTCTGGTTGACCGTGCCCAGGCCGTAGACGGTCCACGCGCCAAGGCTGGGCTTCGCGATGCGGATCGAGCCGGTGTTCATGAACACCGTGGCCACCTCGTGCGCCGGGATGTCGGTGTACATCGAGCGGATGACCGCCATGTCATCGACGTGCTGCGCGGTCTTCGCGAACAGGCTGCTGACCTCGATCCCAGACTGGCCGTAGCGGGAAAATTTGAAGGGCGAGCCCATCGCAATCCCGCCGTCGAGGATGCTGCGGTTGTTCATCTGCGTGAGCAGCGGTTTCGGGTCCCACGTATCGACATGCGACGGCGCGCCCTGCGCAAAGATGTGGATGACAGCCTTGGCCTTGCCGGGAAACTGCGGCGGTTTTGGGGCCAGGGAACCCGGGGCCGGTGCTGGGGCCGCAGCCAAGACCAGGGGGTCAAGGAAGCCGGCGAGACTCAGCGCGCCGAAACCCATGCCCAGACGCTGCAAAAACTGCCCGCGGGTGAGAAAGTAATCCTGCGGGTCAGTCGAGAAACCGCAGCAGGCGGGAGGGTGCTCCGGTACGGGGTCGTGGGGCATGACGGGACGTTGGGGCATGATTCAGCCTGAGACGCCGCAAACGGTCAAATGATACGCCATCATCGATGAAAAAACCGGGCGCCACGACCAGCCGTGCTAGGTCTCAACCGGATCCGGCACGGGCACCAGTTTGGGCGCCACTGCGGCCTTTTCATGCCCGTGACGGGCCGCGAGCGCCGCTTTCACGTTGGTCATGAAGTCGCGCGCGATGGGGTAACGCAGCGCGATCGGGATCACCAGCGCCGCAAACAGCGACCCGAGGCCAAAGGTCAACAGCACCAGCCAGCGCAGCGCCGTCGGGGTCTGGTGGTCGCTGCCGTTGACGAAACCCACCCACGCCAGGCACGCGCTCGCGATGAACACGGCCACGGACAGCACGAGCTTGGTCAGGAAGGCGAAGATCGCCGCGTAGCCGCCGTCCTTGCGGACGCCCGACTCCAGTTCGTTCACCTCGGCGACGTCGGCGATCATCGAGTTGGCCAGCGACGAATACAGGCCGATGCCGAACCAGTTGAGCATGTCGCAACCACCGAACACGATCACGCCGATCGGCAGGCTGTGCCCGGCGATCACCCACGCGCTCGCAGGCTTCAGCAGGCCCGTGAGGAAGATCACCCCGGCGGTCAAGTCGGCCACCGCGGCGATGCCGGCGCCGATGCACACGGCATGTTTCTTGTCGAATTTGCGCTCCAGCCGCACGCCCACGAGCGCGCCCGACCCGCAGAGGATCATGCCGCCGCCGTGGATGATTGTCTTCTGCAGCGCCGTCAGGTGCATGAAATAGACGTAGAGATACATCTGCAGCGTCGCCACGAACACCGCGCCAATCAGCCCGATGCACACGAAGATTACGATGGGCCGGAGAAAGCGGTCGCCGATGATCTGGCGAAAGTCGCCGAGGAATGCCCCGAAGCTGTTGCCCGTGCCGGTGACGACTCCGCGCGTGTCGGTGATGTGGTGCCGCGTCGTCAGCACCACCACCAGCGTGAAGAGGACCGTGGCGACGGCGAAGGCGAAGCCCATGTTGAGGAAATTCGAAACCACGCTCGTCGCCTCCGGCGCCCCCGCCACCTTCGAATCCGGGAAGAACAGCGACCACGCGAGCGCCGGGCCCGCGAGGTTGGCCAGCATGTTGAAGGCGATCCGCGCGCCTTGGACCTGCGAACGCTGGTGGTAATCGGTGCAGATCTCGAAGCCCAGCGCGACATACGGCACGCTGAACAGCGCGAAGGACGTGCGGATCAGGAGGTTGATCGTGAGCGCGTAGACGAAGAGCAGCCCGTGCTGGCTGATGAAAGCCGGCACCGCCCAGAGGTAGTAGAACGTCACGGCCAGCAGGATGCCGCCGATGAGGATGTAGGGCTGCCGCCGACCCCAGCGCGTGTGGGTGTTGTCGCTCAGGTGCCCGATGGCCGGATCGACGATCGCGTCCCAGAAACTCGCCACCGAAAATGCGATGCCTGCCTGGGCAAAGGGCAGGCCAAGGGCCTGGGTGTAGTAGAGCATCGCGAAACCCGCGATGCCGTTCATGGTCAGCGACGAAGCGCCCTCGCCCATCGCATAGCCCCAGATATCGCGCCAACTCGCCTTCGGCTTGTCTAGCTGCACGTCTCACTGCAGCGCGCCCACGGGCGAGCCGCAACTGAATTGGCAGCCGGCCTGACACCGCGCCATCCACCCGCCGCTTCCGGCGCCCAGGTGCAAATGCGCGCCTCAGGCCAGGCCCGCCGCCGCCTCACTCCCACACCACGCTGATGGCGCCATTCCGTTTCAAGTGGGCCGACCGGTTTTTGCCGAGGTCGGACCCGTGGGCGAATCGGGATTTCCCACGACCCGACCGGTATATCCGGAAAAATAGATGTGACTGCCGCTTTCGCGGTGGTATACTTGCCGACCTAGGAGGTATTGATGAAAACGACTCTGCTCATCAGCGCAGCCGTGCTGCTCGCGACAGCGACACTGGCACTGGCGGATACGCCACTGGCGGGACAATGGCACGGGAATGACCGGTTCTTTGGTTTGCGGCAGGAGGAAGGCGCTGCGGCCCGGGGCGTCCCGCAATACGTGGAGATCGACCTGACAATCTCCAGCACAGGGGCTGTCACCGGCCATATCGGTGGAGCCGAACTGAGCGGGTGCGTGCTCGAAACCAATCGCGGCTGGCTGGGGAGACTGCTGCATATCAAAACCGACTACATCATCCGCGGAAAGATGACCGGCCGGGTTTCCTCCCAGTCCGAGGACGGCGCCCACGTCATCAGCGTCCCGCTGAACTTGGTCGGAAACGAACTCCGAGGCAGTGCGTTCGTGTCCGGCGGCGCCTTCGATTTTCCCTACCCGTTTCTAAAACTGCAGCTGGCCCGTCCCTAATCCGTCTGCGATCGCCTCGAGTAGGCGCCGCATAGGTCGGGACAGGCCCGCCATCGTCCGCTGGAAGCGGGCTTCGGCGTGTCAGTTACCTGGCGACGGTCGTGGCGGCGAAAACTGATGGACGCTAGAGGACTCGCCGCCTGTCAGAGGTGAGCGCTGGCTTGGTTGCCGTCTTTCACTCCTCAAATCTCGTTTTCACTTTGTGCCGGCGGATGTCGGTATTGTTCGAACACACCAGTAAATCGAATTCCTCTCCCAGGAAATTGTGCGGTTGGCGGGGTTCGCAGCCGGAGAGAGCGTAATAGGGCATGCTCAATTCGCTGTGGGTTTCCACGACGCGGAACGGCTCCGTCCAGTCCGTCAGATTGTCGCTCCAGCAGACCTGCAGGGTTGGGCCCTTGCCCCAGTATGCGCGGTTGTAAGTCGTCATGAGGTAACGGCCGAGGGGCTGGTGGAAGGCAACGCAAGGCTCGGCTCCGCCGGTCATGACCGCCGTTTCCGCTCCGCCGTTCCCCGGCGGGCCAAAGCTGCCCTCGTGATATTTCTCAAATGCGGCCAGCTCGCCGGTCTTCTGCATCTTGGCCCGGGCGACAAATACCCGATCCGATACCACGCTGCGGTCGTCCATGTTGTACCAAATCATGGAATAGAAGCAGTAGAGCATCGCTTCGTCGGGATGGAAGAAAACCGATAAATCCCCGGCTCCCAGATTGATGATGCCCGTTTTCTGCCCGCCGGTGTGAAGGCCGTCCGGTCGATAACGCTCGGTGTAACACGGCTCGGCCGCGGTGATGACCCAGCCGTGAAAATCCCAGGTCTTGCCCTGGTCGTCGGACGACATCAGGCCGATATGCCGAAAATCGGGCTCCCCGTCCTCCCGGGCAAACGCCGTGTAGCCGGTGGAACCAGCACCCCAGCCGGTTTCGTTGTGCACCAGGGCGTAAAACCGGCCCGGACACTCGGTGGCGTTCCCCGGCACGATCCAAAGCCCGGTCGCCCAGACTTCGCCGCGCGGCAAGGGCCCGTCCGGATAGGAATATTTTTGCCCGCCGAAGGCCGGGCCGGCCGGGCCGGTGGGAAAACGCAGTTCGGCATCATAGACTTTTCTCAAGTCGTCGGCATTTCGACCCTTGAATACGCCGAATTTCCCAAAACCCGAGTGACCCGCGATCGCCCACAGGCTGCCTTCCCCATCGCGACAGAGCGCTGGAACACAGTCCGGGTGCACGTCGTTCCTCGCATTGAGCTCGGTCTCAACCGCGCTCCCGATTTCCCATTGTAATTTGTTCATGTGTCCAATGCGCCCGGCGTCGAACTGCATATCGAGGCGTTACTGAAAACTACCCGATGGCCCCGAATTCCTTCACGGTTTCATAGAGAACGTGGAGGTTGTCCATCTTCGTGCCGGGCAACAGGTCGCCGGAGATCAGCGTGAGCGGCCCGCTCCGCTTGAGCGTGTCGGTGAGCAGTGATTTCACTGCGGACCGCACGTCGGCGGCGGTGCCCAGGTTGAGGATGCCGTCGGAGATCAGGACAATGAGGTGCGCGTTCGGGCCGACCTCGCGCCGGATGCGCTCGATGTCGAGCAGTGGGTAGGTCAGGGCATGCAGCGTCTTCAGCTTGAAATGGCGGCTGACGATCGGGAACAGGTGCTGGCCCCGGCCGCAGTGGTGGAAGAGTTGCGGCTCGTCAGTCCGGCCGCGGTTCTTTTCCAGCAGGATCGGGAGGATGAATTTCTCGTACATCGCCGGTGACAGCATGTCGATGCCGTGGTCGGTGAGCGGGAATGGTGCGTTGCGATCCGCCGGCGCGGCCCAGCGACGCGTGAGGGCGTCGCTCCAGTCGGCCAGCTTGCGCAGGAACCGGTGCGCGAAAGCCTCGTCCTCATACATGTCCGACATGATCTCCTCGCCCCGGAGGTCGAGCGCGAGGCTGAAGAAACCGCTCGTGCCCATCCCGTTTTGGATCCGGTCCACGGGCTTGCCGAGGTAGACCAGTTTGTCCTGGTACTCGTTGACCAAGTATTCGTGGAAACAGCGGACGGTGCCGACAAAGCCGCCGTCCTCAATGCTCGGCATGACCAGGGCATCGCACTCTTCCCGCGAAAGGTGCCGCGAGCGGTTGGCGATCACCGTGTCCCGCCGGTACATGAGTTCGCAGTTGAATGCGCCCGGCGCGACCGCCGGCCAGAGATCCACGCCGGTCGACCAGCTCTCCCGCGGCGGCGCCCCCAGGATCATGTCGTGCACCGGGATTTCGCGCCGCCGCCGCGCGGCCTCCAGTTGCACCTGCAG
>Ga0316219_1001291_pt1 | contig 27703 bp, 20 predicted proteins | sample TBH18003PmetaG_FD_203635 | JGI IMG/M metagenome (GOLD analysis project Ga0316219, IMG submission 203635) | Freshwater microbial communities from Trout Bog Lake, Wisconsin, USA - TBH18003P | ecosystem: Environmental > Aquatic > Freshwater > Lake > Hypolimnion/Profundal zone | place: USA...
ACAGTGTGGCGCATGAGCCAGTCGGGCTGCGTGGTTTGGACGAGGTCGAGGAGTGCGGCGGACTGGAGGTAGGCGCGGAGGGTGGGCCAAGCCAGCAACGAGGCGAGCAAGATGGTGGCGAGTGCGGACAGAAGCCAAGAAACCCGCGAACGTGATGGGTGCGGGAGGAGCATCTTATGAAGAAAGGATAATGCAGATTCTTGGCTCGCTGCGCGCGATGCGCTGCGCTCGGGCCTCCCTACGCTAAAGCTTCGGGAGGCAGGCCTGCGGCAGCGCGGTACGCGCCAGTCGGCGCGGCTCTTTTTCCGGTGGGCTGAAGCCCACCTTCCCACGGCTGAAGCCGTGGGCTTAAGCAAGGCAAATTCGTCCTCCCGCGCTACGCGCTTCTCTCCCACCCTTCGCCAGAAAGAAGCGAAGGATGGGGCACCCATCTTCCGTTGCGCTACTCCCAGGTGCCCAAGTGCGAGGCACCTGGGGCACCCGGCGTTCTACCTCCCATGTCTCAAAATCGAGACATGGGGCACCCGTATTCTTCTCTCCCACCCTTCGCCAGAAAGAAGCGAAGGATGGGGCACCCATCTTCCGTGGCGCTACTCCCAGGTGCCCAAGTGCGAGGCACCTAGGGCACCCGGCGCGCGAATAACCCACACAACACGTGAACTGTGTTGTGTGGGGCACCCAGAGGCGAAGCGGCTCAGATTTCGAGGATGACGGGCATGATGAGGGGGCGGCGGCCGGTGGACTTCTGGATGAAGCGCTTGAGGTCGGCGCGGATCTTTTCCTTGATGACACCGTAGTCGGCTTTTTCCTCGGGGCTGGAGGTTTCCAGAGTGCGGGAGACGACCTGACGGGCCTCGGCGAGGAGTTCCTCCTCGGCAGGGGCGAAGCCGCGGGTGACGATCTCGGGGATGCCTTCGACGCGGCCGGTGCGCTTGTTGATGCCAACCAGGGGGAGGACGATGCCGTCTTCGCTGATGATGCGGCGGTCGCGCATGACGACGTCTTCGACGACGTCGCGTGTGTCTCCGCCGGAGTCGATGCAGACGCGTCCGGCGGTGACCTTGCCGGCCTTGACGGCGGAGTGCTGGTCGAGTTCGAGGACATCGCCGTCCTCGAGGAGGATGCACTTTTCGGCGACGCCCATGCCGCTGGCGAGTTCGATGTGCTTGGAGAGGTGGCGGTAGTCTCCATGGACGGGGATGAAGAAGCGCGGGCGGACGAGGTTGATCATGAGCCGCAGCTCCTCCTGACAGCCGTGGCCGGAGACGTGGATGAGGCCGGAGTGGCCGTCGTCGTAGATGACCTCGGCGCGGCGGCGGGAGAGGTGGTCAATGACGCGGTAGATGGCCTTCTCGTTGCCGGGGATGACGCGGGAGCTGAGCAGGACGGTGTCGCCGGGCTCGACCTTGGCGAAGCGGTGGTTGTCCACGGCGGCGCGTGCGAGCGCGCTCATGGGTTCGCCCTGGGTTCCGGTGATGAGGAGCATGAGCTTGTGCGGAGGGATGTCGCGGATCTGGGTGGGATTGATGAGGAGGCCGGGAGGCGGCTCGATGTAGCCGAGGTCCTGGGCGACGTCGGTGGCGTGGTCCATGGAGCGGCCGATGACGGCGACCTTGCGGCCGTGCTTGTGGGCGAGCTCGAGGGCGATGCGGATGCGGTGGATGGAGCTGGAGAAGCAGGCGAAGAAGAGTTTTTGGCGGGTTTGCGCGAAGATCTCGTCGAGGCGGGGGCGGACGGCGACCTCGGAGGGAGTGTAGCCTCGGCGGTCCACGTTGGTGGAGTCCTGAAGGAGAGCGAGGACGCCCTGCTTGCCGAGTTCGGCGAAGGACTGGAGGTCGAAGAGTTTGCCGTCGGGCGGGGAGAGGTCAATCTTGAAGTCTCCGGTGTGGACGATGGTGCCGACGGGGGTGTGGATGGCGAGGGCGACGCAATCCACGAGCGAGTGGGTGACGTGGATGGGCATGACGGAGAATGCGCCGAGGGTGAAGCGCTTGCCGGGGAGGATCTCGACCATGTCGGTGTCGTCGAGGAGGCCGTGCTCGTCGAGCTTGGACTCGACGTAGGCGAGGGTGAACTCGGTGCCGTAGATGGGGACGTTGAGTTCGGAGAGGAGCCAGGGGAGCGCGCCGATGTGGTCCTCGTGGGCGTGGGTGAGGATGATGGCGCGAATCTTGGAGCGGTTCTCGATGAGGTAGGAGATGTCTGGGACGACGGAGTCCACGCCGAGGAGTTCTTCTTCGGGGAACATCTGGCCGGCGTCGATGATGATGATCTCGTCCTTGAAGCGGAGGGCGAGGCAGTTCATGCCGAATTCGCCGAGGCCGCCGAGGGGGATGAGTTGGAGTTTGTCGGACATGCGTCCTTTCAGTGTATGCGGTTAACGCAGAAGGTCTTCGAGGGTGGTGGAGAGATCGGTCTTGTCGTCGCGGTACTTGACGATGACGGGCGCGTAGACGGACAAGCCCCATTCGGCGGCTTTGCCCTTGGTGACGGCGCGGGAGCCGGGGACGACGACGGCGTTCTCCGGGATGATGAGCGGAGAGTCGGCGGTGGCTTTGAGGATGGTGCCGTGGACGAGGTCGTAGACGGGCGTGCCGCGGGTGAGGATGACGCCGGCGGCGAGGACGGCGCGCTTGCGGACGAGGGTTCCTTCGTAGACGCCGGTGTTGCCGCCGACGAGACAATCGTCTTCGATGATGACGGGGGATGCGTTGACGGGCTCGAGGACTCCGCCGATCTGGGCGGCGGCGGAGAGGTGGACGCGCTTGCCGATTTGGGCGCAACTGCCGACGAGGGCGTGGGAGTCCACCATGGAGCCTTCGTCCACGTAGGCACCGGCGTTGACGTACATGGGGGGCATGCAGACGACGCCCTTGGCGACGAAGGCTCCGGCGCGGATGCTGGAACCGCCGGGGACGATGCGGACACCGTCGGAGGGATGGAAGGAACGGACGGGGTAGGTGTGCTTGTCCACGAAGGAGAGGACGGCGCCGCCCATGTCTTCGAGCTGGCCGAGGCGGAAGCCGAGGAGGATACCGCGCTTGACCCAGGGATTGACGCGCCATCCGGTGGGTGCGGCGGGGTCGGGTTCGGCGGCGCGGAGGTCTCCGGATTCGAGCGCGGAGCGGAGAGCGAGGAAGACGGCGAGGGCTTCGGGGTTGCCGACGGCATCGGGGCCGAGAGCGAAGAAGCGCTCGATGGAGTTCTCGAGGGTGATGCGCGGCATGGTGTACCTCTGGGGAAGTGAAGTGCGGCTACTGAATGAGGCCGAGGTCCTTGGCGATGGCGGTGAGCTTGGCGCGGGCGTCTGCGGTGGCGGGGACGATGGGCAGGCGCACGGTGTCGGTCATCTTGCCCATGAGATTGAGCAGGGCCTTGCAGGGCGCGGGGCTGGGCTCGCAGAAGTTGGCCTTGAGGAGCGCTCCGACGCGGGACTCGATGGCGCGTGCCTTGGCGAAGTCGCCGGAGAGCGCGGCCTGAATCATCTGCGCCATTTCGGCGGGGATTTCGTTGGAGGCAACGGAGACGAGGCCCTTGCCGCCGAGCTCGACGACGTTGACGCCGACGCCATCGTCTCCGGCGAGGACGTGGAAGCCGGGACGGGCCTGGGTGATGCACTCGGAGATTTGCGCGAGGTTGCCGGAGGATTCCTTGACGGCGACGATGTTCTGGTGAGCGGTGTGGAGGCGGCGGACGGTGGCGGGCTCCATGTTGACGGCGGTGCGGCCGGGGATGTTGTAAAGGATGATGGGCAGGTCGATGGCGCGGGCGATGGCGGAGAAGTGCTGGAACTGGCCTTCCTGCGAGGGCTTGTTGTAGTAGGGGCTGGCGGAGAGGATTCCGGTGAGGCCGGGGACCTTGGCGATGCGCTGGGCGCGTTCGACGGCGACGGCGGTGGAGTTGTGGGTGCATCCGGCGAAGACCGGGACGCGACCGGCGACGGTCTGGACGGTGAGGGTGACGACACGGAGCCATTCGTCGTCTGAGAGAGTGGAGGCCTCGCCGGTGGTGCCGCAGGGGATGAGGAAGTTGATGCCGCTGGCGACCTGCCAGTCAACGAGCGAGCGGAAGGCGGGCTCGTCGAGGGAGCCGTCGGGGCGGAAGGGCGTAACGAGGGCGGTGCCGCAGCCGGAGGGAGTGGTGAGGGGCATGATGGATTCCAGTTTACTCCTGCATTACGAGGCTGCAATGCTGTGAATTAATTGGAGTGAAGCCACTGAAAGGCTTGAATCGATAGACTTGGGAGAGATGAGGAAACGGCGGGCCATAGCGATGGGGGCGGTTGCGGCGATGCTGGCCGCGGGGGCGCCGGCGCGCGCGCTGGAGATGATCGCGCTGAAGAGCGGGGACACGTGGCGGTGCGTGCGGCACGAGACGCACGGGGCGCGGGTGCGGGTGTACACGAACGACGCAAGCTACATCGAGATACCGGCTGGGGAGATTGTGAGCATAGAGACGCTGCCGGAGGAGAAGGCGATGGTGTCTGCACAGCCGGCGGCGGCGGTGAGCGCAAGGGTCGAGAGCGCGGTGGCGGCGCCGCATCCGCTGACGAGGGTGGAGATGGGGGAGATGCTGGCGGAGGCGGGACGCGAGCACAACATTGATGTGGATCTGCTGGCGAGCGTGGTGAAGGCGGAGAGCAACTTTGAGCCGCATGCGGTGAGCCGCGCGGGGGCCGAGGGGCTGATGCAACTGATGCCGCAGACGGCGGCCGAGATGAAGGTGACGGACCGGTTTGAGCCGCAGCAGAACATTGACGGAGGCACGGCGTATCTGGATCGGCTGCTGGTGCGGTACCACGATGATTTGGCGCTGGCGGTGGCGGCGTACAACGCGGGGCCGGAGGCGGTGGACAAGTATCACGGGATTCCGCCGTACCGCGAGACGCGTGCGTATGTGGCGCGGGTGATACGGGAGTTCAACCGGCGGAAGGGTTTGGCGGCAAACGCTTCCTATTCGCGGTAAAGTGGACAGGATGAAACTACGGCGCGTGGTCGGGGTGTTGTTGGTGGCGGGGGTGGCGGCGCTGCTGGTGGTGTTCCGGAACCGCATTCATTTTGATGTGCAAGGATTTGGGCGGGAGATGCGCGGGGTGGGGCTGGGGCATGTGGCGGCGGGTGTGGCGGCGATCTACGCGGCGATGTGGCTGCGGAGCGTGCGGTGGGCGATGCTGATGAAGCCGCAGCGGCGGGTGCGTGCGGCGGAGCTGGTGGGGCCGCAACTGGCGGGGTTCGCGGCGGTGGGGCTGTTTGGGCGGCTGGCGGATCTGACGCGGCCGTACCTGATAGCGCGCAAGACGGGGACGGTGTTGAGCGCGCAGGTGGCGGTGTACACGGTGGAGCGGATCTTCGATTTGGGTGCGGCGGCGCTGGTGTTTTCGGCGGCGACGGCGTGGATTGGCGGGGGAGTGCCGCATGCGGCGGCGATAGCGCGTGTGGGGCGTGGGAGCCTGGTGGGGACGGTGGCGCTGGCGGGGTTCGCGGTGGCGTTGCGGGTGGGCGGGGAACACGCGGCCGGAGCGGTGGAGCGGGTGCTGGGCGTGAAGGTGGGGGCGCGGGTGCGGGAGTTCCGCGACGGATTGAAGGTGATCACCGGGGTTGGGGAGTTTGGGGCGGTGGCGGTGATTTCGCTGGCGATGTGGGGGCTGATAGCGGGGGCTTATGTGGAGAGCGTGCACGCGTTTGTGCGGACGCCGCAGTTGGCGGGGATGAGTTTTGCGGGAGTGATGGTGCTGATGGCCAGCTCGATTGCGGGATCGGCGGTGCAGATGCCGGTGGTGGGATGGTTCAGCCAGATGGCGGTGATGGCGGGAGTGCTGACGGGGGTGTTTGGGGTGCCGGTGGAGGCTGCGGCGGCGTGCGGGGCATTGCAGTACATCATCTGCTCGTTGAGCGTGGTGCCGGGCGGGCTGGTGTGCGCGCAGATGGGGCATGTGTCGCTGCGTGATATTGCGCAGCAATCGCAAAACGCCAAATAAAAGAACTACGGGTTGAGGTCGGAGGTGCCGATTTTGGCGCTGACGGCGTCGCGCAGGATGAAGCGGATGCGTTTGGCGCCGGAGGGCGGGTCGAAGGACAACTGGAAGGTGACGGAGGCGGGCTCGGGCAGGGAGCCGTCGCGGGAGCTTTCGAGTTCGTGGGCGACGTGGGAGAGAATCTTGCCAGGGTCGGGTGCGGCACCGCTCTTGGATTTGGATTTGGCACTGCCGGCGTCGAAGGCGACGGCCATGGCGGTGACCTCGGCGCGGAGCCTGGTGGAACCGACGGCGGTGGGGGACCAACTGAGGTCGTGGGCGCGGGCGGTGAGGAGCCAGGTGTCGTGGGGGCCGCGGACGGCGGTGAAGGAGAGGCCGTCGTAGGTGAGGGCGCTGGTGGCGGCCTGACTGAGCTCGAGCTGAAGCTCGGATTGGCGCTGTTTGAGGTCGAGGGTGGTGTCGGCGGCGATGTTGTTGGCGTTGGCGGCCTCTGGGTAGTAGCCGGTGCGTGTGGTGGCGGTGAGGTCGGGGTTGGAGAGGACGATCTTGATGTTGCGGAACTTGGCGGCGTCTTCGGCGGAGTTGGTGGGGGAGTAGGAGAGGGTGTAGTAGGTGCTGCCGGTGTCAATGGATTCTGCGACGACGTTGTTGATGTCGTTGCGGGACTGGATGAGCTTGCCGCCGGTGGCGGCGGCGAAGTCCTGCAGGGAGACGTCGGAGGAGAAGGGGTCGGTGTCGGTCATGGTGTCGGAGTCGCCGGAGTCGTCGCCGGCGTCGGGGACCATGACGCCGACCATGGAGGCCTCGTTGATGGTGGGGTCGATGTCGAAGACGGCGATGCGTGTTTCGAGGAGGGTCTGGGTGACGCGCTTGGTGACGGCGGTCATCTCCTTGATGGTTTCGGGGTCGGCGGAGGAGAAGTCGACGCCGGGTGCGTTGGCGCCGACCCATAGGACGTTTTTGCGACCCGGGAGGCCGCGGGTGGCCTCTGCGATCTGGAGGAGCGAGGAGAGGGACATGGCGATGCGCTCGGTGGTGCCGGGGCCGCCCTTGCCGCTCTGCGCCATCTTCCAGGGGTACTCGGGCCAGTGCTTCTTGAGGGTCTGGAGGAGTTCGTCGCGGTTCTGGGTGTAGTCGTGGAGGAGCTGGAACTTGGTGTTGGTGACGACGAGGAGGGCGCTGGGTTCCTTCAGGACGGGGGGCTGGGCGGCGAGGTACTTTTGCAGGGACTGGCGCGCGTAGGCCATGTCGGCGAAGGAGGTGTTGAGCTCGTCGAGGACCATGATGGTGACGGGTGCGTTGCCGATCTTGGGGAGGTCCTTGGCGGAGGTGACGACGGGCTGGTTGGCTGGTGCGGGAGGCATGACGTGGAGTTCGGGAGCCTCGAAGCTGCGGATGGTCTGAGGCGTCTTGTCCTCGAGGATGGTGAAGTCGGATTGCTTGAGGCCGGAGACGGGCTTGCCTTTTTTGTCGGTGACGACGACGTCGAGGATGACGATGCGGGTGCGGGAGCGGAAGACGGAGTGGGGAGCGCCTACGGGCGGCGGGGCGGACTGGGCGAGCAGAAGTGCGGGGGCCGCGAGGAAGCAAAGCAACAGGGAGGCGGCGAGGCGTAGGGTGCGGAGCGGCATGAGGAACTCCCGAGGGGGTGTGAGGGAAGGATGTCCTATGCCATTTTAGACCCGGACGGGTGCGGGGGGTTGCGCGGGCGCTGCTAGAATCTGAGACATATGAAGTGTCCTTATTGCGGCCATCTGCAGGACAAGGTAGTGGATTCCCGGGAGAGCAAAGAGGCGGACTCGATCCGTCGGCGGCGGGAGTGCGAGGAGTGCGGCAAGCGGTTCACCACGTACGAGCGGATAGACGAGATACCGTACATGGTGGTGAAGAAGGACGGGCGGCGGGAGAAGTTTGAGCGGGCGAAGGTGCTGACGGGGATGCTGCACAGCTGCCAGAAGCGGCCGATACCGATGAGCGCGCTGGAGAAGATTGTGGACGAGGCGGAGGCGTATGTGGTGGACTCCGCCGAGCGGGAGCGGACGACGCGGGAGGTGGGGGAGATGGTGATGAGCCGACTGAAGGAGCTGGATACGGTGGCGTACATACGGTATGCGAGCGTGCACCGCGACTTCAAGGACGTGCGCGAGTTCAAGAGCGAGCTGGAGCAGTTGTTGAGCAAAGAGAAGCGCAAGGGCTGACGACTTCGCGTTATCCCATCGGGCGTGCCTGTGTGAACGGTAGGGGTAGAGAAGCAGGTCCTTCGACTGCGCACTTGCTGCGCAAGTGCTTCGCTCAGGATGACGACGTTTGAAATGGATGCCCAAACAACGCTGCGCGTTGTTTGGGCATCGGCAAGCGGTGCGGTAATTGATACCGAAAAAAGACGAATGGGTACTTGCGCTAGACTTTTTGCATGGAGGGGAGCATGTTGCATACGTTGCCATTGTGGTTTCTGATAGCGGCGCTGTTTGTGCCGCGGATTGCGCTGCTGTGCGCGTGGCTGGAGCATGCGCTGGTTCCGTTTCAGTTGATGGGATGGGTGCCGGTGATACTGGGGGTGGTGGTTCCGCGTGCGCTGGTGCTGGTGCTGATCTACCGCGACCAGGGACTGTCGGGATGGTTTGTGACGCACGCGATTGTGGCGGTGATGGTGTGGGGCGGGATCAGCGGGAGAAAGCGAAAACGCTGTAAGTGCTGATGCGTGGTGGCCGCAAAGCGGCTCAAATCGCGATATCCTAGAAGAGTCGCAGTGTGCGGCTTGGCGAGCCTGAAAGGGCGCGCGGGCGGGATACAGCGAACACCACCAAAGAGAACGGCGGCGGGCGGGAACGGAGCCTGCGCCGAGGCAGGAAACAGACACATGGAACGTCGCAAGGCAGGCATACTGGGCGCAACCGGGATGGTGGGACAGCGCTTCATCCAACTCCTCCACAAGCACCCGTGGTTTGAGATCACGTGGCTGGCGGCGAGCGAGCGCAGCGAAGGCAAGCTGTACGGCGACGCGGCGCGGTGGAAGCTGGACACGCAACTGCCTGCGAAGATAGCGGCGATGAAGGTGTCTCCGAATGTGCCGGAGGGAGCGGCGGAGCTGCCGCCGATTATTTTTGCGGCGCTGGACGCTGATATTGCGCGGGAGCTGGAGCCGAAGTTCGCGGCCGCGGGGTGCGCGGTGATATCGAACTCGAGCGCGTTCCGCATGGCGGAGGATGTGCCGCTGGTGGTGCCGGAGGTGAACGCGGACCATCTGGGATTGATTGAGCGGCAGACATGGCGCAAGCAGAGCGGCGGATACATTGTGACGAATCCGAACTGCAGTGCCATTGGGCTGGTGATGGCGCTGAAGCCGCTGGAGGAACGGTTCGGGATAGAGAGCCTGTTTGTGAGCACGATGCAGGCGGTGAGCGGCGCGGGATATCCGGGCGTGCCGTCGCTGGACATATTGGGCAACGTGGTTCCGTACATCAAGAACGAAGAAGAGAAGATGCAGGAGGAGGTCGGGAAGCTGCTGGGCAGGTTCACGGGGGCGAAGGTGGAGCTGCTGCCGGCGCGGGTGAGCGCGCACTGCAACCGCGTGCCTGTTGAGGATGGGCACACGGAGTGCGTGAGCGTGAAGCTGAAGAAGAAGGCGACGCGGGAGGAGATATTGGCGGCGTGGGCGGAGTTCAAGCCGCTGGCCGGGCACGGCGACCTGCCGATGGCGCCGGAGCAGCCGGTGGAGTATCTGGAAGCGCCGGACCGTCCGCAGCCGCGGCTGGACCGGATGCGTGGCAAGGGGATGGCGGCGAGCGTGGGACGGCTGCGCGAGTGTCCGCTGCTGGACTGGAAGTTTGTGGTGCTGTCGCACAACACGGTGCGCGGCGCGGCGGGCGCGGCGGTGCTGAACGCCGAGGTGCTGGCAAAGCTGGGCAAGCTGGACGGCCTGCAGGCGAAGAAGGGATAGGACGATGAGCGCAATCACATCGAGCAAGGGCCGCAAGGACCTGGTGGTGATGAAGTTCGGCGGGACGTCGGTGGAGGACGCGGCGGCGATCTCGCGGACGGCGGAGATAGTGCGCGGGCGGCAGCAGAAGGGCCTGGGCACGATTGTGGTGGTGAGCGCGATGAGCAAGGTGACGGACACTTTGCTGACGGCTGCTGCCGCTGCGGGCGCGGGCGACCGCGAGGCGGCGCTGGCGACGAGCAAGGGATTGCGCGAGCGGCACATCAAGACGGCTAGCGAGCTGGTGGACGCGGCGGGGATGGCGGCGCTGCGGCCGTTCATCGAGACGGAGTTCGACGGTCTGGACGACCTGCTGAAGGGAATCAGCGCGGTGGGCGAGCTGACGCCGCGGACGAGCGATCTGGTGCAGAGCTTTGGGGAACGGCTGTCGAGCAAGATGGTGGCGGCGGCGTTTGCGCAGCGCGGATTGAACGGCGTGCACTTTGACGCGCGCAAGGCGATTGTCACGGACGGGCAGCACGGCAAGGCGGTTCCGCAGGAGAAGCAGATCGAGGCGAAGCTGACGGAGCATGTGCTTCCGCTGGTGAAGGCGGGACAGACGCCGGTGATGGGAGGATTTATTGGCGCGACCGAGGCGGGCGTGACGACGACGCTGGGACGCGGTGGCAGCGACTACACGGCGGCGCTGGTGGGCGGCGGGCTGCACGCGGGAGCGATCGAAATTTGGACGGACGTGAACGGGGTGATGACGACGGACCCGCGCATCGTTCCGGAGGCGCTGCGGGTGAAGAACGTGAGCTTCGAGGAGGCGGCCGAGATGGCGTACTTCGGGGCGAAGGTGCTGCATCCGGCGACGATCCAGCCGGCGGTGCAGAAGGACATACCGGTGTGGGTGCTGAACTCGCGGAATCCGTCGAACCCGGGGACGCAGATCACGGCGCACGGGCCGGCGTGCAAGAGCCCGTTCAAGTGCATTGCGGCGAAGCGGAAGCAGACGATCATTGACATTGTGAGTACGCGGATGCTGATGTCGCACGGGTATCTGGCGGCGGTGTTCGAGGTGCTGGACCGGCACAAGGTGGTGATTGACATGGTGTCGACGAGCGAGGTGAGCATCTCGCTGAGCGTGGACAGCAGCCAGAACCTGGAGCCGATTGTGGACGACCTGAAACAGATCGCCACGGTGACGCTGGACACGAAGAAGGCGCTGATTTGCCTGGTGGGCGAGGACATCCGCGGGCGGAGCGGGATAGCGGCGCAGGTGTTTGACGCGGTGAAGCACGTGAACGTGCGGATGATTTCGCAGGGGGCGAGCGAGATCAACATGAGCTTCATGATTGACGAGAAGAACGTGGAGGAGGCGGTGCGTTCGCTGCACAAGGTGTTCTTCAGCGATGCGGATCCGGCGGTGTTTGATGTGGAAGCAGTTGCGGCGAAGGCGAAGGACTAGGAGAAAACGATGCGCGTGCTGGTGCTGGGACAAGGCAAGACAGGCAAGCTGGTGAGCGAGGTGGCCGCAGAGCGCGGACACGCGGTGCGCGGCATGGACATTACGGAGAACGAGGGGTCGAAGGCGCTGACGGCGGAGTTTCTGAGGCAGTTCGATGTGGTGATTGACTTCACGACTCCGGATGCGGCGGTGGGGAACATGACGGCGGTGCTGGGCGCGGGCGGGCGGATGGTGATCGGCACGACGGGGTGGTACGCGAGTCTGGAAGCGATGCGGAAGCTGGCCGCGGCGAAGAACGCGGGACTGCTGTTCAGCACGAACTACTCGATTGGCGTGCAGGTGACGCTGGAATTGGTGTCGGCGCTGGGCGCGGCGCTGAAGGGCGCGGGGTACACGTACAGCTTGAGCGAGACGCACCATACGTCGAAGCTGGATACGCCGTCGGGGACGGCGATCACGTTGCAGCAGACGCTGGCGGCAGTGGACGCGGCGGCGGCGAAGTTCGAGATTGTGAGCCATCGGGTGGGCGACGCAAGCGGGTTGCACGAGATGGAGGCTCGCAGCGGGGCCGACCGGATTGTGCTGACGCATGAGGCTTTCAACCGGCGCGGATTCGCGCTGGGCGCGGTGCGCGCGGCGGAGTGGATGGTGGGACGCACGGGAGTGTACGACTTCCGCGAGGTGTTCCACCAGGTGTTCGGCGATGCGGGAGCGGAGAAACTGCCGGCGGCGGCGAAGGTGGGCGGCATCATCACGCCGCAGTGAGCACATTGAACTTTAAGGCGGAGATCGCGGAGATCCATCTGGCGGAGCAGGGGGCCAAGGGCGCGGTGTGGCGTGTGGCACTGAGCCGCACGGAGTTTGGGGAGGGGGCGACGGGAACGCTGACGGCGGTGTCCGCGAGCGGGCGGGAGCTGGTGATGGAGGTGCAGCGGGTGCGGCTAGGCTCGGATGGGCGAGTGTGGCACGAGGTAGGGAAGCCGGTGGCGGTGGGGACGCGAGTGACGGGGCGGGTGGTCAGCGGCGCGGATTGATGGCTCGGCGGCCCGTGAAATTAGAGAGGTGGGGAAATGGAGCGGGAGACCGGGATCGAACCGGCGACATTCAGCTTGGGAAGCTGACGTTCTGCCACTGAACTACTCCCGCAGACCTTTAGAATCAACGACTTACTAAAATCGCTCATTCTGTTAACCCCACAGTAGGCAGCTTTTCAAGATGCCAAGCGCTGAGTGTCGGGTCAACAAGGACGAGTATATCAAAGAGGTTTGCTGCGCCGAATTGAAAAGGGCAGGGGATCGACACGTGGGAGTGGCGCTCATCAATCAGGGCACAGGTTCTTGGGGCGCAGGGTAGGGTGGAAACCCGTATTGTCTGTCATTCGGGAGTTGCATTTCCTTAAAAGTGGAATGCGATGCCGCTGGACATCCGGGTGGCTGACTGCCTGTTCGTGGTGGTGTTGGGCAGGTCCGTGTAGATGTAATCCACCTCAGCCACACGCCACGCGATATGGTTCGAGAGTTGCAGGTTGAGGCCGCCGCCGGACTGGGAGGCGAAGCGGACTGCGCTCGATAAAACGCTGCCAAAGCTGGTGAATAAAGCCGTGTGATATACGTGCACCACGCCGTAAAGCGACTCCACGTAGATGCTTGCCCTTGATTCCCTCTGCGTGTAACGAGGACCAGCCACAAACACCAGTTGCGTGAGATCTACTCCCGGGTAGATAGAGGAAGCGTATGCTCCGCTCGCGTCCACAGCGAGACCTAGACCTTTGAGTTTGCCGCCCGGCGTGTAGGCTGCGTCCAAGGATCCGCCCTGTATGAAATAACTATTGGAAGCTTCTGAGCCCTTGGCCATCTTATAGGTGAAGTTCAGACCGATGTCCGTCTTGTTCCGGAAAGAACCGTTTGTGTTGAGATGTTGCGCAGTGAGGGGCGCACCGGCCGCCAGAACCACCAGGAATGCTGCATATTGAATTGCTTTCATCATCTATTCTCCGATGGTTGGCGTCAGTTGGCATTCAGGGTGATAGGTATTGTTACAGGTTGATTGAGCAAGTTTACAGGTTGTACGACCAATAATCCCGACGTGCCAGACACCACTATGTTGACAGTAGTAGTGGCTGGGCAGGGCGGACTAGCTGGAGCGTTTGTGCAACTTGATTCACCGCAGCTGCCTGAGAGCCCCACTACGCCTATCAGTACCGTCACCAGCAGCAAAGCCGCCTTTACTTGTTGCGTCAGCGTGCGCCGCAACAACTTGTGACGCAGCAAGCCCAGGAAGGGCAACGCCGGCAGCATCAACGCAAAAAACGGCAGCAATGGATTGCGGTACGAGGCCCCTGGGGTCTTTTGAGTCACTATCGAAATAGTGAAAGGCGTAGTGCCTGAACCAGCTGAAATGACTGCGGGGCTGGCCAATATCGACTTAATGGCGGGAGTGAGAGATGGATTCGTGCCGGAGCCAGGCAAGTTTCCCGCCAACGTAATGGCATTCGGGAAGGTGCTGGTGGTCGGTGTCTCGGTGCAGCTGATGGTTACAGTCTGCCCCTCCGTGTAAGCTGATGTCGGGGTCGCGCAGGTGATGGTAAATCCGACCACAATCTCCGAGACCGAAGAACTCGTTCCCGTCGGATAGTTGCCGTCGCCGCCGTACTTCACCGTCAGCGGGTGGCTGCCGACCACGGCTGTAGTTGTCGGCGCGAACGTGATGGAGAACGCCCCGTTCACCAGCGTACCGGATCCAAGCTGCGTAGACCCGTCATAGAAGGTGACCGTGCCGGTCGGGGTTGCGCTACCCGTATTGCCCGCCACCGTTGCCTGCAACGTAACGCTGCCTAATATCTGCACTATGGCGGAGGAGGGCGTTAGCGTAATGGTCTCCGAGTTCACCTGCAACGTAATGGTGGAGCTGATGGGAGCGTAGACGCCGACCGAGGAGCCCGTCGGCGTGCACGTGACCGTCAGCGTATAGGTGCCGCCTGCCAGCACCGATGTAGAAGTCACCGCGGCTCCTGTTGGCGTCGCTGTATAAGCGCAGGTGCTGGTGTCTGGCGACGAGGTGTAGGCGTTGAGCAGCGTACCCAGCGCGGTGGGATTCCAGATGGTGGCCACCGTGCTGGTTCCCGCTCCGGTCACCGTTCCGCCTGTGGGGGCCACGGGAGTCCAGTTTAGGGTGGGCGTAATCAGGTTCACTGTCTCTGTAGCGGTGATGCTGGTCAGGCCTGTGACCGCTGCCGTGTACGTGTAGGTTCCCGCAGCAGGCAGGGCCGCAGACCCGAGGTTGAAGGTGGCGACGCCAGCGACCGCGGCCTGGGTGTAGGTCTTGGAGTAGCTGTTGGGACCGGTCACCGTGAGGGTGATGGTGTCGGTTGCGGTTGTGACGACAACCTTGCTGGCGTTCTCCTCTTTCACCGTGATGGCGCTGCCAGCGTTGCCGTTCACAAGAATCGGCGTCGCCGGCAATGTGCCCCAATCCATCTGCGTGCCCGCGGCCACGCCTGTGCCAAGCAGGCTGACCGACTGCGGCGATCCGGGAGCGTTGTCCGTAAAGTTGAGCGTGGCCGAGCGACTACCCAGGGCGGTGGGGGCAAAGGCCACGCCGACAGAGCAGGTTCCATTGACTGCGACCGTGCCGGTGCAGGTGTTGGTTCCCGATGCGATGACGAAGTCGCCGGCATTGGTTCCCGTGAATGAGACGCTGCCGATGACCAACGGAGCGTTGCCCGTGTTCTGCAGGTTGACGGTCAGCGGCGCGCTCGTGGTTGCGGACACCTGACTGCTGAAGTTGAGCGAGGTGGTGCTGAGTGCGGCCACCGGCGCACTGCCCACACCGGTCAGCTTGATGGTCTGCGTCGTCGCGGGCGTGTTCAAGTTGTTGTCGGTCAGCACCAGACTGCCGCTGTTGGTGCCCACCGCCGCGGGCGTGAAGTCCAGTACATAGGTGCAGTTGACTCCCTGGGCGAGCGTCGCTGCCGAACTGACGACAGAGAGCTGCGGGCAGGTGCTGGAGTTGTTATAGGCGTATCCGCTGGAGATGCTGGGGTTGTTGCCCGTCGTCGGCGTCGGTATGGACAGCAGCGCGTTGCCGATGTTCTGGAGGGTGACCGTCTGCGAACCGTCCGTCGTATCTGTGCTGCCCACGCTGGTGGCGGTCGCCCAGGTGAGCGTGGGCGCAGTGCCGTCACTCAGCTTCACAACCTGATTGGCATACGGGTCGGCAACGAATATATCTCCAGCCGCGTCCACAGAGACGCCGTAAGGGTTTTGAAATCCGCTGGCCACCACAGACTGTGCTCCATAGGAACTGCCGTTCCACGGCACGAAGGTCACATTTTTATTTGCAAAGTCGACCACATAGATGTCGCCGGCCGCATCCGCAGCCACGCCGGAGGGGGTGTTGAAGTTGCTTCCCACATTCACGGGCGTGGCGTAGCTGCTCCCATTCCACGGCATCTTGACCACACGGTGGTTCAAATCGTCGGCAATGTAGATGTTGCCGGCTCCATCCACCTGAATGCTGTTGATGCTGAGCGTGGACGGGGACAGGCCGCTACAGCAGGTCAAGGTAATCTGCGCGCCGGCAGGCGTGTACTTGATGATGGTGGTGTTGCTGCCAGCTCCGTATATGTTGCCGTTGCCATCAATGGCAACAAGCCCCTGGTATCCGGTGAGCGGCACTACGCTCGCATTTCCGTAGGATGTTCCGTTCCAGGGAATCTTGATCAGACGGTAGAGGCCGCTGCTCGAGTTGTAGTCGTCGCTAAGGTAGACGTTGCCGGCTCCATCCACGGCCACATTGAAAGAAGCCGTCAGAGTGCTCGGAGTCAGACCGGAACAGCAAGGTATCGAGCTCTGCACACCTGCCGGCGTCACTTTAACGACAGTACGATTGGCGAAATTATCGAGATACACATTGCCGAGGGCATCCGCAACGGCCGCATACGGGGCGCTGTTGCCGGTGCCCACCAAGGTCTGTTTGCCTGGCACATAGACCAACTCCGGCCCAACGCCCAAGGCGTTCAGGTAGACCGTGGATAAGACGTTGCCACTGTTGTCATTCAATTGCAACGCACCATAGCGTGAGCCGGGATAATGAGGTGAAAAGACAAAGTCCACGCTGCAGTTGGTCTGGCTCCCATAGGTGGTGCCAACTGTGCAGAGCGTCGTGCTGCTGTCAGTGGCAGGTGCGTTGAACTCCGAACTTGCGCCGGAAACACCCTGTTCAAAATAGTTGATGGCGCCAAACTTTGTACCAGAGGTGGAGATCTGAAAGGTGGCGGTGTAGATGGGCGATGAGCTGCCAACATTGGTGCTCGGAATCGTGCAGTTACCGCTCGAGCAGACTTCCGCGACCCCGCTATTGGCCACAATAAACAGGTTGCCGCTGTAATCCTGCGCCATACCCGCGGAGTATGCGGAGTTGGTCATCACCGTGGTGGATGCAGAGTAATTCGGCGCAGCGTATTTCGCTACAGTGGGACTGAGGCCACTAGAGAAACTGCTGCCATTCAGGGCCACCACCAGGTTGTTGGAGGAGTCGAACAGAATGGCGCCTGGAACATTGAGGCCACTGAATACCGTGCTGGGTGTCTGGAAATTGGATGCGGCGGTAAAACGAAAGATCTTCGAAACGCCATCGGAAACCAGCAGGTCGCCGACGCTCCAGAGAGAGTTTGTGGTTGGAGCAATAGCGAATCCGTGCGCGGTATTGGCAGCGGGGAGATTGTAAAACACATTGCTCGCCCCGGCGGTGCATGTATTGGTGATCTCAAAGCCCACTCCGCTGGTGCTTGCGCTTATCGATGTGGATCCGCTCGGCGTGCCGACAGGGATTCTGCTGATGCAGGTTCCGCCCTCCCAGATATTGTTGGAGGCGTCCAAAAAAACATTGGTTTCCGCATTGTTGTTGTAGTATGCCTTGCAAGTATTTGTGACGGTATTCCAAACGATGATCTGTCCGGAAGATATGTTCAAACGAGCGTATTGATTGGCGATATACAGGTTGTTGCTGGAGTCCATCGCCAGCCCCTGAGGGGAAGTCAGCGTAAGCAAAGTCGAAGAGCACGTCAACGCACCGGACAAGTAGATGCTGGAGGCATGGGTGATGGCATTCACCATGATGATTTTGTTTGTGGCGGAATCGCTTACGTAGATATTGCCGGAGGAGTCCGTGACAATACCGGTTGGGTTGTTCCATACGCCTGGCGACAGATAGGTTTGCAGGCTGACGAAGTTGACGCCCTGAGCGTGCGCGTTCGCCACTGCACAGAGGACGAGCAAGCACACAACCGCCATCTTCGCCACTTGGGCTAGTGGCCTGCGAAACAGATTTCTGCTGGTTGCGGTGCGGATGGTGGCAAGTTGGCGCGAGGCGTGGGCAAGTACTGAGAGGGGGAAGCTCACAGGCATTCTCCTGAATATGCCCGATGAGGGGACGTTCAACATCGCCGCAGGGTGCAATTCGAATATTTTGGGGGTATAGCTGAATCAATATCTCACGGCCCTCGTGGGGCTTGTCAAGCCATAAATTCTTTTTTTTCAGATATTTGCAGTGATTTGCATTGCGCGATTTTGTGACGTAGCTCACATTGCGCGTACCCCTGCCGCCGCCAAATCATGGGCTCATGTCCAAATTGCCCGTCGATCGGACATGGTTAGAGCTGTCTCATTGCGGGGTGCAAGAGAGATTTAACCCCACACAAAACCCCACACGACCCCTGTTAACGCCTACATTAGGATGCTAATGGGTGCCTTTAAACTATAGATAATGCTAGAGATAGGCCGCTTGGGAAGCTGACGTTCTGCCACTGAACTAGTCCCGCAGACCTTTCGAATCAACGACTTAATGAAAGCGCTGATTCTGTTAACCCCACAGCAGGCAGCTTTTCGATGGGCTAAACGCCGAGGTGCAGGTCAACATGGAGCACTATATCAAAGAGGATTGCTGCGCCGAATTGAAAAGGGCAGGGGATCGACACGTGGGAGTGGCGCAATCGGGTCAAGGGAAAGTTGAAACAGGAGTCTTTCTCCGTTGGTGATTTCCCCACAGAGGTGGATATGTGGCAGCACCTGGAGACGGCGCTCAGCCTTTGAATGGCGGGACCAGGGAAGCGCTTCCGGTGTCTGCCACCAGGGGAACTGTCATCGGCCGCACTCTCGATGGAGTACGTTCGCAGCAGGCCACAGGTACGTCGGTGAGAACGTCGTACCGGAAGGCAAATTCTGATTCGGCGGGATAGTTTTCGATGAAGCAAAAGCAAGATCTTCCAGCCACTTGCACAGGATTGCAATTGCAGTAGAATGAATCCTTTCCCGTAGCCGGGTGAGGCAAGAGAGCAACCCGGCCACAAGGAGTGAAGCTGATGAGAGCGTCTTCCCCAGACATCGCACAGGCGCTGTCGGAACACCTACCACCGCTGACACCCAACGCCGCAGCCATCGAGTCAGACCGCTGCCTGTACTGCTACGACGCTCCCTGCACGCACGCCTGCCCCACGCATATTGATATTCCCCGATTCATCAAGAAGATAGCGAGCGGCAATCTACTGGGGTCGGCCGATACGATTTACTCGGCCAATCTGATGGGTGCCACCTGCGCCCGCGTCTGTCCGGTGCAGGAGCTTTGCGAGGGAGCCTGCGTGCTCGGCTCGGAGCACAAGCCGATCGCCATAGGCCGCCTGCAGCGCTTTGCCATGGATAACGCCAAGCAGCGCGGCCACGCACCAAGTGTCACCGCTGCACCCACGGGACGGCGCATCGCCGTGGTGGGCTCCGGGCCTGCTGGTCTTTCCTGTGCGGGCTATCTGGCGTTGGCCGGGCACAAGGTCACAATCCTTGAGAAGCGCGAGCAGCTCGGAGGTCTCTCGACCTACGGCATCATCGCGTTGCGTGAACCGATGGAGGTAGCCATCGAAGAGGCGAAGATGGTGGCCTCGCTGGGCGTGGAGATGCGCACTGGCGTCGAGTTTGGCAAGCAGATAACGCTCGAATCGCTGCGCAAGGATTTTGACGCCGTGGTGCTGGCCATCGGTCTGGGCAACACAACGCAGCTGGGCGTACCGGGCGAGGAGGCCATTGTGGACGGCCTGTCCTTCGTCGAGCAGAGCAAGACCGCGCCGGACAAGCTGACCGTGGGTAGGAACGTACTGGTCATCGGAGCAGGGAACACCGCCGTGGACTGCGCCACGATTGCTCGACGCCTTGGCGCCGCGCGGGTCACCATGGTCTACCGCCGCACCGACCGCGAGATGACCTGCTATGCGCACGAGTACGAGTTTGCCCGCAACGAGGGCATCGAGTTCCGCTTTCTGACGCAGCCGACAAAGGTCGCGCTGAAGGGCAAGGATGTCGCGGGACTGGAGTGTCTGCGCGTCGAACTGGGCAAGCCGGATGCTTCGGGTCGTCCGTCGCCCGTTGCGGTGGCGGGCTCTGAATTTGTGATTGAGGCAGACCAGATCATCAAGGCCGTGGGTCAGCAGAAACCCGAACTGGCAGCGCAGCTCGGACTGAAGACCGACAAAGGATTCATCGCCGTGGATGCGGGATTCCGCACCAACATATCCGGCGTTTACGCAGTCGGTGATTGCATCCGAGCGCGCGGGGCTGCCTCCACAGTTATGGCGGTGGAGGACGGCAAGCTGGCCGCCGCCGCGATCAGCGAACATCTGCCGGCAAAGACCGGAGGGAGGTAATCATGGCTGACCTTCGCATCAACTTTGCTGGAATCAAGTCACCCAATCCGTTCTGGCTGGCGTCGGCTCCGCCCACCAACTCGGGAGCGCAGATTCACAAGGCCTTCGAGGCCGGTTGGGGCGGCGCGGTGTGGAAGACCATCGGAGCGCCGGTGCTGAACGTGAGCAACCGCTACGGCGCATGGCACCACGGCCGCCAGCGCATGCTGGCCATCAACAATGTGGAACTCATCAGCGACCGACCGCTGGAGATCAACCTGCGCGAGATTGCCGAGGTGAAGCGTGCCTGGCCCGACCGAGCCGTCATTGTCTCTGCCATGGTCGAATCCACGCCCGAGGCCTGGCAGGAGATCATCCGCCGCATCGAGGACACCGGCGCCGATGGAATCGAACTCAATTATGGCTGCCCACATGGCATGAGCGAGCGCGGCATGGGCGCAGCCGTGGGTCAGGTGCCGGAGTACTGCGAGAAGATCACGCGCTGGGTGAAGGAGGCCGCCACGCTGCCGGTGCTGGTGAAGCTGACGCCCAACATCAGCAATATTGTGTTGCCGGCGCGCGCGGCGGTGAACGCCAAAGCCGACGGGCTATCACTCATCAACACCATCAACTCTATTGTGGGCGTGGATCTGGACACGATGGCGTTGACGCCAAACATCGGAGGGCGCGGCGGACACGGCGGATATGCCGGCCCGGCGGTCAAGCCCATCGCGCTCAACATGCTGGCCGCGCTCGGAACAGATGCTCAGGTCTCAGCCGCCAAGCTCCCCATCAGCGGCATGGGCGGCATTACGACGTGGCAGGACGCGGCGCAGTTCCTGCTGCTGGGCGCCACCAGCCTGCAGGTTTGCACTGCGGTGATGCACTACGGTTACCGCATCGTGGAAGACCTCTGTGACGGATTGAGCCACTGGATGGACGAGAAGGGCTTCCAGACCATCGCCGACGTGACCGGTCGCAGTCTGCACCACGTCTCCGACTTCAAGGACTTCAACCTGTCGTTCCGCGCCGTGGCCCGCATTGACGAAGCATCGTGCATCCGCTGCAACCTTTGCTATGTGGCTTGCAACGACACGGCGCACCAGTGCATTGACCTGTTCGGCGCCGACGGCCAGCAGGCACAACCCTACGATTGGGATGTGCGCAGCAACGGACGGCGTGAGGCTGTGGAGACGCGTCCGCAGCCCCGTGTGCGGGAAGCGGACTGCGTGGGTTGCCGTCTCTGCTACAACGTCTGTCCCGTGGATGATTGCATCAGTATGGTGGAGATGCCCTCGGGACGTGCAGACACGACCTGGAGCCGCCTGACAACCGAGCAACCCGAGGTGGGCTCCGATTGGGAGGCCATGAAGGCCTACCGCAAGCGCGTGGGCATTGATATTCACTGACAGGGGTAGCGCCACAACAATCCTGCGTTGCCTAAGGAGGGTACGAAGATGGCACTGTTGATTCGAGGCGGAGAGATTGTCACCGCGGACTCGCGCTCCCACGCCGATATCTACATCGAGAACGAGACCATCACCCGCATCGGCCCAGCGCTCGATGCGCCAGCGGGCACCGAGGTCATTGACGCCCGAGGCAAGTTCGTCTTCCCCGGCTTCATTGACCCGCACGTGCACATCCACCTGCCCTTCATGGCGACCTTCGCCAAGGACACGCATACGACGGCCAGCGTGGCCGCACTGCTGGGTGGAACGACATGCTTTATCGAGATGGTCTGCCCCTCGCGCAACGAGGACGCCCTGACCGGATACCAGATCTGGAAGCAGAAGGCCGAGGGCCACAGCGCCTGCGACTACGCCTTCCACATGGCCGTGACCCGCTACGACGCAAACACCGAAGCGCAGTTGCGGGAGATCGTTAAGGACGGCACCGCCAGTTTCAAGGTCTTCCTTGCCTACAAGAACTTCTTTGGCGTCACTGATGACGAGCTCTTCCAGACTCTCACGCTCGCCAAATCGCTGGGTGTCATCACCACGGCGCACTGCGAGAACGCCGAGTTGGTCACGCGCCTGCAGCAGCGATTACTGGCCGAAGGGAAGACCGGTCCCGAATGGCACGAGCCCAGCCGCCCCGAGCCGGTCGAGGCCGAGGGCACGGGACGCTTCGCGGCGTTTCTGGAACAGACCGGTGCCACTGGCTACGTGGTGCATCTGTCGTGCCAGCCAGCGCTGGCGGCTGCCGTTGCAGCCAAACTGCGCGGCGTGCGGTTGTATGTAGAGTCCGTGCTGCCGCACTTCCTTTTCGACAAGAGCTTCGCCGAGCGCAAGGGCGTGGAGGGTATGAAGTATGTGATGTCTCCACCGCTGCGCGACAAGCGCAACCTTGATGTGCTGTGGTCGGGGCTCGAGGCCGGGCTGATTGACACCGTGGGCACCGACCACTGTCCCTTCGACACGGAGCAGAAGCTGCTGGGCAAGGACAACTTCACGCTCATCCCCAACGGCATCCCCGGCATTGAGGACCGCGTCAATCTGATGTACACCTACGGCGTGGCCCGCGGGCGGTTGGACATACACCGCTTTGTGGACGCGCTCAGCACGCAACCTGCCAAGCTCTTCGGGCTGTTTCCGCGCAAGGGCAACATCAGCGTGGGCGCAGACGCTGACCTGGTCATCTTTGACCCTAACTATCGCGGCAAGATTACAGCCAAATCACAGAAGACCAACAACGACTACAACGGCTTTGAGGGTTACGCCATCGAGGGCCGCCCCACCGCCGTCACCGTGCGTGGTCGCGTACAGGTGCGCGACGGCGCCTTTGTGGGCGCGACCTCTCTGGGCAGGATGCTCCGCCGCGAACCGCAGTACAAGGATTAGGAGGCGCATATGCCGGTTGAAGCACAATCCGCAATTGCATGGCTCAAGGAACTCCGCTCCCTTACCGCCGACGAGAACGGCGCGCAGCGCGTGGCCTGGACGCCAATGTGGCTCAAGGCGCGCGAGTGGTTCCGCGGCAAACTCGCAGAGCTGCCCGTGGAGCATCACTTCGATGCTGCTGGTAACAGTTGGACGACGCTGAAGGGCGACTCCGAGAAGACGCTCATCCTTGGCAGCCACCTCGATTCAGTGCCCAACGGCGGCTGGCTGGACGGCTGCCTTGGCGTTATCGCCGCCTATGCGGTACTGCGCCGCATCCATGATGAATTCAAGGGCAAGCCGCCCGTCACCGTTCGTTTGGTGGACTGGGCCGACGAGGAGGGCGCGCGCTTTGGCCGCAGCCTCTTCGGGTCATCCGCGTTCGCGGGGACGCACTCCATCGCCGCCGACCGCGGCCGCACCGACGCCAACAGCACACGGCTGGAAGACGCGTTGGCAGCCTGCGGCATCAAGGTGGACGTGATCGGCGACGCGCAGCGCGAGCGCGCGAACGCGTGCGCGTATCTTGAGCTGCACATCGAGCAGGGGCCGGTGCTGGAGAGCATGGGGCTACCGCTGGCCGTGGTGCTGGGTACCAAGGGCGTCGAGCGGCACGCCATCACCTTCCACGGGCAGGAGGCGCACTCCGGTTCCACGCCCATGAACGCGCGCCACGATGCGCTGGCCGCCGCCGCCAAGCTGGCGCTGGAGATTCGACCCATCGCCAAGCGCCACGCGGACGCCGTCTGCACCATGGGGAGCCTCAAGACATTTCCGGGCATCGTCACCGCGGTGGTGGGCCGCGCAGAGGCCACGCTCGACCAGCGCGACCTTGACGCCGGAAATCTGGCCGCCATGTTCGCGGAGGCGAAGCAGAAGAGCGAGCAGTTTGCGCGCGAGGAGGGATGCACGGTCGAGTGGGCGCGCATCTGGAACATCGAGCCGGTGCCTTTCCATCCGAAGCTTATCGAAATGGCCGACGAGGCCATCCGCGAGGTGGCGGGCAAGTCGCACCGTATGCCGTCAGGCCCACTGCACGACGCGGCGGAGGTCAGCCGCGCCGGCATTCCAACCGTCATGATGTTTGTGCAATCGCTCAAAGGCATCAGCCACAATAAGATTGAAGACACACGCGAAGAGCACTTGCAGATGGCCGTCACCGCGTTTGACCGTCTGGCAGCCAAGACCATGAAGTGGATTCAAAGTTCCTGAGGAGGAAGCATGAGCAACGCAGCATCGGCCGCAACTGCCGTACCGTTCTGGATTGAGGGCAAGGAGGCGCACACTGTCTCCGGCCGCAGCGGTCCGGTGCACAACCCCGCCACCGGCCAGACCATCGCCGAGGTCGGCTTTGCCACCGCCGCGGAGGTGGACAAGGCCGTTGCCGTCGCCAAGGCCGCCTTCTGGGGGTGGCGCTCCACGCCGCTGGCGCGCCGCGCCGAGCTGATGTTCGCATTGCGCAACCTGGTGCTCGAACATCGCCAAGAGCTCGCCGAGATCATCAGCCGCGAGAACGGCAAGACCATCAGCGACGCGCTAGGCGAGGTCGCGCGCGGCCTTGAGATCGTTGAGTTCGCATGCGGCATCCCCGCGCTGCTCAAGGGTGGATACACGGAGCAGGCCAGCCGCGGTATCGACGTCTACCAGATTCGCCAGCCACTGGGCGTCGTTGCAGGCATTACGCCGTTCAACTTTCCGGGGATGGTGCCGCTGTGGATGCTCTCCAACGCTCTGGCTTGCGGCAACACATTTGTTCTCAAGCCCTCCGAGAAGGTCCCTTCGGCCAGCAACTTTTTGGCCTCACTAGCCAAGCAGGCGGGCATCCCCGACGGAGTGCTGAATGTTGTGCACGGCGACAAGACGGCGGTGGATCGACTGCTCGAGCATCCGGACATCAAGGCCATCAGCTTTGTCGGTTCCACGCCCGTGGCGCGCTCCATCTACGAGACAGGCACGCGCAACGGCAAGCGTGTGCAGGCGCTAGGCGGAGCCAAGAACCACATGGTGGTGCTGCCCGACGCGGACATCTCCATGGCCGCCGACGCTGCTGTGAGCGCGGGCTTCGGCGCGGCCGGCGAGCGTTGCATGGCCATCTCCGTGGTGGTCGCGGTAGGTGATGTCGCCGAGCCACTCATCTCCGCCATCCGCGAGCGCATGGCCAAGATCAAGGTCGGTCCGGGCAACGACCCGACCAGTGAGATGGGCCCGCTCATCACACGCGAGCACCGTGACCGTGTGGCCGCACACCTGGACTCGGCGGTTGCAGACGGCGCAAAGCTCGCCGTGGACGGCCGCAAGGTTGCTGCGCCCAACTCCGGCGGCTTCTTCCTTGGGCCGTCACTGCTGGACGATATGCGTCCGGGAATGCGCTGCTACGACACGGAGATCTTCGGCCCCGTACTCGGATTCACCCGCGTCAAGACCTACGCCGAGGCGCTCGATCTCATCAACAAGAATCCATACGGCAACGGCGCCGCCATCTTTACCCAGAACGGGGGGGCGGCGCGCCAGTTCCAGTTCGATGTCGAGGCCGGCATGGTCGGCATCAACGTTCCTATCCCCGTCCCCGTCTCCTATTACAGCTTTGGTGGATGGAAGTCCTCGCTCTTCGGTGACCTGCACATGTACGGCCCCGAGGGCATACAGTTCTTCACGCGCGGCAAGGTGGTCACCAGCCGCTGGCCCGATCCCGGCGCCAGCAAAGTGGACCTCGGCTTCCCGCAGACGCGATAAGCAGCACGTTCACGAAAGGAAATCCATGACACTCCCGGCCTCCAACGCTCCGCTTACCAGCGAGCAGATATCCACCATCACCAGCCAGACCAACTACGGCACCTGGCGCTTCCAGAAGGGATGGAAGCCGTTGCACGTCGCCAGTGCCGACGGCTGTTACTTCACCGACGGCAGCGGCAAACGCTACCTCGACTTCAGCTCGCAGCTCATGTGCGTCAATTTGGGCCACAACAACCAATGCGTCATCGAGGCCATCGTGAAGCAGGCACACGAACTGGCCTATGCCGCGCCGGGATACGCCACCGAGGCACGCGTACGCCTCAGCCTGAAATTACTGGAGGTGCTGCCAAAGGGCCTGAGTAAGTTCTTCTTCACCACCAGCGGCACCGAGGCAAACGAAGCAGCTTTCAAGATTGCGCGCATGTATACCGGACGCAACAAAATCATCAGCCGCTACCGCTCCTATCACGGTTCAACGGCAGGCTCCATTGCAGCCACCGGTGATCCGCGCCGCTGGGCCATGGAGCCGCTGGGCAAGACACAGGGCACCATCTTTGCGCCGGAGTGTAACTGCTACAAGTGTCCCATCGGCCACACTTATCCCACGTGCAACGTGGCCTGCGCTGACTACATCGAGCACATGATTCGCAACGAGAGCGACGTGGCCGCCATCATCGTCGAGCCCATCGTCGGCACGAACGGCATCCTTGTGCCGCCGCCGGAGTACTTTCCCCGCCTGCGCCGCATATGCGACGAGCACGGCGTACTGCTGATTGCCGACGAGGTGATGACCGGCTGGGGCCGCACCGGCAAGTGGTTTGCCATGGAGCATTGGGGCGTGACGCCCGACATCCTTGTCACGGCCAAGGGCATCACGTCGGCCTATGTTCCTCTAGGCCTATGCGCAACCAACGAGAAGATTGCGGAGTTCTTCGAGACGCACTACTTCTCGCACGGCCACACCTACGAAGCCCATCCGCTCACGTTGTTGCCGGCCGTGGCCACCATCGAGGAGATGCAGCGCCTCGAGTTACCTGCACGTGCCGCTGCGCTCGAGCCGTGGCTCCGCAGCAAACTGGAAGAGTTGAAGCAGCGCCACCCCGCCGTGGGCGACGTGCGCGGCAAGGGTCTCTTTTTCGCCGTGGATTTGGTGAAGAACCGAAAGACACGCGAGCCCTTCAACACCATGCGCGACAAGGTCGAGGGCAAGCCGCTGCTGGTGGACCAGATTGTCGCCAAATGCTTCGCGCAGGGAGTCTCGCTGCAGGGATGGGTCAGCCACTTCGTCATTGCGCCGCCGCTGATTATCACTCAGGAAGAGATGGAGATTGGCCTGAAGGTGCTCGACGAGCATCTCGCGATAGCCGATGCGCTGGTCGAAGCCTAGACGACGTACAGTCCGACGTACTCGCTGACCGGAGTCTCCTCCAGTCGTTTCTGATTGCCGGAGGTCTCCAGAATCGCCCACCGTTGTTTCTCGGCGAACCGTCGCGCCAGATTGCGCTCGAACTTGTTCATCAGCAAGGGCATGCCCTCGGTGCGGCGGCGCCGATGCCCAAGGGGATACTCCACTACCACCTCCGGCAATATAGTTCCGTCCTTCAGTTCCACACTCAGGGCGTTGGCAATCGAGCGCTTCTTCGGGTTGTGGTAGTCGGCCGTAAACTGCTGGTCCTCCACGCATGTGATGCGCGCGCGCAGCGCGTCAATGCGCGGGTCGACGGCCATGCCGTCCTCGTAGTCCTCGGCCGTCAGCCGCCCGAACAGCAGCGGCACCGCCACCATGTACTGCACGCAGTGGTCGCGGTCCGCCGGATTGTTGAGCGGGCCCTGTTTGTCAATGATGCGCATGCAGGCCGCGTGTGTGCGGATGGTGACGCGCTGGATGTCGGCCGTCGAGTTGCCAGCCTCGGCCAGTTGCCGGTGCAGCGCAATCGCGGCCTCCGCGGCCGTCTGTGCGTGGAACTCGGCGGGAAACGAAATTTTGAACAGCACGTTCTCCATCACATAACACCCGTACGGCTGTTGGAAGCGGAACTCTTTTCCATGGAAGCTCGCG
>Ga0316219_1001296_pt1 | contig 27628 bp, 28 predicted proteins | sample TBH18003PmetaG_FD_203635 | JGI IMG/M metagenome (GOLD analysis project Ga0316219, IMG submission 203635) | Freshwater microbial communities from Trout Bog Lake, Wisconsin, USA - TBH18003P | ecosystem: Environmental > Aquatic > Freshwater > Lake > Hypolimnion/Profundal zone | place: USA...
ACGTTGATCATCTCTCCGCGGGTCAGGCACTGGTGTTCGTAGAGATTGCCTAGCAACTGGAGCGCAAAGTCCTTGAATGCCAGCGTCGGACCGTGGAAGAGCTCGAGGACATACAAATCGGAGCCGAGCTTCTTGAGCGGCGCGATTTCGGGCTGGTCAAACTTCGTGTACGATTTTTCGACGATGGCGCGCAGCGTCGCAGGCGGGATGTCCGTCGCAAAGCCGCTGAGGAACTCGAGGCAAAGTTGCGGGTAATTCAGTCGTGCCAACCGGACCAGATCTTTCGAGAAATCCGGCAGCGAAGTCGGGAGATAAAGCCCGCCATCCGGTGCCAGGCCAGTGGCCACGGCGTCCGAAAAACCCAGGTTGGGCGCTTCGCCGCGGGTTGAAAGATAGCGCATGGCGGATGGCTCAGGAGCGGGCCGCCCCGCTTTTCACTTCTTGTCGAGCTGGAAGGCACCGTGCGCCACGCGCGCGGCCTCGTCGGCCCGCGCTTGGTCGATCACGATCGAGATCTTGATCTCCGACGTGCTAATCAGCTCGATGTTGATCCCCACGTCGGCCAGCGCCTGGAACAGCGTCGCGGCCACGCCGGAGTGCGTCTTCATGCCGACGCCGACCACCGACAGCTTGGCAATCTGCTCATGGATCGTGATCTCACCGCCGCCAAGCGCCGCCAGCACGGGCTTGAGCGACTTGACGGCCTTGGCCGTCTCGGTCTGCGGCACGGTGAACGTCAGGTTCGCCACGCCCTGCCGGCCGACGTTCTGCACGATCATGTCGACGTTGATGTTCGAGTCCGACAGCGCGCGGAACACCTTCGCGGCGGAACCCGGCTTGTCGGGGATGTTGCTGACGATGACCTTGGCCTGGTCCTTGTCCACGGCCACGCCGCGGACCACGACCTTTTCCATGTAGGCGACTTCTTCTTTCACGATGGTTCCTGGGTTATGGTTGAAACTGGAGCGGACTTCAAAGACGACGCCGTACTTTTTCGCGAACTCGACCGAGCGCGACATCATCACCTTGGAGCCGAGCGACGCGAGTTCGAGCATCTCGTCGTAGGAGATCTCGTCGAGCTTGCGGGCGTCCTTCACCACGCGCGGGTCGGCGGTGTAAACGCCGTCCACGTCCGTGTAGATCTCGCACTTGTCCGCCTTGAGCGCCGCCGAGAGGGCAATGGCCGTGAGGTCCGACGCCCCGCGGCCGAAGGTGGTGACGTTGCCCTCCTCGTTGATGCCCTGGAAGCCGGCCACGATCACGACGCGGCCCAGCTTCAAGTCCTTCTCGATCGGCTTGGCGTTGATCGTCCGGATCTTCGCCTTCGTATGCACCTTGTCGGTGAAAATGCCCGCCTGCGCACCGGTGTAGCTGACCGCATCGACGCCGAGGGCATGCAGCGCCATCGCGGTCAGCGCCGACGTCTCCTGTTCGCCGATCGCCAGCAGCTGGTCCATCTCACGTTCGCTAGGCGTGTCGTGGACGGATTTGGCCTTCGCAATCAGCTCGTTCGTCACGCCCGAGCGGGCGGAGACCACGACAACGACCTCGTTGCCCGCGTCGCGCGAGACCTTGATGCGCTGCGCGACGATCTTGATGCGTTGGACGTCACCCACCGAGGTGCCGCCGTATTTTTGGACGATGCGTGCCATGGCCGGAAAGTTATTCGGAGAAGTCCCCGATGCGGAGCAGCAGCGGCTTCTCCAGCACGCATTTCAGCCGCGCCAGCCGGGACAGCGTCGCGGCGATTGCGCGCTCGTCGCTCTGGTGGGTCGTGAGCACCAGCGACGCCGCGCCGGCGGGCTCCTGGGCGCTTTGGATCACGCTCGCAATGCTGACGCCCTGCCCCGCCATCGCGGCGGCGATCTGCGCCAGCACACCCGGCTCGTCGCTCACCGTCATGCGCAGGTAATAGCGCCCGCGGATGTGGGCGGGCGGCGCCAGGCGGCAAATCTTTTCCGGCCGGGCCGGCGCGTTGCTCTTGCGCGCGGTGATGAAGGCCCGGCGGTCGTTCTTCAGCAGCGAGACCGCATCGACGAGGTCGCTGATGACCGCGCTGGCGGTGGCGTCCTGGCCCGCGCCGCGGCCGATGTAGAGCGTGGTGCCGGCGACGTCGCCCTGCACGGAGACGGCGTTGAACACGCCGCTGACCTTGGCGACGACGTGGCTCTCGGGCAGCAGCGTCGGATGCACCCGGACGCTCAGCTCGCCCGACTTGAAGTCCCGCGCGATGACCGCGAGGAGCTTGATGCCATAGCCGAGCGCGGAGGCGTTCTTGAAATCGCCCGGCGTGATGCGGTCGATGCCCTCGACAATCATCTGTTCCGGTTTCACCCAGGTGCCGTGGGCGAGAAATGCCAGCACCACGGCCTTGTGCGCCGTATCCCAGCCCAGCACATCGAGGGACTCATCGGCCTCGGCGTAGCCCAGTTTCTTCGCCTCGCCGAGAATGGCCGAGTAAGGCGCGTCCTGCTCCTCCATCTGCGTGAGGATGTAGTTACACGTGCCGTTGAGAATGCCGTAAATGAGCGGAAAACGGTTGGCCACGAGACCCTCGCGCAGGGCTTTGATCAGCGGGATGCCGCCGGCCACGCTCGCCTCGAACAGGAAATGCCCGCCGTGGCGCCGTGCCGTTTCGAAGAGTTCCGCGCCATGCTTGCTGATCAGCGCCTTGTTCGCGGACACCACGACCTTGCCGCACGCGAGCGCGGCGAGGGTGACGTCGCGCGCCACCGTGGTGCCGCCGATGAGTTCGCAGACGATGTCGATGTTCGGGTCGGTCGCGACCGCCAGCGGGTCGGTGGTGAGCTTGCCGGGAGGCAGCTTGACGCTGCGCACCTTGCGGCGATCGCGCACCGAGGCGCGCGCGAGCTCCAGTTTCACGTCGAGGCGGGACTCGAGCTCGGTCCGGATCCGGGAAAGGTGCTTCCACACGCCCTGCCCCACAGTGCCGAGGCCGCAAATGCCAATGCGAATAACGAGGGGCTGGCTCATGGCTTGGGCTCCGCCGGCTTCTGGCCGATCTTGTTTTCAGTGCCGGCGAGCAGACGGGAAATGTTGGCGCGATGGCGCACGATGACGAACGCCAGGACCAGGGCGCATGCGCCCAGAACCAAGGGCGGCTGGTGAAGCATCAAGGCCGCCACGGTCAGCGCGACTCCGCCCAGCATCGAGGCCAGCGAAACATAGCGTGTCAGCGCCACGGCGAGGCCCCAGACCACCGCGGCGGCCAGGGTGCCCAAGGGAAACAGCACGAGAAATCCGCCCGCAGCGGTCGCGACGCCCTTGCCCCCGCGGAATCGCGTGAAGCAGGAAAAGCTGTGGCCCAACAAAGCGCCCACGATACCGATCAGGACAAAGGAGGCCCAGTACCCATCGGACGGGCAGAGCATCGCGGCGATGTATGCCGCCAGCGCGCCTTTGAGCAGGTCCAGGAAGAGCACAAGAATGCCCGCGACGCTGCCAATGACGCGGCGGACGTTCGTCGCGCCCGAGCTCTTGCTGCCCACCTCGAAGATATTCACGCCCTTGGCACGCGCGACCCAGTACCCGAAAGGCAGCGAGCCCAACAGGTAGCCAACGACCGCGGCGATGACGAGGGGTGCGAGCATGGCGACAACTTACAGCTGCACGAACTTCGCGAGTTTGATGGCGCGGTGCGACTTTAATTCCGCGCGCGCGCTGGCGCTCGGCTCACTGTCGAGATTGATCACCATCAGTGCCGTCTCCCCCGCCTGCTGGCGGCTGAGCGACATGTTGGCGATGTTGACCTTGTCCTTGCCCAAAAGCGTGCCGACGTAGCCGATCATGCCGGGCTCGTCGTGATTCTCGATGATCAGCAGCTTGCCATGCGCCTCCACTTCGACGCCCCGGCCGTTCAGCTCGACGATCCGCGGCATGCTGGCCTTGCCGATGAGCGTGCCCTTCGCCGAGTGCGTGCTGCCGTCGCCGGCCAGGGCCTCCACGGCGATCAGTTCAGTGTAGTCGGTCTCGTCCGTCGACTTGACCACCTCGAGCTTCAAACCGAGACGCTGCAGCGCCAGCGGGGCGTTCACGAAATTCACCGAGTCGCCGCTGATGCGGCGCAGCCACCCGCGCTGGATCGAGCGCGTGACGGCGTTGGCGTCCATGTCGACCATCTTGCCCCAATACGTGATGCGCAGCGACGCCACCTGCTTCGGCGCGACCTGCTGCACGAGCGTGCCGAGTCGGTCGCCGAGATCGAGATACGGCCCGAGCACCTTCAGCGCCGCCGCGTCCATGCTGGGCATGTTGACCGCGTTGCGGATGATGCCGCCGCGAAGCACATCCACGATCTGCTCGGCAATCTCCAAGCCAACGGCGTCCTGCGCCTCAGCCGTCGACGCGCCGAGGTGCGGCGTCAGCACGACATTCGGCAGGCTGCGAAACTCGCTTTCCTTTGCCAGCGGCTCGTCCTCGTAAACGTCGAGCCCCGCCGCGGCGACCTGCCCGGATTTCAGCGCGGCCAGCAGCGCGGCCTCCTTGATGATGCCGCCGCGCGCACAATTGAAGAGCCGCACGCCCTTCTTGCACTTCGCCAGCGCGGCCTCGTCGATGAGATAGTGGGTCGCGTCCGTCAGTGGCATATGGACCGTGATGTAATCCGACTGGGCCAGCAGCTCGTCCAGCGTGACGCCCTCGACCTGCATGGCCTTGGCCCGGCTCGGGGCGAGATACGGGTCGAACGCCAGCACGCGCATGCCGAACGCCTGGGCGCGCTTGGCGACCTCGGAGCCGATGCGGCCGAGGCCGACAATGCCGAGGGTCTTGCGGAACAGCTCGCTGCCAGAGAAATTCTTGCGATCCCACTGCCCGGCGCGCATCGAAGCCGCCGCCTGCGGGACCGGGCGGGCACCGCAGAGGAGATGGGTGAAAGTCAGCTCAGCCGTCGCCACCGTGTTGCCCGAGGGCGTGTTCATCACGATGACGCCCCGCTCTGTGGCGGCCTCGACGTCGACATTGTCCACGCCCACCCCGGCCCGGCCAACCACCTTCAACAGCGGCGCAGCGGCGAACACCTCGGCGGTGATCTTCGTCTCCGAGCGCACCGCGATCGCGTGGACGTCCTTGACCAGCTCCAGAAGCTTCGCGGGGGTCGAGCCACACGCCTCAATGACTTCGAGTCCCGCCTGCTGGCGCAAGTGGGCGACGCCCTTGGGTGAGATCTTGTCGGCGACGAGGACTTTCATGGGGGCAAAATGCCTCCGAGGGAAAAGTCCACGCGCCGGGCTAGCAAGGAAAACACGCGGGGTATGACAAAGAGCCACACCCCGCCGGCTTCCTAATTTACTTGTAAACCAAGCACATGCGCCGCGAAGCCATACATATCCGCCCACTCCTCGATCGTCTTGGAAACAGGCGTGGTGCCAGACGAGCCGCCGTGGCCGGCGTTGGACTCGATCCGAATCAATGCCGGGTGGCTGGAGCCGGCCATCGCGGCCTGCAACGCGGCGGCGTATTTGAAGGTGTGCGCCGGGAAAACGCGGTCGTCATGGTCGCCCGTCGTCATGAACACGGCCGGGTAATCCGCCCCGGGCTTGATCGTGTGCAACGGCGAATAGGCCCGCAGGTACGCGAACCCCTCCGGCGTGTCGCTGTTGCCGTAATCACCCGCCCAAGCCGCACCCACGGTGAATTTGTGGTAGCGCAGCATGTCCATTACGCCGACCTGGGGAATCGCAACGGCCGCGAGATCCGGGCGCTGGTTGAGCACGGCGCCAATCAGCAGGCCGCCATTGGAGCGGCCCTGGATCACGAGCCGCGAGTGGCTGGTGTATTTTTGCGCCACGAGCCAGTCCGCCGCCGCGATGTAATCGTCGAAGACATTCTGCTTCCGCGCCTTCGTGCCCGCAAGATGCCAGGCCTCGCCGTATTCACCGCCGCCGCGGAGGTTCGCCACCGCGAAAACGCCGCCCATTTCGAGCCAGACCAGCCGCGGGACGGCGAATTCCGGGTGCATCGTGATGTCGAAGCCGCCGTAGCCGTAAAGCCAGGTCGGGGCCTTTCCATCCCGGACGAGATCTTTCCGATGCGTCAAAAACATCGGGATCCGGGTGCCGTCCTTCGACGTATACCAAACCTGCTCCGTTTCGTAGCGGGAAGCATCGAAGGCGATCTTCGGCGCCTGGAAAACCCCGCCCTGCTGGGTGTCGAGATCGTAGCGAAAGATCTGCGGTGCGGAGAGGAACGAGGAAAAATCGTAGAAAAGCTCGGCGTCTTCCGCGCGGCCGCTCACTCCGCTCACGCTGCCGATGCCGGGCAGCGCGATGTCACCGAGTGGCTTCCCGTCGGCGGCAAACACCGCCAGCCGGCTTTTCACGTCGTGCAGATACTCCACGACGAACCGGCCACCGATGAATTGAACCCCGCTGATATTGTCCGCCGACTCGGGCACGAGCGTCTTCCAGTTCGCCGTGTCGGGCGCCTTCAGGTCGAGCGCGACGATCTTGCCGCGGGTCGCCGCGAGATTGGTATTCACGAAAAACGTGTCCCCCTGGTTGCCGATCACCCGATAATCGGCGTCAAATTTGGGCAGCCACTTCACAAGCGGCCCGGCGAGTTGCGGATGCTGCGGATCGACCAGGTCGTGGTAGTAAATCGCGTTGTGGGTGTTGCCGGGCTGGTTGACGTAGAGTGTCAGGTAGCGACCGTCGTCCGTGAGGCCCGCGCCCAGAAACCACTCGGGGTGTTCCGGCAATTCGTAGACGAGCACGTCGGCGGCTTGGGCGGTGCCCAGGCGATGGTAATAAATTCTCGGGTCCACCAGCTTACCGAAGAGCTTGTCGCCTTTCGCCAGTTCCGGATAGCGCGTGTAGAAAAATCCCTGGCTGTCCTTCGTCCAGCTGAGGTTGGAAAACTTCACCCACTGGATCTGGTCGGCCGTGTCCTTGCCCGTCGCGATATCGCGCACCCGGAATTCCTCCCAGTCCGACCCTGCGGCCTTGAGCGCATAGCCCAGCCACTTGCCGTCGTGCGAGGCCGAGGTCACGCCGAGCGCCACGGTGCCTTCCTTCGAAAGCGTGTTCGGATCCAGCAGCACCCGCGGCGGACTCGTCAGCGCGTCCTGCACGTAGAGCACCGACTGGTTCTGCAAGCCGTCATTCTTGGTGAAAAAATAATGCCCGCCTTCCTTCCCCGGCAGGCTGAAGCGCGGAAAATTCCACAGCTGCGTCAGCCGCGCGCGAATGGCCGCGCGCTCCGGCATTTGCGCCAGGGCCTGGGCGGTCAGCGCGCGCTCGGCGGCGATCCACGCCTTCGTCTCGGGCGAATCGATCGCCTCCATCCAGCGATAGGGATCGGCGACTTTCGTGCCGTGATAGTCATCCACTACGTCACCGCGCGGGGCGGCGGGGTAAGTCAATTTCTCGGGTGCGGCCATGAGGGACAGGGGGATCAGGCTGAGGATAAAAAAGGAGGTTTTTAGCATGGCGGAAACGGTGGGCTTTCACGCGGGCGAGGCAAGCGCGCCGCGATGAACGGCATCTGTGCATTGCCATGCGGTCCGCCGGCGGCTTTGGTCGGCGCATGGACGCACCCTCCCCCGCCGACCGCCTCGCCCGCCAAATCGAGTTCATCTTCGAGGTGGACCGGCTGAAGGAGATCTTCCGGCAGACGATCAACACCCGCAGTCGCCGCGCGGAAAACGACGCCGAGCACTCCTGGCACCTCTGCCTGTGCGTCATCACGCTGGCCGAGCACGCGAACGCCCCGTCGCTCAACGTGCTCCGCGTGTTGAAGATGGTCATCCTGCACGACCTCGTGGAAATCGATGCCGGCGACACCTTCGCCTACGACACCGCCGCGATGGCCGGACAGCATGAGCGCGAGGCCCGCGCCGCCGACCGCATCTTCGGCCTGCTGCCGGCCGACCAAGGCCAGGAATTCCGTGCGCTGTGGGATGAGTTTGAGGAGAAGCAGACCCTCGAGTCAAAATTCGCCACCGCGATGGACCGGTTCCAGCCGATGTTGCTCAACTGCCGGACCGAAGGCGCCGCGTGGAACCGCCACGGCGTCACGCAGGATCGGGTTATCGCCCGCAACAAACACATCGCCGAAGGTTGCGCCGAGCTCTGGCGCTACGCCGAGAAAATGGTTCAGGGCGCCGTTGACGCCGGCCACCTCAAGCCCGCACCGCAGGCCTGATTCAAGTCACCGGATTTTTAGCCACAAAGAGGCACAAGGGCTCTGGGGCTGCGAAGGAGCCACCGTTGCGCCTATAGGCGCGCGGGAGATTTGATACGGAGCCGCGGAGCCCTTGTGCCTTTTTGTGGCCAACCCGTTCAGCTCAGGTCGCGGATCGAACCGAACTCGGGGTCGAACAGCCGGCGATACGTGCGCACGATCAGCCCGTCGGTCAGCCCGGCGAGGTAATCGCAGATCTGCCGGGCCTTCCCGGCCTTGGTCTTCTCGGCATCGATGAGCTTCCCAACACGCGTGGGTAGGATGTTGATCACGCGCGGACCCTTCTCGACGTAGTTGCTCCAGCAGGAATTCCACAGGTCGAACAGCACGCGCCGCGCCTTGTGCTCGATCTGCTGCAGCTGCGGGCTCTCGAAGATGATGTCGTTCGCCATCTTCTTGAAAAAGAGCGCCTCTCGTTCCGCCGTCGGGTCGACCACCAGCTCAAAGCGGTAGCGATTGGTCTTCGCCGTCATGAACGTCTCCCGTTCCCGCAGCCGGCACGCCCGGATGAAAGTCCCGATCTTTTGGGAAAACATCCCCTCGATCCGGTCCCCGCGCATCGCGTCGAAGAGCCCGTCGATGAGCTGCTGCTGCTGGGCATCGATCGGCTGGCTGGCCGCCCACGCCTCGATCTTCTCGAATGACAGCACCTCCGCCTTCACGCCGTCGACGATGTCGTTCAACGAATACGCCGCGTCGTCCGCCCAGTCCATGATCTGGCACTCAACACTCTTGAAGGCGTTGAGCTTCTCCCCCGCATGCAGCGCGCGCGGTACCTTCGCACCACCGAAGACGAACTGCCGAACCTCGGCCTGCGGATCGTAGAGGAAATGGTTCTGCGGCGGCTGCGCGAACTCCTTGAAGAGTTTCTTGTATTTCAGCACGCCGTCGAGGAGCGCGCGCGTCGGCTGCATGCCGCGGACGCTGGACTGGTTTTGGTAAATCGTCGCCGTCAGCAGGTGCAGGGTCTGGGCGTTGCCCTCGAACCCGCCCCACTGCTTCATGAGCTCCTGCAGCGTCCGCTCACCGGAGTGGCCGAACGGCGGGTGGCCGAGGTCATGCGCGAGGCAGATTGCCTCAACCAGATCGCTGTCGATGCAGAAATCCGGCTTCAACGGCCCGCCGCGCGACAGCAGGTAATGGCAGATCGAGCGTCCGATCTGCGCGACCTCCATCGAGTGCGTCAGCCGGGTGCGGTAAAAATCGTATTCCCCCGAGAGAAAAACCTGCGTCTTCGACTGCAGCTTCCGAAACGCATGCGCGTGGATGATCCGGTCGCGGTCGATCTGGAACGCGCTGCGATAGTCGGCCTTGCGGCCCGCGCCGTAGGTCTCGGTGTCGAAGGCGTTGTAAAAGCGGTTCTGCATGGAAATCGCTTCGACACGAAAGCCAACGCGCACATGATGCAAACCCATATCCTCCCGCCCCGGCATCACCCCCATGCCCCGCGTCACCTTTCCGACTCCCCTCGGCGCTTGCGCCCTCTCGTGGGGCCTCAGCGGCCTCACCAGCTTCGAACTGCCCGAGGCGCCGGTGCAGCCCGATGATGTCGCCGAGATTCCCGCTCCAATCCGGGAGCTCGCGGCCCGCGTGCAGCGGCATCTCAGTGGCGATCTCCAGGATTTTTCGGACGTGCAGTATGACTTCCGTTCGGTCGCGGAATTTCCGCGCGAGGTTTATCACGCGACGCTGGCCGTGAAGGCCGGCCAAACGGCCAGCTACGGCGATATCGCCGCCAAGTTGGGTTACGCCCCCGGCCTCAGCCGGGCGGTCGGCACCGCGCTCGGCGCGAATCCGTGGCCACTGCTGGTGCCCTGTCACCGGATCGTCTCAGTCGGCGGCAAGATGACCGGCTTCTCGGGCCCCGGTGGCATCAAGACCAAGCTCCGCCTCCTCGCGCTCGAGGGCGCCCAGCTTTTCGCGGAGTGAGCCCGCGAGGCGGCGCCGTCGCCGCTAACGCGGCCCATTAAGCGCGCTTCGGCCTGCCGGAAAACGCGGCTTCGGGGTTGTTTCGCGAATGGTCCCGGGCACACTGTGGACAATCTTTTCTCCATGCCTGCCCAAATGATGCGAGCCATTGCCAAGTTAACTCCCGGCCCCGGGGTCGCCATGACCGAGGTGCCGGTGCCCAAGCCCGGCATCAACGACGTCCTGATCAAGATCCGCAAGACGTCCATCTGCGGGACCGATGTGCACATCTACAACTGGGACGCTTGGGCGGAGAAAACCATCAAGGCCCCGATGGTGATCGGCCACGAATTCGTCGGCGTCATCGAGGAAGTCGGCAGCAATGTCATCGGCTTCACCAAGGGCGACCTCGTCGATGGTGAAGGTCACATCGTCTGCGGCATCTGCCGCAACTGCCTCGCCGGCCGCCGCCACCTGTGCAAGGACACCAAGGGCGTCGGCGTGAATCGCCAGGGCGCGTTCGCCGAATACCTCTGCATCCCTGCCAGCAACGCCGTCCACGTGGACCCCGCGATCTCGCTCGACGTCCTTTCCTGCTTCGACCCGCTCGGCAACGCCACTCACACGACGCTGCAGTATGACCTCGTCGGCGAGGACGTGCTCATCACCGGCGCCGGCCCGATCGGGTGCATGGCCGTCGCCATCGCCCGCCATGCCGGCGCGCGCAAGATCGTCGTGACCGACGTCAATCCCGACCGCCTCGCCCTCGCCAAGAAGATGGGCGCCACGCGCACCGTGGACGTTTCCAAGGAACAATTGCCCGACGTGCAGCGCGAGATCGGCATGAAGGAGGGCTTCGACATCGGCCTCGAGATGTCCGGCAATCCGCGCGCGTTGAACGACATGATCGACAACATGTCCCATGGCGGCCGCATCGCGCTGCTCGGCATCATGCCCGGCGCCGCCGCGGTGGACTGGAACAAGGTGGTCTTTAACATGCTCACGATCCGCGGCATTTACGGCCGCGAAATGTATGAGACGTGGTACAAAATGACCGCGATGATCCAAAGCGGGCTCGATATTTCGCCCGTGATCACACACCGGTTCCCCTACACCGAATTCCAGCAGGGCTTCGACCTGATGCGCTCCGGCAAGAGCGGCAAGATCGTGCTGACCTGGAGCTGACGCCATGACCCCCGCCTACCTCGCCCACGTCCAGAAAACACTCGCAGACATCGAGTCCGCCGGCCTGTTCAAGCGCGAGCGTGTCATTACCACGCCACAGAGCGCCCACATCACCGTCACCGGCGGAGCGAAAGTCCTCAATTTCTGCGCCAACAACTACCTCGGGCTCGGTGACAACCCGGAGATCATCGCCGCCGCGCGCGCCGCGCTCGACCGCTGGGGTTATGGGCTTTCGTCGGTCCGCTTCATCTGCGGCACGCAGCAGATCCACAAGGATCTGGAGGCCCGCCTCAGCGCGTTTCTCGGCACCGAGGACACGATCCTCTACGGCTCGTGCTTCGATGCCAATGGCGGCGTTTTTGAAACGCTGCTCGGCGCCGAGGACGCCGTCATCAGTGACGAACTCAACCACGCCTCGATCATTGACGGCATCCGCCTCTGCAAGGCGCAGCGTTATCGTTACAAGAACAACGACATGGCCGACCTCGAGGCCAAGCTGAAGGAAGCCGATGCCGCCAAGGCCCGCTTCAAGCTGATCGCGACCGACGGCGTATTTTCCATGGACGGCTACATCGCCAACCTGAAGGCGATCTGCGACCTCGCGGACAGATACGGCGCTCTCGTGATGGTGGACGACAGCCATGCCGTCGGCTTCATGGGCAAAACCGGGCGCGGCACGCACGAGCACTGCGGCGTCATGGGCCGGATCGACCTGATCACCGGCACGCTCGGCAAGGCCCTCGGCGGCGCCAGCGGCGGCTACGCCAGCGGCAAAAAGGAGCTCATCGACCTGCTGCGCCAGCGTTCCCGACCGTATCTTTTCTCCAACACGCTCGCGCCCGTCATCGCCGCCGCCTCCATCACCACGCTCGACCTGATTTCCCGGTCGACCGCGTTGCGCGACAAGCTGGAAGCCAGCACGCAATATTTCCGCGCCGGCCTGACCAAGGCCGGCCTGACGATCCGCCCGGGCACCCACCCAATCGTTCCGGTGATGCTCGGCGACGCCGCCTTATCGCAGAAATTCGCCGCGAAGATGCTCGAGAAGGGCATTTACGTCATCGGGTTCTTTTACCCGGTTGTGCCGCAGGGCACCGCCCGCATCCGCACGCAGGTCAGCGCCGCCCACAGTCGCGAGGACCTCGACGTCGCGATCAAGGCCTTCGCCGCGGTCAAGCAGGAGCTTGGGCTCTGACGCAGATCGCCATTCTGAACGTAGCGAAGAATCCACTTGGACATGGCGAACGGGCTCGCACTGGATTCTTCGCTGCGCTCAGAATGACAGAGTCCTGATCATGCCGGCCAAAATTCCCGCCCCCCTCTGTCGTCGGCTCGAGAAAGCCGCGCGCGCCGCTGCAAAGGCGTCGTATTCACCCTATTCCAAGTTTCGCGTGGGCGCCGCGGTCCTCGCCGGCTCCGGCAAGACCTACACCGGCACCAACGTCGAGAACGCGTCCTACGGCCTCTGCAACTGCGCAGAGCGCACGGCCATCTTTTCCGCGATCGCCGCCGGTGAGCGTTCCGTCAAGGCCGTCGCCGTCTACACGCCGACCAAGACCGTCACGTCACCCTGCGGCGCGTGCCGCCAGGTGATCAACGAATTCGGTCCCACGGCGCTCATCCTCAGCGTTTGCAACTCGGCCAAGCGGAGCGAAACCACCCTCGACCGCCTGCTGCCCGCAGCGTTTGGTCCGCGCGATCTCTCCCGGCGCCGGAAAGTCTGACTCGCCCGCGCCAGTCGCGGCTCGGGGAATCGTCAGGCCCGGATGAGCGCGCTGGCCATCGGATGCAGTTCGATCCGGAAGCCGACGCCAGCTCGCACCACGGGATCCGCCTCGGCCAGTTCGCGGGCATGGGCGTCATCCGTGGCGCGAATCACCCCGATGCCGTAGGCGCCCGCCGGGTCCATCACCGGACCCAGCACGATCGCGAGGTCCTTCGCCAGTTGCGCGCGCCAATAAGCCGCGTGCTCCTGCATCAGCTTCGCCTCCGCCGGAGTCATGTCCCCGGGGAACGTGCGGCGCGGCGGGATCAGCTTGAAAAAATAAGTCTTCACGTCCCGCCGCTGAGGACGGAACGCACGGTCGCCTGCACGTCAGCCCGCGCGACTTCGTGCTCCGTCCGATCACCGAGATCGCGAATCTTTACGACGCCCTTGGCGAGTTCGTCGTCGCCGTAAATCAGGGCGAGCTTCGCGCCCGAGTCCGCCGCCAGCTTGAATTGCTTGCCGAAGGCGACGTCCTTGAGCGGGTAGTCGACGCGAAAGCCGGCGGCGCGCAGCGGATGGATGTCCGCAAACGCCGCCCGCCGACCCGCCTCGCCGCCAATCACGCAGTACACGTCGGAGCCTTGGATAAAATTCGGCATCTTTCCGCGCTGTTCGAGCAGCAACGCCGTTGTCACATCCCCGATCGCAAATCCCACCGCCGGCAGCGCCGGTCCGCCGAGTTTCTCGACCAGGTCATCGTAGCGTCCGCCGCCCGCCAGCGCCCGCAGCTCGCCTTTCCGGTCGAAGGCCTCGAACACAAATCCCGTGTAGTAGGCCAACCCGCGGACCACGCCCAAATCCACCGCGATATAGCGGCTGAGGCCCATTGCGTCCAAGCCGCCCAGCAGCTTCTTCCAGTCCGCAAGGCGCGCCACGATTTTTTCGTGCGGCAGCGAACCCAGCGTGCGCTCGAGCGACGCGAAATCCTTGATCTGCAGGAAGGCCAGCACCTTGGCTTTCAGCTCGGCATCGAGGGCGCCGAATTGCTCGGCGTAGCCCTTGAAGGCGTCGTCGCCGTATTTTTCGAACTTGTCGATCGCGACGAGCATCGCGCGTGCGTGCGCCTGGTCCAGGCCGAGCGCCTCGAGGTAATAAAACCACAGGTTGCGGTCGCTGATGCGAACGTAGAAGTCCTGGTCCGTCAGGCCGAACGCGCCCAGGCATTGCGTCAACAAGGCGATGAGCTCGATCTCCGCCTCGGGGCCGGCCTCGCCGAAGATGTCGACGTTGAGCTGGCGGAACGCGCGGTCGCGGCCTTTCTGCATGCGCTCGTAGCGATAAAATTCCCCGATGTTGAACCACTTGATGGGCCGCTTCAGCGCACTGGCCTTGGCGCCCACCAACCGGCAGACCGTCGGCGTCATTTCCGGACGCAGCGCAACCTCCCGGCCGCCCTTGTCGGTGAAAGTGAAAAGCTGGCCCTCGATTTCGTCGCCCGACTTGGCCTTGTATAGCTCGAGGGGCTCGAGCACCGGGGCGTCGTATTCCGCAAAGCCGAACGCGTGGGCAGCCCGGCGCCAGAGGTCGAAGATGTGCTTCCGACGGGCAAACTCGTCGGGATAGAACTCGCGGAACCCGGGAAGGGACTGGAACGTGGCCATCAGGGGCAAAATGGCGAATCCCGCCGAGGCAGGGCGATGCAAATATTCATCCGGGCAACAAAAAGGCCGGGTTAAACCCGGCCTCGATCACTGCAGACTGAAGTAGACCTCAGGGCCCCGGCAGCAACTTCGCAAGGTCGAGCTTCTTAAGCTGTTGCTTGAGAATCTTTCCCGACTTGAATTTCACGACCGCCCGCTGGGGGATCACGACTTCAGCCTCGGGTTTGTTGGGGTTGCGGCCGATACGGGCCTTGCGAACCTGCACTTCTAGGACGCCGAAATTGCGTAACTCAACGTTGCGGCCGTCAGCTAGCGCTTTTTGGATGATGTCCAGCGTGAGCTGAACGGTCTCGACGACCTGCTTCTGGGGGAAACTGGTCTTCTTGTAGATTTCCAAAACGATCTCTCGCTTGGTTAGATTGGTGGACATTGGAATTTCCTTTCGTTCGTCAAAGCCTTACCGACAGCCCTAAATTACTCGCAGATGTGCAATTGCGTCAACTATTATGGGTGTGATTAATATCTGTCCTCCCAAACCCTCCCATGCCTGATCCCGTCGCAGTCAACTCCATGTTCGCCCGGATCGCCGGGCGGTATGACTTGGCCAATCACTTGCTGAGCTTGGGTTTGGATTACGGCTGGCGCCGCACCCTGGTGCGGGCGGTGAACCGGATTTCGCCGTCCGGCGTGCTCGATTTGGCCACCGGGAGCGGTGACGTGGCTTTCGCCCTGCGGCGGGGATTGGCGCCCGGGACGCGGATTGTCGGGATGGATTTTTGCCAACCCATGCTGGATCAGGCCAATGTGAAGAAATCCGCCTTGCCCGCCGCTAGCCAGATCAACCTCGATTTCCAACAGGGCGATGGCTTGGCGCTGCCCTTGGCGGATGCCAGCTTTGACGCCGTCACGATTTCCTTCGGCCTCCGCAACATGGCGGATCGGGACCGTTCGCTGCGCGAAATGCTCCGCGTGCTGCGCCCGGGCGGACGGTTATTTGTCCTCGAATTCTCCCAGCCGCAGGCCTGGCTGCGTCCGTTCTACTTCTTCTATCTCCGCCGCGTACTTCCCCGCATCGCCGGGCTCATCACCGGCGACCGCGCCGCCTACGTCTATCTCAACGAAACCATCGAGCAGTTCCCTGCGTGTGGCGCCCTCGCGGCGGAAATTCGCCAGGCGGGTTTTGCCGAGGTCAACGCCCGCGGCCTGACTTTCGGCACCGTTGCCCTCCACGAAGCGACCAAGTCGACCGCCGCGTTGGTCAGTTGAAGGACTTGCCGCAACCGCAGGTGCTCTGCGCCTGTGGATTGTTGATGGCAAAACCCTTCCCATGCAGGCCGTCGTCAAAGTCGATGGCCGACCCGTCGAGGTAGGCCAAACTCGAGGGATCCACGAGGAAATGCACGCCTTCGCTCTCCAACTCCGCGTCGCCGTCCTTCCGCTCATCGAAGGACATGCCATACTGGAAACCCGAGCAGCCGCCCGTCTCGACAAAGACGCGCAGGCGCTTCGCCGGTGCCTCGAGCTCGGCTTGCATGACGCGCACGCGATCGGCGGCGCGGCGGGAAAGGGTGATCATGGCCGCACCGTAGTTTCGGAAGGCCGACTGTCAAATCCCCGTACAGCAGATTCCGCGCCGAATTCTGAATGCACACTTGCCAGTGCACCCCGCCGCGCTTTTCCTCGCAAGTCGTGGCGTCCATCAAACACCTCTTCAACGAGATTCATTACGAGATGGTCCGCAAGCTGGCGGAGGGCGGCATGGGTGTCGTGTATGAAGCCGTCCAGCTCGGCGTGGGCAACTTCAGGAAGGTTGTCGCAGTCAAGTTGATCCGCGAGGAGTTCTCCGCGATCGAGGAGTTCCAGAAGAATTTCATCGGCGAGGCCCGGCTGGTCGCGGACTTGATCCACACCAACATCGTCCAGACCTACCATCTCGGGCAGGTCGGCGGGCAGTATTTCATGGTGATGGAGTTCGTGCAGGGCGTGAACCTTGAGGTCTTCATCGACAAGCACCGCGAGCGCAACAAGCAGATCCCCGTCGATCTCGCCGCCTTCATTGTCTCGCGCGTCGCCCGCGGCCTCGCCTACGCCCACCAGAAGACCGACCGCGAGGGCCGGCACCTCAACATCGTCCACCGCGACATCGGCCCGAAGAACGTCCTCATGGCCCACGAGGGCGACGTGAAGCTCACCGACTTCGGCATCGCGAAGGCCCTGGACCTGATGTATAACGAGGAAGGCAAGGTGATCGCGGGCAAGGACGAGTATCTCTCGCCCGAGCAGGCCAACTACGCCGTGACCGACGCCCGCGCCGACCTCTTTCCCCTCGGCATCGTGCTCACCGAGCTCCTCCTCGGGAAAAACATCTTCCGCTCGGTGGACCGCGCGCAGTCCCGCCGCAACATCCTCTCGATGCCCATTCCGCAGTTCTCGAAACTGCGCCCGGACATCAATCCCAAGCTCGAAGCCATCATCCAAAAGGCACTCACGCGCGACCGCGACCAGCGCTACCAATCGGCCTTCGCGATGCTCACGGACTTGGAAATGTATCTTTACAGCGACGGCTACGGCCCCACGAACGAGAAGCTCGGAGTTTACCTCAAGGAGCTGCTTGGCGTGACCGTACTCGGCGGCACCTCGGTTTCTTCCCGTCCCCCGTACCCCACGCCCCTGCGATGATAACCGCCAGACTTCATCCAGTACATGAGCGGGCCCGGATTTAGCCACGACCTTCGCCAGCGCCAGACCCAGTCACTCGTTCTCGCGCCCCAGCTGCGGCATTCCCTGAAGATCCTGCAGGTCGCCGCGCTCGACCTGCGCTCGGTCATCCAGGAGGAACTGCAGTCCAATCCCACGCTCGAGGAGCTGCCGATGGACGGCGAGAGCATCGACAAGGCAGCCGAACCGCCGGCGGCTACGGGCGATGACGAGGCGACGCCCGAAACGGCGCCTTCCGACGCCACCGACCGCCGCGAGGAGATGGATTTCAGCAAGGAGTTCGAGATCCTGGGGAAACTGGACCAGGACTGGCGCGACCACATGTCCACCGCCGGCGGCTCGCAGCCCTACTCGGCCGAGGACGCCGAGCGGCGGCAGCATTTCTTCGATTCCCTCGCCACCGAGACGTCCCTGCAGGAACACCTGATGCAGCAGGTGGCGCTGGACGAGCTCCGCCCGCCGGTGTTGGAAGCGCTGCGCCAGCTCGTGGGCAATCTCGACGACAGGGGTTATCTCGCGCAGCCGCCCGCCGACATCGCGCTCCAGACGACCTTGCCCTACGAGACCGTTCTCGAGGCGCTGAAGCTCCTCCAAAGCTTCGATCCACCGGGCATCGGCAGCCAGACCCTGGCCGAGTGCCTGCTCGCCCAGCTCACGGCCCGCGGCCGCGGCGATTCCCTGGCCGCCCGCATGCTCCGCGACCAGTTCGAGCTGCTGTCGCGCCGCCGCATTCCGGAACTGGCCCGCAAGCTCGGCGCGCCGGCCGATGATGTGCAGGCCGCCATCGAGGAAATCAGCAAGCTCGATCCCGCGCCCGGCCGGCGGTTTGCCGAGGACAGCAACCGCGTCGTGGTCGCCGATGTCACCGTCGAGAAGGACGGCGACGAGTGGAAGATCCACCTCAACAGCGACTATATCCCGCGCCTGCGCATCTCCAGCACCTATCGCGACCTCATCGCCAAGGGCACGCTCAGCAAGGATGAGCGCGAATATCTCCGCGAGCGCATGCGCTCGGGCAAGTTCCTGATCGACTCCATCGAGCAGCGCCAGCGCACGATCGAGCGCATCACCCGCGAGATCATCAAGGCGCAGACGCCGTTCTTCGAACACGGCGTGTCCCACTTGCAGCCGCTGACCATGACGCAGATCGCCGACATTGTCGGCGTGCACGAGACGACCGTCAGCCGCGCCATCGCGAATAAATACATGAAGACGCCGCACGGCATCTTCGAATTCAAATTCTTCTTCACCACCGGCTACCAGGCCGACAGCGGCGCCTCCGTTTCCAACACCAGCGTGAAGGAAATGCTGGCCGACATCGTCGCCATCGAGGACAAGGCCGCGCCACTGAGCGACCAGGAACTCGTGGTCAAGCTGCAGGAAAAGGGCCTCAGTCTCGCCCGCCGCACCGTCGCGAAATACCGCGAGGAACTCGGCATCCTGCCCAGCAATCTCCGCCGCGACTACAAATAGGCGCGTCAGGCCAAGCCCGCGCTCGGCTCCACGCGGAGGTCGAAGCCTGCCGCCCGCTCCGTGCCAGCCGGGTCGGCCCACGCCGCGAACGCAATCATGCCGGCGTTGTCGCCCGTGTGCTGCGGCTGGGCGGCGAGGAACGGAATGGCACTGCGCTTCGCTTCGGCCTCCAGCCTCGCCCGCAACAAGCGGTTGTTCGCCACCCCGCCCGACAGCCCGAGGCTGCGAAAACCGTCCCCGCCTCGCTCCAGCGCGACACGCGCCTTGCGCACCACCGCGTCGATCACGGCTTGCTGGTAACTGGCACACAGGTCGGGCAGCCGGGCCTGCACCTCGCCCGGTGACATCTTTTCGATCAGGTAACGCAGGCTGGTCTTCACCCCGGAAAAACTGAAATCCAGCTCATCGCGACGTCCGATGCCTCGCGGAAAATCGTAGGCATCGGGCCGGCCGGACTGCGCCTGCTGCTCGATCAGCGGTCCGCCGGGATAACCCAGTCCCAGCAACTTGGCGCCCTTGTCGAGGGCTTCGCCCGCCGCGTCGTCGCGCGTGCTGGACAGCACGGTCACCCGGCGATTCGCGTCGAGAGTAAACAGCAGCGTGTTTCCTCCCGAAACAATCAGGCCAAGATGCGGCAGCAACTCGTTGAGGCGCGCGGCGAATTCGTCCGGCGAACTCGCGTGCAGCTTGATGAACGGCGACCAGACGTGGCCGCGGAGGTGATTCACCCCGACCACCGGCAGGCGTTTAGCCAGGGCCACCGCCTTGGCGGACGCCACCCCGATGGCCAGGCACGCGGCCAGCCCGGGGCCGTTGGTCACGGCGACGCGGGAGACCAGCGAAAATTCCGACGTGGCCTTGGCCCGCTCGAGCAGCGGCCCAAAGTGCCGCAGGTGTTCGCGCGTGGCCAGGTCCGGCACGACGCCGCCATGGCGCTCGTGCAGCGCAATCTGGCTGTGCACCCACTCGCCCGTGAGCCCCCGGGCGGGATCGAACAGCGCGACGGCGGTTTCGTCGCAGGAACTTTCCAGCGCGAGTATCATGCCGGGCTAGTGCGCCGCCGGCGGCGCGGCGCGCTCCCGCAGGAGGTTGATGCCCTTCAAGACGTCGAGCGCCGCGTCCAGCTGCCGGTCCTCCACGGGCGCAAAGCCAAACCTCTCCTTGAAATCCTTCGGATCCGACACGTCCGGCCGCAGGCGCTGCAGCCGCAGCCGGCTGTCCTCCTCGGGCGTCATCACGACCTCCACCTGCGGCGCGATGCCCTTCTCGTGGATGCTCACGCCGCTCGGGGTGTAATATTTTGCGGTGGTCAGCCGCAGGCCCTCGCCGTTCTTGAGCTTGAAAATAGACTGCACCGAGCCCTTGCCGAACGAGCGCTCGCCGACAATCACGGCGCGGCCGGTGTCCTTCAGCGCACCTGTCACCACCTCGGCCGCGCTGGCGCTACCGGCGTTGGTGAGGATCGCCATGGGCAGGCGGAGCGGGTCCCCCTCGGCGGAAGCGCGATACTCTTCGCGGTCCGCGGGCTTGCGGCCCTGGGTGTAGACGATCAGCTCGCCCTTCCGGAAAAACGGTTCGGCGACGTCGACCGCCGCGTCGAGCAGGCCGCCGGGATTGTTGCGCAGGTCCAGGACGAGGCTGTCGATGCCCTGCTTGAGCAGTTGGTCCAGCGCCTTGCCGAACTCCTCGCCCGTGTGGTCGGAAAATTCCGTCAATTGGATGTAGCCCGTGTGCTCCGCCAGGACATGCACATCGCGCACGCTCTCGAGCTTGATGACTTCCCGCACCAACGTGAGGTCGATCGTGCGGCCGGTGCTGGGCCGCAGCAGGCTCACCGCGACCTTGGTGTGGGCCTTGCCGCGCAGACGGTCGATCACGGCGTCCATCGACAAGCCGCGCTCGAGGGTCTTGCCGTCGACGCTCAGCAGTTCGTCCCCGCGCAGGATGCCCGCCTTTTCGCCCGGGGAATCCGCGATGGGTGCAATCACCACCACCCGGCCCTTGCGCATCTCCACCTGCACGCCGATGCCGCTGAAATCCCCGCTCAACTCCTCCTCCAGCTCCGTGTAATCCTTCGACTCGAGAAATTCTGAATGCGGGTCGAGCGACTCCACCATGCCGTGGAGGGCGGATTTCGCGAGCTGGTCATAGCTCGAGGACTTGGCATCCACGTAGTTCTCGTTCACCAGCTGCAGCACCTCCCGCATGTAGGCCGAGGAACGCTCGAGGTCGCGGTTGGGAAACAGTCCCCACGCCAGCGCCAGCCGGGCTGCGCCCAGCGAGAGCACCAGGCCGAGCACCACGCCGGCGGCGATGATGAGAATGCGTTTGAGCATCCCGGTGACTGTGTGCATCTGCTTCGGTTTGTAAATGGGTTCGTCAACTCCCCCATCGTCCGCGCCTTCCGCGGATTTCCTGGCTGCCTTTCGTCGCCACGCCGACCCCCAAGGCTGGCTCCCGTTTGCGCGGTTCATGGACCTGGCGCTCTACGATCCGGCGTGCGGTTACTACCGTCGTCACCGGAACCGCGTGGGCTACGGCGCTGAGACAGATTTCTTCACCGCCAGCACGAGCGGCCCGGTATTCGGTGAACTCATCTGCGCCGCAGTCGTCACCTTGTTGGCGGGACGCAATCCCCGCGACTACACCTTCGTTGAGATCGGGGCTGAACCGGGGAGTGGCGTCCTCGCTGAAGTGACTCATCCCTTCGCAGCGGTGCACGCCGTGAGAGTCGGGGACGCGATCGAGCTCTCGGGAAAATGTGTCGTGTTCTCCAACGAACTCTTCGACGCGCAGCCGTTCCGCCGCCTCGTGTTCCGCCAGAGTGCCTGGCGTGAGATCGGCGTGGCCCTGTCCGGCGACACCTTGAGTTTTCGTGAAATGTCCGCCGCCGCTCCCGCGGAGCTGCCCGCCTCCGCTCCCGAGGGCTACGTGATCGATGCACCGCTGGCGGCCCGGACGCTCGCGGAGCAGTTGGCCGCGCCCACGTGGAGCGGACTCTTCGTGGCATGCGATTACGGCAAGTCCTGGGCGGAGTTGACGACAGAGTGTCCCGAAGGCACCGCGCGGGCCTACCACCGCCACTCGCAGTCCAACGACCTGCTGGCCCGCCCCGGCGAACAGGATCTCACGTGCCACATTTGCTGGGACTGGCTCGAATCCGCCCTGTCGCGACAGGGCTTCGGCAAAGTCGCGGTCGAGTCCCAGGAGGCCTTTTTTGTCCATCACGCCTCGGCCCACATCGCCGCTGTCACATCCGCGGAGGCCGCGCGGTTCAGCCCAAAGAAACTCTCCCTCCTGCAGTTGCTGCACCCCTCGCATCTCGGGCAGAAGTTCCAGGTGCTGCATGGCTTCCGCGAGGGCTAAATTTCCCTTGCTTCAGCCTCGGCCCGACCTTTACGTATGACCCTTTAACCAACTCAAAACCACCATGGCCAGAATCTGTGCAATCACCGGTCGCCGTCCCGTCAAGGGCTCGATCATCAACCGCAAGGGTCAGTCCAAGAAGAGCGGCGGCATTGGCACCCACGTGACGAGCATCACGAAGCGCAAGTTCCGACCCAACCTGCAGCGCATCCGCGTCCGCCTGGCCAACGGCGGCACCAAGCGCATGCTGGTCTCGGTCAAGGCCATCAAGGCCGGCCTCGTCCAGAAGGCCTGAGCCCTTCGCTTCACTGGTTCCTTTTTGCCCGCGGTTTGCAGCCGCGGGCTTTTTCTTGGGGTATATCTACGTAGCAGGCGGCAATTGGGGGGAATTCGCTTTCTTCCCCCGTCCTTCTGGGACAGCTACTCCGCTGATGGACAAAACCCCGACCGTCCCCGCCGTTGTACCCAGCATGAGCACCGGCCCCTTTGAGCTGCTTTCCGGCCGGATCCTCGTGGTCGAGGATGACCTGCTCAACCAGAACCTCATCTGCCGCATGCTGGAAAAGCACGGCTTGAAGGGCAGCGTCGCCGCGGATGGAGCCACCGCGGTGGACCGGGTTGAACGCGAGCACTGGGACCTGATTCTCATGGACTGCCTGTTGCCCGGGATCGATGGCTTTGAGGCCACGCGCCTGATTCGGGCGGGCAAGGAAGGCCGGCGGATTCCGATCGTCGCCCTCACCGCGAGTTCCGAGACGGAGGTTCGCGTCGCGTGCACCAAGGCCGGCATGGATGACTTCCTGGCCAAGCCCGTGCGCCGGGCTGAACTCCACGCCTGCCTCAAGAAATGGCTCGGCGCTGGTCCCGGCCGCACTCCTGGCCAAGCCTAACGCGGCGGGGCCACGGGCGCGAGATTGCCCGACCAAAGTTCGTGGTAAACCGGGTTGTCCGGGATGGAAATACGCCGGACGTCAAAGTTGCGTTCCTCGACGTAATCCAAGCCGTAGTGAAACGCCGCCAGCAGCAGCGGATACGAGAAGTCTGTCTTCCGGTGAAGATACGCCCGCGAATACGCGAGATAGTCGATCCCCACTTCCAGATTCTCCCGCCACGCCCAGACTCCCGGCTCGTAGGGACGTTTCGAAACCGCGCGCCACGCCACCGGCTTGAGCTGCAGCAGGCCGCGAGCTGCACCCGAGTGCGCGGCGGGATCGAAATTGGATTCCGCGGCCACGAGCGCGTAGATGAACTCCGGCGCGATCCGATAGCGCGCCGCCAGCGGCTGGATCGCCGTCCAGATTTCCGCGCGGGTCGGCGGCGGTCCGTTCGCCACGGCGTCCGACGCGCCGTGGCGACTGCAACCGCCAAGGCTCAATGCGACCAAGCTGAGGCAGAGCGCCTTCACGGCGGTCGCTACAGCGCGCGGAAAACGACGGCGGCGTTCTGCCCGCCGAAGCCGAGGTTGTTGCTGAGCACGGTGCGCACTTTCGCCGCGCGGGCGACGTTGGGCACATAGTCCAAGTCGCAATCCGGATCGGGTTCCTCGAGGTTGATGGTCGGCGCAATCATGCCGGTCGCGATCGTCTTCACCGAGATCACCGACTCGATGCCGCCCGCGGCACCTAGGAGATGCCCTGTCATTGACTTCGTCGAACTGATGGCGAGCCGGCGCGCGTGCTCGCCGAAGAGTTTCTTGATGGCGAGCGTCTCAAACTTGTCGTTGTAGGGCGTGGAGGTGCCGTGGGCGTTGATGTAGTCCACCTGATCCGGCTTCACCCCGCCACAGGCCAGGGCCCGCATCATGGCGAGCGTCAGCCCCTTCCCTTCCGGGTCGGGTTGCGTGATGTGAAACGCGTCGCACGTGGCCGCGTAGCCGGCGAGTTCGCAGTAAATGCGGGCGCCGCGGGACTGCGCGTGCTCCAGCGACTCGAGGATCAGGATGCCGGAGCCCTCGCCCATGATGAAGCCGTCCCGGTTTTTGTCGAAGGGCCGGCAGGCCTTTTGCGGGGCGTCGTTGCGCGTGCTCATCGCCTTCATCGAGCAAAAGCCGGCGTAGGACTGTTGTGTAATGGCCGCCTCGCTGCCGCCGGCAACCATCACGTCGGCGTCACCGCGGCGGATCGCATGAAACGCCTCGCCGATGGCGTGCGTGCCCGTGGCGCAGGCCGAGACGATGCCGAAATTCGGGCCACGCGCGCCCAGGTCGATGGCCACGAGTCCGCTGGCCATGTTGCCGATCAGCGCGGGGATCATGAACGGCGACACCTTGCGCGGGCCGCGCTCGCGCAGCACGTCGTGCTGGGTTTCGATCGTCTGCATGCCGCCGATGCCGGAGCCGATGATGACGCCGACCTGGTCGCCGTTTTCGTGCGTCACGTCGAGCGCCGCATCCGCCACGGCCTGGCGGGCAGCGGCGAAGGCAAAGTGGGTGTAGCGATCATTCCGGCGCGCCTCTTTCGGATCCATGTGCTGCGCGGCGTCCCAGTCGCGCACCTCGGCGCCGATCTGGCTGGCGTAGGCCGTGGGATCAAAATGCGTGACGCGCTGGATCCCGCACCGGCCGGCCACGAGGCTCGCCCAAAAGTCGTTCACATTGTGACCGATCGACGCGACCACACCGAGGCCGGTGACCACGACGCGGCGTTGGATGAGGGGAATTTCCATGAGCGGGAGAAACTACCTCCGGATGTCCAAAAACAAAAATGGCGTTCTGCGACGATTTCCGCGGGGAAACAGGCAGAACGCCAAAAATTCTGACCGAGGAGGACTCAGGCTTTGCCGGCCTTGGCTTTGATGTACTCGATGACTTGGCCAACCGTCTGCAGCTTTTCAGCGTCAGACTCGGGAATCTCGCCCTTGATCTCGTCCTTAAATTCCTCTTCGAAAGCCATGATCAGCTCGACGGTGTCGAGCGAGTCGGCCCCAAGGTCGTCAAGAAACGAGGCCGTCGGTGTAATCTGCTCCTCGTTCACGTTGAGCTGATTAACGATGATCTCTTTGACGCGCTGTTCGATGGTTTTTTGGTCAGCCATATTGTAAATTCGAGTGGTTGAGAGGGTTCACATCGCCATGCCGCCGTCAACGGCAAAAACTTGGCCGGTGATGTAACCCGCTTCTTCTGCACAGAGAAACGCGGTCATGGCGGCGATGTCCGCAGCCTCGCCAAAACGTTTCAGCGGCACCGCCTCGAGGATCTTCGCAGAAACCTCGGGATTGTTGACGAACTCGGTCGTCATGTCGGTCTTGATAAAGCCGGGCGCCACCGCGTTCACCGTGACGCTCCGGCCGGCAAATTCCCGGGCCAGTGTCTTCGTCAAGCCGATCATGCCGGCCTTCGCCGCCGAATAGTTCGCCTGGCCGGCGTTGCCCATGATGCCGCTGACCGAGGTGATGTTGACGATGCGACCCCAGCGGGCGCGCGTCATCGGGCGGCCGAGGTACTTGGTCCAGTGGAAGCAGCTCGTGAGGTTCGTCGCAAGGACGTCGTTCCAGTCAGTCTCGCTCATGCGGAAGAGCAGGCCATCCCGGGTGATGCCGGCGTTGTTCACCAGGATGTCGATCACCGGAAACTCGGCCAGCAGGGTCTCCGCCGCCTTGGCGATAGCGGCGGCATCCGCGACGTCCACTGCCAGGGATTTCGCCTTGCCGCCCGAAGCCGTGATGGCTGCCGCCACGGCGCCACAGGACTCGGCAGACTTCGAGACGCAGATGACAGTCACGCCCTGGCGAGCCAGGGTTTCGGCGATGGCCTTGCCAATGCCGCGACCGGCGCCGGTGACCAATGCGGTGCGTTGTTTGAACGTGAGCATGGGGGAAAGTAGCGGGTAGTGAGTAGCGGGTAGCGAGTAGAAAAACAGCAGGTCGCAGCGCGAGGCTCCAGTCAATTGCTCGCGATTCGCTCCTCCGCTTCAATACACGTCGCGCTGGTACCGCTTGTCCTTCTTTAACTGCTTGACGAATTCAGCCGCGGCCGGGCCGTCCAGGCCGCCCTGTTGCGCGACGATGTCGAACAGCGCCGTATCCACGTCCTTGGCCATGCGTTTCGCGTCACCGCAGACGTAGAAATAAGCCCCGGCCTTGAGCCACGACCACAGCTCGGCGGCATTTTCGCGCATGCGGTCCTGCACGTAGACCTTGAGGAGCTGGTCGCGGGAAAATGCGGTGTCGACCCGCGCCAGGCGGCCGGCGGCGAGCCACGCGGACCAATCCTCCTCGTAGAGAAAGTCCGTCGCCCGATGCTGATCGCCGAAAAACAGCCAGTTGCGTCCGGTCGCCCCGCTGGCGATCCGATCCTGCACGAAGGCCCGGAACGGCGCGATGCCCGTGCCCGGCCCGACCATGATCACATCCTTGGCGCCGTCGTCCGGCGGGCCAAAGTGCGAGTGGGAAACAAAGACGGGGACAGTCGGTTGGCCCATCGCGACGCGGTCCGCCAGATACGTGGAGCACGCGCCCACGCGTTCGCGGTGGTTCGTCACGTAGCGGACCACGGCGATCGTGAGATGAACGACCTGCGGATGCGCCCGCGGCGACGACGCGATCGAATACAACCGCGGCATCAGCTTGCGCATGTGATCCACGAGTTCCTGCGGGGTGAGCCGGGCACTCGGAAATTCCGCCAGCAAATCGACAAATTCACGCTCGTAGAGAAACGCCCCCAGCACGTCCTTCGCCTCCGGCACCAGCAGGCTGGAGAGCCGGCTCTTTTCCTCGGCCGAGGTCGCCCGCTCCGCCAGCGTCTCGATCACCTTCCGGGTGGGACTTTTCAACGCGAGCCTAGAGGTCAGGGCCTCGCGCAGCGGAATCGGGGCCGGCAGCTTGAGCATGACCGGTGACACGGGTTCGTCCCCGCTGGCCCCGAGCACGGCGAGGATTTCGTCGACCTCAACTTTGCGGTTTTCGGCAAATACGCCCAAGGAATCGCCCGCCTTGTAGGACAGCCCGCTGCCGGCGAGGCTGACCTCGAAGTGCCGGGTTTCCTTGGCCGAGCCGGGCTTGTTCAGCAACCGGCTCTCCGTGACACGCGCAAGGAACGGCCGGTCTTTGGAATAGGCGGAGTCGTCCGACATGGCTGCGGATGAAAGCGGCGTGCACTCGGCACTGGCAAGCATGGTTTCCAGCCGTGCGCAGGCTTGCTACGTCTTAAAATCTCCCGCCAACTGGCCCACAGCTCATGCCCGACCAAGACCTTCTTCGCCTGCAAAAATACATCGCCGACGCGGGCATCTGTTCACGGCGAAACGCGGAGGCGCTCATCGCCCAGGGCCACGTCTGGGTGAATGGCGTCAAGGCCGTGCTCGGGCAGAAAATCACACCCGGCGTCGACAAGGTCACCGTCAGCGGCAAGGCCGTGCGACCCGTTGCCCAGCCCAAGATCACGCTCGCGATGAACAAGCCCCGCGGCCTC
>Ga0316219_1001302_pt1 | contig 27540 bp, 21 predicted proteins | sample TBH18003PmetaG_FD_203635 | JGI IMG/M metagenome (GOLD analysis project Ga0316219, IMG submission 203635) | Freshwater microbial communities from Trout Bog Lake, Wisconsin, USA - TBH18003P | ecosystem: Environmental > Aquatic > Freshwater > Lake > Hypolimnion/Profundal zone | place: USA...
GAGCATGAAATTGGGGCCGGTGGTCACTCGTTTATGCCCATCGGAATCCAGGCCGAGACCCAACATCACGGCCTTCCGTCGTCCTTTCTGGTTGCTCGCATTCGCCATGACGCAAGCCTAAAGCCGGGTTCGCCAGGCGTCAACCGAAACCTCGGGGCGGACACGGCGCGGCGCGCTTCAAACGTTGCGCGAAGCGCGAGTGAGGAGGAAAGCGGCGGGTTAAGCGTGGCGCTCCAGCGGGTAGTGCCCGCCTTGGGCGACCGTATCATAGATGGCCAGGATCTTCTCGGGCGGGATGTCGGCCTGGAGGTTGTGAATGGGGGCGAAGACATAGCCACCGCCCGCCCCCAGAAGCTGCACGCGTTCTTTCACCTCGCGGCGCACGTCTGCGACCGACCCAAAAGGCAAGGTGGTCTGCGTCTCCACCCCACCGCCCCAAAAGGCCAGGTCCCGCCCGTATCGCCGCTTGATCCGCCCCGGGTCCATTCCGCGGGCGGAAGTCTGGAGGGGATTGAGGACGTCGATGCCGATTTCGATGAAATCGGGCAGGATTTCTTCGATGGCGCCGTCGCAGTGAATAAACACCTTCGCCTGCGTCCGGGCTTTGACGAACTCGACCCATTTTCGCTGCCGGGGCTTGAACAGTTCCCGGTAGAGCCGTGGCGAGATTTGCAGGGCGGTCTGGGCGCCGAAATCGTCGTTGGTCTGGATGCCCTCGATAAAAGGGCCGGCGACGGAAAGGTAGCGGTCGAGGATCGCCAGATCGTGGGCGAGCTTTGCATCAAGCCAGTACTCGATGAGAGCGCGATCGGTGGCCAGCTTCACCATGAAATTCTCAAACCCGAACAGCAACAGGCTCAACTCAAAAAAGGAACAGACGAACATCGGCAAGCCAGCAAACAGGGCCTTGTCGGTGCCGTGATACCACTGTTGAATCTGGCGGCGGAGGTACTGGTCCTCGCGCTCGGTCCAGGGGTCCGGCCAGACAAACCGGTCAATGTCGGCAGGGGTTGCCGCGTTAGCCAGCGGCGCCCAGCAGACATCAAAGTAGAGCGATTCGGGAGATCGGCGGGCATAGACTTCTCCCTGGAAAACGAGCTCGATCTGGGAACCGGTCCGCCGGACCTCCTCGCAAGCCCCGGGCACCAGACAGGGTGAGCCATCGGTCAACTGGCCTGGCTTCCATTCATCGAGGGCCAGGAAAGCCATGCCCGAAGTTGGGCCGAGACGATGGATTTGCACCACGTCCCCTGCCAGCCGGTTGATGACTGCGAGCGAAGGATCGGCCAGTTGCTGTTTGAGGTCATAAACCCGGAGGTCCTCCTCCTGTCCGAGGTGTCGCAGCAGGTTCCGATAGGCGATGGCGCTGATGCCAGTCACCCGGCTAGCGCCGAAGTCGACCGGGACGCGATCGGGTTCCTGGTGGTTGAGCGCGAGGCGCACTCGTTCACGACTGGTCATTCACTCCCCCGTGGACCGGGATTTACCACAACCGAATCGGCCGGCCGGAAATGGCGGTTCGGCGGCCTGCCATCACCGCCTGGACCACCCGGCCGTAAGCGCTCGGTTCTACTCGGGTTGCGAGGTTTCATCCAGGACGATAAACGCCCTAAAGGGGCCGGATTGTCAAGTGAGACTCCCCCCGGAATCTCCCCGTGAAGCCAAGCGTGGGGGATCTTCCGGCGGTGGTGTCTGATTCGCCCACATCCAGCTCGGCATCGCTTGCAAAATGCCGCCTCTGTGTCATTCTGGCCTTGGACGGACTGCTGAAAACCGGGTTTGGCAAATGAACATTCCCGGGTGCAATCAGTCCAAGCTGTGCTAAGATTAGGCGCCAATTAATAAAGTGATCATGAATCGTTTCGTTTTGCAAATGCTGCTCCTGCTACTGGGTTGGGGGCTCGGCTTCCCTTTGTTCTCCGCCGAGCCGGCCACGACGCCTGCCGCCGCTGCCCCGGCGTCGCCGGCCACGCACGACAGCGCCACCAATGTCTTTCACCCGGTCAAGCCCGCCACCGATGACGGGCGCATTGCCTGGACCACCGCCGCAATGCTGGAACTCCACCAGTACCTCACGCAGCCCTTCGACGCCGCCCTCTCGGCGAAGTTCTTCGATCGCTACCTCGAAACCTACGACCCCCAGCACCTCCATTTCCTGCGTAGCGACCTGGCCGAGTTTGACCATTATCGCACCAACCTGCACCACCTGATCCTCGGTCCCAACACTGCCAACCTGCATCGCCCGGGCACGGACTTTCAGCCCGACACCGCCCCCGCCGACGAGATCTTCAACCGTTTTATGGAGCGGCTGGAGCAGCGCGTCGCCTATGTCAACGATCTGCTCCAGCGCGAAAAATTCACTTTTGACGCCGACGAGCGGATCGTCATCAATCGCAAGGACCTGCCTTACCCGCGTGACCTGACCGAGGCGAAGCGGCTGTGGCGGGAACGCATTCGCGCTGAGTATTTGCAGGAGAAGCTCGGCCATGACGATGCCGCTAAGAAAGCCGCCACGACGGCCGCCAAGAAGGACGCCACGGCGAAAAACGGAGCCAAGGCGGCCGAGAAGAAGCTCGACGCGAAGCCCAAGACTCCCGACCAGGAAATCGTCGAGACCCTCACCCGTCGCTACCAGCGGAACCTGCGTACCTTCGGGGAACTCGACGATGAGGACGTACTGCAGATTTTTCTTAACGCACTGGCCCATGTGTATGATCCGCACTCGGACTACATGAACAAGGCACAAAAAGACCAGTTTGCCATCGCCATGAACCTCAGCCTGTTCGGCATTGGGGCCGAGCTGCGCTCCGAGGACGGTTATTGCACTATCAATCGGCTCATGCCCGGCCCCGCCGCCGAAAGCAAGCGCATCAACGAACGCGACCGCATCATTGCCGTCACCCAAACCAATGGACCGCCCGTGGACTTGGTGGATATGCGCCTCGACAAGGCGGTGCAGCTCATTCGCGGCCCCAAGGGCACACCCGTGACGCTGACCATCCTCCCGGCCGGCGCCGAGGCTTCCGCTCGTTTCGACATCACCTTGATCCGGCGCGAGATCAAGATCGAGGACCAGGAGGCTAAGGCCAAGGTCGTGGAAATCCCCGACAGTCATGGGCAAAGCGTCCGGCTCGGCGTCATCGACCTCCCCTCGTTTTATGCCCCGTTCGATACCGCCAACTCCCGCCAGAAGGCCGAGCCCAAGTACACCTCGGTGGACGTCAGTCGGCTGCTCCAGAAGATGAAGCAGGAAAAGGTTTCCGGAGTCATTCTCGACCTTCGGCACAATGGCGGCGGCTCCCTCGAAGAAGCTATCCGCCTGACTGGCCTCTTCATCAAAACCGGACCGGTCGTCCAGGTCAAAAATCATGACGGGGTCGTGGAAGAGGAGGAGGATCGCGATCCCTCGGTGATCTACGGCGGGCCGCTTATTGTGCTGACCAGCCGACTCAGCGCGTCCGCCTCCGAGATTGTGGCCGGCGCACTTCAGGACTATGGTCGAGCCCTGATCGTGGGGGATACCTCCACCCACGGCAAAGGCACGGTTCAAACCGTCGTCCCGGTCAACTCGATTTACACCCAGTTGACACGCAACCCGCCCATGAGCTCCGATCCCGGAGACATCAAGGTAACGATCAAGAAGTTCTACCGGCCCAGCGGCGCTACGACGCAGAAGATTGGGGTCATTCCCGACATCATCCTGCCGTCCATTCTCGGCGAATCCAAGGAAATCGGCGAGAGCACCCTCGACAACCCCCTGGAAGCCGACACCATTCCCGGTGTCAAGTTCGATCACCTCAACCTCGTCTCACCCTACCTGCCAGAGCTCAAGAAGCGCTGCTACGTGCGCCTCGCTTCGGACCCCGAATACACCTATATTCGCGAGGACATCGAGCAGTACAAGAAACTCCAGGCCGACAAAACGATCTCGCTCAACGAGAAGCAGCGGCTAAAACAAAAGGAGCAGGATGACCTCCGCGCCAAGTCCCGGGACAAGGAGCGGCTTGCGCGCAAGCCCTTGCCTGGAGTGGTTCACGAACTGACGCTCAAGCAGGTCGATTTGCCCGGGTTGCCCCCGCCCGCGCCCAAGACCAATACCGTGGCCAAGGCAAGTTCCGTTAAGGTACCGGCAGAGGTTGACGAACTGGCTGACGGGGCTCTGGACGAAGAGAAGCCAACGGCCGTGGATGCCGCGCTCAATGAAGCCGAGCATGTCTTGTTGGATTACCTGTACCTGATGCCCAAGGACGGCATTCTGACGGCCGGTCCAACTTCGACCACGGTCCGGTGAGGCGACGCTGCGGCCTGCGCAACCGTTGGGGCGCGCGCGCAGGACGAAGATCGGAGTCGGCTCACCTCGGCGGCGCCTTTGAATGGTAGATCACCAGGACGGAATCTGCCAGATACCAGCCAAGTGGCTGGCAGGCCTTGGAGGCTGTATCAGACGACGGCGACAAACCGGTCGGAGTTGTTGACCCAGCCAGTAATGACTCCAGGCCGCCCATCGAAAGGCCAGCGACGGACCTCGATGGAAGGTACTTTTATCCCAGGTTCACCATTCGATAACGGCAGCGCCCCAAGTGAGGCCGGCACCGAACACCATCAGCAGGAGCAAATCTCCCACTTGCACTCGCCCGCTCTGAACCGCCTCGTCCAAGGCGATGGCGACGGAAGCCGCAGAGGTGTTCCCGTACTTGTGGAGATTGATAAAGAGCTGTTCTGGTTTGGCGCCTAACCGCTGTCCGACGGCGTCGATGATCCGGCGGTTGGCCTGGTGAGGGATAATGCACTTGATGCGGGAGATATCAATTTCGCAGCGGCGCAAGGCCTCCTGGGCCGCCGTTTGCATGGCCTGCACAGCATTCTTAAAGGTCTCCTTGCCCTCCATCTTGAGGAAATGCCTCCGGGCCGCCACAGAGTCGGCAGTGGCCGGACAACGGCTGCCACCGCCCTCCATGAAGAGTAGTCCGGCCTTGCTCCCGTCCGCCCCCATCACCGCCGTCAGCAGACCGTGCGAGTCGGGCCGGTTCTGAAGAATGGCAGCGCCCGCGCCGTCGCCGAAGAGGACGCATGTATTCCGGTCTTCCCAGTCCACTATCGACGAGAGTTTTTCCGCTCCGATCACCATCACGGTGTCATAGGTGCGGGACATGATGAACTGCTGGCCCACTTCGAGGGCGTAGATGAAACCCGCGCAGGCAGCCTCCAGGTCGAACCCGGCCGCGCGGTAAGCGCCAATCTTCTGCTGCACCAGGCAAGCGGTCGAGGGGAACGGCATGTCGGGCGTGATGGAAGCGACAATGATCAGGTCGATCTGATCCGGGGTCACCCCGGCGCGTTCCATCGCCCGGCGCGCGGCGTGGGCCGCCAGATCGGAAGTAAACTCGTCCGCCGCCGCAATCCGGCGTTCCTGGATCCCGGTCCGGCTGACAATCCACTCGTCCGAGGTACTGACCATCTTTTCCAACTCGGCATTCGTGAGCACCCGGGTGGGCACATAGGAGCCAACGCCGGTAATCGAACAGGTTCGCCCCTGAAAATTGAACTTGGCGCGCGGGTTCGTGAACTTGGGAGTAGGAGTGGATTTAGGACTCATGCCGGTCTGGCCTGACTGGTTGTTGGGTTATTTTGCAAAGCGTGGAGTGCTGGTTTGATCACCGCGAAGACCGGCGGAGCTGTCCCTCGGCTTCAGCCAGCCGGGGTCAATGTAGCCAGGCGTTCGTTGGCGCGGGCAATGTCCTGGGCGATCATGCGGTTGACCTGGTGTTGAATATGCGCTGTCGCCACCCGGATGGTGTTCGTAATGGCACCCTCCTTGGCGGAGCCATGGGCCTTCATGACGGTGCCATTAAAGCCGAGCAGCGGCGCTCCCCCGTAGCTCTCCGGGTCCATCTTCCGGCGAATCGCCCGAAAGGCATTTTGGGCCAACAGCGCGCCCAACTTTCGCCGTGCGCTGGCGGTCAATTCCCGTTTGAGCATCGAGAACATGGCCGTAGCCAGGCTCTCGCAGGTCTTGAGCACGATGTTCCCCACAAAACCATCGCAGACCACCACATCCACCCGGTCTTGGAAGAGATCGTGGCCTTCGACATTGCCTATGAAATTCAAGTCCAGTTGCTTGCAGAGTCGGAACGCCTCGAGCGTCAATTCGTTACCTTTGGAATCCTCTGTGCCGACGCTTAATATTCCGACGCGGGGGTTGAGACAACCGAGAATCTCGCGTGAGTAGATAGTCCCCAGGACCGCATAATGAGCCAAATGGAGGGGTTTGCACTCGATGTTCGCCCCGGCATCCAGCAGCACGAATTCGCCCTCCGGACGCGGAATCACTGCTGCGATGGCGCCGCGATCAACCCCGGGTATCCGGCCCAGTTTGAAGGTGGCGGCGGCGAAAATGCCCCCCGTATTGCCCAGCGACACCACCGCATCGGCCTGGCCCTCCTGGACCAGATCGATCGCCCGAGCGATCGAGCAGTCCTTCTTTTTGCGCACCGCAGCCGCAGGTTTGTCCTCCATGGTGAGCACCTCGCTGGCATGAACGACCTTGACCCGGTCATCACGGAAGCCCCCTGGGGGCGTTGCCTCGTGGATCGCCGACTGGTCGCCAACCAAGTACAGAACGGTGATCTGCCGGTCAGCTTCCAGCGCTCGTCTTGCCCCTTCAATGACGACCCCGCAACCGTGGTCGCCACCCATGACATCCACTGCAATGCGCATAGGGACGGAGAAAACGCGGGCTAAAACCCACCCGCGCCACGGGAGCCGGTCATCTTAGGCGCCCACCGTCACGGAAATCACCTGGCGCTCTTTGTAAAAACCGCAAGCCGGGCACACCCGGTGCGGCACACAAGGAGCCGCGCATTGCGGGCAGGTGCCGAGTTGCGGCAATGTCAAGTTGCTGTTGTAGGCCCGGCGCATCCGCTGCCGGCTCCTCGATGGTTTTCGTTTGGGAACACCCATAATTCTAAAGTTGACTCGATCGTTAACGGTTAAAAAAAACCCGCCCGCGCTAATGCGTCTCGACGCGCCAACGCGACCGGCGACAAACTGCCATACTACCCAAAAAAACTAAAGCTTCAATTTATCCAACGCACCCCAAGCAGACGGCTTCGCATCGGCTGGGGCCACGCTGAGGCCTTTCTCCGGCTCGCTGACCCAAGTTTGCGGCAAGCCGCGGCAATCCGGACTGCACAGCGGGTGCTGCGGAAACTCCAGCAGAATATCTTCCCGGAGGTAAGGCGTCAAGTCGACACAATCATTGACCACCGGAACGGCCTCCTCCCCCTCGAGGGGGACATGGCAGGCCCAACCGAGCAGGTCGAGGCTGACATCGAAGGCTTTGAGGCACCGCACACATTCGCACGACAACGGCAGCCGCAACCGGCCTTGTAATAACAACGCCTCCTCCAGCTCCTGCACTTGCAGATCATACTCGAGCGGCAGAGTAGCTTGGACAACCGCGTCACGAATGCCCATGTCCAGTTCAGCAACCGGGATCTCCCCTTGCAGATGGAGTTCCCCGCTCTCCAGATGGCGTAAATTGAGTATGAGTGGCATAAAATCCGATGGCGGCCAGCCTTCCGGCTATCCCGTTCCCTGCCCTCCTGCCTCCCCCCGCGCGGAATAGAATCTTGCCGGGCGAACCAGCGCGCCCATCGAGTAGAGTTTAGCAGGTGGTGGAGCGGATGGCTAGATCGGAAAAGGGCGGGCCGACGACGGCGGTCTGCTTGACAAACCATCGCGCTGCCGTACATTGCTCGCATTATGAACGTTCGGTCCAAACTGAAACCCACGCCGGTGAGCAGGCTCGCCATGCGTCGCGCCGTTTGGTGGCCCTTGGGGTCCGGCTGGATCCGGCACTCCCACAGCGGTTTGGGTAAGGAATCTCCCTAGTTTAAGACCATTTATTCCCTGATTTCCAAGACCCACCCGCTCGAAAGCTGGTGGGTCTTTTTATTGCCCATGAAACTCGCGAGATTTGACTTATGAACGAGAAGGATGCCACGCTCAGACAGAACCTGGGGACCCTTCCACGCGGGGCCTGGATTTTGTTTTTCGGCACGTTCCTGAACAAATTCGGGACTTTCGTCATTCCTTTCCTGGCCATTTACATGACACGCCTGGGATTTACGGCGGCGCAGGCGGGACTGGCGATAGCGGCCTACGGGGTGGGCACGCTGGGCGCCTGCCTTTTGGGAGGCCACCTCGCGGATCAGATTGGCCGGCGGAAGACCATAGTCATCTCCATGTTCTCCGGCGCGGTAGCGATGCTCTGCCTCTCTCAAGCCCACAGCCTGGCCAGCATGATCCTCTGCTCCGGCGCGGCGGGGCTGACCGGTGAACTCTATCGGCCCGCCAGCAGCGCCCTCTTGGCCGACCTCGTCCCCGCCGGACGGCGGGTTACGGCTTACGCGGCCTACCGGATGTCCTTCAACGCCGGGTGGGCCTTCGGACCGATGACCGCCGGGTTGCTGGCCAAGCACTCCTTTTTGTGGCTGTTTCTCGGAGACGCGGCGACCTCGGTGCTTTACGGGGTGGTAGCGTGGTTTGCCCTCCCGGCCGGGGGCCGGGGAACGCGTGAGGAAAACTCGCTCCTCGAGACCTTTCGGCTGGTGCGGGATGACCGGCGGCTGCGGCAGGTGATGATCGCGGCGCTGGCGGTGGGGCTCGTTTTTGTGCAGGCCTTTTCCACCATGAGTCTCGAAATCACTCGCAGCGGATTTTCCGCCGCGACCTACGGCTGGGTCATTTCGTTGAATGGGGTCCTCGTGGTTTTGTGCGAGTTGCCCCTCACCACCGTCACGAAGCGGTACCCGGCCCGCCGCATCATGGCGCTGGGCTTTCTGCTCATCGGCGCCGGGTTCGCCTCGAACTTGCTCGCGCGCACCATCTTGCTGATGGTCCTGACGACCGCCTTGTTCACTCTGGGTGAGATGATCGCCATGCCAGTCTCCGGCGCGTATGTGGCCGACCTGGCCCCGGCCGACAAACGCGGTCTCTACATGGGCGCCTACGGCATGGTGTGGGCCTTGGCCTTCGTCTGCGGACCGAGTTTGGGCATGCTCTTGTTCGCGGTCAGCCGACCAGCCTTATGGACCACCTGCGGGCTGTTGGGATTGGCGGCGGCGGCTATCATCCTAGGCGAACCACAGGAACGGGTGCTCTTCGCAGGTTCGCCTTCGCCCGCTACGCTCGCCGAGGAGTGAATCTCCGAAGGGGGAACGGAAGGTCGATTGCCTGGTTCACTGTGGCATTGGTTTTCGTTGGTCAAACGTTTCGCCGCCCCAGGTCAATGCCTGCAGGCTCCCGCCGCGCCCACTTCCGCAGCACCCCTACAAAGACGCCATCCAACCGCCGGTTGAACACGCCGACGAAGGAGTAGCCTCTGGGCAGGTTCCTGCAGCCCCAGCCAACTCTCCGGAAACCGAAATGTCTTGCGGAACCCTGCGGGAGGGGGAGAATCGCAGCAACAATAGATTATCGTTTATGAATACTCACAAGAACTGCTCGATCGCTCTGTCCTTCGCGGGTGCTGGCCTACTTGCATGCAGCACCCTGGCGGCAACCAGCCTGACCGCCTCGGCCGCCGACGGGCCCTACAAGGTGTTGACCACCACCCAGACCATGGGCACCGGCGGCATTGATTATGTATTTGCGGACAGCGATGGTCGGCGCCTCTATGTGCCGCGCGGCGCGCAGGTGCTGGTCTTTGACCTCGATACCCTCAAGTCGGTGGGTGTCATCCCCAATGCCTCGGCGCGGGGCGTCGCCGTGGACCCCAAGTCACACCACGGCTTTTGCAGCAGCAGTCCAGTGGTGATGTGGGATACCAAGACGCTAGAGACTATCAAAACCATCGAAGTCCAGGGCCGGCCGGACGGCATCATTTTCGAGCCCTTGACCGAACGGATATACGTGCTTAGTCACAGCCAACCCAACGCCACCGTCATTGACGCCAAAGACGGTTCTGTGGTGGGCACGATTGACCTCGGCGGCGCTCCCGAACAGGCCGCCAGCGACGGCGCGGGCAAACTCTACGTGGACCTCGAAGATAAGGACAATATCGCGGTAGTGGACGTCAAGACGCTGAAAGTGACCGCGCACTATGACCTCGGCGGCAAGGGCGGCGGGCCCGCCGGCCTCGGTCTCGATGTGAAGAATCACATCCTGTTCGCGTTCTGCCACGAACCCGCGACGGCCGTCATCCTCAGCGCCGAGGATGGGAAGATCCTCACCACCTTGCCCATCGGCCAGGGCGTCGATGGCGGCGGCTTTAACCCAAACACCATGGAGGCCTTCAGTTCCCAGGGCAGCGGCACGCTGACCATCATCAAGGAAACCAGTCCGACCACCTTCGAGGTGGAACAGACGGTAGAGACCAAGGCGCGCGCCAAGACCTGCACCCTGGACACCAAGAGCAACCACATCGTGCTCATCACGACCGAACCGGCCCCGGCGGGTCAAGGCGGAGATGCCGCCGCCGCACCGGCGGCCGCTGCCGGCCAACCCGGCGGCAAGAAAGGCCGCGGACGCGGCGGCCCCGGACTCCTCGACATCCTGGTCGTGGGTCGTTGAGTTTGGACGGCGATGAAGCTCTGACCCGGGCCTTACGGGTCACCGGTTCTCAATGCGGGGCCGCCACCAATGGTTGAGCCTCGCTAAAAGTCGTCGCGCGCCGGGCGCCTTCGCCCACTTCTTCGCGGGTCATGTTCAGGGCCACAAACTCGCGGGCTGATTCCGATCCGTGGTAGCCCTGCGCGACGGCCAGTTGCAGCCATTTGAAGGCGTCAATGCGACGTTCCGAGGCTTCCGTAGGCAGCATCCGTTTGCTGGCATGATGCTGCCTCACCCCCAAGTGGTACTGCGCGCCGGCATGGCCCCGTTCCGCCGCCTTGCGCAGCCACATGGCAGCAGCAATCTCGTCTCGCCGTACCCCGTGGCCCTGTCCGTAGATCATACCCAGACTGAATTGCGCCAGACCATGGCCTTGTTCCGCCGCTTTCAAATACCAAACTGCCGCTTGCCCGAAGTCCGGGTCTCCATTCTCGCCATCCGAGAACTGCCGTCCCAGATCAAACTGCGACTCCGCATCCTCGGGCGCCGACGTTCCTCGATCCGGGGTGGAGCTCAACGCGGACTTTCCAGGGCGGCCCAGCCAACGGTCAATGAATGCGATTCCCATAATCTACATATTAGCCTGATTTGATGAATTCATCAAATTAAATGAGGATTATTCTTGGTGACTCGGCGGACCATCCCCGAGGTCCAGCGGCGTTTTCCTCTAGCCGCCGGAACCCTCCCGGCAGCGCGCCCGGCAGACCCTCGGATGAAAGAACCGATTGCGCCGGCGCGTTTTCGTCGTATGGTGAGAGCATGGATTGGCAGCAACCGATATCATTGCTTATCGTGGCGGCTGCGGGGGCGTGGCTGGTTCGAAGTCGGCTGCGCCGCCGGGGTGCTTGTGGTGGGTCCGGGGCTTCCTGCGGCTGCGCCGCCGGCAACGGGACGCGCGAGACCCTGGTATTCCGAGCCCGCAAAGGCCAGCGGCCCGAAGTGAGGCTAAGATTAAAATGAAAGGTCGTGGGGAGCTTGCGATTGCGTCGGCAGTCGGGTAGTTTCAGTCCCATAGAGAATGGCCATGTGCAAAGTCAGTTCGTCGGTGCATTTTGTGACCCGCTCAACCGGAATTGAGTCGGGGGGGGCGGCGCGGGCTCAATGGGTGCCCAACACGGATGTGTATACGACGGAGGGCGGCCTGGTGGTCAAGGTGGAGCTTGCGGGCATGCGTAGCGAGCACCTGGAGATCACGGTGGAGGGCCATCAGTTGCGCATCAGTGGAACCCGGCCGGACGGATGCCGGTCAGGAAAATGTAATTTTCTGATGATGGAGATCAATTACGGTCCGTTCGAGAGCGTGCTGGAGTTGCCGGAGAGCTACGACCTGGGGGCAGCCAAAGCCCTGTATGTGAACGGTTTCTTGCGCATTGACGTGCCGGTGGCCCGGCGTTCCGCCCGAACCGCCAAAGTGCCCATCGAGGATGGAAATCCCGCCTTGGCCTGACCCGTTTCGGCAACTTCTCACCTCATGGGCACCGATGCGAACACCACCTCGGCCGACACCGAGTTTATCAGCATTCTCGGGGCGGAGGGCAATTCGGAGGCGCCGCCACGGGTTTCTTCTCGTTCCCTGCCCGATGTGCTGGCTGTCCTGGGACTATCCGACATCGTTATCTTCCCGGGCATGGTGGCGCCGCTGCTGGTCGAGACGCCCCAAAGCACCAAACTCATCGATGAGGTGGTGGGCGGTGACCGCTTGTTGGGGGTAGCACTGCAGCGTAATCCGGAGGCTGAAAACCCGCGACCGGACGAGATGTACGAGGTCGGCTGCGCGGCCCGAGTGCTCAAAATGCTCAAGTTTCCGGACAACACCGTGCGCGTACTGGTCGAGGGGCTATGGCGCATCCGCATCAAGGACTACACCAAGACGGACCCCTATTTGTGCGCCAAGTTCGAGCTGATGCGAGATGTGGCCGAAGGCTCGGTGGAGCTGACTGCCATGATGCGCAATGCCCAAAGTCAATTCCGGGAGATCATCAAGCTTTCCCCTGCCCTTTCCGAGCAAATCAAGATCGCCGCGCTCAATACGGAGAATCCGGGCCACTTCGCGGATTTGGTGGCCGTGAACCTCAATCTCGAATTGGCCGAGCGTCAAAAACTCCTCGAGATCAGCTCGGTCCGGGACCGGCTCGTGCGGTTGCTCCCCATGCTCAGCCGCGAGCAGGAGGTGTTGACGCTCAGCTCCAAGATTCAGAGCGAAGTAGCCACCTCCATTTCGAAAACTCAGCGTGACTTTTTCCTGCGGGAACAAATGCGGGCCATCCAGCGGGAGTTGGGCGAAGCCGACACGTCGGCGGGTGAAATCCGTGCGCTCCGCGAGAAGATCGAGAAAACGGCCCTACCCGTCGAGGCCAAACAAGTGGCCTCCCAGGAAGTGGACCGCCTGCAACAGATGTCGCCGGCCGCGGCCGAATATGCGCTGACGCGCAACTATGTCGATTGGATCCTCGCCCTGCCCTGGGAGAACGAAACCGAAGACAAACTCGATCTGGCCGAGGCTGAGCGGATCCTGAATGCACAGCACTTTGGGCTGATGAAGGTCAAGGACCGTTTGATCGAGTACTTGGCGGTCATCAAACGAAAGCGCCAGCTCAAGGGCCCGATCCTCTGCCTGGTGGGCCCGCCCGGGGTGGGAAAGACCTCGCTGGGCCGCAGTGTGGCCGAGGCCCTGGGCCGCAAGTTCGCCCGGATTTCCCTGGGGGGCATGCGCGACGAGGCCGAGATTCGTGGGCATCGCCGCACTTACGTCGGTGCGCTGCCCGGCCGCATTATCCAAACCTTGCGCCGCGTAGAGAGTCGTAACCCGGTGATCCTTCTCGATGAACTGGACAAAGTGGGCGCGGATTTTCGGGGCGACCCCGCCGCGGCCTTATTGGAGGTGCTCGATCCAGCCCAGAACAATACCTTTACCGACCATTACCTGGACCTGCCCTTCGATTTGTCACGCGTCTTATTCATCACGACCGCTAACTGGCTGGATCCCATCCACCCGGCCCTGCGCGACCGCCTCGAAGTCATCGAACTGCCTAGCTACACCGAGTCCGAGAAGCTGCAGATCGCCAAACGTTATCTCATCCCGCGTCAATTCGAGGAGCACGGGCTGTCGCGGCAGGACGTGCGCATTCCCGATGCGACCCTGCGGCGGGTCATTCACGACTACACCCGCGAGGCCGGGGTGCGCCAACTCGAGCGGGAAATTGCTTCGCTCACCCGCAAGGCGACTCGCCGCCTTGTCAGCAACGGCCAGGTGCCCCGCCCGTTGGTGTTCACCCCGGAGGCCTTGCCCGATTTCCTGGGGGCTATCCGTTTTCCGCACGAGAGCGCGGAGACCATCAAAGAGTTTGGCATTGCCACCGGCCTGGCTTGGACGCCGGTAGGCGGGGAAATTCTGTTCATCGAAGCCACCCGGATGCCAGGCAAGGGCGCCTTGCTGTTGACCGGGTCGTTGGGCGAGGTCATGAAAGAGAGTGCGCAAACGGCCCTCAGTTACTTGCGCAGCCAAGCCCAGACGCTGGGCCTCGACCTGTCGGATTACGGCAGCTCCGACATCCACATCCATGTGCCGGCCGGCGCCACACCCAAGGACGGGCCCAGCGCGGGGGTGGCAATCGTGGTAGCGCTGGCGTCATTGATCTCGCGCCATCGGGTGCGCTCCGACACCGCCATGACCGGGGAGATCAGCCTGCGCGGCCGCGTCCTGCGCGTGGGGGGAATCAAGGAAAAAGTCCTGGCGGCGGCACGGTTTGGCATTCGGCGATTGTTATTGCCCGCCCAAAACGAGCCGGACTGGACAGAGGTGCCCGAGGAGGTCCGCAAAAAGCTGGAGGTGCATTTCGTCCGGCACATCTCCGAGTTGCTGCCGCTGGCCCTGCACCGCGCATGAGACCGCAAGGAATCACGACCAAGCGGTGCGGCGGGCTGTTCGTTGGGTTTTTGATGGCGGTGCTCTCCTGCCTGGCACAACCCAAAGAGGAGGACCGCAACCCGCCCCTGAGCCCCACCGAAGGATTGCGGGTGGGACGCGCCCTCGTCGCCGACCTGTGGTCGCGGCGTCCGACCGAGAACTCCACCAACACGGGAACCGTTCGGGTTCGCGACGCCAAAGGCAAGAAGGTGGAGACCAGCGTGAGGTTCAGCGTCTTCTCCACCTCCACGAACTGGGTGAGCGTTTATGAGACCGCGCCCACCAACCATCCGGAAAACGCCGAACGGCTCACGGTGGTTCACCATAGCGAGGGGCCGAGCGACTATGTCCTCACCCGCCCCGCCTCCAATGCTGCCGCCTCAACCACCCTCACGGGCCCGCAGATCATGGTCCCCTTTGCCGGCTCCGACTTTTGGGTGGCCGACCTCGGCCTTGAGTTTCTGCGCTGGCCAGCACCGCGGGTGTTGAGAAGGGAGATGCGAAAAGGCCGCGCTGCCCAGGTGCTGGAGGCGCGCAACCCCCAAGCCAACCCCGCGGGCTACTCTCGCGTCGTTGCCTGGATGGATACCGAGACCGGTGGAGTGCTGCACGCCGATGCCTACGATGCCAAGGGCGAATTGCTCAAGGTCTTCGACCCAACGGGGGTGCGGAAACATGAGTTGGAGGAGATGGAGATGCGCAACCTCCGCACCGATTCCCACACCTGGATCAAGTTTGACCTGGCAGGGAGGTAGCGCACCGATGGTGCAACCGGGCGAGAGGTAGCCCGAGGCCAGTTGGCATCTCAACGGCTGCGGAACCAAGACGGTTCCTTGTTGCTGGCGCCGTTGGTGGTGAGCATCGAGTAACCGGTTTCGGCGGGGTTATTGAGATCCAAAATCCCGTCGCGCTCGGCCGAGACGGCGCAGAGGTTCCAGCCGGGAGCGTACACCCCCATGATCTCGCAAGCCGCCTGGAAGGTTCCCACTTTGTTAGGGTCGCCTTCACCATCCGGTCCCCGGCTCACGCAGAGGAACTTGCTGTCGGGCGACCAATCCACATGGTAGATTTTGTTCTTGTCGTCCCGGACCCGGACGCGGCGAGGCCCGACCGCCGGGTGCTCGGCCTCGAGGTTGATGGGCGCGGCTGCAATCTCATGGTCATCCGCCCCCCAGGCTATCTGCTTGCCATCCGGGCTCAGGCAGGGACGGCAGCCGGGAATGTTGAGGTTGATGATCTTGTCTCCATTCGCCTCGATGAGCAGGATGGCATGGCTTACGCCCATGCCGGCATGAACCGTGGAGACGATCCATTTGCCGTCGACCGAAAAGCCCGGATTATAGAGGTGATGCAGCTTGGCGCTGTTGGGATGCGGCGTGATCTTGCCGGTGGCGAGGTCGTAGAAACTCATCCCCTTGGTGTAGTAGTCCATCACGTTGAACTTGGGGAATTCCTGGGGCAGAAAACCGATTCGCTGGCTGTCTGGGCTCCAAAACGGTTCGCGCGCATGGTCGGCCAGCGTCTTGCGATTTCCGCCGTCGATGTCCATGACACAGAGGCTCCGGATGGCATCGCGGCCCTCCCCCACGTCGGAAACAAAAGCGATCTTTTTCCCATCGGGGGAGATCTGCGGATAGTGCTCATGCTCGTTGGTAGTCTTGGTGAGATTCACCGGGCTGGACCCATCGGCGTTCATCACGAAGATCTCCCAATTGTTGTCGACGTAACCTTCGTAAGCGATCTTGAAACGCGACGCGGTGAGGCGTTCCTGAAGGGGGGGCTGGGCGGAAGCCGCGACGCTGCCGGCCAGGACGATGGCGGAGACCACCGCGCAAAGTGAATTCAGCTTTTGCATCCGCTGAATCTAGGCGGGCCAGCGGTTTTTTCAACCTGATTCCCACCCCCTTGCACATTCGCTTTGACAAGGGGCCGGCCGGCGGCCAAGGATTAACTCGTTATGTCGGCCACATTCTTCCGATGAAAATCGCGACACCGTTCCTCTTGGCGATTCTCTGCGCGTTTTGCCTGGATGCCCTTGCGGCGAGCAACCCCGGCGAAATTATATTTTGCAGCAACCGCTCCGGACCCTGGCGCCTCTGGAGCATCCGGCCCGACGGCTCGGAGTTGAAACAACTCACCAAACAGGAAACTGATGACCAGGACGTTGATCCCATGTTCAGCCCGGACGGCAAGGAGGTGCTTTTCACCTCGACGCGCGGCGGCAAGACCGGTGTCTGGCGCCTGGCGCTCGAGGGGTTGAAACCAGAACGCATTTGCGACGGCGACCAGGCCGAATGGTCGCCGGACGGGAAGAAGATTGCGCTGCGGCGCACCGAGCGACTCGTGGTCCGCGACCTCGCCGCAGGCACGGAAAAGACCCTCAGCCCCGACGACTGGCCGCACTGCTCCGGGCCGGCCTGGAGCCCGGACGGCAAGACCCTCGCCTTCGCCTCCCGGTGGGAGAGCGGTAACGGCATCTTCACCCTCCCCGCCGATGGCGGCAAACCGGTCAAGATCTATGACAAGCAAGGCGCCTGCGAGCCCCATTGGTCACCCGATGGCACTCGCCTGGTGTACGAGACGGAGACCCACATCTGCACCATCAATCCCGACGGCACGAAAAACCGGGTGATCACCTATTTCGGCGGGGTACAGCGCTACGCCCGCTATAGCCCGGATGGCAAATCGCTCGTCTTCTGCCAGGGCGCCTCCGAACAGGGCCCTTGGGAACTCTATATCATCCCCTCAACCGGCGGCACACCGCGGAAATTAACTGAGGGCGGCTCGGACCTGTACGCGGATTGGAAGTGAGTGCTTTATGAAACACCTCTCGTGGGGTTTGCAAGCTCTGGTGTTCGGCTGTCTCCTGGCTGCTCAGTCCGTAGCCTCGCCACTTCGCGCTGAAGACGAAACCCCGGTCACCCGGCTCCTCGATACCCATGAAACCCTGGACCGGCCGTTGACGCCCGAGGAGGTGGCCATGCCCGGCTGGCACCGGGTTCCCGAAGACCAGACGAACGTAACTTTTGCGGGGGACGCCGTTATGCTTAACGACAAGCTGGCGGTCGTCTTTCGGCAACAGGCGAAGGGGCCTGAGGTCTATGCGAAAACGGCAAGCGGATTTAAGCTGCGGGCCGTGCTCAGCCACGCCCCGAACCTGGACTGGGCCATCGACCAGGACCCCGTGCCGGTTGGCATGCCCGGCAAGCGGATCGTAACGGTCAAGATAGTAGAGAACACGGCGGGAGGCGTGGAGGTGGAATGCCAAGGCCCCACCGCGTCGTTGCTGCGTTTCCGCCTCACCGCCGGCGAGGCCATACTCGAAATCCGTTCCCCTGACGGGGCCGGTTTTGTCGAGTGGCGGTCCGACAGCAAATACCTGGTGATTCCCGATTTCTTTGGCGATGACATGGTTTATGGGGCCGAGGCATTTCAGGGATGCTGTTTGCCGACGGAGAACTTCTGTTTGCGTCTCATCGAAGGCGGGGACGCCGCGGTGATGGGGGTGTGGCGATCGCGGGATCAAGAGGCCTGGCTAGCCAGGACCAACCGCTATGGTACGCCGCCTGTATCCAGCCCCGCGACGGAAGCCTGGCTGGCCAGGATTAATCCCTATGGCGCCCTGGGGAAGTTCCGGACGGCGATTCGCTGCGTGAAAGACCAGAGCCTTTGGCTAGCCTTCCTGGAATCACCCGGCCTTTGGCGCGCCCTCTCCGAACCAGCCAAGGCCACCACGCCCTTCCCGGCCAAGTGGCGATTCAGCTATCTCCGCCAGCGCAATGAATCAGATTCCTGGGACTTGGAACGTGGTCCTTCTGAGGAACAGAGCGCGGGGCCGCACGTCGGGCCGGCCCTGATTTATCCGATCGACCGCAGCCCGGCCACGCCCTTAACGGCGACCTGTCCGACCGATGTCATGCGCAACACGCTAGGAGTAGGCCCTTGCCAATATATTCTGGCGTGTGAAGGCATGGGTGCCCAGGGCGATCCCACTCCCAACAGCGTGATGACCTGGGTCGAGAAGCAGTTCGAGCAAAAAAAAGATAAGAAGGCCGCGGATGACATCAAGGAACGGCTGCAGGGGATGACCAAACACGTCGCCGAGGCCCGGGCCCGGATCCAGAGCTACTCTGACTTTGCGGGCAGGATTCTGGGCAGGTCCGGAATTAGGCCAGCGGGGACCGGTATCGAGCCGGTTACGAACCGTCCCGCCTTCGGGATTGGTTTGGCTTCCAGCCCGGTGGTTCAGGATCTTGATCGTTTCGCCACGGCGGGGCTGGGTCCCGATTCCACCCCCGAGGCTGCGCGCGAGCTTGCGGCACAGGTCATAGCTTTGATTGGACGGGATGATTCGTTGCCAGCGTGCCGGCAGGCGGGCGAACGCCTCCGTGCCCTCGGGGCCACGCAGGACCGGGCGCTGGCTAAATGCCGGATGGCGGTACGGCAAATCAAGGCCCAGTCCCTCACCTTGGCTTCCTCGTATCGCGCAGATGTTAATCCCCTCGTGCAGAAAGAGATCTCGAACCTGGCCGAAACGATGTTGAAAGCTCAATGAAACCCCAAGTGACCCTGAACCAAAACTCTTTCAGCCGTAGCGCGCCAGTTGGCCCGCCCTGTATAGCGGACCTCCCTCCACGGCTGCTCCTCTGCGCCTTCGCTCTCCTTCTCGCCTGCTCCTTGCCCGCCGCCACGCCCAAGAACTTCTTCGCCAACCCCGGCTTTGAACTCGGCCAAGAGGGCTGGCAGGTGGCCAAGGCCGGAAAGACCGAGGTCCGCTACTCGGTGGACGAGAAGGACGCCGCCGAGGGCCAGCGCAGCGCGCTGCTCACACTCGGCGCAGTCGAGCAGTGGGGCCTCCAATTCGGCCAGAGCTTCCCCGCCGGCGATCGGGGCAAGACCTATACCTTCGCCGCCTTTGCCAAGAGCGTGATGGGGCCGGTCGCGGTGGGGCTCGAGATCGAGCGCACGGCTAATCCGTATGATCGGGCCGCCCACCAGGAATTCACCCTCGGCACGGACTGGAAGGAATTGCATGTGACCTTCAAGCTGGAGAAAGAGTTCCGCGAGGGCTGGTTCGCCTATGTCAGTTGCGCACAGCCGCACGCCGAATTCCGGGTGGACCAGGTGCGGCTCTATGAAGGCCCGTACGTCCCCTTCAAGGAAATCGCCAAGGAAGAGATCGCCGCCGTCGCGGTACGGCTCTTCGATGACGGAACACCCTCCGCCACACCGCTGGCGGCACTGGCCTTCACCGCCACAGCCGGCTGGAAAGAGATTCCGGAAGACACCGACCACCCGGCGTTCCAGGGTGACGCTGTGTTGCTGAACGACCGGGTCGGCCTGGTGCTGCGGCGCGGGGCGCCGGGCGCGGAGGTCTATTCCCTCGGCCCCACCGGAGCCGTATTGCGGACGGTGCTGGCCCCGGCAGCCAGTACGAACGCCGTCACGCTCGACTCGTTCGCGATCGCCGAGAACAACCCGAGCGCGGGCGCTGCCGACGTGGTGTTTACCTCACCGGGAAGTCCGCCGCTCGCGGTGCGTTTCACGCTCAAGGTCGGCCAGCCTGTAATCCAAACCGAGTCCAAAGCGGGAGCAACCCGGCTGCGCGTCGAGGCCCCTTGCCGGTTCGCCGTACTGCCGGATTTCTTCGCGGACGACATCGTGGTGGATGCCGCCGACCTGCCGGTGCGCGAGGCCGACCTGCCGAGCGACAACTTCCTGCTTCACCTGCTCCCCGGCGGCGATGCCCTGGTGATGACGGTGGCCCAGACGAGCGAGGAAGATCTACATGTGACCATGGCCGGTGAGGGGGACAAACGGCTGATCACCGGTTCCGAACTCAAGTATGGCAAGGGGGGCAAAATCTGGGTGGCGGTCCTGGCCGCACCGTCCATCTGGCACACCCGGCAGATCGGACGCGAGCAAACCGGCGAGATCATCTCGCTCGATTGGAAGGCTCCGTTCCCCGCCCAATGGCGGGCGGACTGGCGCCGGGAGGAGGACGTCACGGATAGCTGGGAGATGCTGGCCGAGCAAGCCAACGGCAGTTATGCCAAGTTCGGCGTCTTTGGCGGACCGGACACTCTCCCGGCGAATCGCCAACGCTGGAACACGGTGCTGGGCACTTTCAAATACCCCTGCTGGCTGGACCAGAACGGCCACGGCTACCTCCAGCCTTTGAAAACCCCGGTGCTCCGCTTCCAAGGCCCGACGGTCATCTACCCCATCAACCGCGTGTCCGCCACCGCCCTCGACACCTTTACGGTCATTGATATCGTGCGCAATACGCTCGGCGTCGGCCCTTGCGAGTATATCCTCGATGTTGAAGGCCAGCGATCCCAGTACAAGGGCCGGGCCACCTGCTCCGTGCGTGATACGCTCAACCCGATCTATGCAAGCCATCAGCAACAACAACGCCGCGCCGAGATCCAGCAGGTGCTCGAGGACTTGATGATCTTCGTCCGCCATATCCGCGGGCGCATCGAGAGCTATGTGGTCTTTGAGCATGAAACCCTGGATTACTTGGCCCAACAACGACAAGCCCATGCCGAACTGGCGGGGGGTATCGCCGAACTAACGAAGCTCGCGCGAGTCATTGATGCCAAGTTCGAGGCGCGCAAAGCCAAGATCAAGACGCCGGAAGACACCGCCAAGCTGGTGGGCGAGTTCAGACAAACCGTCCTCGCCTATGAGGGCGATGATGCCTTGGCCAAGTGCAAGTTTTTTACCGAAGCCTGGGTGGAGATTGGTGGAAACCAGGATGAACTCGCCGGCGAATGCCGATGGGCCGTGAAGATGCTGCGTCAGAAGGCCGGCCTGATCATGGCCACTGACCCGCGAATGGCTGAGATCGCCAAAGAAATTCGCAGCCGCAGCCAGGTAGTGCTCCGGAATCCAGCCAACCACGAGAGCGCCCGTCACTGACGGAAAGTCTGGATTTGCCTCCGGCGGCATGGAATACTGAGTGGCGACAGATGCAGAACTATCCCAAGCACTATTGCGGAGTTTTCGGCGTTTACGGACATCCGAATGCGGCAGAACTGGCGTACTACGGCCTTTACGCGCTGCAACACCGGGGCCAGGAAAGCGCCGGGATCGTCACGTCGGACGGCAAGCAGTTTCACGCGCACAAGGGCATGGGCCTGGTCCCCCAGGTCTTCACCGGCCCCATGCTCCAGGAAATGGTAGGGTCCATGGCCATCGGGCACACCCGCTATTCCACCACGGGTTCCTCGCGGTTGGTCAACGCCCAACCGCTCACGGTGGACTGCGCGCGCGGCCAAATTGCCATCGCGCACAACGGAAATCTGACCAACGCGGCGAAGCTGCGCGCCGAGTTGGAGGCGCGCGGCTCGATCTTCCAGACCACCGTCGACAGCGAGATCATTCTCCACTTGATGGCGCAACCCAGCCTGAACGGCCAAAAGAACAATTTGCTCGAAACCGTCCGGCGCATCGAGGGCGCCTACTCGCTGGTGATCATGACGGAGAACGAGTTGATCGGCGTCCGAGACCCGCATGGTTTTCGCCCGCTCTGCCTAGGGCGGGTGGACGACGCGTGGGTCTTGGCCAGCGAGACCTGTGCCCTGGATTTGATTCACGCCCGCTTCGTGCGCGACGTTGAGCCCGGCGAAATCGTGGCCATTAACAAGGACGGGCTCAGCACCATGCAGGCCTTTCCGGAGCACCAGCGCCGCGCCTTTTGCATTTTCGAATACGTCTATTTCGCCCGGCCGGACAGCACCATCGCCAACCGCAGCGTCTATAAGGTCCGGGTCGAGTTGGGCCGGCAACTGGCGCGCGAATTCCCCATCGATGCGGACCTGATCGTCCCCGTGCCCGACAGCGGCAACTGCGCAGCCTTGGGGTATTCCCTCGAATCGGGCATCCCCTTCGAGATGGCGTTCGTCCGCAACCATTATGTCGGCCGGAGTTTCCTCCAACCCACGCAACTCATTCGCGATGCGGCCGTGCGCGTCAAGCTCAACCTCATCGAGGAACTGGTCAAAGATAAGCGCGTGGTGGTGATCGACGACTCGATTGTGCGCGGCACTACCTCCCAGATCCGCGTGAACAATCTCAAGCAAGCCGGCGCCAAGGAAGTCCACGTCCTGGTCAGTTGCCCGCCGCACATGAACCCGTGCGTCTATGGCATTGATTTTCCGGACCGGAGCAAGCTGATGGCGGCCACTCGCAGCGTGGAGGAGATCCGACAGTACTTGGACGCCGACTCGCTCCATTACCTCTCGCAGGAAGGCATGGTCAAGGCAACCGGCCTGCCCAAAAGCGATTTCTGCATGGCGTGTTATGACGGGAATTACCCGGTGGCCTTCGATCCCGGGGTCAACAAGCAGAGCATCGAACGACATTCCACCCACACCTCGAACCTCTCGGATGCCCTGGCGATGGAGAAGGCCCAGATCAAACTCTTCTGAGCCCACCCGGTGGCGGCAGGCCGTCTCAGGCCGACGGTTCCTGCCGAAACCACTGGATGGCGTGGAGCATGACCTCGGTCGCCGTCTTGAGTTGGAGTTTCTCCTTGATGCGGTTGCGGAAGGAGTTGATGGTTGCTACCGTAACCCCGAGGTCCTGGGCAATCTGGCGCGTACCCTTCCCTTGCCCCAACATGCGAAACACCTCGAGTTCGCGGTCACTCAGGGTCTCAATCGGGGAGGCCGGGTGTTCGGCATGCCCGCGCATGAACTTCGAGATGACGGTCGATGACATCTTCTCGCTGAGATAAATCTCGCCGCCCAGCACTTTCCGGATGGCGGCCTTCACCGTTCTTCCCGGCTCGTGTTTCATCACGTAGCCCATCGCGCCCGCGCGCAGCGCGCGCTCCGCGTAGAGTGACTCGTCATGCATCGACACCACCAGCAGCGGTAGGTCGTCGTATTGGGCCTTAATGGTCTTGATGAGGTCGATCCCGCTGCCTCCGCCGAGCGAAATATCAATAATCGCCAAGTCGGGATTGAATTGGGGAATGGCCTGCATCGCCTCCACCGCATCCGCCGCCTCACCGCAGACGAGGAGGTCGCCGTCGCGTTCGATCATCTGACGAAGTCCCTCACGAAACAAGGGGTGGTCGTCAACGATCAGAATTCGACTCTTTTCCGGTGCCGGTTCACTCATAGGCCAGTTTGCTGATGCTTTGGCCAGGATAGCGGAAAAGTAAGGGTTCGGAAACAGGAAAGATTCGTGTTTTTTCTCATCCCTCCGCCATACTGGCCCGTGTATGAAGACAACGCCTGACGGTTGGCGAGGCCAAACCACCGGCCAAAAGACGGGCCTGGCGCGCGCACTGTCCAAGCTCGGCTTTTGCTCGCGAAGCCAGGGGTGGGAACTAGCCCAGGCCGGACGTGTGCGGGTCAACGGGCAGGTCCGCCGCGACCCGGAATGGCGCGTGGACCCACAACGCGACCGTTTGGAAGTGGACGGCCGACCGCTGCGCGCCGAGGCCAAGGTGTACCTCATGCTCAACAAACCGCGCGGTCTGGTGACCACCCGAGTCGATGAGCAGGGCCGCGAAACCGTCGGCGACCTGCTGGCTGGCCAGGGGCTGCCGTTCCTGGGGCCGGTGGGGCGGCTCGATAAGGCCAGCGAAGGACTCCTATTAGCGACCAACGACACCACCTGGGCGGCCTGGCTCACCGACCCGGAGTCGCACGTCGAAAAGACCTATCATGTGCAAGTGGATTGCGTGGCTCAAGCTGACCTGCCCCAGCGTATGATGGCTGGCGTCACCGTCGAGGGAGACTTTCTGATCGCCAAACGGGCGAGGATTCTCCGCCACGGAACCAAGACCAGTTGGCTGGAGGCCGTGCTCGACGAAGGCAAGAACCGGCATCTACGCCGCCTCCTTGCCTCCTTCGAGATCGGTGTCCTCCGGCTGCTACGCGTGTCCATCGGTGCCCTCGAACTGGGTCCCCTCCCCAAAGGAACGTTCCGCCACCTGACCCCCGCCGAAGTAAACGCCCTGGCTGGACCGAGCGGAAAGGGAGCCACGCGCCCCCTGGCGGCATCGCCCTCCCCGAGGCACAGGTGAGGTTTGCGCGCCCCGACCCACCGAGCAACCGCCAGGCGACCTCTCGAGTGCGTCGTGTCCGGTTCGCGATCGCCTCGGCGACAACTCCCGCCAACCCGGCGATCGTTAGGGTTTTTTGTCTGCAACCGCCGCCGCCTGGGGCGGGTGACTCAACGCCTGGACCACACTCGCGGGAACCGGTTTGTCGGAGATCGGCGGCAAGATCTTGTCCCTCGCACCAAAAACCGGTTTACCCATCGTCCTCTCCAAGCCGGAGAAGAGCGTGTCGAGCTCGTTGGTGCCGCCCTCGGCCAGGAAATAGGCGTCCTGCAACTGACCCCATTTGCCATCACCCCGCGCCCGCGTTAGACATTTGAGCTGGCCCACACTGGGGCCGAGCCAAAGCCGGTACAGCGCGAGTTTCGGCACGGTGCGGTCGCGCCCGGCGAAGTTCTCGAGGAAGGAATTCATACCGCCTCCGAGGGTAGTGACGCTCTTGTGCCCGCCATTCGGGTTGGAAATCGTCGCCACATGCCGCCAGCCCGGTTTCTTCGGGTCGAAAACGTAAAACCGGGAGTCGGTGGTGTCCGGTTTGTCCCCCGGCTGCTTCTGGACAAAGAACTGGAAGGTCTCGTTGGTCTTCCAAGGCCAGAGCATGTGTGTATGGCCACCTTCACCTTCGCCGCCGAAACGACCGTGAACGGTTTCCGGATCGGCCTCGGTGATCCTCGGATGCAGCTCCGCTGAGGTGTCCCAAATGGAGAAAATATTACGCCGCTCCTCGGGGCCGTTGTGCTGGATGCCGCAATAGCCGCCGGCGGGCTCGCCCGGATGCCAATTGGCGCCGCAATAATAGATGGCCGGATGGGTCGCTAAGACCCGGATCTCGCCGTAGAGGCAGGTGGCCTCGGTTTGGCCCTCAAGGTTCCACCACAAGTGTTGGGCCGAAGCCGTTAAGGGGAGCAGCAGAAGCTGCGCCAGGCCCAAAGACAAACCAGACATCGGTTTCCAATTCATGGTTGGATTGAAACATCCGCTGAGGGTCATGTCACGCAAATTTGCGGCGCGGAGGGCACTGGGCAGCGTAACCTTTGCTGCGACTTAGCCGTCTCTACCTTCAACCTATGAAATCACACCGAGCGCCAGGATTTTGGCGGGCTTGGAGCGCTCCGCCACGGAAAGGCGGAGGGTTCAGCTTGGGCAGGCTACTTCAGTTTGCCGCCCTGGCAGCGTTGGTGCTGGTCGGCGTCAACCGGGTATCCGCCCAAACCGGCAATGCCGGCAAATCGATGGGCGGCCCCAAACCCATGGCCCGCATGCTGGAACGGGGACGGCTGAAATTGGACGTGAAGGACGACCAGGAATGGAAGATCATCCAGGAACGGCTGGAGCGAGTTCTGCGTGCCCAACGCGATTACCAAAACGGCCTATTTACGGCTAAATCCCGCGCCTCGAATGCCGGCGCGAAGAAAGCGGATCGTGGGGGCCCGCCCAGTGAATCGGGAAACGCCAACCGCCCCGCCGGCACCGCTGATTCTGATGCCGGCACGCTGCGGAAGTTGGTGGAATCGAAGGCCGAGTCGGGCGAGATAAAGACCGCGCTGGCACGCCTTCGAGAGAGCCTCAGGCAGCAACAGGACGAGCTTGAGAGGGCTCAGGAGGACCTGCGATCCGTGTTGACTCCACGGCAGGAAGCTATCGCGGTACTCAGCGGCTGGCTGAGATAGCCGGTCGGTTCAAAACGCCACAAACTTCAGCACCTCGACCTCTTTTTTCAGGACGATGTGAAGGGTGTTTTTGTCAAAGCGGACATCCAGCGGCGCGCGTTCCTCGAAATGTTCCCAAAGCTTGCGGCCGGTTCCGGGATCGAGTCGCTGGATGGAGAGGTGCGCCTGGGGCTCGAACCCGGTATCAACGGGCGCGGGACCATCGGGGTCCGCTTCCTCGGGTGTGAAGGAATGGACGGTATAAACGAATTGGTCGGAAACGTAGTTAATCAGCCCGCCCGGATGAACGCTCCAGAGAATTTTCCCAGTGCGGGAATCGATCTTGAGGGCGACGTTGCTCGGGTTCTTGCCGATATCGATTTGGCGAGAATATCGAATGGCATCCAGGCCCGCCGTGGTGGTGTTCACATAGAGCATGTCCCGGTCGTCGAAAAAGAGCCCGGCGATGCCCACCGAAGGCAGACTCCACCGAACCTTGCCGGTGGCAAGCTCAAACGCCGTCAGTACCCCCTGGTCGAAGACATACAGTCCGTCCTTATGCTCGACGCACGGCCCCTGACCGACCACGGAAGTCTCATCGCTCCAGGCTCCCGAGCCGGCACTTAGACCGTAATTGAGCGTCGCTTCCCAGCGCTTAGCCCCCGCACGGCCCAACACCACGAGCGATTTGCCGGCGGCGACGACGTTGACCGTTGACAACGGGAACAGGGCGGGCGGCCCCGTCAACTCGCCACTCCAACCCTCGCCGCCATCGAGGGGCTGGACCTGCGCCAGATAACGGCTTTGATCCTCCTCGACCGTGTCGCCCCCCCGAGAGCGTTGCATATCGTTGAGGATTTCGTTGGCCAACTCGGTGGTTTTGCCAGTCGTGAGGTTCCCATCCAACGCCGATTTGGCGGGGGCAGCCTTCATGGCGTTGCGGGTGACGACCTTACGGTCCACCAGCCGCACCGAAAATCGAACCAGGCCATCTTTGGTTGGAACCAGCGAGACCATTTCGGCCGGTCCGGCCTGGGCACGTGGCGCAAGTTGGCTTGGGGTGGCATCGGTCATTTCCGCCAGGGCGCGCTCCTGGTAACGGCTGTTGGCCAGGATCACCGGCAGGGCGATGCGCGAGGGCAAAGAAAGATGCTGCGCCTGCTGGGCGATGCGGGCCGGATCCATCGCCTTGCCGGCGTCGCGCCCCGGGGTCCCGGTGGGCAGGCCCGCTAAATCGGTTTTCCGCCCGCCGGCAGGGGCCGTCCTCGGAAGGGGGTTCGACGACCCAG
>Ga0316219_1001309_pt1 | contig 27410 bp, 19 predicted proteins | sample TBH18003PmetaG_FD_203635 | JGI IMG/M metagenome (GOLD analysis project Ga0316219, IMG submission 203635) | Freshwater microbial communities from Trout Bog Lake, Wisconsin, USA - TBH18003P | ecosystem: Environmental > Aquatic > Freshwater > Lake > Hypolimnion/Profundal zone | place: USA...
CCCGGCAGGCGGATCATTAACTTTAAGCTATAGATTCTTTTTCCACTTAGGTGACGAAAAAGCTGCTCACGTTGCAGACCAATATAAAATTTTTACTTCAAACCCATGAACCCACAAAATCGTCGTACATTCCTAAAAACAACTGCATTAGCTTCTGCAGGTTTGGTCCTATCAGCTAAAAGCTGGGGTCAAGTTACCAACGCTAATAGCGACATACGCATTGCTGTTATTGGTATAAATTCTCGCGGTAAAAGTCACATCGCGAGTATTAAGAAAGCAAAGGGTGCACGTCTCGTTGCTGTTTGCGACGTTGATTCTGCAGTCTTAGCTCATACGCTTGCATCTCTTGGCGGTGGCGTAAAAGGCTATTCCGATTTACGTGACCTCTTTAATGATAAAGAAGTTGATGCAGTTACAATCGCTACACCAAACCATTGGCACTCACTCGCTGCTATTTGGGCATGTCAGGCAGGTAAAGACGTATATGTCGAAAAACCTGTATCCCATAATATTTGGGAAGGTAGACAATTAGTAAGCGCTGCAGCTAAATATAATCGTATCGTACAAGCTGGAACTCAAATCCGTTCAGGCGAAGGCCTACGTGAAGCAGTAAATTGGATTCAAGCAGGCAATCTTGGAAAAATTACCGTAGCACGTGGTTTCTGTTACAAATACCGCGGCAGTATTGGTAAAACTTCAGGTGCTCAACCTATTCCTGCATCAGTTAATTACGATTTATGGAGTGGTCCTGCAGCTAAAGAGGAATTACACCGCAAACGTTTACACTACGATTGGCACTGGCATTACGAAACAGGTAACGGTGACGTAGGTAATCAAGGCATTCACCAAATGGATGTCGCTCGGTGGTTCTTAGGTGAAACAGGTTTACCACGACACACGCTCAGTGTTGGTGGCCGCTTAGGTTATGTAGATGATGGTAACACACCAAATACACAGGTCGTTATACACGACTATGCTACCGCTCCACTAGTATTTGAAGTCCGCGGTCTACCAGGTAAAAAAGTTGGCTCCGGTAATGGCGACGACTCTGGTAGTGCTGAAGCAGCAGAAGCACGTGCTTCACTCATGGATAAGTATAAAGGCGCATCGATCGGAAACGTAATCGAATGTGAAGGTGGCTACCTAGTCACCAGTGAATACTTCACTGCAACCGCTTTTGATAATTCAGGTAAGGTTATCAAGCACTTCAAAGGTGCTGATCGCCACATGCAAAATTTCGTTGATGTTGTGAAAAGCCGTAAGAGTGGTGACCAATACGGTCCTGTTGCTGAAGGACATACTTCAAGTGCTCTATGTCACTTGGGTAACATATCACATCAACTTGGAACGGTCGCTAGCCCAGATTCTGTCAAAGAAGCGTTGCGTTCCAATCCTATACTAGGAGAAGCATTCAGTCGTATGGCAATGCACATGAAACTGAATGAAGTTAAACTTCAAGAAACTCCTCTCTACCTAGGAGCATCGCTCGATGTTGATACAGCAAACGAAGGCTTTATTAACAACGCAGCGGCTACGGCTATGTTAAAGCGTGCTTACCGCGGCTCTTACGTAGTACCTCAGATTGCTTAAAGCAGTCTGAGTATTAATGATTATACTTCCCAGCGGCCATAAATACCGCAGGGAAGTACTTTCCCGTCTTTTTGAATTGGTATACCGACTTCACCGGCACAAATTGTACCTCCGCGCTCTCTAAAAAGTTCGCCAAGTAGATTTGAAACTACGGTAGGTGAAAGACGTGCTGTATAAGCGTTAAGTAAAAAGAATAGAGGCTTTGGAGTTAGCACACTTCTGCACTCTTCCAAAAGTGGCCACAGGCTATCTTCTAAGCGCCACATTTCACCAGCAGATCCACGACCATACGTAGGTGGATCCATAATGATTGCATCGTAGAATTTTCCTCTTTTCTGCTCACGTCGTACAAACTTAAGGCAGTCATCGACAATATAGCGAATAGGAGCACTAGCTAAGCCGCTCAAAGCAGCGTTTTCTTTGCACCACTTAACCATACCCTCAGCAGCATCAACGTGACAAACGCTAGCGCCTGCTTTTGCCGCTGCACACGTAGCTGCTCCTGTATAACCAAATAAATTTAATACAGAAACTTCACGTCCCTCTTTCTTCGCTTTTTTTATAATTGCAGAAAACCATTCCCAATTAACTGCTTGCTCGGGAAAAAGTCCCGTATGCTTAAAGGAAGTGGGTTTAATTCTAAATTTTAACCCTAGAGACTCGTAATTCATTTCCCAAAATTCGGGTAATTTTTTTTTGTATTCCCATTCACCACCGCCAGTTTGGCTTCGATGATAAAATCCATCCCATTTGGACCATGCGTCCTTAGAAATACCACTTCCTAGTTTAGCGCCTGACTTTGGCCAAATGATCTGTGGATCTGGTCTTACTAAATTGTAAGGACCCCACCTCTCCTGTTTCATGCCATCACCAGATTCTAAAATCTGATATTCTTTCCACTTATCAGCTAAGATGAGTGCAGGTCGTTCAACAGGAAGTGCCATAAGTTTTGTCTATAAAACAATCCTTCATAGCCTTCAAGTCGAGCCCGTAAGAGCTCATATTGTGAGTTATACCTGCTAAAGATTGATATTTATCAAATCAACACACATGGTAATAATATTATTATGCCATCTCTTTCAGACTTATATTTTGAAAAAGCCAATAGCTTACTCATCAAAGCTCGTGAGAAAAACCAGCCTGTTATTTCTAAGATAGCACCGTTAATAGGAGCTAGCATTGCTGAAGGTGGTGTTGTTCATACCTTTGGCAGCGGACACAGTGAATTAATTTCCCGCGAAATTATTGGACGCGCTGGTGGTCTAGTCTGCGTTACCGGCATTATGGATCCAACTGCAGGTTTCATTGAGAATCTACCTGACTACGGACTTCGCTTAGTTGAGCGATACGATCGTCAATATGAACTACGCAAAGGTGAAGTCATTATTGTTATTTCTAATTCAGGGAAAAATGGTTCTCCTGTAGATGTAGCTCTTTATGCAAAGCAAAAGGGTCTGACTGTAGTTGCCCTAACCTGCATGGCCATGTCTGAAGCAACCCCGTCACAACATAAAAGCGGAAAGCGTTTATTTGAAGTCGCAGATTATGTTTTAGATAACGGCGGGGTTATGGGTGATGCTATTGTTGAACTTAATGGAGATGTAAAAGGTGGTCCAACAAGCACCTTCATTGGATGTTCTGTTTTAAATTGGCTAATGCTTGATTCTATCGAGTGGTTAAAAAATCACAATCATCCACTGCCCGTTTTAAAAAGCCAAAATTTACCGGGTGCTATAGAACACAACAGAGAACTTGGCCGTAAATATAAATCACGTTTAAGTCGTCAACTTGCTTAAACTGTATTTACAGCAACAGGTACATAAGGGTCTTCGTTAAGTTTAATCTGCTCTGGGTTAAGTAATAACTTAATCCAGACGCGTGCATTAGCTATAACAACGATAACAACCAACGCCAGGAATACACCGGTGACGCAGGCATCAATGTAGTTATTAAGTATCTGCTGTTTTAAAAACGAAAGCGTTTGTTGATTAGTTGCTGCTGCTAGTTGTGATTGAAAATTGTGTGCTGCACTTAAAAATCCGAGTTTAGGATTATTTGAGAAAATTTTTATTAATCCTGCAGAAAAAGTTACGCTAAGCAGCCAACCAAGCGGAGCTAATGTTACCCATAAATAGCGAATTCGTTTCATCTTAATAAGAATTGTTGTTCCAAACGCTAACGCTATGACTGCAAGTAATTGATTTCCGACGCCGAAAATAGGCCAAAGAGAATTAATGCCACCAAGAGGATCGATCACACCTTGATATAAAAAATAGCCCCAGGCTGCTACGAATAAAAATGTAGCTAAGAAACCTCCAAATGCAGAATTTGTATTACTGATTTTTTCCCATCTATATCCCAATAAATCTTGTACTAAAAATCTACCAACACGTGTTCCTGCATCTAGTGTTGTTAAGATGAATAGCACTTCGAACATAATAGCGAAATGATACCACAATGATAAAAGAGCGTGATTAAATGATTTACCCATATGCGCTTTCTCTATCGCAGCTGAAAAAAGCTCTGCCATTCCAATCGCAAAGGTAGGAGCTCCTCCTGTTCGACCTATCATAGTTTTCTCGCCCACACTAAGTGCTAGTTTATCCATTTGCGCAGAAGTCACTGGAAATCCTAGTGCAGTTGCTTTAGCTACAACAGCATTTGCATCACCTGCCATATTAATGGCTAAGTATTCACCAGGTTGCATTGCGCAAGCAGCAATAAGCGCCATGACCCCAACACACATTTCGGTAACCATCGCACCATAAGCAACCATTCTGATGTCAGACTCCTTAGCGAGAAGTTTAGGTGTAGTGCCCGACGCAATAATCGAGTGAAATCCTGAAACAGCAGCACAAGCTATAGTTATAAAGCAAAACGGAAATACTGTTCCCGCAAAAACCGGTCCTGTACCATCAATAAATGGAGTAAGTGCTGGCATCCTAAGTACTGGTGCTAAAATAATAATTGCTACTCCAAGTAAACCTACGATTCCAATTTTCATGAAGGAACTTAGATAGTCCCGAGGAGCAAGCAGTAGCCAAACAGGGATAATAGATGCAACAAATCCATAGATCATGAGTATCCATGCGAGCTGCGTTCCTGAATAAATAAAATATTTTTCATAAGCAGAATTTACTACCAATTGCCCTGCCCAGACGGATCCAATAAGAGCAACTAGTCCAAAAATACTAATCGCAGTAATGCTTTTGTTATTCTGTCCAGCAAGGCGCATCCCAATACCCATTACTAAAGCTATAGGTATAGTTGCCGTTATTGTAAAAACACCCCAAGGGCTATTGGTAAGAGATTTAACGATTACTAAACCAAGCACTGCTAATAAAATAACCATGATTCCTAAAATACCAATCAGTGCTGCAAGACCTGCAAAAGGCCCAACCTCTTCTTTAACCATTTGACCTAGTGACTTTCCGCCACGACGTATGGATGAAAATAAAATTACACTATCATGAACCGCGCCTCCTAGTGTGGCTCCAATCAACATCCATAATAAACCCGGTAAATATCCAAATTGTGCTGCAAGCACAGGGCCAACTAAAGGTCCAGGGCCAGCAATAGCAGCAAAGTGATGACCAAACACAACGTATCGATTTGTACTAACAAAATCTTTGCCGTCGGCTTTTACAACAGATGGCACAGATCGCATTTCATCGACCGTCAAAACCTTAGCCATGAGCCATGCTGAATGAAACCTGTAGCCAATCGCGAAAACGCAAAATGATGCGACTACCATCCATAGCGCATTGACTGGCTCGCCTCGTTTAAAGGCCAAAACCGCAAGCGCTATTGACGCTAAAATTACGAGAACTGACCAGATAACAACCTTGAGTATACGATTTCGTAGTACTTGTTTCATGGGGTAAATTCAGAAAGCGAGATTATACAACGAAAGCAATCTTAGTTATTATTCCTCATGCTTTTAGAATAAATCCTATGATCTGATTTCACTAAAATACCTAACAAATTTTCAATAAAGCACATTATAATATGCAATAAACCATATATATTATTGCTATAGCATATTATGTTAGGCATTAAAAACATGTGGATAAAACTCCTGATTGTCTACCTCTTCCACTAAAAGCCTTTATAGAAGGACTAAGAAAGGCACGCTTATCTCAAAACTGGTCACAAAGTGAAATGGCTAAACGATCAGCAATGTCACGTGCAGCCTATCAAAACTTTGAAAATGGCCGTGGTAATATTACCTTAACCAATCTGCTAGGTGTTCTTAAGGCACTTCAACTTGAAGGTAATTTAGCAAACCTAATTCCCAGCGCACCAGCTGAAGGTAGCAATAGCCGCATACGAGCACGTAGAACTAAACCTAAATCAAACATGACGTCGCCGCATGCAGACTTTATGAGCTTATATTAGCTTATGGTTTAGCTAAATTTTGCGAGAGAACCCAGGAAATCATTTTATCAGTCCAGTGTGGATCGTTATCGGCATAAGATATTAGCCTATGCGGAGCTTTAGGTATTTCGATAAAACCACACACCCCTCCACAAGAAATTACTTTTTGTTGAAAGTTGATCGATTCCTGAATCGGCACTGTTTTGTCAGCCAATCCATGAATAATTAAAAAGGGCGGCATACCTGCGTGCACAAAATTAATTGGCCCAATTGATTTGAGGATAACATGAGCCTCAGGCGTTATTTCTTTAGGAATATGAAATAAATTTTGTAGTGAAGAACTAACCTGCTTACGTATCGGCAATTCATATTCGAAATCAGTAACAGGGGCGCAACCCACTATCGACTCTACGTGAAACAATGGATCTTTTTCAGTACCAAGTAAAAATGCCAAATGACCTCCTGCTGAGTGTCCAACAACAGTAATCTTATTAGGATCACCTCCAAATTCAGCTGCATGTGCTTTAATCCATAATAAAGCAGTTTTGACATCATCATAACACGCAGGCCACTGATACTTTGGGGCCATGCGATAATTAATTGAGAACCATACAATACCAGCTTTAGAAAGCGGTTCGAACCAAGGCGTAATATCTGCCCCATCTCCTGGGTGATTACTACCTGATTTATCTCCAGAAGACCATCCACCGCCATGTATAAGTAAAGCGACCGGATGAAGCTTCACATGCGATTGAGGTGCAATATCTAACTTTAGCGATTCACCAGAAACATTCGCGTAAACAATATCTTTTAAAATAACTGTTTTTTCTTTTTTAGCTTCAGTGGCAAATACACCACACGTAAGACTAATGAAAGTTATGAATCGAAATAATTTGATACACATGGGTCACCATCGATTGAATTTCTAAATACTTCTTCTTTTACTAGAGCTGCCTGTACAGCTTGAGCTACCAATTTGTCGATATGATTACTGTGTAGAGAACTAACAGGATATATTACTGAAACTTGCTCATTGGTTCCATTGACCTGAGTAACTACGTAAGGACTAGCAGCATCAATTTTTAAACCTAAAAGTGAATCGCTTTTTAATGAATGTGGTTCAATTAGCGACTGGTAGCCACTAAATGCCGCCTGAACAGCAGACAACATCTTGTCTTTTACGATAGTAAGTGTACCAGGTTTCGTTTTGACCATAATCTGACGCCAGCCAAGCGATGAACTTGCCATCTGTTTGTATAAAGGAACGGGTTGAAAAATAATCGAGTTAGGAAAAGTAATAATACGACCCGTAGCTCTTAGTTCCGACCCTGTACCAACTAATTCTTTAATATAAAGCCTTACCAAACCTATATCGATAATTTCCCCCATAGCTGTACCTGCCGTTATACGATCGCCGACCTTTAAACCATGTTTTCCAATAACAAAAAAGTAGGCTGCTACAGATAAAATTATCGTTTGGAGGGCTAAGGCTATTGCTACTGTTAATAAACCAGTTGTGGCAGCAAGAGATGATAAATTACTCACAAGCCCAGTTATGATAATAATAGTCAGCAATATCCATGTCACAAAACGACGTAAAAAAAGAAACTGCCTACGTCTACGATCATCGTGTACGTATTTAAATGTTACACGTCTCCACAATTCTGATAATAATAAAACAAAAACTATTATTAAAAAAAGAGTTATAACTTTAACTAAGAGTGCTCGCGCCAAATCTGCTTCATGATGAAGCAATGAATCATGCCACTGTTGGAGATTATGTTTACTGCGTTCGATTAACAGATTGGCCTCCTGGAGTGGTTGTAAAGAAGCCCAAATTTTTTCGAAATTACCCGATAGTTTTTCTATCTCATGCTGTGCATCAACAGCCTGCTTTAAATCAGATTTTTGAATTATTTCCCTTAGTTCATCACCTCTTTGTACAACATTTCTTAGAGAAGCTCTTAGCGGCTCTTCATATTTTAAAAGATCACCTTGAAGTTGTGCTGTGCTTTTAATTAACCCGTCAACGCCGCGTATATCTTTTGCGATACTAAATAAACTCTCGGCTCTTGCGTATAACCCCCCTGTGTCTAGATCTTTGATTGATGTAACGTCGATAGAACTCGATGAATTATTCGTGCTTAATTCATCGGCAATTGACTGATGTAACCCCTCTAATTGACCCGCTAGCGTTGTTGTGTCTAGTGCTTCTCCAGGTATTTTTAGTAGACCACCTGTTTTTTGTAACGTGTCTCTTAATTTTTCTAAAAATAGCAACTGTGCTTGTAGCGCAGATCTTCGACTCAACAACGTTGCTCTAACATCTAAGTTTAACTCTGCTCTAATTGCAGTATCACATGCTTTAATCTGTTGTCTTACTTGTTCAATATTAGCTGCTCGTTGTGCCGTAAATTGATTTATTCTTTCGGCATCTGAAGAAGAAGTAATGTTCTTGCTGCTAAGCTTTAGGTTATTTTCTACAAAATAAACCTGTGCTGATATTGAAGCGAAGGTGGTCTGTAGAATCTTTGTCGATAAATCGTGTTCCGTATTATAATAATATAACTCACTAGGTTGGCTTACATACTGCGTACTTAACTGTACGTCATGATACCAACGAATTGAGGCATTCGTACAATCTATAAGATTAGTACCCGAAACTTTTGGCAGTACGCTTGATGAATCTAAAACATCTGCTGAAAATAAATTAAGGCCTGTTAAAACAATCACTACACCATACATCAAATAACGGGACGTATTTCGCATTTTTAAACTATGGCTTAATAGGTATAAACTTACCAGCCAGATTGTTATGTAATAACAAATACTTGAATACCAGGCTTGATTGTAGAAGAAATTCTACAATCTTATAGATCATACCCATGATGCGCCCAGATATCGAAATACTGAACTTATTTATATCTCCAGGACATAATTTTGGTAGAGATGCTATTAACCCAGGAACCCATCCAACGCTCGAAGTCGATCAAGTTCATTGCCTTGCGGGTCGTGGTCTTGAGGGTGATAGATACTGTGATCATAAACCAGACTACAAAGGACAGATCACATTTTTTAGTTACGAAATATATCGGATGTTGTCCGAAAAATTAGGTTGTAACGATAAATCTTTAGGAGTTTTTCGACGTAATGTAATCACTCGCGGAGTAGATCTTAACTCTTTAATTGGCTTAGATTTTGAAATTCAGGGTGTTCGTTTTATGGGAATGCAAGAGTGCAGCCCCTGCCGCTGGATGGACTATTCGTTTTCACCTGGAGCCCATAAAGCTTTAATTGGTAACGGTGGCCTAAGAGCTAAAATACTAACAGATGGTTTTATTAAAAAAACTTATTCAGTCTAAGAACGATTCCCGCTATTCTATTCGGATAGCCAGTATATAGTAAGCTGGCGTCCCCACAGGGATTCGAACCCCAGTTTCCGCCTCGAGAAGGCAGCGTCCTAACCGGGCTAGACGATAGGGACTCTAGCGATTTACAAGTCTATGAATATCCAAGCATCTGGTGTTAAAGCAAATCGATTTAACACATTTTAAGCTTCCTAATCTTCCCTAAATTCAGTGATTTAACATGGCTCTACTATGAATACCGCCCAATTAGCATCTTCTCTTCCTCTAAAAGCTGTAACCGAAATAAATAATGTTACATTTCCAAAAATTGGTTCTGGTAAAGTCAGGGATATCTTTGATCTAGGCGATGCTCTTTTACTGTGTGCATCAGATAGACTATCTGCATTCGATGTAATCTTGCCTGATGGCATACCTGGCAAAGGTATTATTCTAACCCAACTAAGTCTCTGGTGGTTCGATAAAACAAAAGGGCTTATTGCTAACCATCTTTTTACCGATCAAGAAGCTGAATATAAAAAACGGGAGATAACAGATAGTGACCTTCAACTACGCAGCATGATCGTGAAGAAACTTAAACCTCTAACAATCGAGTGTGTCGTGCGTGGCTACATCGTTGGTAGCGGCTGGAGTTCATATCAAAAAGACGGGACTGTTTGCGGAATCAAACTCCCTACTGGATTGAAACAAGCAGAACAACTTCCTGAGCCTATATTCACACCTACAACGAAAGCTCCTAAAGGTCAGCATGATGAGCCAATAACAGATGCAGAGGGGGAGAAAGCGATCGGTAAAGAACTATATAATAAGGTTAAACAGATTAGCCTTACGCTTTACAAACTTGGTCACGAAGAAACCAAAAAAGCTGGAATGATTCTAGCAGATACAAAATTTGAATTTGGTACCGATAGTGAGGGTAACTTAATACTGATAGATGAAGTATTAACTCCTGATTCTTCCAGATATTGGCCAGCTGATGGATATAAAACAGGAATATCACCTCCAAGCTATGATAAACAATTCGTGAGGGATCACTTACTAGCTATTAAATGGAATCAGAATCCTCCTGCACCCCAGTTACCACAAGAAGTTATAATTAAAACGCGCGAAAAATACCTAGCTGCATTTAAAAATTTAGTTGGATAAGGCTTACTTAATTATTGAGTGGCGTCGGTAATATTACCTGCGCCATCGCTTGCCTGAGAAGACCTAATAAGTTCACGCCTTAGCCAATCTAAAGCTCCATTGATAGTTCTTGTGGCTACCGTTTTGCGTGGACCCGGGTGACTTACTTTTTTTGCCCATGCTCCATGCGGTGCATATAAACCAATAAATACAAAGCCAACAGGGTTTTCTTTTTGACCTGCGCAAGGTCCGGAAAAACCAGTAGTGGATAAAGCATAATCTGCTCCAAATTTCTCTGCTGCCGCCGTAGCTAAGGCTACTGCAGATTCCTCACTTACGGCACCATGCTGTAACAAGATACACTCAGGCATATCAAGCATTTGCATCTTAGAGTCATTTGAATAACACACGGTGCTACCTGCAAAAAATTTAGTTGCGCCACATAAATCCGTGAAAGCGCTAGCAAGTAACCCACCAGTAGCATTTTCAATAACAGTTAATTTTTTGTTCTGTGCTCTTAGTAAGTCTGCACAAACCCTAGCTAGAGAATCATGTCCAAAGCACATGAAATCTTCTCCAAGCAATGCCGCACATTTATCAGCAATAACCTGTAACTCGGATAATGTTAAATCACCACTTGGTGAACTTAATCTGCAGTCAACCTGTCCTGCGTGTGCACAGTAAGCTATGCTGACTTTATTTCCGTAGGATTCGTAAACTGGTTGTAATTTTGTTTCTAATAAAGACTCACCTACCCCTGCTGTTCTTATCTGAATATAGGCTTCCTTATCGAGTAAATATCCCATTTTTGCTAAGCGTGGAATTACTTGCTCTACCAGCATAGGCTGAAGCTCATTTGGTGGCCCAGGTAGCATACAAAGAACCTTACCATCTTGTTCTACCCAAAGACCAGGAGCTGTACCATTAGCATTAAATAACACTTCTCCACGATCAAATCGGTACGCCTGTTTTAAATTATTAGGCGTCATTTTACGTCCAAATTGAATAAAACGATCCTCAATTGCCTTCTCGATTTGTTTATCAAAAACTAAATTTAACCCTAAAACCGAAGCTATTGACTCACGTGTTCTATCGTCGCAGGTAGGTCCTAAGCCACCTGTTGTAATCACAACATCTGACCTAGCCCAACTCTCTTTAAATTGCTCGGCTATTACATCTGCATCATCTGTAACTGTTACATTGCGCTTAAGCATCACGCCACGTCTAGCAAGCTGTGAGCCTATATATGTTAGATGTCCATTTTGTGTTAAACCTAAGAGCAATTCGTCTCCAAGCGTGACTAATTCGTAGCGCAAATTTGCTACCGGTCTATTTATAACTGAAGATTTCGAATCTGCTATAGCCATACTAAGAAACTAATAATAATCATGTTTTAAAAAAAAGCTAATGAAGAAAGCATAAATACTGTGTTTAATACACGATTGTTAATCCCTATAAATAAATCTATAAACCTACCGTGTCTGACACACCTATAAATCTTAAGGAGAAAGTAAGGCAATTACCTGAATTGCCAGGCGTCTACTTAATGAAAGATAGGCTAGGTCGTATTATTTACGTAGGGAAAGCTCGAAGTCTAAAAAAACGTGTTTCGACCTATTTTCAACGCTCACGCTCCTACGTATCACAGCCGAAGATAAAAGCACTTATAGATCTCATAGCAGACTTTGATATCATTGTCGTTAATTCTGAGCCTGAAGCACTATTGCTAGAGGGTAAGCTAATCAAACAGTGGAAACCCAGATACAATACCGACTTTATAGACGATAAACGATTCTTACTCATCAGAGTCGATCTTACCGAGGAAATGCCCAAGTTTCGTCTTACTCGAATAAAAAAGGATGACCGCTCTAAGTACTACGGTCCCTTCCCCCATAGTGGATTACTACGTAAGACACTTGCTCAAATGCGTAGTAAGTTCGGGATACTGCTAAGCGATGCAAATCCAAAAAAATTACCTAATAATAAATGGCAATTATATGATGATGTAAGAAAAGATATTTACGGTTTAGAAAATGAAATTTCCCATGATGCATATATCGAACGCGTGAATCAGGCATGTGCTTTTCTCGATGGAAAATCACATGAGTGGATAGAGTCACTAAAAGAAGAAATGTCATTAGCTGCAAAAAACAATGCGTTTGAAAAAGCAGCTGAACTGCGTGACGTAATCATAGCTATGCAAAAGACCTTAGAAAAACCAAGGAATTTTGCTCGTACAGATCCAACAGGCATAAGCGCAAGTGAAACCGCGTTACGAATGTTGGCAGAAGCACTTAAATTGGATGGTCCACCACTTACGATGGAATGTTTTGATATCTCACATATATCAGGAACATTTGTTGTAGCATCTATGGTTCATTTCAAAAAAGGAAAACCAGATAAAGATCAGTATAGACGATTCCAGATTAAAAGCTTTGTTGGTAACGATGACTTTAGAGCTATGGAGGAAGTTGTTTCACGCAGATATCATCGTTTAACAACTGAAAATAGTTCACTACCTAGTCTTGTTGTTATTGATGGAGGAAAGGGTCAGATAGGCTCGGCACTTAAGGCCTTCTTATCGCTCGGATTAACACCACCCCCTTTAATAGGTTTAGCAAAAAAACAAGAAACGATTATTTTTCCTGATGAAAGGCCTCCTTTAAATCTACCCCTGTCTCACCCAGGACTACAACTCTTACAGCGAATCAGAGATGAAGCCCACCGTTTCGCAAATACTTACAACGCCGAACTTAGATCTAAAAAAATTAGGGAATCACTTCTCGATGAAATGCCCGGTTTAGGTACCGTCCGTCGCAATGCCGTACTTAATCATTTCGGCGATATAACAAAATTAAAGCAGGCTTCTATTGAGGATATTAAAAAAGTACCAGGGTTTGGACAAAAAAATGCAGAAGAGCTACACGCGTATTTAAAACGAGTCTCTAAAGGCTAATCATTTTATCGTTCGCAAAAAATTATTTGCTAGTTTTAGTGTAAATTTATGAACAAAACGTTTCTTGTTTCATGTCTTGCGTGTATTTCAGTTTTATCCGCTAAAGCAGACTTGATCCTTGCTCCAATATTTTCCGATCACGCAGTAGTTCAACGAGATAAACCAATAAACGTATGGGGCACCGCTACACCAGGAAACCACGTCGTCGTAAAATTTCACTCACAAGAAGCAGCGGCCTTAGTGAGCTCTGATGGTAAATGGATTTTAGCGCTACCTGCTTTACCTGCTAGCACCCAAGGCGCTGATTTAATTGTAAGCGAAATAACCTCTAAAGAAACAGTAGATAACTCCATCACCCTACATGATATTCTAATTGGAGAAGTTTGGTTGTGCTCGGGACAATCAAATATGGAATTTACCGTATACGTTCCTAAATCTACAAACTTCAAACTAGACAATGTAGCACACGAAGTAGCTTCTTCGAATTATCCACTCATTCGTCAGCTGTTAGTAACTCGTAGTATTCAAGATTCTCCACAACAATCTACTCCAGCTTCATGGAGCATATGTAATCCAGATAACGTTGGTCATTTTACAGCAGTCGGTTATTTTTTTGCCCGTGATATTTTTGAAAGATTACACGTACCGGTTGGTATAATTAATAGTACCTGGGGTGGTACCCAAATAGAGTCCTGGATAAGTCCAAACTCACTACAAACCACTCCCTTAGTTGAAATAATTAACAAACGCTTCATTGAAGCCAAAACCTCATATCCCGACCGATTAGCCGCATATCAACTAAAGTTAGAGGCTTGGAACAAAGCGCTCGAAGCAACTAAGCCAAAATATCGCATAGGATATATCAAAAAAAATCCTCAACCAAAACCTCCTTATAAGCCGTTTGAAATTCCTAGTGGACTGTACAACGGCATGATTAACCCACTTGTACCCTATTCAATTCGAGGATTTTTATGGTACCAAGGTGAAAGCAATGCTTTACGTGCTTCAGAATACCATAGTCTTTTTAGCTCATTAATTAATGGCTGGCGGACTCATTTTGCTCAGGGCGACTTACCTTTTTTTTGGGTTCAACTGGCTAATTACAAATCACCTGCTGATCCAACGGATTTAACCTGGGCATTTTTAAGAGAGGCACAAACACAAACCCTTTCTATTACGAATACAGGTCAAGCTATCACAATTGATATAGGTAACCCCAATAATATTCATCCTGGTAATAAACAAGAGGTTGGGCGTCGACTTGCATTGCTTGCTAAAAATCGCGTCTATGGAATCTCTGTAGATGACACTGGACCTACCTATAAATCTATTTCTGTCGAAGGATCCTCTATTCGTGTTTCTTTTAGTGCACACGACGCAGGATTAACCGCAGGTGGAAAGCCACTTCAGGCATTTGAAATCGCCGGACAAGATCATGTTTTCATACCTGCTCAAGCAGTAATTTCAGGAGAAACTATCGTTGTTCATTCGGCCAAAGTAACTAACCCAGTAGCAGTGCGCTATGGTTGGCATAACGCACCTGAAGCAAATCTCTATAATGGATACGGTCTACCCGCAGTTCCATTCAGGAGTGACTCTTGGGATAATTAATTACCGTTAGGTAATTCGTAGATCTCTATTAAGGCTTGTCCGTTACCTGCGCTAGCACTCGTAATCTGTGCAGTATAGGTACCTGGTGGTAATGTTACTAAAATTGCACTATCGGCACTGCCAGCTGGTAGCGCGAAAGCACCTGAATTAGTAATAGCTGTCGAAATTGCTGTAGCTGATGCACCAGGATATGATGCATTAACCGTTGTTGGTGTAGACCAGCCCGTATTGGATGCTATCACTGTTTCACCTTGATAGAGCTTAAGCACTGGGTCAGCTAATGGAGAACTTGCACCATAAGATGATAGTGTTGGACCATCACCACGTATGAGCACCGTCTTAGGAGATGTTCCGGTTATAGAAAAGCCTCCAATAACAGGATAGCCTGTAGATACATACCCCATACTGGATAAGTTTACTAAACGCTGCGGAATATTCAGCGGTTTTAGATCAGCATCGTAAATTTCGATAAGTGCATCACCGGTTGTACCGTCTGTAGAAGTAAGAGATGCTGTATAGGCACCTGGTTTCAGTGATACCGCAAGGGCACTATCAAGAGAACCTGTCTTTAGTGGGAACGCGCCAACTTGAGCAAAAACTTGGCTAAGTGAAGCACTTCCATCCCATCCTGTATTAGATGCAATTACTCTGCCAGAACTGTCCATTAGACTTAATGTTGTATTAAGAATAGGGCTAGGAATACCGTAATTAAGCAGTGCTGGTCCAATACCACGCACAAGAATATTTTTTGACGCTCCAGTACCCGTTGGATCAGTGATAACAAATCCTGTAGTTATAGGAGTCGTCACACAGGATAATGCTGAAAGATTATTTAAGCGCGTAGTTGGTCCTGTTGAAACCGATGGGGCTGTAGCAGAAACATTAAACGTTAATGTATAGTTTACAGTTCCTGTAGCATTAGTCAGAGCAAGAGATACATTATACGATCCAGACTTAGTTGGTGAACCTGTGATTAAACCTGTAGAAGAATTAAAGCTTAAGCCTGCAGGTAGTCCTGTATAAATATAACTAGTAGCTCCATAAACAGAATCCGTATCTAGATAAATCGGTTGTCCAACAACTGCATTAATTGTGGATGGGCCAACATATTGTGGTGTTGAATTAATGAAAAACTGCTGAGCATAGCTAACTAAACTCGATGATGTACCTTGAGATGTCTCAGAGCTTCCTAGGATTTGGATATAAAATGGTGTAGCACTTGGTAGTACATTCACACCTGTTAAACTCCAATACTCAGTTGCATTTGGAACACCCGTTAAACTTTGTACAGTGGCTTGTGATAAGTTCGGTGGTATAACTCCGTTAACAGCTCCAACGGTTGTCCAATTAAGACCATCGGTAGACCACTGGAATATGCCTGTAGTAAAACTTGGCCCAGAACCGCTTCTAGCTAGTACAATAGTACTTAAATCATTGGATACTGTAATGCCTTGTTTTACTATTCCAGTTTGAGCAAGTCTTCCAAAACCATTTCTTGGCTGACCGCCTAATGTAGAAAAATTACCTACGACAACTAGTTTTCCGTCTCCACCAATTGCTAAGCCAGTAACTGCTGCATCAGCGCCTGGATTAAATGTCGTGTCTACAACACCTGTTGAAGAAACACGCGCTAGGTTATTACGCGATAAACCTCCTACTTGAGTAAAAGTACCTCCAAGTATTATAGCTCCGTCAATTTGTTGAGTGATCGCGTTAACAGTACCATTTGTTACTACATTAAATGTAGTATCTAAAGAACCGTCTGCATTTAGACGAGCGATGCCACCGCAGGCGACTCCGTTTACTTGTGTAAAGGAACCGGCAATAATTAATTGTCCATTATACTGCTGTAAAATTCCCGTTACTGTTTGATTAACTACAGCATTAAATGATGTATCGATAGATCCGTTGGAATTTAATCGAACTAGATTTGATCCTGAAGAGCCGGCTGTAATGAACGTACCGCCTACAACAATTTGTCCGCTACCTTGCATAACAATTGCATTTACCGAACCTGAACCTGCTTTAATTAAAGGTAGAGTACTTAAACCTGAATTAAATCCTGTATCAATAGAACCATTTTGATTGTAGCGTGCTAATCGACTAGCGGCTTGAGAACCAACACTACTAAACGATCCACCTATAAGAATTTTGTCGTCGCTTGGTTGAACGAAGATCGCATTTACTGCAGCATTTGGATAAGCAGTAAAATTCGTATCTAATGCAGATGTGGTACCACCTATATGTGCAAAATTTGTTGCAGTACCCGAACCTAAATCTCCAGCTGCATCTATTGGTGCAATACCAATTGTAGTAAATGCACCACCTACATAATAAGAACCATCAGGCTGAACAACTATCGCATTAATTGCACCATTAGGATTAGCAGCTAATGTAGAATCAAACGAAGTATCTGCATGTAGTCTTACAAGATTCGTTGCATATCCACCTGCAATATTTGTAAAGGACCCACCAATAACAATATCTCCCTTTGGATCTAGTGCTAATGAGTTAATCTTAGTACCTGTGGTTAATTGTACATATACATTAGTATCTAGTGAGCCATCACCGTTAAAATGACTGAAGTGGCCTGCTGGCGTAACAATGCCTCCAGCTGTAACACTCGAGAAGCTACCGCCAACATAAAATGAATTATCTGCCTGATATAAGATCGAATCTACGATTCCATTTAAACTTACATTGAATCCATTATCGATAGATCCAGATGAATTTAATCGAGCAATGTTATTTCTGCTACTGCCTGCAATAGAAGAGAAAATGCCGCCAACCACAATCTGGCCGTTGTTTTGATTTACACCGAGAGAAAGAACAACACCGTTAGGTTCTGGATCAAAGTTTGTATCTAGGCTTCCGTCATTATTAAGACGAGCAATACCCTGACGTGTTGTAGGCTGTGTTGTTACAGTGGTTACTGTTGTGCCCGAAACGGTTGTTTTAGTTGTTGGATTAGGTGTTAGCGTTGAAAACGTTCCACCTAGCAAGATTTGGCCATTAGGTTGAAGTGCCAATGTTTCAACAATACCATTTGGATTTGGTTGGAAATTAGTATCAACAGATCCGTCAGTTGCATCAATACGAGCAATATATGAAGCCATGGTCGTGACCGTTGTCTTAAATCCTGCAGGAGTGATACTGGTAAAATCACCTGCAATAATTAATTGATCATGTAGTGCTGTAGAAGGAGCCAATTTCTGTGGCTCATATACCATGCTTGTAATTGGACCGCTTGGATTTGGTTGAAAGGTCGTATCTAAACTTCCATCTGATGGTTTAATACGTGCAAGATTTGATGCAACCGTACTAGTTAATACAGCAGTAACTGTATAGGTATACGTTTGTCCATTGGTTAATCCAGTCACAACAACAGGTGATGTAGTATTAGAATTAGTTGAAACAACTGTTGTACCTGAATTCGCCGTTACGAGATAACCTGTAATATTACTGTATCCTGGGAACGATGAGTTAATTGTTGTAAAACTAACCGTTGCCTGTCCGTTACCTGTTACAACAGATTGTCCTGTCTTAGCTAATTGTTGATTAATAACAGCTTGATTTGGCGCAAAAGATGAAAATGTTCCGCCAATCAAAATATTTCCGTCAGGCTGTATAAGAATAGTGCTTACAGGTCCGCTTGGCTCTGGATCGAATGTTGTATCTACTGTACCATCTGTATTCAAACGCGCAAACGATTGACGATTTATAATCGTTGTAGAACCCTTATATGCATTAGGTTGAAAACTGCTGAAGTTACCACCTACAAGAATTTGACCATTGGATTGTATAGCAATGCTTTGAACGATTCCGTTAGGTTCTGGATCAAACGTTGTATCCAAAGTTCCATTAGCATTTAGTCGTGCTATATTTGGTCGAGTAACGCCAGCTATGCTAGCGAAAGAACCAGCAATAATAAACTGTCCGTTTGATTGTACAGCTATTGCACCAATACCGCCGTAAGCGTTTGGATCAAAATTTGTATCCAGTGAACCATCTTGGTTAATACGAGCAATCGCATTACGGTAAACACCATTAGGTGAACTGTTTGGCTTTAATTGTGTAAACATACCGCCGATAACAATCTTACCGTCAGCTTGTTCAGCGACCGCGTTTACAGAATAGTTAGGATTCGGTAAATAAGTGACATCCGTTGTACCATCGGGATTTAAGCGCGCTATGTTTGGGGTGGCTGTAGTAACTGATCCATTAGAAATGGATCCAACTGAACCTGCTAAAATAATTCTTCCATCATGTGTAATCAAAACAGATTGAATTGCTGCTGATGCAGATGGATTAAAAGTAAAATCTGGAGAACCGTCTGCATCATTGAGTCGCGCAATAGATACAAACGTATCAACAGTTGCCGCCGTGTTTGTAGCAAGACCTGGCGTTAAAGTTGAAAACGAACCAACAATAATGAGATGCCCATCTAATTGTTGAGCAAAACCAGTTACAGCATTATTAGGTTCTGGATCAAATGTTGTATCTAGAGATCCATTTGCATTAAGACGTGCTAAGTGTCCACGTATTGTTGCCATAGAAGCACCATTGGGTTGAACCGTTCCAAAAGCCCCGCCAATGATTATCTGACCGCTCTTTTCAACGAAGACACCAGTGACTATTCCATTAGCGTTAGGATCAAAAGTCGTATCTAGAGATCCATCTGCATTTAAACGCGCTACGTGATTACGTGTTGTTGTACCTACCGAGACGAAAGCTCCACCTATAACTATTTGTCCATTAGGCTGTAATGCAATTCCGTAAACCTGTGATGTATAAGTACCTGTGACACCTAAGTTCTTAAAGGTCGTATCCAGAGATCCATCTGCGTTTAGTCGTGCAATATGGTTTACAGTAACTGGAGTACCAGAGCCATTTGGCTGAACTGTTGTGAAATTACCGCCAATGATAAGCTTACCATCTGGCTGAAGCACCATGGAGAGCACTTGCCCATTAGGTTCTGGGTCATAGGAGCTATCCACTGTTCCATCTAAGTTAATACGTGCAAGATTACCGCGTCCTGTTGGGACCGATGATCCATTTGGTTGCAATTGAGTAAAAGTGCCACCCAGAACTATTTTCCCATCTTGTTGAATAACAACAGCATTCACAAGTCCAGAGACATTAGGATTAAAGCCATCAGCTGCGCTTGGCGCAACAGTCTGAGCACTTAGGTGTGTGGCTATGCCTGCTAAAACAAGGGCTACCTGTAATAGAGAATACCTTAAGAAACGAGGGGACGGAAAATAAGACATGAAAGATTAATCTGCTGACTTAAAACTAGACGCACAAGTGGAATACTGCCGTAGAGACAATATCACAAAAGTAATAGCCTGTGCTCTCTAGGAAATCAACTAAAGAGGGTGATCTTATTGAATTCCTAGACACCATAATAGGCATCCTAAAATCACCTTTAGTTCCCCTGAAAATCCGAAATTTAAGTAATTTTACACTAAAAAAGCCAGTTTCTTGCTAAAAAGAGGGGTTCGGCATACCTTGTTTCAATGAAACTTAACCCCCTTCCTTATCTTATGGCTGCTGGATTCTTATCTTTTTTAACCTCACTTTTTGGTAATCCTCTTAAAGTAGGAGATAAAGCCCCAGAAGTTGTCGCATTCACAGATTCAGGCGAAAATATAAAGCTTTCGGAAGTTTACTCAAAACAACCCTATACACTTGTTTATTTTTATCCAAAAGCAGAGACGTCGGGTTGTACAGCTCAAGGATGTTCTTTACGTGATGCATATTCCGTTTTGCAAGAAAAGGGAGTAGCTATTTTGGGAGTAAGTTTAGACACCGTTGAAGCTCAAAAAGCTTTTAAGGAAAATCACCATTTCCAATTCACTTTGATTTCAGACCCTAAGAAGACTGTAGTTAGTGCATTTGGTGTTCCAACACACTCAATTCCTGTACTAGGTGAAATCGCAAGTCGCCAAGCTTTTCTAATTAAAAATGGTGTTATTATTTGGGCTGACTACAAAGCATCTACAAAGAAACAAGCTGAAGATGTCTTAAAAGTTCTGTCAGAACAAAAAAGTTGATAGATTTACGATTGAGGTACCATGCGTGCTAAACGTTGTACACGCACTTTATCTACACGCCTGCGGTCCATTTCCGATACTTCAAATTTAAAATCCTGCCATTCGAAAGAATCTCCAACTGATGGAATTCTTCCAAAATGCGTGAGTACATAACCACCGAGTGTTTTGTACTCAGCTTCATTTTCATGGGGTAAAACTGTACCTTGTATGCCAAGGAGTGTTTTTAGTTCCGTAATCGAAAGTGTAGCATCAACTAACCACGTTCCATCTTCTTGTGTTTTAGTAGTAGATTGATTGGTGCGACCTGGTTCAGGTAGATCACCAACGATGGCTTCAAATACATCGATTAGTGTAACCAGCCCTTGTACCGCTCCAAATTCATCGACCACAATGGCAACATGTCGTCCTGTTTTTTTGAAGCGTTCTAACATTTGCATCGCAGTTGTGTCTTCAGATACAAATAACGGTGAAATCAGTAGGTTCTTAAGCTGCGTAGGAAGTCCAATAGCCGAATGTGCCCATAATGCTTTAACAGCAACCATTCCCACGATTTGATCTCTGCTACTGTGATATACAGGAAAGTAAGAGTGTCCACTAGTTACAATTTTTCTCCAATTAGTTTCCTCAGGGTCATCAATATTTAAAAATATAATCTTTGGCCGAGGAGTCATTATCGATGTGACGAAAAGTTGATCCAGAGCAAGCACGCCCTCTACCATTTCTTTCTCAGCACGTTGAAACACCCCTGCGTGTAGACCTTGTTCAACAAGTGCCCTGACTTCATCGTCACCAACCGCTTCAGAAGCTGGACGTGGTTTAACGCGCAGTAGTTTAGTAATCGTTAGTGTGGCAATTTCTAAAATTTTTAAAAATGGCGCTGCTAACCAAGCTAGCGCTTTCATAAAACCTGCCAGTGTTTTTGCTACTTGTTCAGGATAGGCTACACCAATTCGTTTAGGTACTAGCTCGCCGAACAATATCATCAATGCCGATAGTCCAACAGTTACAGCAACATAAGCTAACACCCAAGCAACCGGAATTGATACCGTATGCTCTACAAGAAGTGTTTGAATTTGCTCTGCTAGTCCTGCCCCTCCTAAAACACCCGCTATCGTTCCTGAAAGAGTTAACCAAAATTGTACAAGTGCTAAAAAACGCGTCGGTTGCTCTGCAAGACTAAGCGCTTGATTCGCTTTATCATCTCCACGAAGTGCCATTTGTTTTAGGCGAGATTTACGCGCAGAAACCACGGCTGTTTCAGCCATGGCAAGAACCCCGTTGGCTAAAACCAACAGGGCTAAGATAAGCAGCTCGGTTGGAAGACTTAGCATGTTAAGCACTATAGCACATCACCCTACCTAAGCAATACCTGTAACAAAGAGTCTATTGCGCTTATTTGTTAACTCTGCCACATCTTTTCATATGGATTCGCTGCAACCCCAAGCTGCTGCAACAAAAAGAAAACCTAATTTTGCAATCAGTACCGGTTTACGCTCCTACTTATCGCAGTACAGGCGAGAACGAAAGCTACCTGTCACCTATGAGCGTCTACGCAATTTCACTGAAGCTATTCCTTTAGTAGACAGCGATGGGAAAAATACGCTCTGGGAAACGGTTATTTACCGAGCTGAAGAAATGTTAGCGCTCAACGAGGCATTAAAACAAGTTTATGCGATTTTAAAAGTTGATGGAGATAAATCAGTCGTGAGTCACTTGTATGTTGACCGCGTTGATTTTTGTACATTTGGAAATTCTACTCCGTTTAGAATTCGTATAGTTAATGCCTATAACGATAACCAAGACTATTTCTATGTTAAGAAAGCCGATGCATCACGTGTGTACGGATTAGAACTTGAACATTTACTATCCCCTAATCGTCTTAATTTTTTAACAGACGGCTCTACTCTTGTAGAAGAACATATTCCAGGGCTTCCAGGAGATGTTTTTACAAACCAGTGGCTTAAGCGACCAGAGTTACGGCCTGTACGTGTTGCAAAAGAATTAGTTAAATTTAATGAACGTTGCTTCGTTCGTTTATTAGGAGACATGCGTTCATATAATTTTGTATGCGTTGTAACACCTGATTTTGAAGATACCCAGATAAGAATCCGAGCGATGGATTTCGATCAACAATCTTACGATGGGCGTTTAAATTTTTACTTACCTCAATTTTTTAAAGAAAATTCTCAATTAGCTATTTATTGCACAAAGCAACTGCGTCCAGAAACACACAAACAATATATTAGAGAAGAACAGACTTTAATTTTGCAGCGTGCTGAATTAGCAGCTGTTCGTTTGGCAAAACTGCTTGAACCCATGTGTGTGGATGAGATTTCAACATCAGACCGAGTTACACTGTTGCGAGATTCACTCGGCGAGCACTACAAAAGAAAAGAATATGAAATCTGTAATTCAATGGGTGCACTCGTAAGAGAAAATATTGAGTCTATTAGACTTAATCTTGGAGAACCGGTACCGCGATTTATTCCCTGAAGCTTAATCAATTCTACCTTCGTCGAAATCAATTAAGTCAGGAACACTTTTAATTTGTCCTGCCCTATCTGCACAACCCATTGCGGTCAGCGCTTCGAGTAAAAACTTTTGCCCCTCCTCAGTCATACCCTTTTGAACGAGCTCCCTATTCCACACAGAAGCTCTTACGTCTTTTGGAAAAAAACTAAATAGCTTTCGATCAAGATCTGCATCATCAACTGCGCTGTGAACAGCTTGTTCAACCTTAGCAGGATCGACTCCTAAATGCATACTGAGGAAACGATCGAGTCCCCTTTTATAATTTTTAGCGTAACTTGCTGGTAAAGATCCGTGTGCCTTAACATAGCGACACTTCGCTATAAAGCGCGGCAAATATAAAAGCCCAGTTGCTGGATGAGGTATGTAAGGTGAAGGCAAACACGTTAAGACTTCACCTGTTGATCCAGGAATTGGTTTAGAGCCCATGTTGCTAATATAAACTTAGGCTAATAAATAAAACGATTCGAAATTTACGGCACTCTGTTTTTAGCAGAGTGCCATACGTTTAAACTAAATCGGTTACACCCATGAGGTATCGATCGCACTCACGTGCTGCACCACGACCTTCATTGATAGCCCAAACCACAAGACTTTGACCACGGCGGCAATCGCCAGCTGCAAAGACGCCTTTAATGTTTGTAGCGAATTGATCGTATTCAGCTTTGATGTTGCTACGAGCATCAACAGATAAACCGATCTCTTTGAGTAATGCTTGCTCAGGTCCCGTAAAGCCCATCGCGATAAGAACTAATTGAGCAGGAAGAACTTGTTCACTACCTGGTTCTTCAACTGGTGTGAATTGTCCTTTGTCATTTTTCTCCCAGCGAATTTTGACCGTCACGATTTCTTTTACTTGGCCTGAACTATCGCCAACTAATTTCTTAACGGTTGTAAGATAAACGCGTGGATCTGCACCAAACTTTGCTGCTGCTTCCTCTTGGCCGTAGTCCATACGATAAATCTTTGGCCATTCTGGCCATGGATTATCTTTAGTACGCTCTAATGGAGGCTTTGGTAAAATTTCAATTTGTATCACCGAATTACAGCCTTGGCGAATTGAAGAACCTACGCAGTCAGTTCCTGTATCACCACCACCGATAACGATAACATCTTTACCAGCAGCAGAGATTGAAGCTTTCTTAGGATCACCAGCTAAGACCGCCTTAGTGTTTCCACCTAGGTATTCCATCGCGAAATGAACGCCTTTTAAAGAACGTCCTTCGATTGGTAGATCACGTGGTTGAGTAGCACCTACGCAGAGAATTGTTGCATCAAATTCTTTTAAGAAAATCTGAGGCTCTACATTATCTCCTACGTTTGCGTTACAGATAAATTTTACACCTTCTTGCTCGAGAAGTTTAATACGACGAAGTACGACTTCTTTTTTATCGAGCTTCATGTTTGGAATACCGTACATGAGTAAACCACCTGGACGATCAGCACGCTCAAATACGGTTACTGAATGCCCTGCTTTGTTGAGTTGAGCAGCAGCAGCAAGTCCTGAAGGACCTGAACCGATAACTGCAACTTTTTTGCCGGTACGCGTAGCAGGAGCTTCTGGATTAATCCATCCCTCATCCCAACCCTTATCAACAATTGAACATTCAATATTCTTAATTGTTACAGGAGGATTGTTCATGCCTAATACGCATGAACCTTCACAGGGAGCCGGACATACTCTTCCTGTGAATTCAGGAAAATTATTCGTACGATGAAGACGATCAAGCGCTTCGTGCCAGAGGCCACGGTAAACAAGATCGTTAAATTCAGGGATAAGGTTGTTGATAGGACAACCTGCAGCCATACCGCTAATTAATTTACCTGTATGACAGAAAGGAACTCCGCAATCCATACAGCGAGCACCCTGCTTACGCAGTTTGTCTTCTTCCATATGGTGGTGGAATTCATTCCAGTCCTTGATGCGTTCTAACGCAGCGCGGTCTACAGGAAGCTCCCTAAGATACTCAATAAATCCAGTTGGTTTGCCCATCGTTTAAAGTAGGTTGAGGGTTATTTAGTCACTGATTACTTACCAGCAGCACGAGCTGATTCTCTTACGTTTTCTTCGAATGCTGCTAAGATAGCATCATCTCCCTTAAGACCACGTTCTTCAACGCGGCGAATAGATTCGAGGACCTTCTTGTAGTCCTTTGGCATAATTTTAACAAAACAAGGTAACATCTTATCCCACTGATCTAGGACATATTTTGCTTTGTTACTCTTTGTATAAGTTAAATGACGTTCAATGATCGTCTTTAATTCTGCTACGTCTGCTGGAGCTTGTACTTTTTCAATACCAACCATTTCAGCATTAACGCGTTTAGCGAAGTCACCCTTTTCATCTAAGACATAGGCAACACCACCAGACATGCCTGCAGCAAAATTGCGTCCTGTTGAACCAAGAATAACTACACGACCACCGGTCATGTATTCGCATCCATGATCCCCTACAGATTCCACAACAGCAGTAACACCACTGTTACGTACGCAGAAACGTTCACCAGCCATACCATTGATGTAAACTTCACCACTGGTAGCACCATAGAGTGATACATTTCCGACAATAATGTTATCTTCAGCTTTAAATGAAGATTTTTCTGGTGGATAAACAATTAGTTTACCGCCTGATAATCCTTTGCCGATATAGTCATTAGCATCACCTTCTAAGAAGAAGGTCATACCCTTAGGTAAGAATGCGCCGAAGCTTTGACCAGCAGAACCTTGGAAGTGAATACGAATTGTATCTTCAGGTAAACCTGCTGCGCCATACTTACGTGTCACTTCGCTACCAGTAATAGTACCAGTAACGCGATTCACATTACGTATTGGCATCTTAGCGACAACTTTTTCGCCACGCTCAATAGCTGGTTTGCAAAGATCAAGAATCGTAGACAAATCGAGCGACTTATCTAAACCGTGATCTTGTTTAATTTGGCAATAACGACCGACTGAGTCATCTACATCAGGACGATAAAGGATGTTACTAAAATCTAATCCTTTAGCTTTCCAATGAGTAATCGCCTTTCTTGGTTCTAGACGATCAACACGTCCAACCATCTCGTCGATTGTTCTAAATCCAAGTTTAGCCATTGTTTCACGCATATCTTCAGCAATAAAGCGCATGAAGTTGATTACGTGTTCAGGTTGGCCTGAGAAACGTGCACGAAGTTGTGGATCTTGTGTAGCAACACCTACTGGACATGTATTGAGATGGCAAACGCGCATCATAATACATCCGGAAGCAACAAGTGCCGTTGTCGCGAAACCAAATTCTTCAGCACCAAGTAGTGCTGCAATGACTGCGTCACGACCCGTTTTTAACTGGCCGTCTGTTTCAACTGCAATACGACTACGTAGATTATTTAGAACGAGTGTTTGATGTGTTTCTGCAAGACCAAGTTCCCAAGGTAAACCTGCATGAACAATAGATGTTTGAGGCGAAGCACCAGTACCACCGTCATAACCACTAATTAGCACAACATCGGCATGTGCTTTAGCAACACCTGCTGCAATAGTTCCAACACCTACTTCAGCAACGAGCTTAACGCTGATACGCGCATGTCTGTTACTATTTTTGAGGTCGTGAATTAATTCTGCTAAGTCTTCGATCGAATAAATGTCATGGTGAGGTGGTGGTGAAATTAATCCCACACCTGCCGTTGTGTGACGTGTTTTAGCAACCCATGGATAAACTTTACTTCCTGGGAGCTGACCACCTTCACCTGGCTTTGCACCTTGTGCCATTTTAATTTGAATTTCGCGCGCATTGACGAGGTATTCGCTCGTTACACCGAAACG